>Ga0213872_10002134_pt1 | contig 11876 bp, 10 predicted proteins | sample VelepicomBERX_R2_FD_160071 | JGI IMG/M metagenome (GOLD analysis project Ga0213872, IMG submission 160071) | Rhizosphere microbial communities from Vellozia epidendroides in rupestrian grasslands, the National Park of Serra do Cipo, Brazil - RX_R2 | ecosystem: Host-associated > Plants > Roots >... | reverse complement strand
TTTTAAAGTCCATGATTGATATAGTTGTAATCTAGTTTCACTATTTTTAAACCAATAAAAAGCCCCAACTATAGTTAAACTATGTGGGGCAAATTTTATTAAACTCTATTCTTATGGCCTATCAAACTATGCTTTCTATTCTTCAAATAAGAAAACTTCGATGAAGCACCCATACTTTCGCATTCTTTGATAATCTAAATTATCTTATGAAATCTTTGCGAAAGCTGGTGACTGCGCAGGGACTCGAACCCCGGACCTATGGATTATGATTCCATCGCTCTAACCAGCTGAGCTACGCAGCCACTAATTTTTTTCAACTATTAAAAATAGTATAACACTAAATACTTAATTTGGAAACATGAAATGCAGTTAAATACATTTTAAATATTGATCTTAGGAAGAATAAACCAGTAATTAATGTTGAAATAATACCAATCATCATCGTAACTGCAAAACCTTGAATTGGCCCTGTTCCAAAATAGAACAATACTGCAGCAACAATAAACGTTGTTATATTTGCATCCAAAATCACCATCATCGCATCCGCGAATCCATCATGAACCGCTTGAGTAATTGAAAGACCTCGTGATAAACAATCTCTAATTTGTTCATAAATTAAAATTGAAGCATCAACCGCCATACCAATTGTTAAAATTATCCCTGCAATACCTGGCAATGTTAATGTCGCTTTAACCAATGACATGAACAATAAAATTAAAACCATATTATATGCAAGTGCTAAAATTGCAAAAAATCCACTCAATCGATAAAAATAAACACCAAAAATTAAAAGTAAGAACAATCCAATCACACATGAAAGCAAACCTTTATTAATAGATTCTTGCCCCAATGTCGGTCCGATTTGGCGTTCTGATATAAAATTAACTTTTGCTTTAAATGCGCCTGATTTCAATAATCTCGCTAATGTATTTGCTTCTTCAGCTTGGAAATTACCTTGAATTAATCCTGATTTACCAATTGCACTGTTAATAGTAGCAACTTGAACAATTTCACCATCAAGAACAATTGCCAATGGTTTACCTATGTTATGGCTTGTTAATTCATGGAATCTTTTTCCACCTTCGTCATCAAATTCAAAGTGAACACATAAATCTGTTTTAAATTCACCACCAAAATCAACTTTAGCATTCTTAAAATATTTACCAGAAACAGTTGCATAATCTGGAACTAAATAGAACATTTTGTTATTTGAACCTCTTGATGATCCAATAACAATTGTTGTACCTTCTGGTAATTCATGATCATATTTATCCATTAATTCATCACGTGATGATGCACTATCTTCAACAATTTTAAATTCCATAATTGCTGATTGGCCAATCATTTTTTTTGCTTGTTCCGGATCTTGTACATCTGGTAACTCAACAACAATAAAACGATCACCTTGTTTACTGATATGAATTTCAGCAACGCTCAAACCATTAAGACGGCGTTCTAAAATACTTATATTTGCATCAATCGCATCTGCAAGCAAACTTTTCAAATGAGCAGGAGATACTGAAATTTGTAAATTTGCATCATTAACTGAATATAATAATTCACGATATTCATGACGAAATAAAGTTTCAACTTGTTGTGCTACTTTTTTTGATTCAAAACTAAAAGTCAAAATATTATTTTGAAAAGTTGGTTTACTTTCTAATTCAATATTAGCTTGCTGCAAAATTGATTCAAATGATCTAATTTTATCATGTAATTCTGTTTTAATAACATCATTTTCTTGAACTTCTAAAGTGATATAACTACCACCAACAAGATCAATCCCAAATCTCAAAGTCTCTTTTCCATAAAAACCAAAATAAGCTACCATGAGCGCAGCAAATAACATCCATCCCATAAAGCTTGATACAAAAATGCGTTTCATCACTATGTTCATGAAAACTCTCCCGAAAATTAATTTAATTAAGTTCGTCTTAGCTCAAGCTTCGATCGAACAGTCTTCGTTATTTTTCTTAAATATCAATTTTTAAATATCATTTGCATGATGCAACTAGATAAAGTTGCAAGCAACGAAAACTGGTGCCGAAGAAGGGACTCGAACCCCCACAAGATTTCTCTCTCAGCCACCTCAAGGCTGCGTGTCTACCAATTTCACCACTCCGGCGTAAGATTCTATTTACTGCTGATGTTTATCATATCAAAATCAAAACTTTTCGCAATCAAAAATGATTGCTTTCATGCTTTAATTCGCTGATGTCACATACGAAGCAAAATTCATGAACAATTTTAAAAGTTGCAAAACACAATTATATAAACTCGTAAACACTGTTCCAATCAAGTCTAAAACTGTTTTAAATACCTGATATAAATTAGTTGTTTGATCTTTTGAAGTATCATCATTTCGGATAGATTGTACTGCAACATTATTATCTTCCGATTTACTTGCAGCATGAGTTGGAAGTAATGGCGATACTGAAGTTGTTGTTGCTTGTGCAACTTGAATTTCAGTTCCATGCGCTGCAGGCATTACTGCCGATGTTGATGCATGTATAGGTGCTGGCGTTGAAGTAGTATGTACAGGTTGAGTTGTTAATGTATGAACATCTGGATGAACTTCAGTTTCTTTTTGTTTTACAACTGATGATGTAATAGTCTGATGACCTGTCTTTTCTTCAACGATTGATTTTACAGCTTCAGCTTTTTCTTCTAATTTTTCAGAAAGAGTTTCCTGTATTTTTTCAACTTTTTCCTCAACTTTCTTAGAAACTTTAGCTTTAACAAAATAATGCATTGTAGATTCTACAAGATTATGTAAATAATTTATGCATGCAATCACAATTCCATACAAATAAGTCAAAACTGGATAACTGTATGTTTTAATAAATTTACTTATATACTCAACTGCAGATAGTTGTGATATAAAAGTATAACTTTGATGCAAGAATCCAACAGCTTTACCAACTGTTGCATCATAATATCGATGTGTAACATTTGAGAAACTATTATATTCTGCTTGAGCTAAAGCTTGTGCAGCTTTTTCAGCAGCCTGTTTTTCTTTTATTTCTTCTTCTTCAAGAGCTTTTCTGACAGCAATCTCTGCAGCTTCTTTTTCACGATCATGAAATTTAGCCACATCATCATCTTGACTCTTGCTCATAATTTTTTCTAAATCAATACCTTTATTTTTCAAAGTTTCGATAGCTGCATTGATTTTTTCAATATTAGTATCAATTTTTACAACAAGAGCATTATGTAAATAAGGTAACAATGTAGTTTTTAAATAACTATTTTTTTGATCAATATTTTGTTTATAATTACTCATTTGATAGTAAAGATTACGAGCTTTTTTATCATCAATTTCACGAGCAATTGCTTTAAATGCATTCCAAGCTTTTGATTCAAAATCACGACATTCATCAATCGTTCTAAATGCCTGCATTAATGTCTGGTCAATTTGATTATCAACATCACCAATAGATTTAATATCTTTTTCTATTTGATCAATTGCAGGCATCTCTTGTTTAACTAAAGTCTGTAAATTACGTTCTTCTTCGGATAAATCGCCTAAAATTTTTTGTTCAGTATCTAACGCTATTAAAATTTCTTTAAATTTATCGTCCAATTGTCCTTTAGTAAAACCAACGACTTCAAAAAATGAATCTATTTTCTGACCGACTGCATTAACTTCATTAGAAAATTGTATTCGCAAATCTCCAATAGTATTCATCACAACACGAATTTCATCAAAAACCGTTTGCGCTCGTTCATACCAAATTCTTTTGTTAAGCCAATTTCCACTTCCATCTATTTCAGTCGTATCTAAATTAATTTGATGAATATTTTCTATATCAATATTAATTTTATCCGGATTAACTTGATGAACATTTGTTACACTAACAGCTAAATCTTTACTACTTTTTGAGCTTGCATCATCTACTGCTTGTACAAAACCTGTTATTAACATCATAGATACTATTATGACTCGCTTCATGAATTTCCCTCAAAAAATAGTTACAATTTACATTGTTTTAGTAATTTCCTTCAATTCGCCAAACAGTCCATTTAATAACTCTTCAGCTTCCCAGGAAGTATAGCTCCACTGAACTCCAGAATCAACTTTTGTCAAAACAGATCGATCACTTTTGATATCAATAATATCAACACGAACAACATTCATAAGTGGATGAACCATAGATGGTGCGCGAACAACTCCAACACGTCCTAAAATACTATATGCTACATTTCCTGCAGCCATAAAGGAAATCATCACTTTTTTTTGCCATACCATGTTGTGATAACCTTGATGGTCTTTATGAATTGTTAACAAGATACTTTCTTGTCCCTTTGGATACATACATTGAATTGGAGTTGTATGTGGTAATCCTTTTTCAGAAAATGTTGCCAATACCGCAACTGCTTTACCACTTTTTAACACTTCAACTAAATCTTCAGGTAGTTTAACCCCTACATGCTTTGCCATAAGCACCCTTAAAAAAATATAATAAAAATTTTGCCATTAAGCTTTTTTACGATTCAGGAAATAAATTAACCGCAACTTCATTTTCTACAACAAAGCCCCGCGGTGTCAAAAACAACCGTCCCCCTTCTTGCATCACTAATCCCTGTTTTTCTAACCAATCTGCTTTTTCTTTAAAATGTTGTTGTTGTTCATATGAAAAATCTTGTAAAATATCATCAACATCAACACCTTTTGCTTGACGCAAACCGAGCATAATTTTTTCGATACTCATCTGTTGTTTTGTAATTTCCTCAGATTCATAAATCAAACCTTGCCCTTGTTGCACCGCCTCGAAATAATTTCTTAAATTCTTATTATTTTGAAATCTAAACTGTCCATTAAATGAACAAGCTCCTAATCCAAATCCTTTATAACCTTTTCTTTCCCAATACGCTTGATTATGTTTTGATTCAAAACCTTTTTTTGCAAAATTAGAAAGTTCATATCTATGAAAACCATGTTGCTCTAAAATATCAACCGTCCAATAATAAAGATCTATAATTTCATCATCCGGTGGCAAAACAACAGTATTTTGTTTTATTTTAAAATAAAGTGGTGTTTTTTCATGCACCATTAAAAAATAAACTGATATGTGTGTAATTGGCCACGACATCGCTTCAAGAATCATCGCTTTCCACTCTTCTGATGATACTCCAGGAAGCCCTACAATAAAATCAACCGATACATTTTCAAATATCGATTTTGTTTTTTGTAATAAATTTATAACATCTATTTTAGTCTGATGTCTATTTAATCCTTGCAAAACAGTATCTTTTAAGCTTTGTACCCCAATACTCAATCGATTAATACCAAGACTTTTCCACAACTCTAAAGCGCCTTCTTCTACAGTTCCTGGATTAACTTCAAAAGTAACTTCAGTATTTTCGTCAAAGGTTATAACCTGTCGCAATTCTTTAAACATGTCAACAAGCAATGGTAAAGGATAAGTACTTGGTGTACCACCTCCAATATACAAAGTTTTCAAAGGTCTTTGTGCATCAAACAATAACGCAAAATCACGAATCTCTTTACATAAAGATTCATGATATTGCTGCATAAAACTTTCATGAGATGCAATTGCTACAAAATCACAAAAATTACATTTATATGGACAAAATGGCCAATGAATGTAAAGATGCTCTAAATTCTTAAAATAATAGGCCAACCTAAACTTCCTTCGAATTGTGCTGCACAGTTGTATATTCTATAAATTCTTTTATTGTTTGAATGTCTTTTTCTAATTTTTCAGATGCTACAACCTCATGCTCAAACTTAATAAAGGTCATTCCCTGTAAAATTTTTTGTAATATGCGTACATTATCACCAGACATATATCGCTCTGCCTGAGATATAATTTCTTTATCAGTTAATTGAATAAACGTATCATGATATCGGCATGCAAGATATTTCTTTATAATTGATGATAAACTAAAATAACAATCTTTACTATCTTGTGCGGTTATCATAGGAAATTTTTGTAAAGCATCCAAATCCCGATAAGCAATAATAGCACAATCAACAACTGTTACTTTTCGTATGTATTTTTTATAAAAATAATAAAGAAAATACGCTATTAATAAGCAGGTTCCTATTTTAAGTATAGTATAAATCCACTCTACCTGCCAACTTGGTTCATACCAAATATCGTAAATATCTATCAATTGATCTTTATTCTCTATCATGGCACCGCCATTCGCCGTTTAAAAAATAAAATTAAAGTTTGAATAAAACTTTCATCACAAACTACATCAACACAATCAATTTTACATTTTTTAAGTAATTGATTTTGCTGACTAATTCGATCATTTAATTTTCTTTGCAACTCTGTAATTTGCCCTGCTGATAAATATAATAACATAATCGCTTGAGTTTCAGGATCCTGCCCCCAAACATATCCAACAGAAGGAATATTTCGAATTGCAGAATCAATGCATCTAATTACAATAACTTCTCGCTTACAAACAAGCTGTTTCAATGATTGCTCAAAGTCATCTGCAATAAAATCAGAAATAATCATAACAGCTGCTTGTTTTGTGAATGATTCTATCAAATAACGACATAAAACATTCATGTCAGTTTTTTTATGCTTTGGTGTGTATGAAAAAATTGTTTCCATCAGATACATCGTATGTTTATGTCCCCGTGATGGTGGAATAAATTTTTCAATAACATCTGAAAATAAAATCAGCCCTATATTATCTTGTCCAGATTCAGCAACAAATGCTAATATTGCTGTGATTTGCTGCATAATATCCGATGTCTGATCTTGTGTTGATGCAAAAAACGTTGATGCCGAAACATCTAAACAAAGTATAATTGTTCTATTTTTTTCATCTAAATATTGACGGACAAGTAATTTACCTGATCGCGCGCTACTATTCCAATCCATAAATCGAATATCATCGCCATAGCTATATGCTCGAATCTGATCAAATTCAAATCCTGAACCTTTTTGCTTCGTAACATGCCCACCAACCAAAGTTCCATTCATCACACGGCGTGTACGAATCTTAATTTCCTGGATTTTTTTTAAAATCTCTGGAGAAATCATTAAAACTCTTTCATAACTGATAAAATATACATGCAACCCACGATTTCATTATCACTTAATCACTGGAACTGAGTAACAGTGACCTTTCAACCTTTAATAAAAGGTAAATAAGGCCACTTAATTTCTCATATACTCCCTAACATTTTCGTAAAAATGCAAAGAATACAAATTCTAAAAAGATTTATTATTCAAACAACCCTTGTTTTTTAATAATATCTGGTAATTCGATTGAGCAATCTGCTTGCTGGTATGTTTCCATCAATGCTACCATTAATCGTGGTAATGCTAAAGATGAAGCATTTAATGTATGTGCATAAACAGTTTTACCACCCTTACATTCACGATATCTAATACCACCTCGACGAGCTTGGAAAGCATGACAATTACTTGCAGAAGAAACTTCATAGTAAGATTTTTGCCCTGGCATCCACACTTCAATATCATATGTTTTAACCGATTGAAAAGATGTATCTTGTGCTGCAAGCAATGAAACTCGATAATGCAACCCTAGCATTTGTAAAATATTTTCTGCTGCTGCAACCATTTTTTCAAGTTCCATAGCAGATTCTTCTGGTGTAACAATCGAATATAATTCTAATTTTTCAAATTCATGAATTCTAATTAATCCTCGTTCTGCACTTCCATAACCACCTGCTTCACGACGGAAACAACTGGTCCATGCTGTCATGCGAACTGGTAATTGTCCTCGATCTAAAATCATATCTCGGTACATATTTGTTAAATTAACTTCTGAAGTTGGAGATAAATAAAGATCTTCATTTTCAACTTTATAAACGCCATCAGCAAATTTTGGAAGTTGTCCTGCTGCTTCTAAAGATTTTGTATTTACCAAATATGGCGGTAAAATTGGGTGAAAACCATAACTAATATTATTTTTAAGCATCAAATGAGTTAATGAATAAAGAAGTTTAACTGCATCACCTTTATATAACGCAAAATTACTTCCAGTCATTCTTGATGCGGCTTCAAAATCAAACCATTCAAGATTATTGCCAAGTTCTACGTGACTTTTTGGCTCAAAATCAAAAACTGCTTTCTTTCCAAATTCTCTGACAACGACATTTGCCTCTTTATTGCCTGCAGGAACATCTGCTTCTGCTGGGTTTGGACATGATGCGTACAAACTTTTAAATTCAACTTCTGCAGCTTTTAATTCTTGTTCTTTTTCTTTTAACAATTTGCTAATCTCTATCGACCTTAACCTTATTGCATCGGTAAAACCTTGCTTTGCTTGATCTGCAAGTTTATTTTTTTCTTCACGCAACGATTCTACCTCAATCGAAATTGCACGGAATGCTTTATCAGCATTTATTAAAGCTTGAACATTAAATCGTGGATCTTTTTTTAAAATACGAGCAACAATATCATCTTCATTATGACGAAGAAGGGTTAAATCAATCATTAAAAACTCCAAAAGAACATAACATCAAATAATTTTTTCTATACCATGTAATTATAGCAATAACTCTAGCTATCCAAAACATTTAACTAGTCATTCATTTCAAAGAATGAATACCTAATTTTAGAATCTTGAATACAGCTGAATTGTCAAAGCTTTTTATTCCTGGATGCTATAGTATAGCATAAAAATTAAGGTCGCAACAGATATCTGTGACGACCTTAATAATGGATAAATCTCTATTCGCTAAGGCAAAACCTTAAATTACTTATTATTATAAGTGAGCTGAACGAACGATTTCTCTAAGATTTTTACCTGCTTTAAACTTAGGAACAGTAACTTTTGGTATGTGAATTTTTTGTTTAGTTGCAGGGTTGATACCTTGGCGAGCTGGACGTTCTGAAATTAAGAACGAACCAAATCCTGTGATTGAAACTTTTTTACCTTGTTTCAAAGCTCTTTCAACGATTCTTGTTAAAGCATCCAACACACGAGAAACATCTTTTTTACTAAAAGTTGTTTCTTCACTTAGCGCATTGATTAAATCAGTTTTGTTCATCTATGCCTCCTAGAAAGTTACATATAGTTATTACACTGCTTATTTTATCTTCAAGGTTCTTAAACCTTATCTGTATCAAAGAGTAATTTTATTTCCTCATTTGTCAAATTCATTCTGTATTTTTCGTAAAAAAGATGACACTTATCAACTAATATACTCTCTCAATCTTAATTTCTTTATATTTGTTCTGTTGAAAAAATTCTGTTATTTTTAAAAAAAATTAGCCTATTTTTTTAATAATGAAAGTTATATTTATGTTAATCGATACCCATTGCCACATTAATATTATGCTTCGCGGATTTTCGACTGAATCGACATTCCCAGCATTCAGTACAGATGAATTAAATCGTGCTCAAAATATTATTCAACAAGCTTATGATCATGACACTAAGCTCATTATCAATGTTGGGACAAGTCTTAAGGAAAGTTTAGATTGTATAAAATTAGCTGAAATTTATAAAAATTGTTTTGCAATTGTTGGAATTCATCCAAATGATGCTGATGAAAATTGGAAAAAAGATTTAGATCACATAAATTCTTACGCTAAAAATGCGATTGAAAACAAAATTATTGGAATTGGTGAATGTGGAATTGACCTTCATTATGAAAATTATAATTTATCTCGCCAACAAGATGCATTCAAAGCTCAAATCGAAATAGCATTAAAATATAATCTTGGTTTATCAATTCATTCGCGTGATGCAGCAGAAGAAACTTTTAAAATAATTGATCAATATCGCAAAGAAGATAATTTTAAAGGGATTATGCATTGTTATTCTTATGATCAGGGCTATGCCGATGAAGCAATTAAATCTAAATTAGTATTGGGAATTGGTGGCACATTAACATATCCAAGAAATGAAACATTGCGATCTATCGTGAAAAATGTAGAGCTGAGTGATATTGTCTTAGAAACAGATGCTCCATTTTTACCTCCTCAAAAAATGCGCGGTACAGAAAATTATCCTGCAAATATTAAGATCATTGCTGAATATATTGCTAATCTTCGACAAACATCTTATGAAAACGTAGCAAATACAACAACTGCAACAGTTAAAAAATTATTTCAATTGCCCTTTGATGTTGCATAATAAAAGCATTTTTTCTATTCTAGATAGATAGATTGCTATTAAAATAAAGGATTTCTTGTGTTTAATTCCATGATCGAAGCTTTTATTGTTTATTTTTTACTCCTTCTTGGAATTGGTTTTTACTTTTATCATAAAAATAAAAATCAAAATGACTTTGCTCTTGGCGGTAGAAAATTAAATTATTGGGTTACTGCAATATCAGCTCAAGCAAGCGATATGAGCGATTGGCTCTTTATGGGATTTCCCGGTGCTATTTATGCGACAGGTTTAATTGGAATTTGGACAGCAGTTGGCTTAGTTCTTTTTATGTTTTTAAATTGGCATTTCATTGCTCCACGATTTAGAATTGCTACAGAAAACACCAATAGTGAAACGCTTGCATCTTTTTTACAAACAAAATTTGGTGATACAAGTAATACAATTCGTGTGATTAGTGGATTGCTTTGCCTCTATTTTTTTGTATTTTATATTGCTGCAGGTCTTGTCGGTTTAGGCAAAATATTCGAATCTGCATTTCATATTAACTATTACCATGGAATCATTTTAGGACTTGCGATAACATTAACCTACACATTACTTGGTGGGCTCATGGCTATTGCATGGAGTAATCTTTTTCAAGGTATATTTTTATTAATCGCAATTTTGTCCGTACCTTTTTATGCCATAATTCAACTTGGTAGCATACATTCAGTTATCAATGAAATTATGCAAAGCCAAGGCTCTCAATTTTTATCAATATTTTCAATAGATAAAAGCATACTTTCGATATTCTTTGGAATAACAACCTGGGGACTTGGATATTTTGGACAACCTCATATTTTAATTAGTTTTATGAGTATTGATAATGTTAACAATATGAGAAAAGCTAAGTTTGTTGGAATTAGCTGGCAAATTTTAGTTTTAACAGCGGCAATTTTAGTTGGTATTGTCGGTAAAGCATTTATTCATCCAGCGCTCGTAAATCAAGAATTAGTATTTATTACGATGGTGCAAAGTTTATTTACTCCATTTCTTGCAGGATTTATTTTATGTGCAATGCTTGCAGCAACAATTTCAACGATTAATACACAATCACTTGTTTCTGCATCGTTAATTTCTCATGATTTATATTATCCATTTATTAAAAATGAAATTTCATATCAACAGAAATTATTCTTTACTCGAGCATCTATTTTTATTATTCCTATGTTTGCCTTAATTGCTGCATGGTATAATACTATTTTCATTATGGATCTTGTTCATTACGCATGGTCTGGCCTTGGATGCAGCTTTGGACCATTAGTAATTCTTTCTTTGTATACTAATTTTGTTACCCCACAGGGTGCAATCGCAGGATTAATTGTTGGTGGATTAACAGGAATTTTCTGGCCAATTCAGCATGCAATTCCAACATTAGTTATTGGATTTATTTTAAATTTTAGTGTGACGTATATCGTTTCAATATTTACCAAAAAGATTCGAAGATAAAAAATGTTCTCCTTTATTTCTATAATAGTTGCTCTGTTGGCACCTAATACTAATATTCACCAAAATATAAATAGCAGCACAGCAAATCTTCACAAGATAGAATTTATAGAAGAAGAAAATAATGAATTTGATATTCAAAAAATACAATATTATGAAGAAATAATATCTAACAGCGAAACTTATACTATACGATCAATTAAGGAAAAACAAAATTATCCTAGGAAATGGATAGCTCTTGATGAATTTGTTGAATTAGGCAATTATCCATGGAATCAAAACACTTTTAATACACTTACTTCTGATGAAAA
>Ga0213872_10002133_pt1 | contig 11880 bp, 6 predicted proteins | sample VelepicomBERX_R2_FD_160071 | JGI IMG/M metagenome (GOLD analysis project Ga0213872, IMG submission 160071) | Rhizosphere microbial communities from Vellozia epidendroides in rupestrian grasslands, the National Park of Serra do Cipo, Brazil - RX_R2 | ecosystem: Host-associated > Plants > Roots >... | reverse complement strand
TGTTGCTCGATCGCCTTGCGCCAGACCTCGAAGCTCGCGGCGTCAACCACTTCCGCGCCCAGACGCTCGTCATAGAAGGCGAACAGCGCGTCCTCGTCCACCAGCACGTCCTGGCGGCGCGACTTGTGTTCCAACTGCTCCACTTCACGGATCAGATGCTGATTGTGCTGGAAGAACGGCGCCTGGCAGACGTACTCCATGGCGACCAGCGCGCCGCGGATGAACAGCTCGCGCGCCTCTTGCGGCGCGATGCGGCCGTAACTGACCGGCCGGCGCGGCACCAGCGTCAAGCTGAACAACGTCACGCGCTCGCTCGCCACCACTTCGCCCCTGGCTTTTTCCCAGTGGGGATCGAAGTAGTGATATTTGACCAGATGCGGCGCCAGTTTCTCTACCCATTCCGGCTCGACTTTGGCGACCGAGCGGGCATACAGACGCGAGGTTTCCACCAGTTCGGCCGCGACCAGCCATTTGGGCCTGCTCTTTTTCAGGCCCGAGCCGGGGAAGATCAGGAAATGGCTGCCGCGCGCGCCGAGATAGTCGTCGCCTTCGGTCGACTTCATGCCAAGGTTGCCGATCAGCCCCGTCAGCAGCGCCTTGTGCAGGTTTTCGTAGGCGACCGCGTCCAGCTTTTGTTTGGCTTTCTCCGTCGCCGGCTGATTCGTGGGCTGAGGTTCGGCGCGAAAGCCGAGTTCGGCGGCAATCTCGGCCAGCTGCCCATGCAGTTCGCGCCATTCGCGCATGCGCATCCAAGACAGGAAATGATCGTGGCACAGATTGATCAGCTGGCGCGTCGATTTCTTGTGTTTGTAGGCGTCATCGTAAAAATCCCACAGATGCAGGAAGGAGAGAAAATCCGACTTGTCGTCGACGAAGCGGGCTTGCGCCCGCTCGGCCGCGTCGCGCGCTTCGAATGGGCGTTCGCGCGGATCCTGGATCGACAGGGCCGAGGCGATGATCAGCATCTCGCGCACGCAATGGAAATCGCGCGCGGCCAGCAGCATGCGCCCCAGACGCGGATCGGTCGGAATACGCGCCAGCTCCTCACCGATTTGCGACAACTCGCCGCTGTCGGTGAGCGCGCCAAGCTCGGTCAGCACCTGATAGCCGTCGGCGATTTGGCGCGAGGAGGGCGGTTCGATGAACGGGAAGGCATCGACGCGGCCAAGCCGCAGCGCGGCCATGCGCAAAATCACCGCCGCCAGGTTGGCGCGCAGAATTTCCGGATCGGTGAATGCCGGGCGGGCGTTGAAGTCGTCCTCGCCATACAGGCGGATGCAGACCCCGGCCTCCACCCGGCCGCAACGCCCGGCGCGCTGGCGCGCCGCGGCCTGCGAGATTTTTTCCACCAGCAACTGTTCGATCTTGGCGCGCGGGCTGTAGCGCTTGACGCGGGCGAGGCCGGTGTCGATGACATAGCGGATGCCCGGCACGGTCAGCGACGTCTCGGCCACGTTGGTGGCCAGCACGATGCGGCGGCCGCCGCTCGGGCGGAAGATGCGCTGCTGATCCTCGTTGGAGAGGCGCGCGAACAGCGGCAGGATTTCCAGGCCGCGCAAGCCCGCTTTGCGCAGCTTTTCGGCGGTTTCGCGAATCTCGCGCTCGCCGGGCAGAAACACCAGAATGTCGCCCGACCCGACCCGCATCAGCTCCTGCGCCGCCTCGACCACGGCGTCCTCCATCTCCATCTCGCGCTCGTCCTCGTCGCGTTCGGACAGTGGGCGATAACGCATTTCCACCGGGTAGAGCCGGCCGGAGACCTCGATGACCGGGGCGTTGTCGAAGTGGCGCGAGAACCGGTCGGCGTCGATGGTGGCCGAGGTAATGATGATTTTCAGATCCGGACGGCGCGGCAACAGCTGCTTGAGGTAGCCCAGCATGAAATCGATGTTTAGGCTGCGCTCGTGCGCTTCGTCGATGATGATCGTGTCGTAGGCTTCCAAGTAGCGGTCGGTCTGGGTTTCCGCCAGCAGGATGCCGTCGGTCATCAGCTTGACCACGCTCTTTTCCGATAGCTGGTCGGTGAAGCGCACTTTGAAGCCGACATGCTCGCCCAGCTGCGAGCCGAGCTCCTGTGCGATGCGGGTCGCGACCGAGCGCGCCGCCAGCCGTCTTGGCTGGGTATGGCCGATCAGCCCGTGCACGCCTCGGCCCAATGTCAGGCAGATCTTGGGAATTTGCGTGGTTTTGCCTGAGCCGGTTTCGCCGCAGACGATGACTACCTGATGGCGCGCGATGGCATCGCGAATGTCTTCCAGCTTTTGGTTGACCGGCAGGCTGTCGTCGAACGTCGGCGTGGGCAGATGCGCGCGCCGCGCGGCGACGCGCGCCTGCGAGCGCGCGATCTGCGCGTCGATTTGAGCGATGAGCCGGTCCGCCGGCTGCCCTTTGTGCGCACGCGCCTCGGCATCGCGCAGCTTGGCCTGCAGCGGCCGACGATCACGGATCAGACAGTCGGCCAGGGCGGTTTGGTAGGCTTGCGGGAGGCGTTCGGATTTCATGCTGCGAGGGTCTTGGCGATCAAAAACGGCAATTATAGCACTGCCGCCGTGATCGCTTGCGCCCCCTAGGCCGCCGCGCTGGAGAACTGATGCATCGACCGGCCGAGCTCGGCCATCAGACCGTCCAGCGTCTGAATGGCTTCGGCGATCGTATGCACTTCGCTGGTCAGCGTGCGGGTTGAGTCGCCCACCGCGGTGATGTCGTTGGCGAATTGAGAGAAACCTTGATTCTGCCGTGAGCCGGCCGCGGCGACCTCGGTGAGAATGCCCGCCAGCTCGCGCGTGTCGCGGATGATGTCGCCCAATTGCAGCTGGGCCGACGCGCTGTTCTCCTTTCCCGCCTGCATCTGGCGGTTGCCGTCGCGCATGGCGTCGATGGCTTGGCTCGTGCCGTCGACGATCAACTGGATTTTCTGCTCGACGCCTTGCGTGGCCTGTTGAGTGCGCTCGGCGAGCTTACGTACTTCGTCGGCCACGACGGCGAATCCGCGTCCGCTCTCGCCGGCGCGCGCAGCCTCGATCGCGGCGTTGAGCGCCAGCAGGTTGGTTTGCTCGGCGATATCGCGGATCAGCTGCACAATGCTGCTGACTTCGCTGCTGCGTTGGCCCAACTCTTCCAGCCGCTGGGCGGCCAGCGCGATCACGCCCGAGGCTTGGCCTAGCTGGTCGACCGCCTGATCCATCGCCTGGCCGCCCTTATTGGCTTGTTCTCCGGCGCTTTGCGCCATCGACGTGGCCGAGAGCGATTGCTCGGTATTCTGCCCGGTCACCACCGCCATCTGCTGTGCCACGACCACCATGTCCTCAGCCCGTTCGCGCTGCTCGGTCATGGTCTGCGCCATCTTGCGCGTCGACTGGGCGATGTCGCGGCTCGCGTCGGAGGCATCCTGGATCGAGCGCGTCACTTGCGCGAGCATGGTCTTGATCGCCTGGCTCGCCTCGATGGCCTGGCTGCGGGCTTCTTCCAGCTTGGAGAAGCTCTGCACCTTGGCTTTGTCGTAGGACATGGCGAGCACCAGCACCATCAAGGTCAAGCCGGCCAACGATTTGGCCTGCAGCTTGGGGATGAGCGCGTGGTCGATCGGTACCGCCGGCAACCAGCCTGCTTGGCCGGAGAGCAGGAAAAAGCCGCCGATGGCACATAGCGCCAACAGCGTCCAGACGACGCCAGAGCGCCGGCCGCTGACGAAAATCGAAGTGAAGGGGATCGAGGCGAACCAGACGATGCTGGTCGACATGATGCCGCCGTTGACGTACACCATCCAGCACACCATGCAATACATGGCGCCGATGATGAATTCCGCGGTAAAGCGCAACGCGCCGGTGAGTTTGAGGATAAGCGGGCCCGACAATAGGGCGAGTCCGCCGCAGACGATCCCCCAGCCCATGGCCGGGTGGTTGAGCTGGAAATATTCGATGGCGAATAGCGGGGCGATGATGCCCGCCAAAAGCGCCACGCCCACGACGGTGCGGGCTTTAATCGACTGCTCGGGGGATTGCTGAATCGAGTCGGGGATGAACCATGCGGTGAGTTTGGATGCTGCCATCGCGTGTTTGCTCCTCCATGCGCTGTGTGTTTGCCGTATCCCATATGAATATATTTTTTCAGGAACTTTAAAACAAATGTTTGCTTGGAGCAATGGCTCGATCGCAGATGTCGCTGTTTGTAAACGCAAAAAACCCCTGCCTTGGCAGGGGTTTTGGCCGAAACAAGAAAGCGTTACTGCTGCGCGGCTTGCAGCGCGGTCAGTGCAATGGTGTAGACGATGTCGTCCACCAGCGCGCCGCGCGACAGGTCGTTGACCGGCTTTCTCAAGCCTTGCAGCATCGGGCCGACGCTGATGACGTTGGCCGAACGCTGTACCGCCTTGTAGGTGGTGTTGCCGGTGTTCAGATCCGGGAAGATGAACACGGTGGCGCGACCGGCGACTTCGCTGCCCGGCGCTTTCTGACGAGCCACGCTTTCAACCGAGGCGGCGTCGTATTGCATCGGGCCGTCGATGATCAGGTCAGGACGCTTTTCGCGCGCGATGCGCGTCGCTTCGCGCACCTTCTCCACGTCGCTGCCGCTGCCGGAGCTGCCGGTGGAGTAGGAAATCATCGCCACGCGCGGCTCGATGCCAAAGGCCTTGGCCGAATCCGCCGATTGAATGGCGATGTTGGCCAGTTCTTCCGGGGTCGGATCCGGGTTGACCGCGCAGTCGCCGTAAACCAGCACTTGCTCCGGCATCAGCATGAAGAACACGCTGGAGACGAGACCGGCGCCCGGCGCGGTCTTGATCAGTTGCAGAGCCGGGCGGATGGTGTTGGCGGTGGTGTGCACGGCACCGGATACCAGGCCGTCGACATCGCCCTCCGCCAGCATCATGGTGCCGAGGACGACGCTGTCTTCCAGTTGCTGCTCGGCCATCGGCGCGGTCAGCCCCTTGCTCTTGCGCAGTTCGACCATCGGTTCGATGTAATTGCCGCGGATCTTGTTCGGATCGAGGATTTCCAGCGAATCCGGCAGCACGATGCCTTGGGTTTCGGCGATGCGCTGGATTTCGATCGGATCGCCCAACAGCACGCAGCGGGCGATGTGCTTTTCGTGGCAGATGGCGGCGGCACGGATGGTGCGCGGCTCGTTGCCTTCAGGCAGCACGATGCGCTTGTCGGCCTGACGCGCCTTTTCGCGCAGCTGATAACGGAAGGCCGGCGGCGGCAGACGCGGCTCGTGCGGTTCGCCGACGAATTGCTTGAGCTTGTCCGCGTGCAGGTTTTCGGCAACGTGGTCGATGACGCGTTCCATGCGCTCGGTATCGTCCTCCGGCACCGCCTTGCCCATCTGGGCCAATAGGCTGCTGGTTTCGAAGGTATTGAGCGCGCTGATCATCACCGGCAAGTTGCTGCTGAAGGCTTGCTGGCACAGCTGCATGATGCGCGGGTCGGGCTGCGATTCACAGGTGAACACCAGGCCTGCCAGCGGCACGCCGTTCATGCTGGCCATGGCGGCGGTCAGGATCACGTCCTCGCGATCGCCGCTGGTGAGCACCAGCGCGCCCGGCTTGAGCAGATGAATGATGTGCGGCGCGGTACGCAGCGTCACCACGATCGAGTTGACGCGGCGCTCGCTGATCTGTCCGGCATGGGTAATGGTGGCGTTAAGGTGGCGCGCCACATCGAGCGTGCGCGGCGCCTGCAGGTCGGTGCGTTCCGGAATGACGCCCAGCACCGGCAGATCGATGTCCCGGGCCCATTGGCTGCCGGAGAGCAGTTGCGTGCGCAATGCCTCGGCATTGCGGCCATGGCTTTCGCGGTTGAGGATCACGCCGGCGATCTGGCCGCCGTGGCCGCCAAACGATTGCACGCTCAGATCGATTTGTTCGGCGATCTCGTGATCGGTCAATTGTCCGACCGAGCCCACCAGAATCGTCTGCGCTTCGAGGTTGCGCGCGATCTTGGTGTTGAGAAAGGTCGAGAAAACGTGTTTCTGGTCCGGCACCAGGCCTTCGACGACGACGACGTCGACTTTCTGGCTGGCTACCTTCCGATACAGCGTGACGATTTCTTCCATCAGCTGGTCGACTTGGCCTTGGCCCAGCAGTTTTTCCACATGCTCCATCGGGATCGGCTGCGGCGCGTCGGCGCGGCAGATGGCACGAGCGAAGTGGGTGGAGCGCTCGGTTTCCTGGTCGTCGTTACCCTGGGCGATCGGCTTGACGAAGCCGACGGACAGGCCCGCCTGTTCCAGCGAACGAATCATGCCCAGAGAGACGGAAGTCAGACCAACGTCGAAGCCGATGGGCGCCAAAAAGAATGTATGCATTGTTCGAGTCCTTGAAACCGGCTCGCTGCGGGCGAGCCTGTACGATCAAACGCTTTGCTGCAATGTGCAGGCAAGATCCACGGGCGAGAGGTTTCCCTCAGGCGAAATGGATAACGAAAAAGTCGGTTGTCCGACAAAATCGCCAAAAACCATGTCATTCAAGTGGATTTTTACCATCTTGTTCTCTCTGAGCGCGGGGGTAGCATGCTGTGCCAGGCCTTATTCGATGCTGCGTTGCAGTATAGCGCATCCACCGATGCCTTCTCCCCGATGGTCCAACATGTCCCGCGCTCGAGCGCAACGAGAGCACTATTTACGCCAACGACGGCGTGCTGTGCAGAGGGCGGAACGCATGATCGTATCGAGGTTGATGCATATCAAGCTGCATGCGCATGTTGTGTTGCACAAAAGCGCCAATATTAAATATCTCTAAATCATTAATGTTGGCGCAATTTGTTGCTTGCACATGGAGTTAAATATTTGATGATGAAGGTGTTTTTTAACTATTTTTGGTTCTTAAATTGGGTTTTTGCAAATTTTTTTGATGGAGTGGCTGCATTTTTGATTTTTTTAAAGCAAATCACTTGCCCTTTGGATAAAGTCAGGCCAGAATTCAAGCCCTGCGTGTGTAAAGGGGTTTTTTCCTAAGCATCGGTAGGTTCCGTAAACTCGTTTTAGGCGAGATTCGGCTGGTCTTATACTTCTTACTCTGGAGGTGTGGGAATAATGTCTGATCTGGCTTCCTCGCAGCTGTTGCAACCGGCTGCTGTCCAGCTTCCCATCAATACGTATTTCGACTCCGCCATTTATCGGCTGGAGCAAGAGCGTCTGTTCGCCGACGCGCCGGTCTATTATGGCCACGAGCTCATGGTTCCCGAAGAGGGGGACTATCACACGATCGAGTGGCTCGATCACGGCAAAATGCTTAAGCGCGCCGGCGGCGAGGTGCTGTTGTTGTCCAATGTCTGTCGTCACCGGCAGGCGCGCATCTATCAAGGGCGCGGCAACGGCAATCACGTCGTGTGCAATCTGCACGGCTGGACCTATGACAACCGCGGCCAGTTGATCGGCGCACCGCTGTTCCCGGAAACGCCGTGCCTCAACTTGGGTCAAACGCCGCTGACGTCCTGGCATGGCATGCTGTTCGATGCCAAGCGCAACGTGCAGGATGATCTTGCCCGGCTTGGCGTGGCGCAGTACATGGATTTTGCCGGCTTCGTCTACCACAGTACGCATGTCACCGAGTACGACTTCAACTGGAAGACTTTCATTGAAGTGTATTCCGAGGACTATCACGTCGATCCGTTCCATCCGGGGCTCGGTAATTTCGTCAATTGCGCCGACCTGAAGTGGGAATGGGGTAATCAGTACCATGTGCAATCGGTCGGCATCAAAAATAGCCTCAGCCGGCCTGGCTCCAAGGTGTATGGGGAGTGGCACAAGGAAGTGCTGCGGCGCTATGCCGATAAATGCCCGGAATTCGGCGCGTTGTGGCTGACGTACTACCCCAACATCATGGTCGAGTGGTATCCGCACTCTCTGGTGATCAGCGTGGTCGTGCCGCGCGGGCCGGAGAAGTGCACGGTCATCACCGAGTTCTTCTATCCGGAAGAGGTGGTCTATTTCGAGCCCGAGTTCATCGAGGCCGAGCAGGCCGCCTATTTCGAAACCGCCAAAGAAGACGACGAGATCTGCTATCGCATGCACCAGGGGCGCCGCGCGCTATGGCTGGACGGCCGTAGCGAGGCAGGCCCGTATCAGTCGCCGACCGAAGAGGGCATGCAGCATTTCCATGAGTTCTATCGGCGCAAGATGGGCGACTTGCTGCGGACCTGACAATGGCTTTGCACGTGATAGGCTTTCGTGCACAATAGAAAAGGCGTGGGTTTCCACGCCTTTTTTGTTGATGCGATGATCCGTTTAGCGCATTTCCTGCCGAGTGTGTTTCTTCTGACGGCGCAAGCCGCCTTTGCGGCGGCGCCGCCCGCCCAGCCGATGCGCCTGGAGCGTGCTTCCACGACCTATCTATACGCCGATCCGATCAGTGGATTGCAGTTGACCGTACCCACCGGTTGGCGAGTGCGCGCCGAAACCTTGAATGGCATCCGTCAATTGCGCGTCGTTCCCCCTAAGGCAGACCAACGCGAGCGTGCCGCCATCGACGTCACGATTCGCCTGCGGCCTTGGCTCTCCGGCGAGACGCTGGCCAAGCTCGCGGCCGATTATCGCGAGCAGGACGGCGACCGCGAGGCGGCGCAAACGGTGCATTACCAACCCAAGGCCGGCCGGCTGGTGTTGGATTATCGCGAAGGGCGCTATGTCTCCGACCAGCTGTGGATCGTGCGGCGCAATTTGCACATTTTCCAACGCGAGGATAAGCGGCGGGTGTTGGAGGCGCGCTGCGCGGCCAACGCCTCCGAGTTCAAGTCGTATCGTAAAAATTTGCAGTTACTCTGTTATTCGGCGCAATTCGCCAAGGGACGTCTCTGACACCGCGGCGCTTTGACGCTAGAATTCAATTACCGGGTTGATTTTCAGGAGCTGAATAGATGATCTCGATTCGTGAACAGTCGTACGGACTGGATGTGGCGTTGTTTAACGAGTTCACCCTGGCCGATTTCAAGCTGTTCGAGGAAGCGCTGTTGAAGCGCGCGGGTGAGATCGGCCATCCCCATGTTCTGCTGGATTTGTCCGAACTGAAGGATTTCACGCTGGATATGGCGTTGGAGGAGCTGCGTTTCGTGCGCGCGCACGACAAGGATTTCGGCCGCGTGGCGGTCGTGGTCAGCGATGTCTGGATCAAGCTGGCGGCGCATTTGGCCGGGCTCGTCACGCGCGGGCATTCCGAGTATTTCGATAGCGTCGCCGCGGGTCAGGCTTGGCTGTCCAAACCGTGACGTCACGGTAATGCGTTGTTTTGCAAGGCCGGCTCGTCCGGCCTTTTTGCTGTCTAGGGTCTGCCGGCCAATTTTTTGCGGCAGCGGCCGTTGTCAGATCCTGGTGGGTGCTTGATTTTGTCGCCGAACCGGCTACAGTAACGCCTTCCCCCAAAACACAAGATATTGCCGATGTTGCCCAGTATTGCCAGCCGGATTGCCGCAGAATTGCAGGTGCGAGAAAACCAGGTGGCCGCGACGGTCGAGTTGCTCGACGGCGGTGCCACCGTGCCGTTCATTGCCCGTTACCGTAAGGAAGTGACCGGCGGGCTCGACGATACACAGCTGCGCAAGCTGGATGAGCGCCTGACCTACCTACGCGAACTCGATGAGCGTCGCGAGGCGATACTGAAATCGATCGCCGAGCAGGATAAGCTGACGCCCGCGCTACAGCAGGCCATTCTGGCCGCCGACAATAAGACGGTGCTGGAAGATCTGTATTTACCGTATAAGCCGAAGCGCCGCACCAAGGCGCAGATCGCCCGCGAGGCCGGTTTGCAGCCGTTGGCCGAGCTGCTGCTGGCCGACCCGGCGCGGGTGCCCGAGGAGGCTGCGCAGGCTTATGTCGATGAGCGTCGGGGTGTGGCCGACGCGCGCGCGGCGCTGGATGGCGCGCGCGCCATCCTGATCGAAACCTTTTCCGAGGATGCCGGGTTGCTCGGCGCGTTGCGCGAACGATTGTGGCGCGAGGGCGAGCTCGCGGCCGAGGTGGTGCCGGGCAAGGAAGCCGAGGGCGCCAAGTTCGCCGACTATTTCCAGCACCGCGAGGCCATCCACGGCATGCCGTCGCATCGGGCGCTGGCGCTATTGCGCGGTCGTAATGAAGGTGTGTTGCAGCTGGCGCTGAAATATCAGCCGGACGATACGCCCTCCGCCGAGCGCAGCGTTTACGAGCGCGCGATGGCCGAGCATTTTTCCGTGGCGGACCGCGGCCGTCCCGCCGATAAATGGCTGCTGGATTCGGTCCGTCTATGTTGGCGCGCGCGGGTCTTTCTGTCGCTGGAGTTGGAGTTGATCTCCCGCTTGAAAGAAGCCGCTGAGGCCGAGTCCATCAAGGTATTTGCCGGCAATCTGCGCGATCTGCTGCTGGCGGCGCCGGCCGGCCGGCGCGCCACCATCGGCTTGGACCCGGGATTGCGCACCGGAGTGAAGGTCGCCGTGGTGGACGATACCGGCAAGTTGTTGGAGACCGCCACGATTTACCCGCACGCGCCGCGAAACGATTGGGATCGTGCGGTTGCGGTGCTGGCTCAGCTAGCGGCGCGCCATCGTGCTGAATTGGTTGCGATTGGCAATGGCACGGCTAGCCGGGAAACGGACAAGCTTGCGCAAACGCTGATGCGGCAACATCCGGAGCTCAAACTGACCAGCGTCATGGTGTCCGAGGCCGGCGCATCGGTTTATTCCGCCTCCGAATTGGCGGCCAACGAATTTCCGGAGCTGGACGTGAGTCTGCGTGGCGCGGTATCGATCGCCCGTCGTCTGCAAGATCCGCTGGCGGAGCTGGTGAAGATTGACCCCAAGTCGATCGGCGTTGGTCAGTATCAGCACGACGTCCATCAGGGGCAGCTGGCCCGTGCGCTCGATGGCGTGGTGGAGGACTGCGTCAACGCGGTTGGCGTTGACGTCAATACGGCGTCCGTTCCGTTGTTGACTCGCGTGTCGGGGTTGAATCACACCTTGGCCGGCAACATCGTTGCTCACCGCAACCAGTTCGGTGCTTTTGGTTCGCGCGCGGATCTCAAGAAAGTGCCGCGGCTGGGCGATAAAACGTTCGAGCAAGCGGCCGGTTTTCTGCGCGTCATGGATGGCGCCAATCCGCTGGATCGCTCGGCGGTGCATCCTGAAGCTTATCCGGTGGTGGAGAAAATCGTGGCGCGCTCGGGGCGGGAAGTGAGTAGCGTGATCGGCGACAGCCCGTTTCTTCGTGCGTTGCGGCCGGCCGATTTCGCCGACGAGCGTTTTGGTCTGCCGACGGTGATGGACATTCTCAAGGAGCTCGACAAGCCGGGGCGCGATCCACGGCCGGCCTTCCGTACCGCGGTGTTCCAAGAGGGCGTTGAGTCCTTGACGGACTTGCTGCCGGGAATGCAGTTGGAAGGCGTGGTCACCAACGTTACCAATTTTGGCGCTTTCGTCGATATTGGCGTGCACCAAGACGGGCTGGTTCATATCTCCGCTTTGTCGAAACGTTATGTCGACGATCCGCGCACGGTCGTGAAAGCGGGGGACGTCGTCAAGGTCAAGGTGTTGGAAGTGGATGTGCCGCGCAAGCGCATTGCGTTGACCATGCGCCTCGATGACGAGGTGGGCGCGCGCACGTCGGCGCGAGGCGCCGACGCCGGCAAGCCGCGTCAGCGCCAGCCGTCGGCAGCGCCGGCGGCGGATACCGCCATGGCGGCGGCTTTTGCTCGCTTGCGCAAATAGCCGGGCCAGTACAGAGGCGGATTCTGAAAAAAGCGCAATTCATGCTTGACCGTCAGTTTCCGTCTCTGTATAGTGCACACCTTCGCTGCAGCAACACAACGCAGCACCGCTCTTTAACAGAACAGAACAACCGATAGGTGTGAGTGCCGGGGGAGCCCGACACTTGCACTGCAAGAGACAGAAAGTAACCTTCGGGTTTCTTTGAAGTCCT
>Ga0213872_10002132_pt1 | contig 11883 bp, 8 predicted proteins | sample VelepicomBERX_R2_FD_160071 | JGI IMG/M metagenome (GOLD analysis project Ga0213872, IMG submission 160071) | Rhizosphere microbial communities from Vellozia epidendroides in rupestrian grasslands, the National Park of Serra do Cipo, Brazil - RX_R2 | ecosystem: Host-associated > Plants > Roots >... | reverse complement strand
GATCTGCTCTTCCGTAAACCTGCTGCGCTTCATTCGTCCGTCCTTCCATAAGGGCGGACTCTAACTCAGACTGGAGGAAATTTCCGGGGGCAGGTCAGCACCAATGACTTAGCGAACTTATCCACAGATCCATTCTGACTCGCATTCTGAGTCCGCTCTGACTCGACTGTGGAGGGGCTCCCCTGTCACGACTGACATGGGCCGAGCGACGACGTGCTGCTACCAGATATAGAGACCTGGATCGGTTCCCCTCCGTTGGCGTGGCGCAGTGCGAGCGTCGCCTTCAACTAGCTACGGCTAAAATATTAGCTGTAGAATGAAGAAATGCCATATAGTGGCCAACATTATGATCTCTTTGTTCACATCGCCGCTCGATGTCGCTCTCGGGCTTTCTCAGCGCGCTCGCTCGGCTCGCCTCGCCGCGGACCTTACTCAGGCGGGCCTTGCGTCCCGCGCGGGCGTATCCGTTGGCTCCCTCAAGCGATTCGAGCAAACGGGCGCGGCCTCACTCGACGCCGTCATCCGGATCGCAATCGCTCTCAGGCTCGAACAGGGTTTCGATTCAGTCTTCGCGCCCCCGCGGCTAAGCTCTCTCGACGAGATCGCCGCGCCGAAGAAAGTGCGTAAACGCGGACGCCGCTCTTGACCTCGCCATTCGCCCCCGTAGCCCTGATCGAGGTTCGGCTTGACGATCGTCTCGTGGGCCGCCTCGCTTGGCATGAACGCAGGGCCCATTTCGAATATGACCGGGACTTCATTGGCACCGGCCTGGAACTGTCGCCTTTCCGCCTTCCGCTACGGTCCGGCGTGCAAGAAGCGCCAGCTGAGCCCTTCCAGGGGCTGCACGGCATTTTCAATGACAGTCTGCCGGATGGCTGGGGTCGCCTTCTTATCGATCGCAAGCTCCGCCTCAACGGCATACAGCCTGACGCTCTCACCCCCCTGGATCGCCTGGCCTTCATCGGCGCGCATGGCATGGGAGCGCTGACTTATCACCCCCAACGCAAGGCAAGCGACGACGACAGTTCGGGCACCATTGATCTCGACCGCTTGGCGGACGATGTCCGCCATATCTTCGCCGACGACGCCGATGCCGCGCTTGAACGGCTGCTTCGGCTAGGAGGTTCTCCTCAAGGTGCCCGCCCCAAGGCGCTGATCGGACTGTCGCGAGACAAGTCCCGCATCGTTCACGGCGAAGACAATCTTCCGGAGGGCTATGATCATTGGATCGTAAAATTCCGGGCACCCGAGGATCCCGAGGACGTCGGCGCCGTCGAACAAGCCTATGCCGAGATGGCGCGCCTGGCTGGCGTGCATATGCCTGAGACCCGCCTGTTTCCTTCCGCCGTCGGCCGGGGCCATTTCGCCGTAAAGCGCTTCGACCGAGTGGGCAACCGACGCATACATATGCAGACGGCCAGCGGCCTGCTCAACTCCGATCACCGACTGCCAAGCCTAATCTATAACGATCTTCTCAAACTCACCCGGGCGCTGACCCGGGATCAGAGAGCCGTCGATCAGGTCTTCATACGGATGCTTTTCAATGTCCTCGCTCATAATCGCGACGACCATACTAAAAATCACAGCTTCCTCATGACGGCTGAGGGCGAATGGACCGTCTCACCCGCCTATGACCTCACTTTCTCCGCCGGCCCAGGTGGTGAACATGCGATGGCGATCTCCGGCGAGGGCCGGAATCCTGGAATGGAGCACCTCGTCCAAGCAGCGAAAGATGCGGGCGTCGCCGACGCCAAACTGCCAGAGATGCTTTTCAAGGCGGAGAAGGCGATCAACCAATGGCCTCGTCTCGCCGGACAGTTCGGCGTCCGTCCCGCGACAATCGCCACCATCACTGAAAAGCTCAATTCCCTGAGGCGCAGCATCCTGGGCTGACTCCCGGCACCCCAAGGCGCCGGGAGCCCCACCGTCACTTGGCGAGCGCGGCCTTTTCGATCGCGGCGGCGACTTCCGCCGCATGGACCACCAGCGAGGCATGGCTGCCGGCGACTTCGGTCGTCTGGGCCTTGATCCGGGCGGCGAACATCTTCTGAGCTTCGGGCGCCAGCACCTTGTCCTGGGTGCTGATCACATAATATGTCGGCTTGTCATGCCAGGCCGCGGTGTCGACCGGAGCCTCGAACGCCACATGGTTCAGAGGAAGCTGGGAATTCGCCAGGGCTTCGCCGATCGAAGGAGGCAGGTCGGCAGCGACCGCCGAAGGAAACACCTTGGGGTCGATATAGAGGTTGCCCTTGTCGTCGGGATGGATCGCCTTGGTCCCCTCAGTCGCCGGACCGCCGCCGGCCAACGCCGCCAAGGACTCGCCGACATCGGGAGCGAAGGCGGACACGTAGACCAGCGCCGAGACCTTGGGGTCGTTGCCGGTTTCGGTGATCACCATGCCGCCCCAGGAATGGCCGACCAGCACGGTCTTGCCGTCCTGCTTCGCCAGGGCCTGCCGGGTGGCGTCGGCGTCGGCGGCGAGCGACGTCAGCGGGTTTTCGACCAGCGTCACCTTGTAGCCTTTCTTGGTCAGGATATCGGCGACCGGCTTCCAGCTCGTCTGATCGACGAAGGCGCCATGCACGAGCACGATGTTGTGGGCCGCGCCCTTGGGCAGTTCAGCCGCGTGGGCGGAGGCGGTAAAGGCAGCCCCGGCCATGGCGAGGGCGGCAGCGGACAGACGAAGATAATTCATTTGGTTTACTCCAGTTGGGGTGTCGGGTGTCAGGGATGGGGCAAGCCATGATCCGGTGTTTCTGCAAAGTCTCGATTCCTCCAACCGAAGCCCTGCGGTATGATCCAGGCGCTCTACTGCTCGCCCCAGTTTCAGCATAAACACGACCCGAAGGTCGACGTGGAACCTAGAGGATTCTCTCGTGAAACCCCATGACGGCAACGACGGATTTCTTGCTCCATCGTCCGATTCTCGATCGGACACCGACCTTCTTTCCGACATTCTGAGGTTCGTCCAGCTCAGCGGAGAGCAGGTCATGACCACCGAGCTCCGGTCCGGGTTCGACATCGAGTTTCCCGGGCAGGCGGCTTGCATCCACGTCGTTCAGGAAGGCGAGATCCGCATCCTGGTCGAGGGCCGCGCTCCCTTCGTGCTGTCGGCCGGCGACATAGCGGTCTTGCCGCACCCGGTGAGGCACGGGCTGAGCGATGTCTCGGGATCGCGCTCGTCAACGCTGCGATATGGCGAGGGAGAGATAGCCGCCAGAACGATCAGCGCCACCTTTCAGTTCGACAACAGAAGCGGCATTTCACCCCTGCTGGATCTGCTGCCGGACGTCATTCACATCCCCAAGGATGCCGATCGATCCTCGGTCCTGATCAGGGACGTCGCCCAATTCCTGGTGATCGAGGATGCGGCGCGCGAGCCGGGGGCGTCGCTGATGATTTCCCGGGTGATCGATGTCCTGATCATCCGCTGCATCCGGACCTGGGCGAAATCGCTCGGCCCCCGTTCGGGTTGGATCGGGGCGCTGGTCGATGCGCGGATCAGCCGGGCCGTCGCCGCCATCCACCGAGATCCGACAAGGAACTGGTCCGTCGCGGGGCTGGCCTCGGTCGCCGGGATGTCGCGGTCGCGTTTCGCCGAGATGTTCCTGGCCTCGGTGGGAGAACCGCCCCTGCGCTATCTCCATCGGTGGCGGCTGGCGATGGCCTTCGATCTGCTGCGCAGCTCGACTCTTCTGGTGGGCGAGGTGGCCCACGCCATCGGCTATGAATCCGAGGCGGCATTCAGCCGCGCCTATAAGGCCATGTACGGCAAGGCGCCGCGCGAGGGCCGCGTCACCGGCCCGCGGTAGCGAGGTCGCACCGGCGGAACCGGCGGGTGGGCCGGAAGGTTCTCCTTCCATGACGCAGGAGCTGAACGGAAACCTGGCCGCCTATCGCGCCAAACGCGATTTCCGCAAGAGCGCCGAACCGCGCGGCCGGACCGGCGCGGGCGGGGCGGGCCGCCTGCGCTTCGTCGTGCAGAAACACGACGCCACCCGCCTGCATTACGATTTCCGCCTGGAGCTCGACGGGGTCCTGAAATCCTGGGCGGTGACCAAGGGCCCGTCGGACGATCCGGCGGACAAGCGGCTGGCGGTCGAAGTCGAGGACCACCCGCTCGATTACGGCGATTTCGAAGGCACCATTCCCAAGGGCCAGTACGGCGGCGGTACGGTGATGCTGTGGGATCGCGGCACCTGGACCCCGGACGACGACACGCCACCCGACAAGGCGCTGGCCAAGGGCGAATTAAAATTCACCCTGCACGGCTCGCGCCTGCAGGGCAGCTGGGTGCTGGTGCGCATGAAACCGAGGCGCGCCGAGAAAAAGACCAATTGGCTGCTGATCAAGCACCGCGACGATCATGCCCGCGACGGCGCGGGCGATGCGCTGCTGGAGGAGACCAGGTCGATCGCCTCGGGCCGCTCGATGGACGAGATCGCCGCCGCCGACACCCCACTCCGGACCGCCCTGCCGGAATTCGTGCCGCCCCAGCTGTGCCAACCGGTGTCGCGGCCGCCCGAGGGAGAGGAGTGGGTGCATGAAATCAAATTCGACGGATATCGGCTGCAGATGCGCGTCAGCGGCGGCGAGGTTACGCTGAGAACCCGGACCGGGCTGGACTGGACCGACCGTTTTCCCGCCCAGGCGGAGGCCGTGCGATCCCTGCCGGACTGCCTGATCGACGGCGAGCTGGTGGCGCTCGACGGTCACGGCATACCTGATTTCGCCGCGTTACAGGCGGCGCTGGCCGACCAGCAGACCGCGGCGCTGGTCTATTTCGCCTTCGACCTGCTGTTCGAGGGTCCTTGCGATCTGCGCCCCGAACCGCTGCTCGACCGCAAGCGGCGGCTGGCCTCGCTGCTCGAGGCGGCGCAAGGACACTCGGTCCGCGCCGTCGACCATTTCGCCGCCAGCGGCGAGGCCATCCTGAAATCGGCCTGCAAGCTTACGCTGGAAGGCATCGTCTCGAAGCGCGTCGATGCGCCCTATCGCTCGGGCCGCGGACCGGACTGGACCAAAGCGAAATGCCGCGGCGGCCAGGAGGTGGTGATCGGCGCCTGGACCACCACCGAAGGCCGGTTCCGCTCGCTGCTGGTCGGGGTACGCAAGGGCCGGCAGCTTGTTCATGTCGGCCGGGTCGGCACCGGGTTCTCCGCCGCCAAGGTCGATGCGCTGCTGCCGAAACTGCGCGCCATCGAGACCGACACATCGCCCTTCCTCTCGGTCGAAGGGCCTGGCGGACGGGGCGACATTCATTGGGTCAGGCCCGAGCTGGTGGCCGAGATCGAGTTCACCGGCTGGACCGGCGAGGGCCGGGTGCGCCAGGCCGCCTTCAAGGGTCTGCGCGAGGACAAGCCGGCCGAGGAGGTCGCCGCCGAAGCGCCCTCCCTTCCCGCCGGACGGGCGGTGGTGATGGGCGTGCCGATCACCCATGCCGACAAGGCGATGTGGCCCGACGCCGGCGACGAAACACCTGTCAGCAAGCTGGAGCTGGCGCGCTATTTCGAGATGGCCGGCGCCGTCCTGCTCGAGCATGTGCGCGGCCGGCCCTGCTCGATCGTGCGCGCTCCCGACGGGATCGGCGGCCAGCATTTCTTCCAGCGCCACGCCTCGGCCGGCATGTCCGCTCTGCTGGAGCAGGTGGCGGTGTCGGGCGACCGGCAGCCCTATTTGCGGATCGAACGGGTCGAAGGCCTGATCGCGGTGGCGCAGATGGCCGGTCTCGAGCTGCATCCCTGGAACTGCCTGCCCGGCCAGCCCGATCTGCCCGGCCGCCTGGTGTTCGATCTCGACCCCGGACCGGACGTGCCCTTCGCCAGGGTGGTCGAGACGGCGCTGGAAATGCGCGAGCGCCTGGAGAGGCTCGGGTTGGCGCCGTTCTGCAAGACTACCGGCGGCAAGGGATTGCATGTGACGGTGCCGCTCGACAATGGGCGGCGGGGCGGCGTCGACTGGCCCGCGGCGAAGGAATTCGCCCACGAGCTGTGCCGGCGGATGGTGCGCGACAGCCCCGACGCCTATGTCGCCACCATGGCGAAGAGCCGGCGCCAGGGCCGCATCTTCCTCGATTATCTGCGCAATGACCGCCTGTCCACCGCCGTGGCGCCGCTGTCGCCGCGGGCGCGGCCCGGCGCCACGGTGTCGATGCCGCTCGAATGGGGCGAGGTGACGGCGGATCTCGACGTCAAGGTCTACACGGTGCGCGCCGTCCCCGCCCTGCTGGAGAAAGGCGCTTTGTGGTCCGGCTATGCCGAGGGCTCGCGCCCGCTGAAACCGGCGATCCGCAAGCTGGGGCAGAAGTGAGATGGCGCGCCAGCCCTATTGGAAAGGCTATCTCAAACTCTCGCTGGTGACCTGCCCGGTGCTGATGGCCCCGGCCGTCTCCGAGCAGGGCGCGGTGCGATTAAAGATGGTCAACGCCGCCACCGGCAATCCGGTGGAGAACCGCTATCTCGATTCGGTCACCGGCAAGCCGGTGCCGGCGGCGCAACAGGTGAAGGGCTATGAACGGGCCGAGAACGACTATGTGCTGCTGGAGGATGAGGATTTTGCGGCGGTCGCGCTGGAGAGCACGCGCACCATCGAAATCTCGGACTTCATCGCCGCCGACGCGGTCGAGTGGGTGTGGTATGAAACGCCGCATTATCTGCTGCCTGGCGACAAGGTCGGGCTGGAGGCCTTCTCGGTGATCCGCGAAGCCATGCGGTCAAGCGACGTCGCCGGCGTCTCGCGCCTGGTGCTGCAACGGCGCGAACGCGCCGTGCTGCTGGAGCCGCGCGGCAAGGGGCTGGTGCTGTGGACGCTGCGCTATGGCGACGAGGTGCGCCCCGAGGAAGGATATTTCGCCGGATTGCCGGAACAGGCCGAGCCCAGCCGCGACATCGTCCGGGCGGTGAGCGCCAGGCAGACCCGGTGGTCCGAGGAATGGCTGGAGGATCCGGTACGCGAAGCGCTGCTGGACGTCATCGCGGGCAAGAAGAAGACCCGCCGGCGCGCCGCCAAGCAGCAGCAGCCCGAGGGCAACGTCGTCGACATGGTCGAGGCGCTGCGGCGCAGCCTGAGGACCGACCTTTGAGATTTACGCCGCCGCGCTCTTGCGCAAGGCCTCGCGCAGATCGGAGGTTCTCTCGACCTTCTTTCGCCGGGACGGCGCGATCTTGCGCCCTTCGGCCTTGGCCCGGACCAGTTCGGCCAGGGCGGTCTCGTAGCGGTCGGTGAAGGCGGCGGGATCGTAGCGGCCGGCCTTGCGGCGCACGATCTCGCGGGCCAGATCCAGCATCTCGCCGTCGATCTCGACATCGGGAATATCGGCGAAGACCTCCTGCGGCGACCGCACTTCGTGATCGAAATTGAGCGTGGTGGCGATCAGCCCGAGTCCATGGGCCCGGATCAGCAGGGCGTGAAAGCGGCGGAACAGAACGGCCTTGGCGATGGCTGCCGCCTTGCGGCGGCGCAGCTCCTCGCGGAACTGGGCGAACATCGGTTCGGCCCCGGCGGCCGGGGCGAGGTAGTAGGGGCGGTCGAAATAGAGCCGGTCGATCTCGCCGCACGGCACGACGCCCTGCACCTCCAGCCGCTTGTCGCTTTCCGGCGCCGCTGCGGCGATGTCGTCGGCGGACAGCATGACGAAGCCGCTGCCGGTGTCGTAGCCGCGCATCAGATCGGCGCTCTCCACAGCCGCGCCGGTGCCGGAATCGACATAGGAGCGCACCACCCGGTGCTCGGTCCGGCGGTTGAGGATGTGAAAGCGCAACCGCGCCGACGAGGACACCGCCGTATAGAGGGCGACCGGACAGGCCAGCCCCTTGTCGATGATCAGTTGCCCCTTCCAGATGGCGCGGGCGCCGGGTTTCGGCATGTCGAACCTCCTGTGGCTGATAAGACCCGGCGTGCCGCCGGAGTTCCCGCAGCGTCAAAAGGCGACGGCGCGGTCGTAGCCGGTCAGTTCGAGATAGCCGCGCCCCGAGTCGCACGACACCGCCCCCTCCCAATAGATCGGCCCGCCGGCGAGGCGGCTGTCCAGTTCCTGGTCGTCCAGCAGGGGGGTCAGCGAAAAGACGCGCCGCCGGCCGCCGATCGTCGCCTCCACCGCCGTCTCGACGGGATAGGCGGCACCGGACCGGGGCGAACGCCAGATCCGGCCCGGCGTGAAGCGGATCGCGCTGTCGGAAAGATACTCGACGCGACCATCGGCACCGCGCCAAGTGCCGCCGGACCACAGGGCGCCGCCCCGGGCGTCGCGGACGCGGAACGCCATCAGCGCGCCGCCATCGGCCAGATCCAGCGCCGTCCAGTCCCAGCCGACGGCGCCGTCGGGCAACAAGGTCGAGGACCATTCATGATCGAACCAAGCCTCGCCGGACAGCGTCTGGCGCCGCCCGTCCCGCTCGGTCTGCGCCGTCACGGCGAGATGCGGCAGGCTGTAATAGCGGCTGGCGGCGCCCTGCCCCTTGGCGCTGACTCCGTCCGGTCCTTCGAGCAGCGGCGCTTGGGTCGGGGAGGCGTGCAGCGTCAGGGTGAAACCGTCGGCCGGGACGCTGATGACGAACCCGCCATCGGCCTCGTCCGTCCAGCGCCAGTCGCCGAGAGAAAGGCCGAAACCGGACTCGCCGAAGGACGCGCGGCCGAAGCCGAGCCGCGCCGACCGCTGATCGTGCAGCAGGTGTCCCAGCCGCGGATCGGACAGGGCGGCATGGGCCATCACCACCTGCCGGGCGGCGAAGGCGCTGGGATCGTCCTGGTCGATGGCGGGTCGGCTGCGGAAGAAGGTCACCTGGAAGCCGAGCGGCGCACCAGCCGAGTCGGACAGCCATCCGGTCAGATACCACCATTCGGTGCGAAATTCCGGATGGGCGCCGTGGTCGCGCGGAAATTGCAGCGGCGGATTGGGCCCGATGGCGGGATAATCCGGCGGCGCGGCGGCGGCCGGAGCGAACAGCAGGATCAGGGCGAAGGCCAGGCGGCGCATCAGAAATCCTCCCTTACCGCCATCAAGGGACCGTCCGACAGGGCGGCGCGTCCGGCCAGCCGCGCCGAGAGGGCCGACGCGGCGACCAGGATCAGCCCGACCGCCGCCATCAGCCGGCCGGGCCAGACCGTCTCCATGGTCCAGTGGAAGGATTGCGGATTGACCACGTCGATCAGCACTTCGCCCATCAGCCCGCCCAGCGCCACGCCGCAAAGAACGCCGGTCATGCCCAGAGCGGCGCCTTCGGCCAGCAGCATGCGGCCGATCTCGCCGCGGCGCACGCCGAGATGGCGCAACATGCCGAATTCCTTGGCCCGCGCCAGGGTCTGCGCCGACAAGGTGGCGGCGACTCCGGCCATGCCCACCAGCATGGCGATCGCCTCGATGGCGTAAGTCAGCACGAAGCTGCGGTCGAACAGGGCGAGCGCGGTCGAGCGCAACGCGGCGGCTTCCGCGATGTCCGCCTGCCCGGCCGGCAGGACGGCGCGCAATCGGGCGGCGAGGACGCCCGGCGGCGTGCCGGGCGCGGACCAGATCGCCGCCTCGTTGGCGCCGTTGTCGCCGGTCAGGGCGACATAGGCCGGCTTGTCGATGGCCACCGCGCCGAACTGGCGGGAATAGTCGCGAAAGATGCCGGCAATGCGGAATGTGCGGAGCGCGCCGGCCAGCGGCAACTCGATCGAGTCTCCCGTCCGCTTGCCGAGCAGCCGCGCCGCCGGCTCGCTCAGCAGCACCGACGGTCCCTCGCCGTCGGGGGCGCGCTTTCCGATCAGCGGCAGGCGGTGAGCCAGGTCGGCCGCGCCATCGCCGCGCACCACCAGCGCCATCGCCGGCCGTTCCGGCGCCAGCGTCAGCGGCACGGTGCTCCCGAACGAGATGCGCCCGATACCGGGCACCGCCGCCAGCCGGGCCTGCTCCTCGGGCGACAGGAACGACGCCGCGGGCAGGCGCAGATAGAGATCGGCGGCGAGGATCTGGCCCAGCCAGTCATCGACCGACTGGCGGAAGCTCGACACCATGATCGCCATCGCCATCATCAGGCTGGTGCTGGCAACCAGGCCCGCCAACGCGATGGACGCCTGGCCCGGCGAGGCGGATAGCGGCTTCAACGCGAGGAACAGGATCGGGGACTTGTCGAGCCGACGCTCGGTCAGGCGCAGCGCCGCCCGCAACAGCCAGGGCATCAGCGCGACGCCGCCGGCCAGCATCAACCCGACCGCGAGATAACCGAACAAGGGCAGGCCGGCCTCCGCCGGCAAAAGCGCCGACGCGCCCCCCAGCCCGAGCAGCAGCGCGCCGGGCCAGGCCCTGGCGCCGGTCCCGCCATCGGCGGCGACGAGGCCCTTCAGCGTCTGCACCGGCGGCAGTGCGGCGGCGGCGCGCGCGGGAACCAGGCTGCCGGCCAGCGCCGCGCCGATCCCGAGCAGCGCGAACAGCATCGCCGCCTGCGGCGCCGGATCGAGCGGCGGCCGCCCCTCCGGGAAATAGCCGCCACCGAGGTCGCCACCGACCAGGTGCAGAGCCAGCATCGCCAGCCCGGCGCCGGCGGAGAGCCCGAGAATGGCGCCCGCCGCCCCCAGGACCAGCCCTTCGGCCAGCACGTAACGCAGCACCAGGCGCCGCCGCACGCCCATCATCCGCAGCAGGGCGAATTCCCGCCGGCGCCGCATCACCGACAGGCTCTGGCCGGAAAAGGTCAGGAAGCCGCCGGTGATCAACGCCACCAGCGCCAGCATGTCGAGATTGACGCGATACGCGCGCGACAGGGCGTCATTGCGCTGAGCGAGCGCCGCCCGGTCGGAAATCGTCGCGTCCGCCGGCAGGACGGCGCGCAACGACTCGGCCAGCGCCGCATCGCCAACCTTCGGCCGCGCCTTGACGACGATCCGGTCGAGCCGCCCGAGGCGGCCGAAGCGCCATTGCAACGCGGCGATGTCGATCACCGCCACCGCTTCGTCCTCGGCCGCGCCGGGCAGCGCCCCGGCAAGCACGAAGGGAACGGCGCGCCCGGCCGCGGCGACGTCCACCCGGTCTCCGACCCTCAGGCCAAGGCGGCCGGCCAGCGCCGCCGGCAGGAAGATCGCGTCGTCGTCGAGCGGCGTGCGGCCGGAAGCGGGATCGGCGCGCCCGGCCAGCGCCGGCGATACCGAGGCGGCGCGCAAGGCGTCGGTGCCGAGCAGCCGGACCGCCGCCTTTGCCGCCGGGCCGGCGAGATCAGCGGCCAGTTCGGCGACGGGCGCGGCGTCGGCAACGCCAGCCAGTCCGGCGACGACGCCATAGAGACGCTCGTCGAGTCCGGCGGAGGTCCCCGCGATCTCGAAATCCCCTTTCCCGGTGACGACGTCGACGGCGCGGGCGAATTCGGCGAAGGCCGACTGATTGACGATATGCACCGCATAGCCGAGCGCCACGCCGATCGTCAGCGCGGCCAGCGCGGTCAGGGCCCGGCCGGGGTGGGCCCGCACGTCGCCGGCCAGCAGCCAGGCGAACGCCCTCCAGGGCGAAGCGAGGTCAGGCGTCACCGGAAAGCCCCTGCGGCGTCAGCGTCAGCGTGCGGTCGGCGACCGCGGCGGCCAGTTGGGAATGGGTCACCATCAGTACCGCCGCCCCGGTCGTGCCCGCCACATGGCGGAACAGGTCGAGCACCGACCGCGCGGTGCCGGGATCGAGATTGCCGGTCGGCTCGTCGGCCAGGATCAGCGCCGGGCGATGGATGACGGCGCGGGCGATCGCGACGCGCTGCAACTCGCCGCCCGACAGGTTGGCCGGCCGCTCGTCGCCGCGCCCGCCCAATCCGACCGCCTCCAGCAGCGGCTCGGCCTGGTCGCGCGCTCCGCCCCCCTGGCCCCGCAGGACCAGCGGCAGGGCGACGTTCTGCGCGACGGTGAGATGGGGCAGGATATGAA
>Ga0213872_10002131_pt1 | contig 11887 bp, 15 predicted proteins | sample VelepicomBERX_R2_FD_160071 | JGI IMG/M metagenome (GOLD analysis project Ga0213872, IMG submission 160071) | Rhizosphere microbial communities from Vellozia epidendroides in rupestrian grasslands, the National Park of Serra do Cipo, Brazil - RX_R2 | ecosystem: Host-associated > Plants > Roots >... | reverse complement strand
TCGGGTCCAGTTCGAACAAACGCCGGTAGAACAATCCTGCAACCCGATCTACAGTAGGCTCCACTTGCGCAAAGCAGATCTGGACGAGCTCGCATTCTTCACTTGTCAACGGGATTTGCATTCGGTTAGACAATTCTTAAATGCCGCGGACGCGGCGCTTTCGGGAAACGACGCGCCGTCTGTGGTCCATGGCCTGCCGGGTGTCGCGCATCCGCTCGTCGGCGAGAAGCCGGTAGTATATCGCGTTGGCGAGCGCGCGACCCGTGGTGGCCTGAGCTTTTCGTACCAGTTCCTGCGCGATTAGTTCGCGATACACGGCCGATGCCAGGGCACGGCCGACGCTCGCTCGCGCTTCGTGCAACGATTTTTCTGCATCCGCGAACGTAACATTAAGTTGCTCAGCTACTTCGGCAGCCTGCGGGAGGGTCAACGTGAAGAGTTTGACGCGCTCGGAATCATCAAGAAGCAAAACGTCGGCCACGCGCTGCAGGAAAGCAGCCGAAAAATGATGATCGCTGGTTCCCGCTTCGAACGAAGCGTACCACCTTGCCGACACTCCGATGAGCTCGGCGACCTCTTCTTGCCGAAGCCCCGGAAGACGGCGCCCACTCGACTCGGGAAGACCCACATCCGCCGGCCGTCGACGGGCACGGCAGGCGATCAGCAGCGACCGCAGTTCTGCTCGACGCACCGACGGGTCGGCTTTTGATTGCACTACGATTCTCCCTGGGTTCTTGCTTGCAATTGCGGGTGTATTATACCCACGCCCTAAAGGCGCACAAGAGTTAGCTACTCCACGGCTTTTCATGGACGAATAGCCACGGAAACGTCAACGCGACATCAAGGCAGCCGCAAAGCCTTGCCGTCGGCTCGAATGTACGATGGGTGGGATGAAGATCGTCGTGATTGGGGGCAGCGGGCTCATTGGCTCTAAATTGGTTAACAGCTTTCGAGGGCACGGAGAACAGGCCATCCCGGCTTGTCCCAGCAACGGCGTCGACGCCATCACGGGTGCCGGACTTGCACAAATGCTTTCAGGCGTTCGCGCCGTTGTCGACGTGGCGAGTTCGCCCTCGTTCGATGGCCAGCACGTAATCGAAGCGGAAGCTGCCGCCGGCGTGGGGCATCACATCGCACTCTCGATCGTAGGTATCGACCGCAATCCCGAAATCGATTATTTCCGCGCAAAGATGGCTCAAGAAAGTCTCGTCATAGGTTCCGGAATTCCGTACACGATCGTCCGGTCAACACAGCTCTTCGAATTTATAGAATACGTTGCACAAACGAGCGCCGTCGGTGAGACGGTTCACGTGTCACCAGCTCTCGTACAACCCATAGCGTCAGACGACGTGGTTGCTGTATTAACCGACGTCGCACTTGGAGCGCCGATGAACGGCACGATCGAGGTCGCTGGTCCGGAACGGCTGCCGCTCGATGAAATCGTCGAAAGATATTTGATCTCGCATCACGATCAACGAAAGGTAATCGCGAACGTTCACGCGCGCTACTTCGGTCTCGAGTTGAACGACAAATCGCTCACGCCAGGTGATAAACCTCGCATCGGCTCAATACGCTTCGACGACTGGCTGAAAGATACATAAGCTACATTGGTACGAAATGCCACAGAAAGTGTCACAGCCGGACTTACTATAGGAATCGGGGCGTCAATGATTCGGACTCCGGAGGCCACGAATGGGTAAAGATTTGATCCAGGCATTCACGCGACTAGCTGTAGGAATAGGATTCCTTTCGGCGGTTTGCGATCGTTTCGGCCTTTGGGGACCGCATGGCGCAGCCAATGTTGGCTGGGGTGACTTCGCACACTTCACGATGTACACCGCACAGGTCAACTCGTTTTTGCCATCCCGCCTTGCCCCGACACTTGCGATCATTTCGACGATCTTTGAGAGCCTGTTCGGCGCGGCATTGGTGCTCGGCTTATTTACGAGGCTGGCCGCCTTCGGAAGTGCCTGTCTGCTCGCAATATTTGCGTTTTCAATGACGATATCGTTTGGAGTAAAGGCCCCGCTCGACTATTCCGTATTCGCAGCCTGCGCTGCGGCACTGATGCTCATGCAGCGGTATCGGTTCCGCTGGAGCATCGATGACCTCGTCGCACACAAGTACGAGATGACTGCAACAACTCAACTGATTTCGCGAGATGTTCAATGAAAACAATGCAAGTTAATAGTGGAAAACAAGGTACTGTTCTCATCCCTGTGGAGATGCCTCAACCCGAAGCAGGACCGGACGAAGTACTCATACATGTTCGTGCGGCCGGCGTAATACCGACAGAGTTGCTTTGGTCTCCCACGACACATACCAAAGAAGGAGCAGCGCGTACGGGTGTAGTGCCCGGGCACGAATTTTCAGGAGTCGTCTCAGCCGAAGGTGCCAACGTGCACACCTTCGAGATCGGCGATGAGGTCTATGGCATGAATGACTGGTACGCTGAGGGAGCCACTGCAGAGTTTTGCGTTACGCTCCCGCAGAATATCGCGAAGAAACCAGCGACCTTAAGTCACGAAGCTGCAGCAACCGTGCCGATTGCAGCTTTAACGGCATGGCAAGGACTCTTTGTGAGAGCCAAAATACGGCCGGGTGAACGGGTATTGGTGCATGGTGGCGCGGGCGCGGTCGGCTTGTTTGTCGTCCAGTTGGCACATCTCCACGGCGCATCTGTGATCGCTACTGTTTCGGGTCCAGACGCCGATTTTGTGAAGCAGCTTGGCGCAGATCAGGTGATCGACTACAAAGTCACTCGTTTTGAGGACCGTGTGCAGGACGTCGACGTAGTTTTCGACACCGTTGGAGGCGACACTCGTAATCGTTCATGGAGCATCCTTGAGTCCGGCGGTCGCATGGTCACCATTGCGGCAGACAGTGAATACGAAACGGACCAGCGTGTGAAAGACGCGTTCTTCATCGTCGAGCCGGATCAAAAACAGCTCGTTGAAGTGGCAAAGAAAATTGACGAGGGACGTCTCAAGGCGTTTGTTAAGGCCATTGTTCCTTTAGACGACGCCTCCGTCGCATACAGCGGAGCACTCAAGAGCAATAGCGGGCATGGAAAACTTGTCATTGCAATCCCGCATAACGGCGCACCGCTAACGATTCACACGGCAGGAAAACTATGAAGATTGTTGTCATCGGCGGCACCGGCCTGATCGGCTCGAAGACCGTCGCCATTCTGCGCCAGGGCGGTCACGAGGTGGTCGCCGCCTCGCCCAATACCGGCGTCAACAGCATCACCGGCGAGGGGCTTAAAGAGGCGATGACCGGCGCCGAGGTGGTGGTCGACCTCACCAATTCTCCGTCATCTGAAGACAAAGCGGTTCTGGAATTCTTCCAGACCTCCGGCCGCAATATTCTCGCGACGGAGGCCGCGGCCGGCGTTCATCGGCATGTCGCGCTGTCGATCGTCGGCATCGACCGCAATCCGGAGATCGGCTATTTCCGCGCGAAAGTCGCGCAAGAGCAACTGATCGAGAACTCCGGCATGCGTTACTGCATCGTTCGCTCGACGCAATTCATGGAATTTCTCCGCGATATTGCGAATTCGAGTGCTGATGGAAATATCGTTTCGATTTCCCCCGGCTTGTTCCAGCCGATTGCAGCGGATGATGTTGCTGCGTTCGTTGCCGGTGCAGCAGTCGCGCCGCCTCGCGACGGGATCATTGAGATCGCGGGCCCCGAACGTGCGCCGTTCAATGAGATCGTTGCGCGTTTTCTGAAGGCGATCGGCGACCCGCGTCAGGTCGTGCTTGATCCGGACGCGCGATACTTCGGCGGCCTGGTCGACGAGTACTCACTCGTGCCGTTGGGTGAAGCGCGCCTGGGTCACATCACGTTAGACGGATGGCTCCGTCTTTCACAGGTGACAGCATGAAAAGCATCATCTGTCTGTCAATTCTTACACTTCTGCCGTTCAGCAGCGTCCTCGCGGACGCGCCGGCGTCGAAGAACCCGGAAGTGACCGTTGTCTACCGGCATGAGCTACCAAACGTTCCCGGAAAGAGCATGGTGGGCGTGCTCGTCGCGTACGGCCCGGGCGGCTACTCGCCCGGTCACACGCATCCCAAATCTGCTTTCATTTACGCGACCGTGCTTCAGGGAGCCATCAAGAGTCAGGTCAACAATGGACCCGTGACGACGTACACGGCCGGACAAAGCTTCTCCGAGAACCCCGGTGACATCCATCGCGTCAGCGCAAATGCCAGCAAAACGCAGCCGGCCAAGCTCCTCGCGGTGTTTGTTGTGGACACGAACCAGAAGCAGCTCACGACCCCACTCAACAAGTGAATTCTCACACGAAGCGCACCACCATCTGGTGCGCTTCGTCTCACGGTTGAAGAACGATCTTTCCTCGCGGATGCGCAATGATACCGGCCAGCATTTCGTGCGCCTTTCGTGCCTGCGACAGCGGGAGGACGATCCCGACCGCGGTCGTTAGCTCCTTTGCGTCGAGTAGTGCAGCAATCGATTTGAGATCGTCGGTTGTTACGGACACGATGAAGTAGTCGGTCCTCACGCCATACTTGGCGGCCTTTTCTTTATCCGGCGGTGACACGGACGATACGAGAACGCCGCCCCGCTTGAGGACTTTCAAAGAGCGTTCTTGTACATCGCCACCCACGGTATCCATAACGGCATCCACGCCGGAAGCGATGTCCTCAAAACGATCGTTATGATAATTGATGATCTGGTCGGCGCCGAGACCGCGAACGTAATCCATATCGTCCCCGCACGCCGTCGCGATAACACGCGCTCCGGCGCGATGCGCAAGCTGCACGATGTATGCGCCGACATTTCCGGCGCCGCCATGGACGAGCACGAGTTGGTCCGCCTTGACATTTCCATGTTCGAAAAGCATCTTGTGCGCCGTGACGGCGACAACCGGGACGGACGCGGCTTCGATGGAGGTATTGCCGTGCGGGTTCTTTGCGATGGTATCCGCTTGCAGCACGGCGTGCTCCGCGTAACCGCCGGTGAACAGCCTATTTGTCAAGCCGAAGACCTCATCTCCGGGCGCAATAGTCGATACACCTGGGCCAATCTTCTCAACGATGCCGGAGACCTCGGCGCCCAAAGTCAGCGGTAGCGGTTGCGGTATCTTGCCGGATCGCGCTAGCGCATCCCAATTGCCGACTCCAGCGGCCTTCACTTCAATGAGCACTTGGTTCTCACCGGGAACAGGAATAGGAACATCGTCAAAAACGATGTTCTCCACGCCGCCGAACTGATGAACTCGCACTGCCTTCATCGTGATCTGTTTGCAACGCCCTTTCAGTACTTGTTGCCGTCTATTGTTCGGTCGAGAAACTCACGCATCAACGACCCAATCCGATCCAGTTCTTCTTCCAACGCGAAATGGCCCGTGTCGAGAAGATGGAGCTCCGCACTGGGGATATCTCTTTTGAGGAGTTCAGCACCCTCCACCGTAAAGATTGCATCGTTTTTGCCCCAAGTTATCAGCGTTGGGGGCTGTTGTTTTCGGAAATACTCCTGCCAATCAGCATAGACATCCAGATTTCTTTTTGCGTTGTAAAGGATTGAAAGTTGGATATCTTTGTTCCCCGGTCGGTCCTGATAAGCTTGGTCGATCACCCAATTGTCGGGGCTGATCTTCGATGGATCGCGAACACCATGCAGATAATGAAACTTCGTTCCTTCAATCGTCAGAAGCCAGTCCAGTAGAACTTCAGCGTTCTTTTGACTCGGATCTTCCCAATAGTCAAATAGTCCCTTTGAAAAGTCCTTATTTATGGCTTCAGCATAGGCGTCTCCGTTTTCAACGATCATAGCCGTCACGCGCTCGGGATGCATGACAGCTAACCGGAAGCCAACCGATGAACCTATGTCCTGGAGGTATAGCGCATATGAAGAGAGATTCAGCTTTTCGGTAAACGCCTCGATGACAGCCGCTAACCGCTCGAAGGAATAATCGAAATCGTTGACCGACGGTGCTGAGCTTTGGCCATATCCGGGGAAGTCGGGTGCGACCACATGATATTTATCTGCGAGCATGGGAATCAGATTGCGGAACATATGAGAAGACGACGGAAACCCGTGTAGGAGCACAACGGTGGGAGCATCTCGGGGACCGGCTTCGCGATAGAAGATTTCCAGCTCCTCGACGTTAAGCGTGCGATAGAAAACAGTCGGCGTACACGTGCCGACATCCAAACTCTCTTTAAGCATTGAGACCATTTCTTTTAGAGTTAAGTGCGGTGAGGCGCTGTGGAAATGCCGAGGTACGTGTGCGCCTCGACATCGACACGCACCTCGATGTGCATCGCTTTTAGGCTATCTGACGAAACCGGTGTAAGGTTTGTCTTGTTTCAGAGCATTAGCCAATGTCGCCACGTGTGTCGTTTCGACACCTAGAATCGAAGCCATGAGTTTCGAGAGTGCGGGATTGCTCAACTTACCGATGTCGCCCAGATAAGACGTCGCCGCAATACGTTCGACCTTCTCAGCGAATGCGAGGATATCGGCTTCTGATTTTAACGGCGGATACTCCAGCTTCGCCGTTGCAGTAGTCGGCGTTCCGCCGGCAGATCTTACTGCAGACGCAAGCGCAGCAGCATGTGCTTGGTGGTCAGCCTTAAAGCCTTGTGCAACCGCAAGTACCGGCGGTGAGAGCAACTTGAGACTGAATGCGTCGGTATAAGCTTTAATTCCGGCGTTTTCAAGTTCGATCGCACCGTTCAGTAATTCAACGTCGGCGGGCGTCGCAGCCGCCGCTTCTTTCATTAGCGAGCCAAGTACCGTCGATCCGAGTACTGCGAACGCTGCGCTACCGATGAATTGTGGTCGGGAAATGGGCATTGTATTTCTCCAAAGTGACGTGGTCGAGGGTGACCGACCACAAGAAGAGCCTAGACCAATGCCCGGAGTGCTTCAGTAAACAATTTTACATTTTCGATGAGGGCTTCGAACCGGCTTCGCGACTGCACATTACGGTGACCCGACAGAAGTTGCAACACTTCTTTTCGAGCGTGGCAAAGAAGTGCTTCAGCATCTCCTAGGTCCAGTCGACGAAGGCTTCTGGTGGTAGACGGTCCACCGCGGCGTTGATACCTGAGAGGAGACTAGGTGGAGTGTGCCTTTGATTGAGCAACCACATCACTGCGGCGTTGTCCACATCAGATGCCTCTGCCCACGTCATGAAGTATTCGTCGCTGATCTCAGGTTCACACTCGACTGCCTCTCGCAGATCGGCCAGCGCAATAGCGTTGGAGCGCAGATGCGAAGTATATGCTCGCCGTAGGATTTCGAGAAAATCATTTCCGGAGATGTTGACCGCTTTGAAAAAAACTCGATCAAGCCGACAATCAAAAAAGATGTACGGACCCTGCGTTCCGCAGATAGTCGCGCGGCCCTTATCAATGATGCGAGCCAACAGTTTTACTCCGCCGAGCTTCTCATGAGCGCTGCGAGGTTCGTTAGTCCGTAAGTCGATCGCATACATCGTGTCACGTTCTCCTACCTAGGAGTTGTAGTCGGTACGCCGACGTAACAGTCGTCCCAGGCGCGCTATCAGTGTTACATCGTGATCTGCAACGGCGACCGCAAGCGCTAGAGCAGCCGAAATTGATATAAGGAAGAATTCGATCGGCCAGCCGGACCCGTAGCCGTTTCCATCAGGCCAAAACGCTGGCCGGCCGACAATGAGCCAGAGTCCGCCGGATACGACTGCACTCAGGGCAAGTGCGGTGCTGCCAACCAATTCCCAGATCCGAGTCGCTCGGCGCAGAAAGAAGAAAGACGTGAGGACGAGCGTGATGCCTAAACCGGTTTCCGTCACAATCGCTATGTAAGCGGCAACGACCGGAAAGTGAACCATCAGTGAGAGACCGGGCAGAAAGATGTGCGAGGATTGAAGGCTCGACGCGTACGACGGAAATGTCGCGACAAAGTTTCCTATAATCTTGTTCATGCCCGACACGATCCATTCGAGGCCGATCACGAAGATGGGAGCGGACAAAGCGCGGATTGCTGCCGTACTGCCGGCGGACCTAATCACGCGATTCGATCCCCGGCACAAACGCGACGATTTGTTGCCCTGCGCGGTCATTTGCCCAGAATTTCTCACCATCGAAGACCAGGCCGTGCGCATCGAACGGGAATCGCCCGAGTATGCGATTGGGTTCCCGGCCTTCGATATCCGTACGCAAGAGATACTCGCGTGAAGCGTCCTCTTCCGAGTCGGTGGCGATCGAGTAGAGATACTTTCCGACGCGCGCTAGACCGTATAGACGTGCTCCAACGTCGATGATTCGAAGTACCGCGCCATGATCGTTCAGCAACACGAAGCGACGCAAGTCGCGTTGCACGATAAAAATGTTCGGCTCCGCCAGCGTCAAGTGTGATCCGGTGCCGCCATCGGGTAGTGCAAAGCAATCGTTCTCGATGAGGCCTCTTTGAGGAGTAAACGCGAACACGCGCCGGAACGAATCGTCGCCTTGTCCGAGCATAACCCGCATCTCCGCGCCGAACTTCAGCACGCCGAACACCGTGCCGGGTAAAGACCAAGACGCAATAGATGATCCCGTCGCAAGATCGACTGCGCGAAGCTCGTTGGTGACGATCGACCCAACCCAAAGCGCTTGACCATCGAGCGCAAGAGATGTATTTCCGGGCATGGGCGCTGGAAAACGTCGGATCTCAACAACCGGGGGAAGGTCTTCCCAAGACGCATTCGCGCCCTGCGACGTCTGATTGTAAGAATTCATCATGGGCGTCACGTATTCCGAGGCTTCAGCAACGCCAACATCGCTGCGTAGACCGTCTCGACTTTGGGCAGCACCTGCCAATAGAGAAAATCGTCTCCGGCTATGCCGGCGATCGGCAGCGGGTACGGATCGGGAAAGCCGGGGTCATAGTCTTTAACTGCATCCATGACGAGCAGTTGTTTAATCTCTACTTGCGAGAGCGTATCCCACTCCTTGTGCTCAGGCTTGGCCTTGTATGCGAGGTATGCAGTTCGTTGCTCTTCGTTGAAGAGACTCAAATCTTCGTCTTGTTGCATGGATATAGCCTAGGGCTTTGATGTGCCGCGTCCTGTATGCTACTTCACATCCTGTACGCTCGACGAGCGCACAGATGGTGGCAAACAGCCGATGACCCGCTCATGACTCATGGTTTGTCGGGAGCGAAACATCAGCCAGGTCGAGACGCGTTTGTAACTGGCGCAGGACTGTGTTGTCAATTTCCCCGCTCGAACGTACGGAAACTAGCGAGGCGCGCTTGGCCGTGACGACTTCATGCTCTTCGTCGAGGAACGGTGAGAACGGCGATTAATAACCAGACGGCGCTATGCAACATCTAGTGCCGATCGACAATGCTCACAGACACAGCCTCGCTACTTCAAAGACGCCGGTTCCGCTCTGATATGACCGATGTCGCATGCGGGCGTATCGGACGGTGAAGGGAACATAGGATCGTGACGGAGACTCTGCGCTCGAATTTGGTTGTCGATAAGTTTAAGTACCAGGAGCGACGCGAGAAACGCGCCAAGTGCGACGGCAACCGTCACAAGCACGTGAGCAACAAAAAATACCAGCGCGATGATACCGGCCGCTGCTCCCCCAAGCGCTCCTTGAACGAGTGAAATCGCCGCGGCCGTTGTAATCCATCGCTGGTACCAATGTGGACGCAAACCCATGTTGACGAGCAGCCCGCGATAATCATCGTGAACCGAGCTCAGAAAGTAGGGTGCCGCACTTGGAACGACTTCCGTGGAAAGATGACGTAGCCGATTGACACTGCACGCTAGATGCATGTCTTCGATCGATTGTTGAATGGATCGGACATAAGTCTGCAAACCCAGTAAATACAACGTCGCGAAAATCGCACATGAAACGACCTGAAACGTCCAACCGAATTTTGTCGCTTGAGCCACGAGTGCAAGAGCCACAAGCGCGCTCGATACGCTCGTAAAAAACATGCCAGCTCTTTGCGAGAGATCCGACATGGTATTTGAGCGATTCATCGTCAAGATATATTGCTCCGTAGTTGCGATCGCTAAAAGATGGGTCTGGTCAGATCCCTGAAATCGACCGCCGAACGATTGCACTGAGTTGTTCTCCATTACGACCAATGCTAAATGATGACCGTACGGCGCTTTGTAGGGTAGTTCACAACAGACGTCATCAGATCTTCACACGAGTTTTTGTCCACCGGTCCGCTGGCGCGTAAGATGTGACTACGATAAGAAATCTTACGAGTGTGAGATTTTTCACCGCGACGACTTTCGGGACGCAGTACTCTCGAAACAGTCTGAAGCTACGGAGGGTGCCTGTCCAAGCCTCAAGTTCAATTCAGCACGACAGACGGTGTCGTACTGCGCGGAGCCATAATGAGCCATGCCCGACGATGACCACGTGTCCGATTTCGATGCGATCTTACCCGAAGATATCAAGTGGCGAGCGTCAGATGCATTCGGGCCTTCCATTCACATATCGATCCTGATTGGAAGGCCAAGAACCAATAGCCCGTACGTGGTTCGGCTCAAAGCGAACCCTGGTGCTCGACTAATGCCTCACGTCCATCCCGAGGACCGGATCTGTACGGTCATCGCTGGCACCTTTTATTTGGGACGAGGCTCAACGTTCGATCCTGAACGTTTGGTAGCTTTTCCACCCGGCAGCGTTATCGTCATACCGAAGAATACTCCACATTTTCATTGTGCACGAAACGGCGAATATATTTTGCAGCTGACCGCTGCCGGGACGACCTGCGTCGATTATCTTCCGGAGTACGGTCAACGAACCGACCTTCGACGTAGCCCAAGACAAGAAGCGGCCCGCCCACAATGAGCCAATTGAGCCGCCCGGGTGTCTGGCGTCGAGTGTGCCACTTCTGTGCCAGCAGATGCGAAGACACGATCTCGGAACCCGAGAAAAAGACCGAAGCCCTCTTTTCACGCGGGCTTCGATCGGTCAAATGGCTCCGGATGCTGGACTCGTCCCTCGTCTCCGCGCCCGTCGGCGCTCCGCTCGGGATGACAGGTTCGAGTTCTCTATGCGATGCGAGTGATGAAATAAAAAGGCCACCCCGTTGGGGCGGCCTTTTTATTTTCATGGCTCCGGATGCTGGACTCGAACCAGCGACCCGCTGATTAACAGTCAGCTGCTCTACCAACTGAGCTAATCCGGAACGCGGAGGACCCGGCCTTATTGGCGGCCGGGGACCCTCATCCTTTTACTGGTTCGTAAGCTCGGTGTCAAGCGACTTATGACGGTTAGCTCTTGTGCTTCTGAGCTTGCTTATCGATTGCCGCGAAGTCCTCATCGGAAAGGGTCACTTCCGCCGCCTCGACGTTCTCGCGAAGGTGTTCGGGGTTCCCCGTGCCCGGGATCGGGAGCATGACCTTCGAGCGCTTCAGGATCCACGCGAGCGCGAGTTGCGACGGCGTAATCTTGAGTCGTTTCGCAATTTGCGAGAACGGCGAATCGCCTTGCGACAAGTCTCCGGCCGCGAGCGGAAACCAAGGAATGAATCCGATGTTGTTTGATTCGCAGAAATCGAGAACGCCTTCGCTCTTGCGCTCGACCAAGTTATAGAGATTCTGCACGGTCACGACCGGAAAATATTTTTGCGCGCTGCGAATGTCGTCGACGCTCACTTCGCTCAAGCCGACGTGGCGAATCAGGCCTTCCTTCTGCATCTCGGCAATCACGCCGAATTGCTCCTCGCGCGGAACGTCTTCATCAATGCGGTGCAATTGCCAAAGGTCGATTCGCTCGATACCCAAACGGCGCAAACTCATCAGCACGGCTTGACGCAGATATTCCGGTTTGCCGTCGACCGTCCAGTCGTCTGGACCCGTGCGAAGAAATCCGCCTTTAGTTGCGATCAGCATCCCGTCGTATGGATACAG
>Ga0213872_10002130_pt1 | contig 11892 bp, 9 predicted proteins | sample VelepicomBERX_R2_FD_160071 | JGI IMG/M metagenome (GOLD analysis project Ga0213872, IMG submission 160071) | Rhizosphere microbial communities from Vellozia epidendroides in rupestrian grasslands, the National Park of Serra do Cipo, Brazil - RX_R2 | ecosystem: Host-associated > Plants > Roots >... | reverse complement strand
TCCATCACACCGATCAGAAGGTTGGAAATCCGCCATTGTAGTGCTGACCCGCCCATCACCGAGCGGTATTGCGGCGATGTGTCGTAATCCTCATTCGACTTTGGCACGATTACCATGAAGATGTGCTTCAACTGTAGATCGAGGCGCAGCATCTCATAGTAGTAACAACTGTTCATGAAGTCGTAACCCAGCCCGTCTCGGCGCAAATCGTAGAAGACGAAGAGCGTGTCGTCGAACCCGGGAGCTGCGAGCGCGAACGCGTCATTGTCTTGAGGGATCGATGAGACAGAGATCGCGGTGATCACCAGGCTGGCGGCCCCCCCCCAATTCTCGATAGCGAGCGAATCGAATTCCGCGGCGTGCTCGATCAGGAATTCGCATTCCTGGACGTGCTCCGCAGGGTTTAGATAGGCCTGATCCGCGATGTAAAATCCCCTGTCGTTCGGCTGCGAAGCCATGGTGAGGCGAGCCACAGTCTCGGCCGTAGGGTCGCCTACCGGGTTATCGGCATCTCGGCAGATGGCTTGCAGGCGAACTTCTCCCTGCAGAACTCTCACCTTCAATCGAATTTGAAGCGTCGTCGCGTCAGTCAAGGATGGATGAAATTCCCCGAACAAGAGCGCGGCCCAGGTCCCAGACGGGTTGCGCTTGGCGATGGCGAGCGCCTCTAAGTTCTTCGCCTCCCCATTTTCGACCAGGATCAGTCCGGGCTCGGCATCAGGCGGTGCAAATTGACAGCCGACATCCGTATAGTCAGGCACTCTCTGGACCGCGTGAACTTGGAACGGCGTCAAGGTTTGCGTCATGATCAGTGGCTAGTCTTGACGTTTCGGAGTTACGCACAAGGCCCAGAGATAATGGGCCATTGGATAAAAACCCGTATGCAATACTTCGTCATTCATCGAAAATAGAAAGACATGATCGAAATACTGTTTCATGAGGGTCCGCAATGATTTGTGATCCTTCAGATTAATATGTCCGGCGCGCGAGTTTTCCGAGGCGTATTGTTCCGCGGTCTTATTCGGCGTGCCGACGATCATGACTCCGTCATCGCGCAGGCTGTTGCACAAGTTCTTGAGGAAGTTTCCCTCCTCCTCTTGAAATATGTGCTCTATGACATCGACGCAGTAAATCGCTCCGACCGGCGTATGGAAGGGGCTTTCACGAAAATCGAAATATTCGAACGATGTATTCTGGAGAAAGCCAAGCCGCTCGGCATTATCGGCCAACGTCGCTTTATCTATGTCGGTGCAGTAAAGATGCTTCACCGCCTGGGCAACCACGGGAGCGCCGAATCCGTCACCGCAGCCGACCTCCATGGCCGTGTCGATCCCATCCAGCATCTTGGCAACGAATTTGTAGCGGCCGGCCATGAAGCCGATCATCTTGGGGTCGGTCCGGTACGCGTTGCTGGACGCGCGTCCGAGGGTCATTCTCTGATCCGGGATCTTTCCATGGACATCGAGCCAAAGCTTTTGCGAATCGACTTTATCTGTCATTCCCATAGGGTCCATAAGCCTCAATTGGTCTCACCCTACCGTGATTTCGGTTCGACCGGAAGGCCGGCCCGCCCTTGCCCGCAGAAACGGTTGGTTAACCGAAATGCGCTAGTTTATCGTTCTTTGCAATCCGGCCGCGCGGCATTTCGAGCTCGTCGGGATTTGAGGGTTCAGGACAGGAATGGCGACAACCGACCAGCGCGACAGCCATCGTAGCGAGCCGTTACCAGTGCCGGAACTGCCGCCTCGGCTTCTTCTGGATCTCCGCACGGATTGTAATCTGAAATGTCCGATGTGCATCGTCCATGCCAGCCCGGACGAAGGTAAATTGTCCGGCTTTTTGCGGCGCAACATGCCCCTGGAGAATGTGCGCGCCATTCTCGACGAGGTGACGCCCGCCAAGCCCATGATGCAGCCGAGCCTCTGGAGCGAGCCGACGCTGGCGCCGGATTTCCGCACCAACATCGCCGATGCCAAGGCGCGGGGAATAGCGGTCGCCTTCAATACCAATGGCTTGACATTGCGCGAGGATCTGGCCGATTTCCTGGTCGATATCAAGCTGGATTCCATCTCTTTCAGCATCGACGCCATGACGGCGGAAACGCTGCAGAAGGTGCGGGGCATCGACAAGCTGCAGAAAATCCACAATGCGGTCGAGATCATGCTGCGCGCCCGCGAAAAGGCTGGCGTCGAATTGCCGCGTATCGGTGTGTCCTTTACCGTTCAGGACACCAACGCGCATGAGTGCGAAGCCTTCATCGCTCACTGGATTCAGCGGGTCGATTTCGTCCGTGTCGCCGAATTGTACGTCGCCGGCACTTTCCCGAACATCGACGTTCAGCGTGAGCGCACCCCCTGCCCGGCCATCTACAACACCATGGCCATCCATGCCAACGGCAATGCCGCGATCTGCTGCCTCGACGGTTTCGGCGAAACCAACATGGGCAATGTCTTCGAGGAAGGGGTCAAGGCGGTCTGGAACGGCGAGGCCTTCACCGCCGCGCGTCGGGCGCACGAGCAAGGGGATTGGGACGCCGTGCCCTATTGCAAGAATTGCGACCGCTGGGCCTCATATGCTTACGACGACGTCATCAAGGACGGCGTGCTGATCCGTAAGTCACCCGAATACACCTACTACAACCGGATGGACAAGCTGACCAACATCCAGAAGGGCTTGATCCAATATGATGACGATGCGCGGCGCGTCATCGGAGATCTGTTGGACGAGAAGGGCGCGTGAGGTTCGCGCATCCTTCCGGTCGGCCTGGCTTTACCTCAAGCCTGTGAATCAGGCCGGAGCAGCGGGTTTTTCGATAATCCGCTCGGGCCACGCGAACAAATCGTTCCCGCCATTGGATTGCGACGTCAAGCGCTGCCGCGTCTTCGCTACGATATCCTTCATCTCGGGAGAGAGTTTCGCTCCGGCGTCGCTCGATAGCCATCGGGCGAGGAACAGAACCTCCTTGAAGTAGGTATTCTGGAATTTCTTTACGATACGTGCCGCATGGTCGACCGATAAAGTCAGGCGAAACACGTCGAGAAGTTCAAAGAGATTCAATAAGCTGACCGCTCTATCGTGAAGCAGTTCGTCGAACTTGGACGATAGATATTTGCCTCCCAATGGTTCGTCATGCTTTTTGAAAACATGGTCTGCCACGATCGTGGGGGAAATTTTTCTGAGAAAGTAAGGATTTAGATCGATGGAGTAGGTGCGCCATTCGGGACTGAGGCGCGCCGACCATAGATTTCTGCTGTCATGCATCGAGTGGGCGTGCTGCCCAAAGTAGTTGCACGAATAAAAGTATCTAGTATTCAGTCTCGAGAGCACGCCGCGATAAAAATCGACCCAATATTCGCTCATTTCCTGTAGCGAGCCGAAATTCGTCACCACGTCGATGTCGAGCCCGTAAAGAGACTCGATCTCATGCACGGGAACCAAGATGACTTTCTTGCCGAGATGAGGAGAAATCCCACCGTCCTGAACCATGCCGACTTGGTCTTCGCCAAGATGTGCCGTCAAGTAAAGTTGGGAGAAATATAACGATTCCGGAATATCTACTATAATATAGGTCTTTGGCGCTAGCCTGCCTGACAAAAACCATAGAAGTCCATGTAACCCTGTTCCCGCTCCAATATCGACAATCGTGTCATGCTTTCCGATCTGATTTGCGATCTTGAAGATGCGGCGGGCGAAGTAGTAGAGATATTTACTTACCAGGACGCCGCCGTCACGGCGTACCGTGTCTTCCGGCGCAATTGGCGAGTCGCTGAAATAGAGCGCTACGTCTTTTTCGTGCGGGTAGTCGCGCTCCATATCGGCGCGCATTTCCAGCGCCTGGGCGAAATCGGTCTCGCTAAGCCGATCCCGACTTTCGAAATCGATTTTAATGGCAAAGTCGACGGAGCTTTTGACAGATGTGTTGGTGTCGATGAAATCGCGCATCATCCGGGCTTGATTGTCCCAGGTGGCGCCGAGACCGTGACCTGAAGCTACAAAGCGCTCTCTGTTTTTGATGTAATACTCACCAGCCTGCCGGATCGCGGCGGCGGAGGGCTCCTCGGGGTTGAGAAGCCTTTTACGCATCAGAAGGCCAGGACGATCCGACCACTCTCCGGAGGGATCGAGTTCCAATATGCGATCGATTATCGTCGAATCGCAGGGGGCGGTATCGAATGCCTTGAGAAACGCTTTTCGCGCGCAGATTGGATAATCGAGGTTTTGCGCCAGCAATCCAAAGTTCAGCCAGTGGGCGGCCGATTTTGGGGAAGAGGCGTTATTCAGCCAAAGCCGCATCAATTCAAAATATATGAATAGACTTGCAGGCGCGTTCAATGCTCGCGACGCCATATCCATGTCGTGTTCGCTGATATACCCGCTTCTGGCTAAGTCGAAGAGTCTATAAAAGACTTCATCTGGCTTTGAGTAGTCCGGCTGAGACTGAATTGTCGCAAGTGCGGTGGCGAGGATTGGCGATTCCGCATCGATTTTATTTGCATTGAATATCGCCTGCTCCGCCAGAAAGTAGTCCTTTTTTCTGAGAAGAAGTAGGCCGATATTGTGCCAGCAGCTCGACGGCACGTCCGGGATGTCTGCGCTGGCGATCCACGTGCGGTAGAGAGTGAGCAAAGCATCATGCTCTTGCTTGGACTCTAGATCGGCCGTTGCAGCAAATAGCTCTTCAAGCGACATGGAACCGCTACGCGCTAGCGCAATTGGATCGATATCTGGCATTCCTAGTTCCTCTTCGCTATGTCGGGCTGCCGTTATTCGGGCGCTGAGTTCACTCGATGATCGTCCAGTAATAGTCGCCGTCGTATCCCGCTTCGGCAAACACCGCTCGCCAGCCATCCGGATAGTCGTAGAACTCGGCGGTCAGGACCCAGCTTTCGAAGATCGCCTTCTGCTCTGGCGTGCGATAGCTGTCGACCACCGTGAAGCAGGGACCCTTGGAGACGCGGCGGATCTCGGCCATCGCCTTGACCGCGTCGGGCCGCTTGAGATTGTGGATGGTGTTGAGCGACAGAACGCAATCGAAGGACTTGTCGGCGAACGGTAAGGACACCGCATTGCCGAGATGAATCCGGCCGGCCAATTCCTCGGGCGCATGCACCAGAGCATAGTGCGAGATGTCGAGCCCGAACGCTTCCAGGCCCGGCAGTTCGAGCATCAGATCCTTGACCAGGAAGCCCTTGCCGCAGCCGACATCGAGCACCCGCATGCCCGGCTTCAGCCCGTAATGATCGATGATGTCGCGCGCCACCGCGCGCCAGCGTCCGTCATAGCGGTAGCCGCCATAGCCGTAATCGCGCGGGCCGTCCCAATACATCTCGCCATATTTCTTGGCTTCGGCGATCACCGCAGGATCCTTGGCCTCGGCGCGCGCGGTCAGGTTGCGCTTGGCCTTGGGCAGCGAGCGCAGCAGATCGATCTCAGCCATGGGGAAACTCCTGGTTCTGCGCCTGTGTCATACCGGCCTGCAGCGATGTGTAGGTGAAATCGGCGAAGGCCCGCGCGGTCGCCGCCGGGTCGAAGGCGCGATAGCCATTATGCGGCATCGGGCCTCGGCGGGGCGTCGTTTCGATGGCGACCTGCCGGCCCGAAAGCCGCACGGCCATGTTCGCGATGTCGCGGAAGCTGGTGATCGTGCCCGTCGCGATATTGAGGCTGCCGGTCGAGCGATGGCGCAGCACGCGCCAGGCCAGCTCGGCCACGTCGTCGACCAGCACGTGATCGCGCCGCTCTTCGCCATTGCCGAACAGGGAAATCGGCGTGCCGGCATTGGCTTTGCGGCGGAATTGATTGGGGCCGTAGCCGTTATGCGGGTCGCCGGCGCCATAAAGCAGCGTGGGCCGCACAATCGCCAGCGGCGCCTTGACATCGGCTTTGAACGCGACCTCGCGCGCCAGATGCATGACGCCGTGATAGCTGTCGGGAGCCTTCGGCGAGGCCTCGGTCAGCGGCGTGTCCTGATCGATGAAGACGGCGTCGGAACCGATATTGACCACGTGGGCCGCATCCACCCGGGCTATGGCTTCTACCAGGGCGGCGGTGAGGCGGAGATTGTCCTGCAGCTGGCCGAGATTTTTGCACGGCGCGATCGCCGAGGCGGCGACGATGCTGTCGCCGTCTTTCAGCAATCCGGCCAGCCGGTCGGCGGCGCCGGGCGCCAGCAGATCCACTTCGCCGCGGCCGATCCGCACGGTTTCCGCGCCATCCCGCTCAGCCCGGGCGGCGATGGCATTGCCGACGAAGCCGGCGGCGCCGATGACCACCACGCGGCTGGGGGGGCGCGGCGTGTCATTGAGATGCTCAAGCATTACCGACTCCCAGCCCATGCCATTCGAAACCTTCCTGCGCCGCCGGCCGCCCATCGAACAGGCGATAGGGGTCGATCAGCACCCGCCCGGCCATGGCCGCGCGCAGATCGGCCAGGCGCAGCTGCTTGAACTGCGGCCAGGGAGTGGCGAGGACCAGAACGTCGCAGCCCGCGGCGCAATCGAGCGGGTCGGTGGCGGCATGGGCATGGGGCACGATGCTGGCCGGCACGACCGGATCATAGACGCGCAGGCCCTTACGCTCGCCGAGATGCGACAGCAGCAGCAGCGAGGGCGAATTCTTGGTGGAGTTGGTGTTTTCCTTGTAAGCCAAGCCCAGCACGCCGATGCGCGCGTCGGGCTTCTTGGCCAGCACCTTGTCCGACAGGATGCGCCACAGCCAATCCTTGCGATGGGCCGAGTTCTTCATCCAGGCCGAGACGATGCCGGTATCGGTGCCGTGGCGGCTGCCGATCTCGATGACGGTGCGCAGATCGCGTTCCAGATTGCCGCCGGAGATGCCGAGGCCCGGCGTCAGATAGGAGTGCGGTCCGATCCGCTTGTCGAGCTTCAGCGAGGGTGCGATCTCCGACCAGTCGGCGCCGATCGCCTCGGACAGTTCGGCCAGCGTATTGGCGACGCTGATCGAGGCAACCAGGCAGAAATTGATGCTGATCTTGGCGAGCTCGGCCGATTCGTAGCGCATCGGCAGGATCGGGCAGCCGAAGGCTTCGAGCAGGGTCCGATAGGGTGCGGGCAGGCCTTTGGCGGGATCGGCCAAACCGACGATGAAGCGTTCGGGATACATCGCCCGCTCGACGGCGCGGCCGAAGATCAGCGTCTCCACCTGATAGATCAGGCGGTCATGCGGCACCGAGCGCAAAGCCCGGGTAAAGCCCGGCGGCACCTGGCACAGCACGACGATGAAGGCGTCGTCGCGGATATGGCGGGACACCGTCTCGATCAGGGCGCTGATCGGCGTGAGGTCGGAATGGCCGCTATCGTCGGTCGGCACGTCGGTGGAGATATAGACGATGTCGCATTCGGCCAGCCGCGCCGCATCCGCGGTGAAGTCCAGCCGCTCGGCATGGGCCGCGAAATACTCGGCCAGATCGGGCTCTTCCAGCGGCAGGTCATGGCGGGACAGCCGGGCGATCCGGTCGGCGTCGTTATCGAAGCCGAGCACGGAAAAGCCGCGCGCCGCCGTCGCCGCAGCGCTGTTGATGCCGAGATGGGTCATGCCGGCGAAGCCGACGCGGAGCGAGGTCATGCCGGTATCCCGGCGGCCAGCCGCGACAGGCTGCGGTGCAGCCACAGATCGGTGGCCAGATCGGTCTGCGCCCGGTTTTCGACCAGCTTCTTGAAATAGGTGTATTCCAGCGCCCAGGTCGGATCTTCCTGCACCAGCGTGACCTCTTCCTCGGTGGGGCGGCCGCTCGGCAGGACCCGTTTGCGCCAAGTGAAACTCGACGGCCCCCATTTGCACAGCGAGGCGATATGGGCGCTGCCCTTCTCCGCCAGGATGTCGCAAGTGAAATGGTTGCGCCACATCAGCATGGTCATTTCCAGCTCGATGCGCGGCAGGCTGCCGCCCTGCAGCACCACATGGTCGGGCGATTTGTTCTCGAAGCGGCTGGCCGAGATCAGCGAGAAATCGTCGGCGATGTCGCCGAACCAGAAGCGGCAGGTATCGAGCAGGTGCGAGCCGAGATCGGGCAGGACGCCGGCGCCATGGTCGCGCCAGGCGGATTCGCGCACCAGCCGCGCCGTGCCATTGCCGTAGAAGAGGCGGCAGGAATAGATGCGGCCCAGTTCGCCCGAGGCGATAAGGTCGCGCATCCGCACGAAATGCGGCTCGAAGCGGTGATTATAAGCGGTGTAGCAGACGACGCCCTTGTCGCGCGCCAGCGTCTGGAGCGACTCGATGTCGCGCTCCGCCTCCGCCCAGAGCGGCTTTTCCACCAGCACCGATTTGCCGTTGCCGAGGAAATAGCTCAGCAACTCGATTTTCGGCTGGTCCGGGATGCAGGCCAGCACGGCATCGTAATCGGCCAGCGGAACATCGAACGCCGATTTGAAATCGGCCTCCGGATTGACCGGATCGACGGTGGCGACCACGTCGCCGCCCGCGATCCTGCGCCGCTTATGGCCCTGTACGCCGAGACCGACGACAATCACGCGCATGATGTCTCAGCTCTGATAGTCGGCGCGTTTTTCCAGCGCATCCAGCTTTTCCAGCACGTCCTGGGGCGAGACCGGCAGATTGCCGTCGACCTCGCATTCCACCGCCGCGGCGATCGAGCCGAGGATGGTGGCTGCGACAGGGTCGCCGCTGACCATCATGGTCAGCGTCGCATAGGACAGCAGGGCATCGCCGGCGCCCACCGCATCCACCACACGGTCGACGAAGCTGTCGACGACGAAGAACGAGTCGAGCGATTCGTGATTGTTGTTGCGGCAGGTCAGCACGCCGCGATCGCCGAGCTTCAGGATCAGCGTCTTGCACTCCGCCTCGTTGTAAAGCAGAGCCGCCAGCGGCCGGACGCCGGAATCCTGGTCGGCGAGGGCGAAGCGGGCCTCGCGCTCGTTCGGGGTGACGAGGTCGAAGCCCTTGAACTCGGTGATGTTGCCCCAGCGGCTGGCGACCTGGCTGTCCGCCACCTTGTAGACACCTTCCGGAATGGCCTCGATGAAGCTGGGGATGGTGCGGCGATTGAAGATGCCATGGCGGAAATCGGCGAAAACGACCGCATCGGTTTCAACGGTTTCGATCGCCGAGATCAGCTTGAGACGGACATCGTCCGAGATCGAGCGGTTGTCGAGAGTGTCGACCTTCAGCAGGCGGTAGCCGCCGGCGATGATGGCATTCTTATTGGTGGTGGGTCGGGTCGGGTCGATGATCGCCCGGCACTCCACGCCCGATTTCTTCAGCCCGTCGAGGACGAACTGGCGCAGCGGATCCTTGCCGAGCACCGTCGAGAACACCACCTCGGCGCCGGCGGCGCGCAGATGCTGGGCGACGATGGCGGCGCCGCCGATATAGTCGGTCTTTTCCTCGAACAGCACCGACATGGTCGGCGTTTTGGTCTGGCCGCCGATCATCGCGCAATTGGTGAAGCTGTCGACGATGGTGTCGCCGAGCACATGCACCCGCTTGCCCTTGAACTTTCCGAGGATCTCGCGCAGCCCATCGAAGGAAAGGTTGGCGGCTTCCATCACCGCCATCAGCTTCTCCGTGCGGAGATTGGGCGGTTCCATCTCGATTAGCTTCGAGGAGGAATAGACGATGTCGCCCGGCGTGAAGATCACTTCGCCGCCATAGGACGAGACGACCTCGATCTCTTCGCGGGTCTTGGGCGGCAGCTCGGAGGAACTGTATTCATAGCCCTTGGCGAAATAGTCGGGCTGAATGATCTTGAGATTTTCCAGCGGCTTGTCGCGTGTGTCGATCACCACGTAATCCACCACTTCGAACGCCGCCAGATTGAGGGCGCGCAGTTCCTGCGGCACATGAGGGCGATAGGTGCCCTTGGCGATGTGGCGGTCGGCGGTCAGGCTGGCGACGAGAATGTCGGCCTTGCCTTTGCAATAGATCAAATGGCGCAGATGGCCGGGATGGACCACGTCGAACACGCCGTGGCACATGATCACCGTTTTCTCGCGCGGGCGCGGACCGAGCAGCTCGGCCAGTTCCTCCGGCGTCTTGATCTTGTGTTTGTAGGCGTCGCTGAGGGAAATCATGAAGGGGTCTTCCCTAGATATTTGAACCAGGTCTGGGTGGCCTGTTCGATGCTTTGCGGGTTCCACAGCGGCGCATCGGCCCAGTGATCGATTTCCGCCGTCATGCGGCTGACACCCTCGGCGAAGCCGATCTCGGGGGTCCAGCCGAGCTTGGCGCGGATCTTGGCGGTGTCGGCCCAGGTGCAGTCCGGTTCGCCGGGGCGCTTGGGGATATGAACCGTCTCGCCGCCGAGCAGCTCGACGAGATGGTTGACGCTTTGCGGATTGTCCGAGCCGAGATTGAAGCGCTCGCCCGATATGTCGGTACGGGCGGCCAGCAGAAAGGCCCTGGCCACATCCGACGCATAGACGAAATCGCGGCTCTGCGTGCCGTCGCCGACCACGGTGAACGGAACGCCCGCCAGCTTCTGGCGGAAGAACACGCCGAACACCGCGCCATAGGCGCCCGTGGTGCGCACGCGGGTGCCATAGGCGTTGAAGATGCACACGCTGTTGACCGGCAGGCCATAGACCTTGTGCCAGTGGAACACCGCCTGCTCGCCGAGATATTTCGACAGGGCATAGGGATGCTCGGGCGAGATCGGATGATCCTCGCGGGTCGGCACCGCCGCCAATCCGTAACAGGAAGACGACGCGGCATAGACCAGCTTGCGGACGCCCGCGGCCCGCGCGCATTCGAGAACGCGCACCGTGCCCTGGACATTGATGTCCATGTAATCGATCGGCCGCTCGATCGAGGGGACGATGTCGCCGATGCCGGCGAAGTGGAACACATAATGCGCGCCGGCGAAGATCGGATTGCCGGCATCCAGGTTGCGGATATCCAGCCAATGGCGGTGCAGGTTCGGATTGTCCCGGTGATGGGCCAGGTTCTTCTCGTGGCCGCCCGACAGATTGTCGATCACGCGGACCTGCCATCCCTCGCCGAGCAGCAGGTCCACCATGTGGGATCCGATGAACCCCGCTCCTCCGGTGACGATGGCGACGGTCTGATCGGTCATTTCGCGTTGATGCGCTTCATCGTCTTGATGTTGTAGTACCAATCGTCATCCATGCTGCCGAGGATCTTCTCGTCGCGGAAGGCCTGAGCCAGATCGCGCACCGCATCCTCGATGGTGAATTGCGGCACGAAACCGAGCGCGTTTTTGATCTTGTCGGAATTGATGTGGTACGAGCGGTTGTCGTTGGACGGCGTGGTGACGATCTCCACCGGCGGCCGCTCGGGATAGATCTCTTCCACCGTGCGCTTGACCAGCAGCGAGATCTCCTTGATCGACAGATTCTGGAAACCGACATTGAAGGTTTCGTTCTGGATCTTTTCGGCGGGCGCGGTCAGCAGCAGTTCCACCGCCGAGCAGTAATCCTTGACATGCAGATTGGGCCGCAGCTGGTCGCCGCCGAACACGGTGATCTTGTTGTTGGTGATGGCGTGGTTGGTGAGGATGTTCACCGACAGGTCGAGGCGCAGGCGCGGCGCATAGCCGCACACGGTGGCCGGGCGGAAGATCACGCCGGTGAAGCTGTCGTCGGTGTGCTTCTTCAGCAGCGGTTCGCACATGCCCTTGTACTTGTTGTAGAGCGTGAGCGGAACCAGCGGGTGGTCCTCGGTCACGTTGGGCTTGTCGGAAACGCCATAGACCGACGAAGAGGAGGCGTAGATGAAGCGCTTCACGCCGGCCTTCTTGGCGGCGATCACCATCGGCTCGAAAGCGTCGAGATTGATGGTGGTGGACAGGGCTTCGTCGAGTTCGAACGAGGCGTCGTTGGAGATGCAGGCGAGGTTGACCACCGCGTCATGGCCGGCGACGGCCGCGGCGAAGCGCGCGGTGTCGCGAAT
>Ga0213872_10002129_pt1 | contig 11898 bp, 10 predicted proteins | sample VelepicomBERX_R2_FD_160071 | JGI IMG/M metagenome (GOLD analysis project Ga0213872, IMG submission 160071) | Rhizosphere microbial communities from Vellozia epidendroides in rupestrian grasslands, the National Park of Serra do Cipo, Brazil - RX_R2 | ecosystem: Host-associated > Plants > Roots >... | reverse complement strand
GTGGACGTGAAGGGGGAAATCCTCGAGCTGAAGAACACCATCAACACCATGGTGGATCAATTGAACTCCTTCGCCTCGGAAGTGACCCGCGTGGCGCGCGAAGTCGGTACCGAAGGCAAGCTGGGCGGCCAGGCCAGGGTGGAAGGTGTCGCCGGCACCTGGAAGGACCTGACCGACAACGTCAACCTGATGGCCGGCAATCTGACCGGCCAGGTGCGCAACATCGCGGAAGTGACGACGGCGGTCGCCAACGGCGATCTGTCGAAGAAGATCACGGTGGACGTGAAGGGGGAAATCCTCGAGCTGAAGAACACCATCAACACCATGGTGGATCAGTTGAACTCCTTCGCCTCGGAAGTGACCCGCGTGGCGCGCGAAGTCGGTACGGAAGGCAAGCTGGGCGGCCAGGCCCAGGTGAAGGGCGTTGCCGGCACCTGGAAGGAACTGACCGACAATGTGAACCTGATGGCCTCGAACCTGACCAGCCAGGTGCGCGGCATCGCCCAGGTGGTGACGGCCACCGCCAATGGCGATCTCAAGCGTAAACTCGCGGTGGAGGCGTCGGGCGAAATCGCCGCCCTGGCCGACACCATCAACGGCATGATCGAGACGCTGGCGACCTTCGCCGATCAGGTGACCAACGTCGCCCGCGAAGTCGGCATCGAAGGCAAGCTGGGCGGCCAGGCCCGCGTGCCGGGCGCCGCCGGCCTGTGGCGCGACTTGACCGACAACGTCAACCAGCTCGCCGCCAACCTGACCACCCAGGTGCGCGCCATCGCCGAGGTGGCGACCGCCGTGACCAAGGGCGACCTGACGCGGTCGATCACCGTCGAGGCCTCGGGCGAAGTGGCGTCGTTGAAGGACAACATCAACGAGATGATTCGCAATCTGGCGGACACCACGCGCAAGAACACCGACCAGGACTGGCTGAAGACCAATCTCGCCAAATTCACCCGCATGCTGCAGGGCGAGCGCGACCTGGTGACGGTGACCAACCTCATCCTGTCCGAGATCGCCCCGCTGGTCAGCGCCAGCCACGGCGTGTTCTATCTGCACAAGACCGAAGCCGACGAGCAGTACCTCGACCTGGTGGCGTCCTATGCCTATAAGCACCGCAAGCACCTGGCCAACCGCTTCCCGATGCGCGAGGGGCTGATCGGCCAGTGCGCCTATGAGAAGCGGCCGATCCTCTTGACCCATGTGCCGGCGGATTACATCCAGATCAATTCCGGCCTGGGCGAGGCGCCGCCCTTGAACATCATCGTCCTGCCGGTGCTGTTCGAAGGTGAGATCAAGGCGGTGCTGGAACTGGCCTCGTTCGAGCAGTTCAGCGAGATCCACCAATCCTTCCTCGACCAGTTGATGGAATCGATCGGCATCGTGCTGAACACCATCGCGGCGAACATGCGCACCGAGCGCCTGTTGACCCAATCTCAGCTTCTGACCACCGAGCTGCAAAGCCAGCAGGAAGAGCTGAAGAAGACCAACGACCGCCTGGAACAACAGGCCGCCTCGCTGCAGAAATCCGAGGAACTGCTCAAGACGCAGCAGGAAGAACTCAGGAACACCAACGAGGAGCTGGAAGAAAAGGCCCAGCTTTTGTCCAGCCAAAAAAAGCAGGTGGAGATCAAGAACCAGGAAATCGAACGGGCCAAGGTGGCGCTGGAGGAAAAGGCCGAGCAGTTGGCGCTGACCTCGAAATACAAGTCCGAATTCCTCGCCAACATGTCGCACGAGCTGCGCACGCCGCTGAATTCGCTGCTGGTCCTGTCGAAGATCCTGGCCGACAACGTCAACAGCACCCTGACCGAAAAGGAAGTCCAGTTCGCCGAGACCATCCACACCGCCGGCACCGAACTGCTGACCCTGATCAACGACATCCTGGATCTGTCCAAGATCGAATCCGGCACCGTCACCCTGGATATGGGCGAGCTCAATTTCGCCGATCTCAAGGATTACTTCCTGCGCAGCTTCGGCCAGATCGCCAACGACAAGCATCTGCGCTTCGACATCGACGTCGATCCGGCGCTGCCGCCGATCATGCAGACCGATTCCAAGCGGCTGCAGCAGGTGATCAAGAACCTGCTGTCGAATTCGTTCAAATTCACCGAGAAGGGCGAGGTCGAGCTGAAGATCGCGCGTGCCACGGTGGGCTGGAATTCGCGCAACACCATGCTGAATTCGGCGCCGCTGGTGGTGTCCTTCTCGGTCAGGGATACCGGCATCGGCATCGCCGCCGACAAGCAGAAAGTGATTTTCGAAGCCTTCCAGCAGGCCGACGGCACCACCAGCCGCAAATATGGCGGCACCGGCCTCGGCCTGTCGATCAGCCGCGAACTGGCTCGCCTGCTGGGCGGCGAGATCACGGTCAGCAGCGCGCCGGGCGAGGGCAGCGTGTTCACCCTGTTCGTGCCGGTCGCCTTCGACGCCGCCGCCACGCTGATACCGCTGGTCGGCGGGGCGCCGCTGGCGCTGCCTCTGCCGTCGCTGCGCGACGAGAAGCGGCTGCCGGCGCCCCCCGCCATCGCCTCCCCCAGCGTCGTCGAAGACGATCGGCTGACCGTGCGCCCGGGCGACCGCGTCCTGATCATCGTCGAGGACGACGCGAAATTCGCCGGCATCCTGGCCGACGTCGCGCGCGGCATGAATTTCAAGGTGCTGGTGGCCGACAGCGGTGCGGATGGGCTGGCGCTGGCCCGCAATTTCAGCCCCGACGCGGTGGTGCTCGACATCCATCTGCCCGACATGGACGGCTGGCGCTTCCTCGATCTTCTGAAGCGCAATCCCGAGACGCGGCATATTCCGGTCAATATCGTCTCGGCCGACGGCAGCGCCGAACTGGGCGCCCAGCTCGGCGCCTTCTCGGTGCTTTCCAAGCCGGTCGAGCGCGACGCCCTGTTCTCGCTGTTTGAGCGGACGTCGCAATTCATCGCCCGCCCGGTCAAGACCCTGCTGCTGGTCGAGGACGATACGGCGCAAAGCCTCAATATCCTCAGCATCATCGGCGATGGCGACGTCGAGGTTACCGTCGCCGCCACCGGGCACGAGGCCATCCGCATGATCCGCGCCCGGCAGTTCGACTGCGTCATTCTCGATCTCGGTCTGCCCGACATGGACGGGTTCGAAGTGCTGGAGCAGATCAGGAAGCTCGACGGTCCGCATCTGCCGGTGATCGTCCATACCGCCCGCGACCTCAGCCGCCGCGACGAGGCCCGCCTGCGCAAGATGGCCGAGACGGTGATCGTCAAGGACCCCGAAGCGTTCCAGCGCCTCTATGACGAAAGCGCCTTGTTCCTGCACCGGCTGGTGGCCGGACTGCCGCCGGAAAAGCAGATCCTGCTGAACGGCGTGCGCCAGCGCGAGCCCACTTTGGCAGGACGGCGCGTGCTGATCGTCGATGACGACGTCCGCAACATCTTTTCCCTGGCGAGCCTGCTCGAACAGCACCATATGGAAGTTCTGCACGCCGAAAACGGCCGCGACGCCATCGCCATCCTGGAAAAGACCCCATCGATCGACGTCGTGCTGATGGACGTGATGATGCCCGAGATGGACGGATATGAGACAATGCGCAGTATCCGGGCGCGCGAGCGCTTCCGGCATCTGCCGGTGATCGCGGTGACCGCCAAGGCGATGAAGGAAGACCGGGAAAAGTGCATCCAGGCCGGGGCGTCGGATTATGCCGCCAAGCCGGTCGATATCGACCAGATCATATCGGTCCTGCGGGTGTGGCTGAGAAAATACCCGGCCGCGGCGCCAAAGTGAGATGACCGGGAGGAACATGACGGATCTCTCCCACCGCGGCACCATGCTTTCAGCGCCGGAACCGGCGTCCCAGACGAAGGCGCCTATTCTGATCGTCGACGACAAGCCGCAGAACCTGCTGGTGCTGGCCGACCTGCTGGCCCCGCTGGGCGAGGAGATCATCCAGGCGCAGTCGGGACGGGACGCCCTGCGCTGCCTGCTGCAGCGCGAGGTGGCGATCATCCTGCTCGACATCCAGATGCCCGACATCGACGGCTACGAACTGGCCGGCCTGGTTCGCCAGCGCGAAAAATCGCGCTCCACCCCGATCATCTTCATCACCGCCCATGACCGCGACCACGAGGAGATCACCCGCGGCTATTCGCTGGGGGCCGTCGATTTCGTCTTCAAGCCGATCGAACCGGTGATCCTGCGCGCCAAGGTGTCGGTGTTCGTCGATCTGTTCCGCAAGACCGCGGCGATCGAGGAGCGGGCCGCGCTGGAACGCATGCTGCTATCGGAAAATCTGCGGGTGCGCAGCGAGAAGATGGAAGCCGAAATGGCGCTGCGCCAGGTCGAGGAGCGCCAGGCGCTGATCGTCCGCGCCCTCCCCATCGCCCTTTACACCGTCAGTCTCGGCACCGATTTTTCCGGCCCGCGCTTTCTCTCGGACAGCATCGCCTCGCAGGTCGGCTTCACCGCCGACGAGTTCGTCGAGGATCGCGATCTGTGGGCCTCGCGCATCAATCCCGCCGACCTGCCCGAAATCGAGGAAGCGCTGCGCACCATTCTGGTGACCGGGGCCGCCTCGATGGAATATCGCTGGCGCTGCGCCGACGGCTCCGAGCGGGCCTTTCTCGACCAGGCGGTGCTGATCAGCGACGAGGAGGGGCAGCCGAAGGAGATTTTCGGCACCTGCCTCGACGTGACCGAGCGGCGCATTCTCGAAGCGCAGTTGATGCAATCGCAGAAGATGGAGGCGATCGGCCTGCTGATGGGCGGAATCGCCCATGATTTTAATAATATGCTGAGCGTGATCATCTGGAATCTCGATCTCCTGACCCGCGATCTCAAGGCGACCGCGGGGAAGAACTACGAGCGCGCCCAGAACGCCCTGGGCGGAGCGTTGAACTGCACCGAGCTGATCCGCCAGCTGCTCGATTTCGCCCGCGAGAAGCCGCGCCGCTCGGACGTCGTCGACCTTGCCGAGATGGTGCCCCGCCTGGCGCGCATGCTGGGCTCGGTGATGGGCGAGACCATCACCATCGACATCAGGCTTCCCCCGGATCTGTGGCGGATTTTCGTCGATCCGGCGCAGATGGAGTCGGCGCTGGTCAATCTGGCCATCAACGGGCGCGACGCCATGGTGGAAAGCGGCGGCGGAGTGCTCACCATCGAGGCCGCCAACATCCTCAAGGAAGACCATCCGCAGGACGGCGATTGCGTCATGCTGGCGGTGACCGACACCGGCACCGGAATGGATCCGGCGGTGGTCGAGCGCGCCTTCGAGCCCTTCTTCACCACCAAGGGGCCGGGACTGGGCACCGGCCTCGGGCTGGCGATGGTCTATGGCTTCGTCAAGCAGTCGGGCGGACGGGTGGCGATCGACAGCACGCTCGGCAAGGGGACCTCGGTCAAGCTGTTCCTGCCGCGCACCGACGCCCGCCCGCAGGACGAAGCCGCTCCGCATAGGCTGGCGCCGCCGGCGACCCGGCGACGCATCCTGATCGTCGAGGACAATGCCAATGTGCGGCGCATGGCGGCGTCGCGGCTCGAAGCGCTCGGCCACGACATCGCCGAGGCGGATACGCCCGCCCTGGCCCTGGAAATCCTCGACGGCGATCCCGGGATCGAGCTCCTGTTCACCGACATCGTGATGCCCGGCGGGGTGAACGGCTTCGATCTCGCCCACAAGGCGGTGGCGCTTCGTCCCGGTCTGAAGGTGATTTTCGTCTCCGGCTATGCCCCGTCGCTGTATGCCGGCGAGGGGCTGAAGCAGGAATTCCTGCTGAAACCCTATAGCGAGGAAGAGCTGATCCATGCCCTCAACGCCGCCTTCGACGGAGCCGGCTCGGGCGAGAAGGAGGTTCGCCGCGGCCGCGGCGGCGTGCGCAGACGGGGGTGACGGCCCAACCGCCCTCCGATAAGCTGGTTGCTTCATCTTGGGGAGGCGATCGGTGAAAATTCCCGTGATTCCCGCGTCCTATTTCGGCATCGTCCTCGGCCTGTCCGGCTTGGGCGGGAGCTGGCGGTTCGCCGCCCAGGTCTGGCATCTGCCCTCCATCGTGGGCGAGACGATCGCCCTGGCGTCTGTGGCGGTGTGGGCGCTCCTGCTGACGCTGTTCGTCCTGAAATGGCTGGTGGTGCGCCCCGATGCGAGCGCCGAGGTGGTCCATCCGGTGCAATGCTGCTTCATCGGGCTGGCCGGCGTCGCCACCCTGCTTGCGGCGGGCGGCCTGCTGCCCTATGCGCGCGGCACGGCGGAAATCATGGTCGCGGCCGGAGCCCTGTTCACTCTGCTGTTCGGCGTCTGGCGCACCGGCGGATTGTGGCAGGGCGGGCGCGACCCGGCGTCGAGCACCCCGGTTCTCTATCTGCCGACGGTGGCGGGCAGCTTCGTCACCGCGATCCTGCTGTCGGCGATCGGCTTTCCCGGGTGGGGAAGGCTGTTCTTCGGCGCCGGGCTGTTCTCGTGGCTGGCCATCGAATCGGTGCTGATCCATCGTTTTTACACCGCTCCGGCCATGGCGGAGGCGCTGCGGCCGACCTTCGGCATCCAGATCGCTCCGGCGCCGGTCGGGCTGGCGGCCTATCTCAGCGTCAATCCCGGCCCGCCCGACCTGTTCGCCTATATGCTGCTGGGCTATGGCCTGCTGCAGACCCTGGTGATGATCCGGCTGCTGCCCTGGATCCGCAAACAGCCCTTCGCCACCTCCTATTGGGCCTTCACCTTCGGCATCACCGCCCTGGCGACCGATCCCTTGCGCATGGTGGCGCGTGGCGAGACGGGACCGGCGGCCGATCTCGCTCCGTATCTGTTCGTCTTCGCCAATGTCGTGGTGGGGCTTGCCACGCTGGGCACCCTATGGCAGGTGATCCGGGGGCGGCTCGGTTTGAAATGGACGGAATGACCATGGAATATCTTCATACGATGGTGCGGGTCGGCGATCTCGACGCATCGCTCGATTTCTATTGCGCCAAGCTCGGGCTGGTCGAGATCAGCCGCGTGGACAACGAGAAGGGCCGCTTCACCTTGGTGTTCCTCGCCGCGCCCGGCGATGCCGAGGCGGCGCGGCGCGCCAAGGCGCCGCTGGTCGAACTGACCTATAACTGGGATCCCGAGGCGTATACCGGCGGCCGCAATTTCGGCCATCTCGCCTATCGCGTCGACGACATCTACGCCTTGTGCCAGCGCCTGATGGATGGCGGCGTCACCATCAACCGCCCGCCGCGCGACGGTCACATGGCCTTCATCCGCTCGCCCGACGGCATCTCGATCGAGCTGTTGCAGAAGGGCGACTCCAAGGCTCCGGCCGAGCCCTGGGCATCGATGGCCAACACCGGAGTCTGGTGACCGGGATGGCCGGACGAGTCGATGAATCGCGGCGCATGACGATCAACGACATCGCCCGCCTCGCCAAAGTTTCCAAGAAGACAATCTCCCGCGTCATCAACAACTCGCCGCTCCTGAAGCGGGAAACCCGCGAGCGCGTGCTGAAGATCATCGAGGAGGTCGGCTATCAGCCCGATCCCCAGGCGCGCGGCCTGGCGTTCCGCCGGTCCTTCCTGATCGGGCTGATCTACGACAATCCCAATGCCCAATACGTCATCGACATGCAGCAGGGCATCATCGACGTGATCCGCGGATCGGGCCTCGAACTGGTGGTCTATCCCTGCCGTCGGCGCCACCCCAGTTTTCTGTCCGACATCCGCAACTTCGTCGAGCGCCAGCGCCTGTTCGGCGTGGTTCTGCCGCCCTCGGTGTCCGAGGACGAGGATCTGATCCGGCTGCTCGACGAGATTTCCTGTCCCTATGCCCGCATCGCCTCGGTGTCGCTCGATCTGCCGGCCCGCATGGTGGTGACCCACGATCGCCGGGGGGCGGCCGAAGTGGGGCGCCATCTCGCCGATCTCGGCCATCGGGTAATCGGGCATATTTCCGGTCCGTCCTCCTATCGCTCGGCGCATGAGCGTCATCGCGGCCTGATCCAGGGATTGGCCGATCGCGGTCTGACCCTGGACGAGCGCTATCACCTGGAAGGCGGCTATACCTTCGAATCCGGCACCGAGTGCGCCAGGCGCCTGCTGGCGCTGACGCCGCGCCCGACGGCGATCTTTGCCGGCAATGACGAGATGGCCGTCGGCGTCTATCGCGCCGCCCACGAGGCCGGTCTCGACATACCGCGCGACCTGTCGGTGATCGGGTTCGACAATAGTCCGCTGGTCTCCAAGGTGTGGCCGCCTCTGACCTCGGTGCGCCTGCCGATCCGCGACATGGGATCGATCGCGGCGCGCAAGCTGCTGGCCCAGACCTCCGGCTCGCCGCCCGAGCAGGACATCACCGTGTCGCCGGTGCTGGTGATGCGCCAATCGACCGCCGCACCGTAAGCGGCCCCATTTTTGTCACGAGCGCCTTCGCGGCGCAGGGACGATTCTCGGGTCCATCGAAAACGATCATGGGATCCTGAAGATGACAACCGTGACACGCACCGCGTTCGCTATTCTGGTCGCCGCCGGCGTTGCCGCCGGCCCCGCCTTTGCCCAGCAGCCGGCCGGCGGCAATAACGGGTTGGAGAACCGCATCTCGACGCTGCACGACCAGATGCACATCACCCCGGCGCAGGAGCCGAAATGGCAGGCGGTGGCCAAGGTCATGCGCGACAACGCCGAGGCCAGCCGTTCGCTGGTGATGCAGAAGCGCAAGAACGAGTCCTCGCTGACGGCGGTGGCCGATCTCGACGCCTATGCCGAGATCGCCGAAGCCCACGCCAAGCATGTGCGCCGTCTCGCCAAGGTGTTCGGCGAGTTCTACGCCACCTTGAGCGACGATCAGAAGAAGGCCGCGGACGAGCTGTTTCGCGAGCATAAGCGCCAAGCCGAACCCGCCGGCGGCTCGGCCCAGTAATCGGGGAGACGGATCATGGCCAAGACATTGCTTCCGCTCGCGCTCGCCGCAATCCTCGCCGCCGCCCCGGCTTTCGCCGACCCGCACGATTACCACGAGCGGGAGTGGCACGAACATGAAGCGCGCGACCGCGCCTGGCACGACCGCGAGTGGCGCGAGCACCATCCTTATTACGCCGCGCCGCCGGTGGTGGTGTCGCCGCCGCCGGCCGCGGTCTATGCCGCGCCGCCGGTGGTCGCTCCGCCGCCGATCGCGCCCGGGCTCAACATCGTGCTGCCGATCAATATTCGTTGATGGTTGGCAAGGCCTCCGTCTTCGCGGACGGAGGCCGGCCAACAAAGCGTTTCCGCCGAAGGGGAAGGCGTTGTAAGAAGGGGCCCATCATGCCCAATACAACCGATGCTCCCATCTCCTTCGAGCCCGTCCTGGCCGTGATCGTTCCGGTGAAGAACGAGGCGGACAACATCCTGCCGCTGGTTACCGAGATCGATGCCGCCCTGTCCGGCAAGCATGTCTTCGAGATCATCTATGTCGATGACGGCAGCGACGATTCGACGCCGGCCCGTCTGCGCGAGGCGCGGGCGAAATTCCCCACTTTGCGCGTCATCCGCCACCGCCGCAGCTGCGGCCAGAGCGCCGCCGTCGCCACCGGCGTCAAGGCCGCCCGGGCGCCGCTGATCGCCACCCTGGACGGCGACGGGCAGAACGATCCGGCCGACATTCCCGCCATGGTGGCGCGCCTGCTGGCCGAGCCGGCCGAGAAGCGGGCCTTCCTGATGATCGCCGGCCATCGCCAGAAGCGCCGCGACGACGGGCTGCGCCGCCTGTCCTCGCGCGTCGCCAACAAGATCCGCGCCGCCATGCTGAAGGACGACACCCCGGACAGCGGCTGCGGCCTCAAGGTGTTCGCGCGCGAAGCCTTCCTCGACATGCCGCGCTTCGACCATATGCACCGCTTCCTGCCCGCCCTGATGATCCGCCGCGGCGGCCGGGTGGTGTCGGCGGCGGTCAATCACCGGCCGCGCCAGCGCGGCGTGTCGAAATACGGCCTGTGGAACCGGCTTTGGGTCGGCATCGTCGATCTGTTCGGCGTGATGTGGCTGCAGCACCGCGCCAATCTGCCGCAGATCGACTACGTGGAATGAATTTCCGCCTGCTGTTCAAGGGGCTGATCCTGATGGCCACGCTGCTGGCCATCGGCTGGGGTGTCGAGGTCTCGGGCCTGGGGCACCGTCTGAACGCGCAATGGGTCGATTCCGAGATCCGCGGCAATGGCGCCGCCGGCTGGCTCTATTATGTCGGCTTCGCCGCCGCGGCGATGGCGGTCGGCGTGCCGCGCCAGGCGGCCTGCTTTCTCGGCGGCTATGCCTTCGGCCTGGGGCAGGGCATCGTCCTGGCGGAAACCGCCACCGGCCTCGGCTGCCTCTTGAGCTTTCTCTATGCGCGTCTGCTGGGGCGCGACCTGGTGCGGCATCGCTTCGCCGAGCGCCTGTCCCGACTAGACGACTTCCTGCGCGGCCATCCCCTATCGATGGCCATGCTGATCAGGCTGCTGCCGGTGGGAAACAATCTGGTCACCAATCTGGCGGCCGGCGTCAGTTCGGTGCCGCTGCTGCCCTTCCTGGCCGGCAGCCTGATCGGCTATCTGCCGCAGACGGTGATCTTCGTGCTGCTGGGCAGCGGCATCCATGTCCGGCCGCTGTGGAGCACCCTGGCCAGCGTGGCGCTGTTCGTCGTCTCGGCGGTGATGGGCATCTGGCTTTACCGGCGCATGCGGAGCGGCAAGGCCTTCGACGGCACCCTATAAAAGCCAGCTCAGGCCGTCATGCCGGCCAGCGTCATCACGGCGCGCAGGACCAGCGCGACGGCGCCGACCGCCGCCACCCCGGCGGCCCACAACAGCGCCATCCAGGCCAGCCGCTTGGATAAAGGCGCCTGTTCCGTCATCAGTGATAGCCCTCGCCCGCCCGCACCTTGCCGCGGAACACGTAATAGGACCACATGGTGTAGGCCAGGATGACGGGGACGATCAGCAACGCGCCGACCAGCGCGAATCCCATGCTTTCCGGCGGCGCGGCGGCGTCGCGGATCGAAATGGCCGGCGGTACGATGTTCGGCCATAGGCTGATCGCCAGGCCGCTATAGCCGACGAACAGCAGCATCAGCGTCAGCAGGAAGGGCGCCGTCTGGGCCCGCTGGTTGAGCGCGCGCAACAGGCTCCAGCCCAGGACCAGCACCAGGATCGGCACCGGCGAGAAGAACAGCAGGTTGGGCAGCGAGAACCAGCGCTCGGCGATGGCCGGGTGGGCCAGCGGCGTCCAGGCGCTGACGATGGCGATGGCGGCCAGAACCGCCAGCACGATGATCTTGGCGAGCGCCGCCATGCGAAAATTAAGCGGCCCTTCGGTCTTCATGACCAGCCAGGTGCTGCCGAGCAGCGCATAGGCGGCCAGCAGCGCCACTCCGGTGAACAGGCTGAAGGGGGTGATGCAGTCCAGCGCGCCGCCGGTGAAGTCGGTCCCTTCGGTCCGGAAGCCGTCGAGGAAGGCGCCCAGCGACACGCCCTGGCAGAAGGTGGCGATGTAGGAGCCGCCGGCGAAGGCCTTGTCCCATAATGGGCGATGGCGCTCGCTGGCCTTGAAACGGAACTCGAACGCGACCCCGCGCAGGATCAGCCCCAGCAGCATCAGCACCAGCGGCAGATAGAGCGCGGTCAGCAGGATCGAATAGGCGACCGGGAAGGCGGCCAGCAGCCCGGCCCCGCCCAGCACCAGCCAGGTCTCGTTGCCGTCCCAGACCGGGGCGACGCTGTTGACCATCACGTCGCGGTCGGTGCGGTCGGCGATGAACGGGAAGATCAGCCCGATGCCGAGATCGAAGCCGTCCATGACCACATACATCAGCAGTCCGAAGCCGATGATCACCGTCCAGATGATCGGGAGATCGATGCCCATGGCGTCATGCCTCCTCGGGATGGGGTTTGACGGCGGCGACCTTGTTCGACACCTCGATGACCAGCGAGGGACCCA
>Ga0213872_10002127_pt1 | contig 11915 bp, 12 predicted proteins | sample VelepicomBERX_R2_FD_160071 | JGI IMG/M metagenome (GOLD analysis project Ga0213872, IMG submission 160071) | Rhizosphere microbial communities from Vellozia epidendroides in rupestrian grasslands, the National Park of Serra do Cipo, Brazil - RX_R2 | ecosystem: Host-associated > Plants > Roots >... | reverse complement strand
CGGATACGGCGGTCTGGTTGGCGACAGAGGCTCCGCAGACACTGAGCGGCAAGTTCTTTCGAGATCGTAGGGTCATCCCGTGGTAAGCCGCGCGAGCAGCGTACGGGAATTGACTCTAGCAGCCGGCACATGTCGATTGCATCTCCGTGGGCATACTGCAGCGCATTTGTTTTCTGAACGGCTGTTCACCGGCATTCTCCATGGATTGGCTCGACCGGTGCGCGGGGTGCTGTCGGCAGGCTATGCCGGGCGAAGGATCGGCTCTGAGTGATGGCTACGCCGACGATGCAAATGACGGCGCCAGCAACGAGCGTTCGAGTCAGGGGGTCCTGCAGGAAGACAACCCCAGCGACGACCGCGAAAACGGTCTGCAACAGCGCGAAGGGTGCCATACGCGTCATCGAGCACCGGGTAATCAGCCAGAACCACAGGCCCCAGCCGGCGACCGCGCCGAACAGGACGGTGTACGCGAAGGCCAACCAAGCCGTCAGGCTGGCCGTATGGAGCGATGCGAGTTGACCATGCTCGATCACAAGGGAGGTCGCCATGACCTGGGGAACGGTGAAGAGCGACATCCAGGCCATGAGCTTCAGCGGTTCGAACGGACCATACCGTTTCGTGAGCACGCTCCCGACCGCCCAGGCGAAGCCGGCGGCGATGACCAGCAGGGTCGGCACGATCTTCACCGAGGCGCTTGGCTCCGCCACGGTCAGCGCCACGCCCCCGAATGCCAGAGCAACTCCGATGACTACATGCGTCGAAGGCCGTTCACCGAGAAATGGCCAAGCGAGGAGAACTGTGAAGGGTGTTGAGAGCTGGTTGGCGACGGCCGACACGCTCGCGAGTCCTTGCCCGAGTCCGACGAAAAACAGCGCGAAATTCAGGCCGCCGAAGAAGACCGAGATGGCGATTATCGGTCCGAGTTCGCTCCGGGTTGGTCGCCCGACGAACGGCAGCAGAATCGCCGCGACGGCGGCGAAGCGCAGACCCACGAAGAACAGTGGAGGAAACGCCGTCAGGGCGACTTTGATGACGACGAACTGCACGCCCCAAAACAGTGGCACGAGCACCGCGCAAGCAATTTGGGTTGGGGACATGGGGATTTCTTTCACGACCAAACGGTCCATATATAGACAAAGACGTGCCTGAACGATCGTCTGCCCATGTGATGCTCTACTTTGCGAAGCGGTCGATGAGGGTTTGGACCACGGCTTGCGACAAGGTGCGGTCCGTACCTGTTTTGCCGACGACACGCATGCCTTCGACCAGGCAGAGCAGCAAGCGGGCGGCGGTTGCGGGCTCAACGCCATCGGCCAGCTGTCCCGCTGCCTGCGCGCGCGCTAGCGCCTTTGCCAGCCGTGCCTCCATCCCCTTGAAGAACCGCCGGATGCGCTGCTCCACCTCGGTGTCGTGGGCGGCCAATTCCATGGCAGTCGCCACCACCAGGCATCCGCGCTTGCCGGCAATGCCGCTCGTGCGGTCGACATAACCAGCCAAGCAGGTTCGCAGACCCGCCAAAGTGTCTTTTCGTGGATCGAGTTCGGTATCGAGCCGCGCCAGAGCATCATCGATATAACGATCGAGGGTGCACAGAAAGAGACCGTGTTTGTCGCCAAAGGCTGCATACAGGCTCCCGCGCGAGAGTTTCGTCGCCTCAAGCAGATCAGGGAGTGATGTTCCGTGATAGCCGCACGACCAGAAGACGCCCATGGCACGCTCGATAGCGGCGTCCGTATCGAACTCTCGGGGCCGGCCGCGCGGCATTCGCGGTTCGGTTTGCTGAGGCATGCTCAATATATGGACCAAACAGTCGTTAAATGCAAGCCAGAACGTGGGGAAACTTTCTCATGGATGCAGACGCTTTCCCTCGGAGCCACTCCCGGGAGAAGCCAGTCTATCTCAGTCGTATGGGTAAATTTCATAACAAACTCATCCACTAACGAATCGGTACCAACTGTGCGGCTAACCGGGATGAGTTCAAAATCGTCCGGATTGAGACCGATGAAATGGTACTTGTAGAAGCGTTTGAGTTGCTTGTATCCAACACCGCCCGTCATTGTAGGAATATGATTAACATAGGGCTCAGCTACCATCGTTGACATCGTTGCATCCACATCACGAGTCTCAAACTCGTGGCGGCAGTGTTCTTCCCAAAGCGAGGCAAGGTCTAAACCAGTCATAGTATAGGCTTCTTTTGTTATTCGGTTCAAATATGTGGACCAATCAGTCGTTAAATGCAAGCCCGGGCTTCCGTCTAGCCCGCAAAAATCACGCGCTGGGAGAATCGACAAGCTCATTGCGGGCTAGAAAGCTCTTGAACAGACGCTGCGCGTCTGTTCAAGAGCCTGTTTTACAATTAAGGATTCGAAACAACGTGTTTTTTCACTCTTCTCTGCAAAAAGCAGCAGAATGGTCCGGCGTAGCCGGAGGCCACCTTCGCCAGGTGGTGAAACTGTTCGAAAGGCCCCATGCCCATCGAATGAGCTCCGCCAACCGCCCACACCGGGACAGTCAGTTTTGTATGCGTAAGCTGACTGAGGTCCTGTGCTTCGGCGGCAATCGTCCGGTAGACACCCAGCATGCCCCGAAGACCGCCTGGTGAAGCGATGTGATGGGCGTACTCATCCAGATCTTCTTTGTACATACGCAACAATTCCGCCGAGATCGTGTCCGACGACGTTTGCGGACTTGATGCCAAGTTGATCGAGAAGCTGTCTTAGATCCTCGACCATGGTCTGGACTTCATATCCGGTCTCTGGCTTGTCGCTCTGACCGTACCCACGAAAGTCTGGGGCAACAACCGTGTAAGTCTTGGCGAGGGTTGGCATGAGCCTGAGCCAAGAGCGGGATGTCAACGGGGAACCGTGCAATAAAATCAGCGGACTACCGCTGCCCGCTATCCTGTAATGAATTCGAACACCATTTACTGTGGCTTCTTTGCTGATAATTCTGTTACTGCTCATAAAACCCTCGCGATAGTAGCTTGTTTCCACGCAAAAATCGGAAACGGAGAAAGGTGCGAAAAGTCATTTGAGCATAGACGTATGCTCCTACTAACTCGCAGCTGTTCCCTTCGTCTCACGCTTTGGAAGCCTATCGTGGGCCTTTCCCGCAGACTCGCTTTTATCCCCAATAGACGGAACCGTTGTCTGAATTGCCGTTGGGCGCCCAAGCTGGATGTTTGATGATTTGGCGAAGTCGTCCTCATTCGGCTCGGTCTACCAGCTCTTGGAGCACCGTTCGCAATTCAACCTTCCCTTTGATCGTGTTAGCCTGACCGCCCTCGAAGTCGATCCAGCCTTCGTTGAACCCGTCCAGCATCTGCATACGTGGCAATGGATGGCGCATCTCCTGTGATTCAAAAAGTGCCTGCCAGGTTTCGCGTGGAACCGCTTCAACGCGAACGTCGTGTCCGAGGATTTTTGCGAAGGTAGCTCCCAGGTCCTGGGGACTAACACGTTTCGGCCCCTCTAACTCAACGACCCGTTTGCCGGTCCAGGTTTGCTGAAGCAGTTCCGAGGCAACTTGGCCTATGTCTGCCGTGGCGATCATGGGCACCGGCTTGTCGAGAGGTTGCAGGAAGCTCGCAATCATCCCTTGGTCGCGGGCGGAAGCAACATCCCAGGCTGCGTTCTCCATGAACCATCCTGGGCGAAGGAAGGTGATTGCCATCGGTAGTTCACGAAGGGCTTTTTCCATCAGTGTGCGCTGAGTTAGCAGATTCGACTTCGTCGCCTGCGCGCCGATGGTCGATAGGCAAAGGACTTTGTTGGGACGGGCCGATTCGAGCGCTGCTTTTACGGTAGCGATGACGGCGCGCGCCTCGGGAAAGCCCGGCGCCGGATCGAACTCGTTAGGAGGCAAAATGAAAACTCCGTCTGCTCTAGTAAACGCAGCGGTCAGCGAAACCGGATCCTCCATTTCCGCTCGCGCAATTTCGCAACCTTGCGCTGCCCAGAAGCGGCCTTTCTCCATATCGCGGACAACAGCGCGAACCGGTCGATTATCCGCGAGCAGAGCGCGAGCCAGCGCGCCGCCTACTTTTCCGGTGATACCAGTGATAGCGTACATAGTGATACTTCCTAAATCGGGTCAACGATCAGCCGGGGCAGATACGCGCGCGCTGTCTTTATCGACGAGAAGCGGGTCAAACTCGTTTATTTCTTGCATGCTACTCATTTGCCGGAAAATCATAAACAATTCGAATAGAATAACGCGATCAAATGAAACCTTTTTGTTATCACCCTTTCGATCTGCGACAGTTAGTGTCCTTCGCGGAAATCGCCCCGCTCTGGAATCAAAAAAAGATAACGAGCTGATCAGTCATAAGCTTTGCCGATTGGAAGTCGGGTTGGTTCTCCCGCCTGGTCGCCGGTTAGCCGGCCGGTCAGAAATTCGTCTTGAACAACTAAGAAACGAACGCTGGATAATGCCGCCGCGCGACGCAAATCCGGTTCTGTACGATGAACTGATTAGCTGTTGCCATAAGGCGGAATTCACACCCGATGTAATCGCTGAAATGGCCGGGGATTTTGGCAAGAAAACGATAAAATTGCTCAACGGGCATGACGAGAACGGTCACCTAAGTTCCCGGTATCTGGCAACACAGGATTAAGCATGAGGCATTTGCACGCGAGCTCGACCCGTGACGTGTTACCAGCGTTGTCGCAAAGCGCTCGCTCCCAAGATCTTTAAGTCCTTGAGTAATAGTGGATTAGAATCCAACTGGAGGTAAGGGGATTCGAACCCCTGGCCTTCTCATTGCGAACGAGACGCTCTACCAACTGAGCTATACCCCCAACAAACCGAGGACGGATAATTAGTACAGGTCAGCCGCGTGGGCAAGTGGTTTTCGGTCGTCCTCGGAGACGATCCGGACTACTCGATGGTATGCTTTTGCAGGTGCAGAGTGAAAGAGTCCCTTAGCGCCGGCAAAGCGGCATTCGGGTTAGATTCGTCATACGCAGCGAAAAACTCGCCGAGCACCGTTTTTTGATTGATATCGACGGTTAAACGCACAAAGCCGAGCTCTTTCTCGTTGTAAGCGACAACCTTAGCCGAGTCACCTTTTGGTAGAGCCTGGCCGAGAGGGAGTACGACATCGAACGGCAAACCAGGGAGAGTCACCGTGTCACCTGCACACGTCTTAGAGAGCTCTTCGACCGGTGCGTGGCCCCCGCTACCAGCGATGAGGTAAGGAATCTGCCACCCGTTAGCGTATGTATACGTAATTCTCTGATAGAGGTGAGCGTGAGCAGAGATAACCACATCAGGGTACTGGCCACTCTCATGAAAGGCTTGTTGCAAAATGTTGCCCAGCGGTTGCAGAACTCCGGCGGGAGGCGCCCGGCGCGGGGTTGGACCCAGGTTGGGGTCGCCTCGCTCTGCGAAATTGGCTGCACCGGAATAGGGAGGATAGTGCAGCGCAACAAAGACCACTTTCCCATCGGCCGCCTCCTTGATGCTCTTCAACGTTTTGACAAACCACCGATATTGCGGGTTGTCCGTCCCCATGGGGTCATCCAGCTGGCCGCCGTTGATATCATTCGTGTAGAGACAGACGAAGTAGGCCACTGACGTTTCAAACAGCCAGTAGGGATACGGCTGGATCATCGTCAACCGCTTGTCTGTCTGATTGTCTGGACTCACTTTTCTCTGCGAGTCGCAAAAATTCTGCAGAAAGTGATCGATCGCCGACTTCTTCTTGTGATCGGAACTTTTGCCGTCATGGTTGCCCGCGACCGCGAAGATGTTGCGCCCATAGCTCGTGTATTGGGCGTAGAATTGAGAGTTGTACATCTGGGTCTGATCCTTCCCCTCCGGATCCGACGGATCCTCGTCCTTGTAGACCACATCGCCGAGATGAAACAAAAACGACGACTCGAGGGCCGCTGAACTCCCACCGCCCGCGCGAGAGTCAGCGATTTGTGATGCCATCGCCTTAGCCACGTGCAGCCCGGGTGTATGATTCTTGAAGTCGCCGGAGCACCCGACTGTATGAAAGGTCAAGACGCCCCGTTGTTTCACGGCATGCGATTCATCAGGATCAACATCTTTGAAAGCGAGGCGCTGCGCCCCACCGGGAGGAGCGACTGGGATTGGAGTCCAGACCCCGTGCTCGACACATGCCGGAAAAGATGGTGTGTCGCCGCCGGTAGCCGTTGCAGGTTGAGATGGCATATGCTGGTTAGTTTGTTACAAATTTTTTTCTACTCGAAGCGGAAATCAAGCCTATAGAATCGTTGAAAATCAAAACCATTGATCCATGAGACTCAAGGACAAATCTGCCCTGGTAACCGGCGCGGGAAGCGGTATCGGAAAGTCTATCGCCGAGGCATTTGCACGGGAGGGAGCCTGCGTCGCGACCGCCGATCTGAACCTCAGCGCGGCGCAAATGGTCTCCGAGCAAATCAATCTGGCCGGTGGTAGAGCAATCCACCTCCAGATGGACGTCGCTGACGAAGACCAGGTCAATGCCGGGGCGGAACAGGTTGTCCGGGAGTTCGGTGCCCTGGACCTGTTGGTGAGCAACGCCGGGATCCAGATTATAAATCCGATCGTTGACTTTTCGTTCGCGGATTGGCGAAAACTCGTCGCGATTCACCTGGACGGCGCTTTTTTAACGACCCGAGCAGCGATGCGGGCGATGATCTCGCAAGGTCGAGGCGGCACTATTCTCTACATGGGATCGGTTCACTCGCACCTCGCTTCACCTAACAAGTCCGCTTACGTCGCCGCCAAACACGGTATCGTGGGTCTGGCAAAAGCCGTGGCCAAGGAGGGCGCAAAACATGGAATCAAATCGAACATCATCTGTCCCGGTTTCGTCCGGACCCCGTTGGTTGAGAAACAGATCCCGGAGCAGGCGCAGCAACTTGGGATCACTGAAGAAGAAGTTGTAAAAAAAGTGATGCTGGGACAAACGGTCGATGGTGAATTTACTTCGATGGAAGATGTGGCCGCAACCGCGGTTTTCCTAGCGAGCTTTCCTAGCAGTGCGTTGACCGGGCAGTCAATTATGGTCAGCCACGGTTGGTTCATGCAGTGAGCCTGCAGCGCGCACAAATTTTTGGAAAATTTGTGCGCGCTGCAGGCTAATCTGCTATTTCCCCTCCCGGATGCTTTCCTTTTTTGACTCGCACTCCTGCGCAAGCCGCCGTAGTTCGGACGAGAGCTGTTGCTGCAAACTTTCCACTTCCTTAAATTTTCCCGCCGCTTGCTCCCGTTGGATCTGATCTCTAAGGAGCAACTCTTTCTCAGCCATTTTTGATTTGTACAAAGAATCAATCTCGGCAAGCTGAGAGCGCTGATCATCCGTCAGTTTAAGGGAAGGAGATTCCTTCTCCAGGCGTTCCATGGCGAGCTCATAGGCCGATTTCATGAAGGAAAAAAACCTGATTTCTCAGTTCTGTCCACTCTCTTTGCGACCAAGCGTCCCGCTTCGCACTCTGTAGGCGAACCGTCTGGTTTGCTCGGTTTTGAAGAGAGCAAAGCGGGACGCTTCGCCTACGTTCACGGCCCCCCTCAATGGTCAAACTTTTCCAGGAGCCGTAAAAAATCTTCGTAATTAACCGCGTCTCGGATCACCGTGTTCAAGCAATCGATACGTTCGTCATCGGACGCGTGGTTGAACGAAACTCGCCGCTGGCCTGAATCCTGATCGAAGACCACCTCGTCCCAATGGATCGTGTGGATCTGGGCATTGAACCGCGCCACCGCTCGGCCACGAAAATAGGCGCGCGTAGTTTCCGGCGGCATAAAAATAGCCGTCTTTATCTCGTCTTCCTTGAGGACGCGCCGGATTTGATTTTGCCGGACCAATTCATAGTAGAGACCTTGTTCCCACGCAATGTTGTGATACTCGAGGTCAATGGATTGCAGCCAAGGATCCGTCCATTCCAAGCGCTCGTTTTCCTGGAAAGTGTTGAGCAGGTATTTTTTCGCAACCCAGTCGATGCGATCAACGCATCGCATGACATCGACCTCCAGGTCGTTCAGAATATTTTCCCACTCCTGCAGAAGCCAGGAGACTTCCGGATCGGTCCGGTCACAATGTTTCTGAGCCTTCGCCAAGTACATTCGCTGGATGTCAATGGCTGAGATCTTCCGGCCATCCTTCAGTTCGATGATCCAGTCGTAAGTGGGATCACGACTAATCGACTTGGTCGCGTCGATGGGTTGTGCAACCTCTAACTGCGGAGCCTCGCGCTTTTCGACCAACTCCAGGACCAACGCCATTGTCCCGATCTTCATCGCTGTCGCGAATTCGCTCATGTTGGCGTCTCCCAGAATCACGTGGAAACGACGATATTTCCCGGGATCTGCGTGGGGCTCATCCCGCGTGTTTACGATGGGTCGCCGGTTCATGGTATCGATACTCACCAACACGCTGAAGAAGTCCGACCGCTGCGAGATCTGATAAATACCAGGTTGGCCGGATGAACCTTCACCCTCAACCCCCATCTTTCCGGCGCCAGCAAAAATCTGTCGGGTCACCAAAAAAGGAATTACATCACCGACCAGTCGGTCCCAGGGCACCGATCGACTCATCAGATAGTTGTCGTGGCATCCATAACTGTGACCAATAAAGTCGGTATTGTTCTTGTAGAGCCGGACTTCCCTTTCCGGAGAGATTTTTTTGTTTCGGCGACGGACGCACTCACTCAGGATACGCTCCCCGGCTTTGTCCTGTGCCACAATATCGCTGAGGCGCGTGCACTCCGGAGTCGAGTACTCCGGGTGAGCGTGATCGTTGTAAAAGCGGGCGCCGTTGCTCAGCACCAGATCGCTCTTGATCTCCTCGAAACTGAGCGGGCGATTTTTGTCGAGCTCGTAGTACGCCGACTCGTCGGTGTCTTGCATCAGCGATTGGGCGCGGAACCCGCGAGCGTCCAAGTGAGGATCCTCCAGATCGTAATCCCATTTCATGAGCGATCCGTGCTCGGTGTAACACCTGACGAGTTCGATGGATTCAGCCACCACATCGACGGTTTCGACACCGTTCACGGTAATACCGTATTCCGTCTCGATACCAAAAACCCGCTTCATGCAACTGAAAGGTGCGTCAGGGCCAGCAATCAGCCTAAATGACATGAGATTCTCCCGTCGGTCTCTCGCTACCTCTGACGGGAGAAACCTTCACGACGTTCTCTGACTCGTAATCGATCAGCTTCAGCCAATCCTCCACGATGTCCGTCGGCGGGAAAATATCGTTTTCTGTATACTCGCTATTAAGAGAAAGAAGCAGATCCGATTCGCTGATCCCCTCTTCCTCGGTCGAGTTGATAGCGCGCTTAATCGCCAATTCTTTCGCCCGCTCCACCACGGACGCGATAATCGCGCCGCTGACCAAATCTCCTCGATAAAGGGTATCGCGTTTGCCGCTGCGCAAGATCACGTCCAGGAAGCGGTTTTCATCTTTGCGAGAAAATTGGACCTCGACCACTTTGTCTATCAAATGAGAGACCGCTTCAGGGATTCCGCCCGCGCGCTTCACCAGTTCCGGATCATACGGCAGATCTTTGCTCAGATAGATTCTATAGATCTCTCGAGCAGCTTCACGATCGGGCCGGTCTACTTTGATTTTCCGGTCAATCCGGCCCGGGCGCAGAATAGCAGGATCAATTAAGTCGGCCCGGTTGGATGCCAGGATGATGACCACTTCGTTCAAGGACTCGATTCCGTCCATCTCCGTGCAGAACATTGGCACGAGTGTGGACAAAATGTTCGAATACCGGCCCGCCCGGCGTGTACCGAGAATGCTTTCTGCTTCGTCAATAAAGATGAAAGGTAAAAACCCTTCTTTTCGCTTTTCGCGGGCCGTCGAAAAGATCTCACGAACCATGCGTTCGGATTCTCCGACCCACATGTTTAAGATCTCCGGGCCTTTAATATGCATAAAGAACTGCTGCATATCTTCACCGGTCTTTTCCTTCAATTGCCGGGTCAGATTGTAGGCGGTGGCTTTGCCAATCAATGTCTTACCGCAACCGGGCGGCCCGTAGAGCAGGAATCCTTTGGGAGTCTGGTGCTGGAATTTCGCAAACAGATCAGCATGCAAAAGAGGTAATTCGATCGCATCCTTGATCGCGCTGAGTGCTTCTTCCTGTCCGCCAACCTTCTCCCACGGCAACTCGGGCACGGTATCCAGGTAATACTCGTCAGTATTCGACGAATTCAGGAGCTCGATGGCAATCCGATAGTTCGGGTCGACCCTGATCTCATCGCCTACCTTCAACACTTCTTTCATGAGGTCTTGACACCTCTGCAGCACTACCGACTGCATGCCATGTTCCATACCCACCCGGAGACGATCGGTTCCAAGAAGCTCAGTGATCTTGGTAACCGGACCCGATAAATCGTATCCGAGGTCTCCGACTATCACGTACGCTTCGTTAACCAGAACGCGTGTTCCCTTTTTGAGCTTCGAAATATTGATTCTCGGGTCGACATTGCAGTAGTAATCAGATCCGCCGACGACAATCTGAGCGGTCTCTTTGTTGGGGCTACCGAGATACGTCCCAATGCGGTTCGCCGGGGACGTCACCTTTTTGATTACTTCGTCTAGTTTTTCGATGGTGTGCCGAGCCTCGCTGATCATCTCCTCTTGTTCGACCACACTGGACCGGAGGTCGATCAGTTCGGTTCTGGTCGGGTCGCCTGGAGGGAGGCTACCAATTATTCTCTCTAGGTATTCGAGAGGAGTTGCGGGCTCAGAACCAAAACCACCATATTCGGGCGCTCTCTCTTCGTTCATCTGTACTTCTTAATCACTCCGCGTAACGACTATAGACGGATTCCGAATTCCTAGCAAACCTGGACTTACGTGTGCCACTGAATTTCACTCGATCGACACGATTTAGAAAACTTTAGAAAAGAAGTGTTTAATTGTTCCGGTCACGCCTTCTCCGCCGCGTCGAACAGCGGTTAAACGAGAAAATAGGATCCTACCCTGGGATCTTCGATGCGTGCGCTCCAACGGAGGGAAAGCGTGTTATGACATACTCCCAGAGTAACACGGGCGTCTCGCCTGTGATCTTATTCTGACCACGGGCGTCTCGCCCGTGTTTCTTGTTGCGGCCGCGAGTGAGCCCCCCGGCTTTGGAACGAAAATTACGGGCAAGACACCCGTCCCATTGCCTCGATTAAGAAAGCATTGCATGACTTTCAATAAAGCTGATACTGATCGTTTATGTTAGACACCCTGAGCAAGCCAAAGAGAAATGTCGTTCCTCCGGTTTCCCAGGAACAGTACATCAAAGCCTTTGGCTGGATGCTGCTCGCGCGGACCGTGGAAGAAAAATTGGCGAGTCTATGGCGCGCGGGTAAAATAGCCGGCGGCGTTTACCTGGGCAAAGGACAGGAAGCCGTCAGCGCGGCCATCGGCATTTTGCTGAAATCGGGGGATATTTTTGGACCGCTGATTCGCGATCAGGCGGGGCGCCTGGCGTTTGGCGAATCTCTGATTGACATCTTCAGGATTCACTTCGGATCCCGGACCGGCCCAACCCGTGGGCGCGATGGCAACGTGCATCGAGGTAAACCGCGCGAAGGATATCACGCCATGATCAGCCACCTCGGGTCGCTCGTCTCTGTCGTAGCGGGTGCACTGGTCGCGAGGCGCTTCAAAGGAGATACGTCGGCAATCGGCGCAACCACAATAGGCGACGGCGGGACGTCCACTGGTTCTTTCCATGAGGCAATCAACATGGCCGCAGTCGAGAAATTGCCCCTGGTCATTGTCGTCGTGAACAATCAGTACGCCTACTCAACGCCAAACAGCCGCCAGTTCGCCTGCAATCATTTGGTGGACAGAGCCATCGGTTACGGGGTCGAAGGTTACACCATGGACGGAACCGATCTCTGCAGTTGCCTCGAAGTGGTCGCCCATGCGACCGAGCGCGCCCGGGCCGGGC
>Ga0213872_10002126_pt1 | contig 11916 bp, 11 predicted proteins | sample VelepicomBERX_R2_FD_160071 | JGI IMG/M metagenome (GOLD analysis project Ga0213872, IMG submission 160071) | Rhizosphere microbial communities from Vellozia epidendroides in rupestrian grasslands, the National Park of Serra do Cipo, Brazil - RX_R2 | ecosystem: Host-associated > Plants > Roots >... | reverse complement strand
GATGCAGCGTAATTTCGTCGCCATGGCGTCGCATGAATTCCGCACTCCGCTCACCGTCATCGACGGCCATGCGCAGCGTCTGATCAACCGCCTGGATAAGGCCGATGCCGCCGAGGTAAGCGAGCGCGCCGGCAAGATCAGGCAGGCGGTAGCCCGCATGTCCGGCGTGATCGGCTCGCTGATCGAATCGGCGCGGCTGATCGATGCGCCCGACGCCAGCTTCAGCCAATTCGATCTCGGCCCGCTGCTGGCCGAAGTTTGCCAGTTCCACCGCGACATGGCGCCGCGCGCCCGCATCGAAGACCGCATCGCCGCCGAAGCGATGCCCATGCTCGGCGACCCCAGACTGATCTTCCAGCTTTTCAGCAACATCCTTTCGAATGCGGCGAAATATTCGCCCGATGAGGGTGTTATCGAGGTGGAGGCCGAGCGCCGCGGAGAAAAGTTGGCGGTCAGCGTGAAAGATCAGGGGTTGGGCATTCCCGCCGAAGACCGCGAGCGGCTGTTCGAGCGCTATTTCCGCGGCAGCAATGTGTCGGGTACGGTGGGGACCGGCATCGGCCTGCATCTGGTGCGGATCGTTCTGGATCTGCATGGCGGCGAGATCGTGGTGGAAAGCCGGGAGGGTGAGGGGGCCCGTTTCACCGTCTTTCTGCCGGCTTCCGGGACGAAAAGCGCATGAATCCGATTGGGAAGTTCTTCGTGGCGCTCTTGTCGCTGGCACTGGCCGGCCGGGCCGAGTCGGCCTGTCGGATGAACAAGGCCGCCACCTTTCATGTCACCGTCGAGGACAACCGTATTTTCGTGCCCGGCACCATCAACGGCACGCCGGTCAAATTCATCCTGGCCACCGACATCGAATCGCTGATCCTGCCGGTGCCGGCCCATGATCTTGGCCTGTTGATCATGGTGGGCGCGCGCCTCGAACCGATCATCTATGCCGAGGAGGTGGGAGCCACCGGCCCGGTCAAAGTGGCGGAACTGACCGTCGGTGGGACCGCAAGGATCGAGAATATGGTGATGCACGTCATCGGCCGGCGGATGAATTTCGGCCAGAAGGGCGAGATCGCCGTGCTGGGGCGCGACTTCCTGGCCAGTTACGATGTCGAGTTCAATTTGCCCGCCAACGAGGTGACTCTTTATCGCTCCGAGAACTGCAGCGGCACCAATCTGGCCTACTGGACCGAGCGCTATAATGTGCTGGAAATGGAGCGCCATCTGCGCACCGTCCGCGTCAAGGCCCAGGTGAACGGGCACGAGGTGGTCGCCGATTTCAACAGCGCCAACCCCTATAGCGCGCTCAGCATCGACACGGCCCGCCAACTCGGGGTCACGCCCGCCGCCAAGGGGGGCGAGGAGGTACCGGACAGCCGCGACTTCCTGGCCGACGTTCCAATCGCGACCTGGAAGGTGCCGTTCGACAGTTTTCGCCTGGATCAGGAAACGGTCCATCCGGTGGATCTACGTATCCGCAAACTCACCGTACCGCCGCCGCTGCTGCATCCCTTCCGCGTCTATTGGGATTCCGAGACCGGCTACGCCCGCCCCGAGCAGGAATTCGTGCCCGGAACCCGGGCCGAAGACCATGGCGCCGATCTGTCCCTGGGGGTCGATTTCCTGCGGACTCATCGCACGCTGATCGCCTATAGCCAGCGACTGGTCTATTTCTCCCATGTCGAGGGCCAGCCCTTTCTGGCCGAGGGGCCATAACCCAGGTAGTTTATAAAAAACACCGGGAGGAATCATGGCCACCTATATCGGGGCGATCGATCAGGGCACCACCAGCACCCGCTTCATCGTATTCGACCGGACCGGGCGCATTGTCAGCGCCGCCCAGAAGGAGCATGCGCAAATCTATCCCAAGCCCGGCTGGGTCGAGCATGACCCGGCCGAGATCGTCCGCCGCACCGAGGAAGTGATCGCCGAAGCGATGGCGGCCAAGGGGCTTCGGCCCGCCGATCTGGCGGCGATCGGCATCACCAATCAGCGCGAGACCACGGTCTTGTGGAACAAAAAGACCGGCGAGGCGGTCTATAACGCCATCGTCTGGCAGGATACCCGCGTCGGCGACATGGTGGCGGCGTTCGCCGCCGATGGCGGGCAGGACCGCTACCGTGCCAAGACCGGCCTGCCGCTGGCGACCTATTTCAGCGGGCTGAAAATCCGCTGGATCCTGGACAATGTCGAAGGGGCGCGGGAGGCTGCCGAAGCCGGCGATCTGCTGTTCGGCAATATCGACAGTTTCGTCATCTGGCACCTGACCGGCGGGGTTCACGTCACCGACGTCACCAATGCCAGCCGCACCCAGCTGATGGACCTCGCGACCCTGCAATGGGACGAGGGGATTCTCGCCGATTTCGGCATTCCGAAATCCATCCTGCCGGAAATCCGGTCCAGCTCGGAAATCTATGGGCATGCCACCCTGGCACCGGTCAAAGGGGTGCCAGTGGCGGGCGATCTCGGCGATCAGCAGGCGGCCTTGTTCGGGCAGGCCTGCTTCAAGCCGGGCGAGGCCAAGAACACCTACGGCACCGGCTGCTTCATGCTGATGAATACAGGAACCACGATCGTTCCTTCGCAATGCGGCCTGCTGACCACTTTGGGCTACAAGATCGGCGACAAGCCGGCGGTCTATGCGCTGGAAGGTTCGATCGCCATCACCGGCGCCCTCGTGCAATGGCTGCGCGACAATCTCGGGATCGTCGAGAAGAGCAGCGACATCGAGCCCTTGGCGCGCACCGTAAACGACAATGGCGGCGTCTATTTCGTGCCGGCTTTCTCCGGCCTTTACGCGCCTTATTGGAAGGATGATGCGCGCGGCGTCATCGCCGGCCTGACCCGCTTCGTCAATAAGGGCCATATCGCCCGTGCCGTTCTGGAGGCGACCGCCTTCCAGGTGCGCGAGGTGCTGGACGCGATGGAGACGGATTCCGGCATCGCGCTCGACAATCTGCGCACCGATGGCGGCATGGTGGTCAATGATCTCCTGATGCAGTTCCAATCGGACATTCTCGACAAGCCTGTGGTGCGGCCTGTCGTGCAGGAGACCACCGCGCTGGGAGCGGCCTATGCCGCCGGCCTGGCGGTCGGCTTCTTCGCCGATACGGACGAACTGGTAGCCAATTGGGCCGAGGATAAGCGCTGGAATCCCGCCATGGACGGAACAATGCGCGAGCGCCTCTATCACTTCTGGAAAAAGGCCGTCACCCGCACTTTCGATTGGACCGAATGATCATGCATGGACCGATTTTCGGGGAATTTCTCGGCACGTTGGTGCTGATGCTGCTAGGCGACGGCGTGGTCGCCAATGTGTTGCTGGTGAAGTCCAAGGGCGAGAATGGCGGCTGGATGGTGATCACCACCGCCTGGGGGCTGGCGGTGCTGTTCGGCATCCTCACCAGCTTGGCTGTGGGCGGCGTCGCTCATCTCAATCCGGTGATTACCCTGGCGCTCGCCGTCGGCAGCGGCGATTACGCCTCGGTGCTGCCCTATATCGCGGCGCAGATGGCCGGCGCCTTTGCGGCGGGGATTCTGGTTTGGCTGGTCTATTTGCCGCATTGGGCCGAGACCGAAAATCAGGGGCTGAAGCTGGCGATCTTCTGCACCGGCCCGGCGATCCGCAACATTCCGCTCAATGCTTTATGCGAATTCCTCGTCACCATCGTGCTGGTGGTGGTCGGTTTCGCGATCGGCTCGAAAGGTGTTTCCGTCAACGGCTTGCCGGCCGGCTTCGGGCCCTATCTGTGGGGCATGCTGGTGTGGGGGATCGGCCTCAGTCTGGGCGGTCCGACCGGTTACGCCATCAATCCGGCCCGCGATCTCGGGCCGCGATTGGCCCACGCGGTACTGCCTATCGCGGGCAAGGGGACGTCGGACTGGGGGTACGCGGCGGTGCCGATCGTCGCTCCTCTCCTGGGCGGGGTGGCCGGCGCTCTGATCTGCAAGCTGACCGGGATCGCTTAAGGCAACGCCTCGCGCAGAACTTCGGCGAGGCGATAGCCGGCCTTTTGCAGCTGGCAGGCGATCACCGGATCGGCGTAGCGGGCGTAGCCATCTTCCCAGCCGGCCGGGAAATCCTTCAGCAGATTGGCATAGACCGTCGGCGCCAGACGGTGGCTTTGATTCGCCCAGTCCCGCGTCGTCGCCGGCATGTCCCGGATGATGCCGGGCGAGACCCAATCACCCGGCTTGTCGGCGCAGGCCTTGGGGTCGAGATGTTTGGCCGCTTCGGCCGCCGGCCGCAGATCGACCTTGTAATTCTTGTTGGGGTCGGGGTCCTTGTGGGAGACCGGCAGGCCGTAACGCTCGTCGATCAGGGTGCTGTCCCAGACGGTGTGGAGATTGGTCGGCGTCGACCCGCCCCGCCAGGTGAATTTGACGTCATTGCCGCCTTTGTCGTGATCGTCCTCGGCATGCAGAGGCTGATGGATATCGCCGACGAAATGCACGACGAAGGCCAGCGCGAAGCCGCGCTCCTGGTCCGATTTGCTCTTGTCGGCGAGGATGGCTGTGAATTCCGGCAGCTTGGCGACGATGCAGGTCGCCGCGGCCACCTGCGACTGGCCGTCATCGGCGTAATGGCAGTCGCGGGCGTCGTCGAACGCCGGCGCCTGCAGCGGAATATCGACGAAATGCCACTGCGTCGTCTCGGGATGTCCACCGGCCCGCCAGGAATCGGCGGCGCTGGCGATATCGGCGATGCTGGTGACCGGCAAGGTGCCGGAATCCACCGCATGGGCATAGGGCAGCAATGTCTGCAATTTCGCCACGGTGGCGGGCGAGCCGGTCTTGGGGTCCGACAGGATTTCCATGGCGATATCGGCCACCATCGCATGGCCGTTGGTACCCCAGGCCTTGCCGGCCAGAGGGGCACCTAAGATGGCGGCGGCAAACGCCACGGACGAGAGCAGGGTGCGCATGAGCGAACCCTGTCGTCGAAAAGGCGAAAGGTCAAGTGACGCTACAATGTAAGCCGCACCTTGATCCAGCCCGGCTCGCGCTTGTCGAAAGCCTGATAGGCTTCGATCACATCGGTCAGCGGCTCGCGGTTGGTCAGGATCTCGGTCGGCTTGACGCGGCCCGAACGCACCATCTCGATCAGATCGGGCAGGTAGCGGCGATGATTGCAATTGCCCAGCTTCACGGTGAGATTCTTGTTCATCGCCTTGCCGAGCGGGAAATAGCCGGCCTCGGGCGGATAGACCCCGATCACGCCCAACGTGCCGGCTTTGGCCAGAGAATCGACCGCCCAAGCCAGCGCCTGACCCGGCGCGTCGCCCGGCACCCAATTGCCGTCATGGGTGGCGCCCTGTTTGCGCGCCTTTTCCGCGGCTTCGCGTTCGGCGGGGTTCTCGGGCTTGTATGGGCCGTGCGTACTTCCGTCCTTATGTTCGTGCGGCGCGGCTTGCGCATCGACGCCGACCGCGTCGATCACCCGATCCACGCCAATTCCGTCGGTGAGGTCGCGAATGCGCTCCACCGGGTCTTCCTTGGAAAAATCGATGATCTCGGCACCCTGCTTGCGCGCCATTTCCAGCCGGTCGGGCAGATGGTCGACGGCGAGGACGCGGCCGGCGCCCTTCAGCTTGGCGCTGGCGATGGCGAATTGCCCGACCGGGCCGCAGCCGAACACCGCCACCGTGTCGCCGGGGCTGACCTCCGCCAGCTCGGCGCCGAAATAGCCGGTGGGGAAGATATCCGAGATCAGGATGGCGTCGTCGTCGGACACCTCGTCCGGCAGTTTCACCAGCCCGACATGGGCGAAGGGAATGCGCGCCTTTTCGGCCTGCAGCCCGTTGAAAGGCCCATTGCCCTCCGGGCCTCCGAAGAAAGCCGTGCCGGCGTCATGGCCGTGCGGATTGGCGTTGTCGCACTGGGCGTAATAGCCGGCCCGGCAATAGGAGCAGGTGCCGCAGGCGATGGTGGAGGGGATCAGCACGCGATCCCCCACAGCGAGATTGCGCACATCCTCGCCCAGCTCCTCGACGATGCCCACCCCCTCATGGCCGAGCACTGTGCCCTCCTTCATGCCGGTGACCGTTCCGCGGATGAAATGCAGATCGGTGCCGCAGATGGCGCTGGCGGTAAGGCGGACGATGGCGTCGGTGGAGTCCTGGAGTTTGGGCTCGTCGACCTCGTCGAGGCGGATGTCGCCAGCACCGTGATAGACGACCGCTTTCATGATGGGCTCCTGTCGCTGTGGGTGCCCTGACAACAGGCGTTTCGGGCGATGGTTCCGGTGCAACTCGGCGCTCTCCGGACGGTTGAGTCTCAAAGGAGAGACGATGAGACGAAAACGGCAAACCGTGGAACAGAAGCTCGAGGCGCTGGCGGAGACCATGCGCATCGCCCATGAGACCGAGGATCCCAACGATCAGCAGCAGGCGGTCGATGCGCATCAGGAGCTACACCAGCCCGAACATGCGAAGGGACGCCCCTTGAGCGAGCATGGGTGTTCCAACGCCGGGAATGACGGCGGCTGCTGACGACACAATGGTACCATTGCCGAACCCGCGCGCCCGGTTATAATTCGCTTGAGGAAGTGGACGGAAAGGGGGTGAGGCCGGTGCGCATTTTCGTCCTGGCGTCGATCCTGGCGTTTGTGCTGGCCGTGGATCCGCTGGCCGCTTGGTCGGGCCAGGAAATCGACGCCTATGGCGAGGACTTCCCTCCCTACAGTTTCCAGGCGGAAGGCGAGCCTGCCGGCATCGCCACCGATCTGCTCCGCTTGATCTGCCAGGCGGCAGAGGTGCAGTGCCATATCAGGATCAATCCCTGGGCGCGCGACTATCACACGGCTTTGACCGTGAAGAACAGCCTGGTCTATTCCACCAAGCAGACGGCGGAGCGGAAGGACCATTTCATCTGGCTGGGCCCCTTCCTGCCGCGCTCGATCATCATCTATACCCTGCCCGGGACCGACCTTCCGGCCGACCGGCTCCGCGATCCAGGGGATTACCGGTTCGGAGCGATCTACAAGGATGCCTCCATCGAAGAACTGCACGAGGCCGGCGTGCCCGACTCGGCGGTCGACGTCACGACCGGCCACGAGGATCTGCTCAGAGCCTTGCTGGGGCGGCGCATCGCCGCGGCGCCGGACAATGAACTTGCCGCCCGCTGGTATCTCAAAACCCATGACCTCCCGCCAGATGCGCTGGCGCCGGCGCTGAAGCTTGCCGAGACGGGCGGCTACTACTTCGCCCTTAACCCGGACACCGACCCCGAACTGGTGCGCAAGATGAAGCAGGGCTATGAGTCCGTCATGAAAACCAACGCCTTGCGGGATATCGTCACGCGCTATGTCGGCGGCGCGCCTTGACCGGAAGAATATGCCTCGGATTGCTGATGGCGGTGCTGATCTCCGTCGGATCAGTGGAAAGCCGGGCGGACGAATGCGCCCTCAAAATGTTTTCCGAGCTCGATCTGCTCGACAATCCTGCCGGTACGCCGGTGGTCGCCGTGACCTTCAATGGCCGTCCCGCCAAGATGACCCTCGATACCGGCGCTTATTGGAGCGGCGTTGTTCCCTCGGCGGCGGCGGGACTTAAGACGCAGTCGCTCAGATATCTAGGCATCGGCGCCGTCGGTGCCGGTGGCGGCGTCATGCGGACGGCGGTGATGGGGGCCAGCCTGCAGGTCGGCCGACTAAATTTCGCCAAGGCGGATTTTTTCATTTTCTCCCGCGATAATAAGGCCGATCCCGATCTGATCGGTAATATCGGCGCCAATATCCTGAAGCGCTACGATATCGAGATTGATTATCCCGGCCGCAAAGTCAGGATTTTTTCTCAGGAACATTGTCCCGGCAAAGTAGTCAGCTGGCCGGTCGAAGCGCTGGCCAGGATTCCCTTCAAGCTGAACGAGGTCGGGCACATTTCGCTGCCGGTCACTCTGGATGGGCACGAGTACCGTGCATTGCTGGACACCGGCGCCACTGCCAGCTATCTCGACAAAAAAACCGCCGACGGGGATTTTGGGCTGACCGCGGAAACCGCCAACGCCATGGGCACGTCCGACACGCTCGACGGGAAGGACCTGCCCACCTTCTATCATCGCTTCGGCCTGCTCGATCTCGGCGGGCTGCAGTTCAATCGTCCGCAGCTCGCCTTTTCCATCGGCCAGGAAGAGGCGGGTGGCTGGGGACAGGAGCGGATGCCGCCGCTAACGCTCGGCATGCATCAATTGCGCGGGCTTCATTTCTATATCGCCTATGGCGAGAAGATGATCTATGCCAGCGTCGCCGGCCAGCGCCCGCCTTTGGACCCCATCGACCGCCAGGAGATCCAGCAACTGGCGGAGGGGGCGCGAAAGCAGATCGCCGCCAAGGATTATGGCGCGGCGACAGCCTCTTTCACCGAAGCAATCCGCATCGGCCCCAAGGAAGCCTGGTTATACGCCGCCCGCTGCACGTCGAAGATACTGTCTGATCAGTTCGACGCGGCCCAACAGGATTGCGATCAGGCGTTGACGCTGAATGCCAAGGAAATACGGGCGCTTCTCGACCGCGCCTACCTCTCTCTGCGGCGTGGCCAATTCGATTTGGCGGAACAGGACTGCAATGCCGTCTTGGCTGAGGACCCGCAATCGCCGGTGGCCTTGAATTATCTGAGTCAGCTCAGCCAAGCGCGCGCGGCCAAACTGAAGGCCAAGGGGTGATGGACGCGCCGGGATCGAGCGGGTAAGGTCCCGCTAAATTCACATTTCAGCCCACGGAGAGATCCGCTGACCGCCACCGCCAAAATCCTGCTGCTCGGTTCCGGAGAACTGGGCCGCGAATTCACCATCTCCGCCAAGCGCCTTGGCGCCCATGTGGTGGCCTGCGACGCCTATGCCGGCGCACCCGCCATGCAGCTGGCCGATGAATGCGAGGTTTTCCCGATGCTGGACGGGGTGGCGTTGGGCGCGGCCATCGACAAGCACAAGCCCGATTTCATCGTCCCCGAGGTGGAGGCGATCCGCACCGAAGTACTGAAGGATTTCGAGGAGAGGGGCTTCAATGTCGTGCCCTCGGCGCGCGCCACCATTCTGACCATGAACCGCGACCGTATTCGCGATGTGGCGGCCTCGGAACTTGGCCTCAAGACTTCGACCTATCTCTATGCCGAGACGCTGGAAGAGATGCGGGGCGCCGTGGCATCGGTCGGCATCCCTTGCGTGGTCAAGCCGGTCATGTCCTCTTCGGGCAAGGGCCAAAGCACAGTGAAAAGCGCCGAATCCGTCGACGCCGCCTGGGACTATGCGGTCGCCGGCATGCGCGGCGACCGCAAGCGGGTGATCGTCGAGGCTTTCATCGATTTCGATTACGAGATCACGCTTTTGACCATCCGCACCCGGACCGGCGTGGTGTTCTGCGATCCGATCGGCCATCGCCAGGAGCGCGGCGATTATCAGGAAAGCTGGCAGCCCACGCCGATGACCGAGGCGGCGGTGAATGAGGCCAAGCGGATGGCCAAGGCGGTGGTCGACAATCTGGGCGGCTATGGCCTGTTCGGCGTCGAATTCTTCGTCAAGGGCGACGAGGTGATCTTCTCGGAGCTCTCGCCTCGCCCGCACGATACCGGGATGGTGACGATGATTTCGCAGAATCTGACTGAATTCGACCTGCATGCGCGGGCCATACTCGGCCTGCCGATCCCCTCCATCACCCAGCACGGCCCGTCCGCTTCGGCTGTCGTGCTGGCCGACCGCGATTCCACCGATTTCGCTGTCGAGGGGGTGGCCGAGGCGCTGGTTCCCCCATCGCCCGGGATCGATATCGATGTGCGCATTTTCAACAAGCCGACCACCCGGCCCTATCGCCGCATGGGCGTCGCTTTGGCGCTGGCCCGCGACGGCACTGTGGAGGAGGCGCGCGCGGCGGCGCGCGCGGCGGCGACGAGAATCAAGCTGACCTACAAATAGCGGAGATCTCCAAATGCGGATTTTGGCCCTCTTTCTGGCGGTTGCTCCGTTGCTGGCCCACGCGGAAAACGTGCCGGAAATTCCCTTCGACTCCATTGCCGAACCGCTGAAGCTGCCGCCCGATCGCTATCTGGGCGAGGTGTCCGGCGTGGCGGTCAATTCGAAAGGCCACATCTTCGTCTTTTCGCGCGGCAACACCACGGGGCCCGCTTATGGTGCCGCCGCCGCGCAGCTTCTGGAATTCGCCCCGGACGGCAAGTTCCTGCGCGAGATCGGCCATAATCTCTATGGCTGGGGTTTCGCCCATACGGTCAAGATCGACCGCCAGGACAATATCTGGGTGACCGACAAGGGCACCGACAATGTGGTGAAATTCGATCCCGAGGGGCGGGTGCAATTGGTATTCGGGCGCCGCCAGGAGGCGTCGGATCACGAGACCGGACCGCTCGAGCACCCCAAGCCGCCGCTCCCTCCGGTGGATGGGATGTTCCGCCAGGTCACCGACATAGCCTGGGACAGCGCTGGCAACGGCTATATCAGCGACGGCTATATCAATTCGCGCATCGCCAAGGTCAGCAAGGAAGGCGAATGGCTGAAAAGCTGGGGCGAGAACGGCGCCGGACCCGGGCAGCTCCGTACCCCGCACAGCATCGCGGTGGATGCCCGTGACCAGGTCTATGTCGCCGACCGCGGCAACCGGCGCATCCAGGTGTTCGACACCGAAGGCAAGCTCCTGCGCGAGATCACCATCGACGTGCCCTTCGACCCCGAGGCCAAGCCGGCCATCGGCAACAAGCCGGTGCTGCCGGTTCCGGAGGGGACGCAGGCGACCATGGCGCCGGGCGCCCCCTGGACGCTCTGCATCACGCCGCCACCGCATCAGTTCCTTTATGTTTCGGACGCTTATCCGGGCCGGATCTACAAATTGAGCCTGGATGGCAAGGTGCTCGGGATGCTGGGCAAGGCGGGCAAGATGCCGAAACAATTCGGCTGGATCCATGAGATCGCCTGCCCCTCCGAGAACGAGCTTTATGTCGCCGAACTGCTCAATTGGCGGGTGCAGAAGCTGATCCTGCACCCCTGACCAGCAGCCAGCGGAGGGACTCATGATTTCAACGCTTCGTCTCAACCTGCTGCGCATTCCCTACGCCATCATGGCGATCGGCCAGTTTCTGGTGACCTGGCCCGGTGTGATCAGCCACCCGATCGCGCCGGTGCTCGGCGGCGCCGCGGCGCACAGCCTGTTGGCGGGCATCGGCGCGATCGCGGTGCTGGGGCTGCGCTATCCCTTGAAGATGCTGCCGATCCTGCTGTTCGAGATCCTGTGGAAATTCATCTTCCTGGGCTTCTATGCCCTGCCCTTGTGGCGGTCCGGCCAGATGGATCCCGACAGCTGGGAAAACATCTGGCCCTGTTTCATCATTGCGATTTTCTTCCCCCTGATCCCGTGGCGATATGTCTGGACGACTTTCGTCACAGCGAAGGGGGAACCGTGGAAATGAAGGTGAAAACCCTCCTCAGAACGCGATTACCGGTAGCGGCACAGTAAGGGTTTTGCCGCTCCGTTCCACCGTGATCCGGTGGATATCACCGGGCTTGCCGCCGAGTGCGCCGAAGAGTTGATCGCGCGACCATCCTTGGACCGGCGCATCGTCGATGGCGAGGAGCTTGTCGCCGCTTTCAACCGCCTCGGCGGTCGGCTTGCCGTCCTTGGTGACGATGCGCCCGACGAAGAAGACTCCATTGTCATAGACCAGATTGAGTCCCACCTGGTCGAGCTCATGCGGATCGATCTCGCCTAGCTTCTTCCAGTAAGAAATGCGGTCCTTGTAGTCGATAGTGAGGCGGTAATGTTTCAGCACATTGGCGCTGAGCCACGCCACCACGGGTTCGGGCGCGTCCTTCTGCCACTGGTCGAAAAAATATTCGCTGCTGATGGCGTTCAGCGGCCCGAACCCGCCGCCCACGCCCAGGACGCCGACATTGTCGATTTCCATCGGTCCCAGCGCCGCCTTG
>Ga0213872_10002125_pt1 | contig 11924 bp, 9 predicted proteins | sample VelepicomBERX_R2_FD_160071 | JGI IMG/M metagenome (GOLD analysis project Ga0213872, IMG submission 160071) | Rhizosphere microbial communities from Vellozia epidendroides in rupestrian grasslands, the National Park of Serra do Cipo, Brazil - RX_R2 | ecosystem: Host-associated > Plants > Roots >... | reverse complement strand
TCGGATTTCCTGGAAGCCGTCTACAATCGAAAACGACTTCATTCAGCGCTCGGATATCGACCTCCTGTCGAATTCGAGGCCGAGTTTGCCGATCATGAATGGGGTGCTGCGCAGCACCCCATTCATGATCTCATACAACCGAGTCCGTAATTTTCTGTCTCACTGACGGGGTGCAGTCCAGCAAAGCCGCGCATCTGTGTTCATCTGTGTTTAAAGCAGGCCGTTGAACGTGTTCGGTCCAACGGCCCGCGGATACAGTCGAACTCTTACGCCTTCTTCGTCTTGATGTAGTCCTCAACCACCCGGCCCAGCACGTCGAGCGGCATCACGCCGGCCGACAGGGCGATCTGGTGGAAGTCGCGGATGTCGAACTTCGGGCCCAACTCCTTCTGGGCCTTTTCGCGCAGGCGGACCCATTGGGTGTGGCCGACCTTGTAGCTGCAGGCTTGGCCCGGCCACACGCAATAACGATCCACCTCGCGCTGGACGCCCGAGCGGGCGTTGCCGGTCAAATCCACCATGTAGTTGACCGCCTGGTCGCGGGTCCATTTCTTATGATGCAGGCCGCTATCGACCACCATGCGGCCGGCGCGGAACAGCTGGGCGTTGAGATAGGCGACGCGGCCCAGAGGGTCCTTGTCATAGACGCCCAGTTCGTCGGCCAGCTGCTCGGCATAGAGCGCCCAGCCCTCGCCATAGCCCGACAGGAACATGTTGGCGCGGTATTTCGGCAAACCAGGGGTTTCCTGGGCGATGGCGCCCTGCATGTGATGGCCGGGCATGCCCTCGTGATAGAGCGTGGTCGAGGTCGCCCACTTCGCCCATTCCTTGCTGTCGGCGAAATTGAACCAGATGGTGCCGGGGCGCGAGCCGTCCAGTGCGGGGGATTCGTAATAGGCCAGCGCCTGGCCTTCCTCGATCAGCTTCGGTACCCGCTTCACCACCGCCTTGGCCTTGGGCAGCTGGTGGAAGAATTTCGGCAGCAGGGCCACGACATTGTCGAGCTTGGCCTGCAGATCGGCGATCGCCTGCTCCTTGCCGGCGTCGTCATTGGGATAGAAGAAGGACGGATCCTTGCGCAACGCCTGAACCCGCTCGCCCACCGTGCCCTTGCTGTAGCCCTGGGCCTTGAGGATGGTGTCGATCCTGGCGGTGATTTCCTTGGCCTGCTCCTGGCCGATGCGGTGGATGTCGTCGGGCGAGAGGTTGGTGGTGGTGCTGATCGCCAGGCCGTGCTTGTACCATTCCTCGCCATCCTTGATGTGCCAGGCGCCGGCATCGTCGGTGGCCTTGGCGCGGATCGCCTTGATCGCGGCGATCTGGCGGTCGAGGGCGGGGGTGATCTTGTCGGTATAGAGCTTGGCGGCGCGGGTGCCGTAATCGCCCGGAATGTCCTTGGCGCGGCGGGCCAGCGACGCGACCAGCACCGAATCCTCGGGCTTTTCCTTCAGCGCTTCCAGCTGGCGCAGCGCGATGTCCTGCAGGAAGCCCGGCAGAACGATGCCCTGTCCGGCATCGTGCTTGACGGTCTCGGTGTCGGCATCCAGCTCGCCGGCGAAGGCTTCGAGGCGCGCGAGATAGGCGTCGGCATCGGCGGCGGTCTCGACGCTGTGCTTGGTGTCGAGGAAGGTCGGCACCGACTGATAGGCGCCGGTCAGCTGGCTGACCGCATAGGGCGAACCCTCGTCGGGCGAGCCGAAGGGGAATTTGGCGCGCAAATCGATCTGCTGGGTCAGCACGTAATCGACGCAGTCATAACTGACCGCGTCGATGCCGGTCAGCGCCTTGCGGTCGAGGGCCTTGAGGCGCTTCAGCTGGTCGCGGTCGACCTCCAGATCGGCTTTGCGGCCGTCGGCGCTGCGGTCCTGCAGCTTGGCTTTGAGGTAAGCCAGCTCGCCCTTGTCCTGGCCGAGATAGGTGGCGCCTTCCGGGCCGCGCTTCAAGTCTTCGAGAAAGAACTGGTCGAGCAGCGAGGCCAGCCTGGCGCCTTCGCCGCTCTGGGCCAGCAGGCGCCCGGCCGGAAGGGCGGCGACCGCGATGGCCGAGGAAAGCTTGAGCATTTGGCGGCGCGACAACATGGACAGGTTTCTCCCAATCGAATTTAAGCCGGCCACCGTAATGAAAGGGGGAAATGGCGCAAGGCTTGCTGCGGCGCGAAATCGACGAACGGCCGGTTTGTTTCGACGGATTACGCAGCTTGGCGGGGCTTTCAAAAATGTGCCACACTCCCCGGCGCGGGATGAACTGGGGAAGAAAATTTGAGCCTCGTGAGTGAGACGGCCGCCATGGGCGGCGAGGTGAGTGGTGTTGGCGAAGCGGCCGGAGAGCCGACGCTGAAAAGGGCCTTGGGCCCGGTTGCTCTTACCCTGATCGGCGTCAGTTCGGTGGTCGGCGCGGGCATTTTCGTCCTGTCGGGCGTGACCGCGGCGCAGAATACCGGCCCGGCCATCACCCTGTCCTACGTCATCGCCGCGCTGGGCGTGCTGATCGTGGCGCTGTGCTATAGCGAGCTGGCGGCGATGATGCCGGTGGCGGGCAGTTCCTATACCTATGTGCGGGAAAGCTTGGGATTGTTCCCGGCCTGGCTGATCGGCTGGGCCATGCTGCTGGAATATCTGGTCACCGCCTCGACTGTGGCAGTGGGTTGGTCCGGCTATCTGGTCGGCATGCTCGGCCATATGGGCATCGTCCTGCCGGAAAGTTTCACCCAGGTGCCGGTCACCATGTCAGAGGACATGGTGTTCACGGTCACCGGTTCCTACGGCAATCTGCCCGCCGTTCTCGCTACCCTGACGCTGACCGCGCTGCTGGCGGTGGGCGTCAAGGAAACCGCGCGCTTCAACGCTTTCCTGGTGTTCTGCAAGGTCAGCGTCATCATCATGGTGGTGGCGGTCGGCGTCTTCTATATCGACCCCACCTTGTGGGAACCCTTCGTGCCGGAGAATAACGGCCAATGGGGCCATTTCGGCTGGTCCGGGGTGGCCCGAGGGGCCGGACTGGCGGTGTGGACCTATACCGGGTTCGAGACGATCTCCACCTGCGCCCAGGAAACCAAGAATCCCAAGCGCGACCTCGCCATCGCCATGGTGGCGACCATGGTGATCTGTACCACCCTCTATCTGGCGGTCAGCCTGGTGATGACGGGCCTCGTGTCCTACAAGGAACTCGACGTGTCCGACCCGATCCTGGTGGCTCTCTCCAAGATCGGCGATCAATGGTCGTGGCTGCTGACGGTAGTCTCGATCGGCACCCTGATCGGTATCTCCGGAACCTTGCTGTTCACGCTCTATCCGCAGATCCGCGTGTTCTACATCATGGCGGTCGATAAGCAGATGCCGAAGAGCTTCGCCAAGGTGCATCCGCGCTTCCGCACCCCGATCGTCGCCACCTGGTTCACCGGCATCGTCTGTTCGATCGTCGCCTTCCTGGTGCCGCTCGACGTCCTGTCCGAACTGGTATCGATGGGCACCATGCTGGCCTTTGGTTCGGTCTGCGCCTCGGTGATCATTTTCCGCGTCCAGCAGCCCAACCGCGAGCGTCCGTTCCGCGTGCCGTTCTCGCCCTATCTGCCGGCGCTGGGCGTGCTGTTCTGCTTTGGGCTGATGCTCAACATGGCGCGGCGGTCGTGGATCCAGCTGGTGGCGTGGATGATCATCGGCGCCGTGATTTACCTGATCAACCGCCGCAAGCTCGGCGCCAAGGTCACACAATAGTCCTGTGATGGCTCGCTGCCTTAAGCCCGAGCGGCGTCTGAGCCTTGCCGAAGCCGGAGGCGCAGGCATCGTATATAAACCATCTAATACCGTGCCCCACCTAAATGGGGCGCGGTATTAGATGGCCCGGTTAAGGGCCGACCTGCTGCTGCTTCTGGCGGCGTTCATCTGGGGCACCGCCTTCGTCGCTCAGAAGACGGCGGTCGCCACCATCGGGCCGCTGCTGTTCCTCGGCTGTCGATTCCTGATCTCGACGGTGCTGCTGGCGCCGCTGGCTTTCCGCGAGTCGCGAAAGCGAGAGGACGCACTGACCGGTTCCGACTGGAAGCTGGCGCTGATGGTCGGGCTCAGCCTGTTCGGCGGCATGGCGATCCAGCAGATCGGCATCGTCTCGACCAGCACCACCAATGCCGGCTTTCTCACCGCCATCTATGTGGTGATGGTGCCGGTGGTCGGGTTCGCCCTGCATCGCAGCCGCCCCAGCCTGGTCGTCGCCGCCTCCTGCTGCGTGTCGCTGGCCGGTGCCTGGCTGCTGGAGCAGGGCGGGGAAAGCTCGGCCTGGGGCACGGGCGACGTGCTGGTCGTGGTCTCGGACGTGTTCCAGGCGCTGCAGATGATCCTGGTGGAGCGCTTCCTGGCCCGTCATAGCCGTCCTTTGCTGCTGTCCTTCCTGCAATATGCGGTGATCACCGTGCTGGCCTTTGCCGGCGCCTTCGCCTTCGAGCCGATCTCGCTATCCGGCATCTGGATCGTGATGCCGGCGATCCTCTATGCCGGCGCGCTGTCGGGCGGTGTCGCCTTTACCTTGCAGATCGTCGCCCAGCGCCATACCCCGGCCGCCGAGGCCGCCATCATCATGTCGCTGGAAAGCGTGTTCGCCGCCTTGTCGGGCGCCTGGCTGCTGGGCGACCGCCTCGGCACCATCGGGCTGTTCGGCTGCGCTCTGATCCTGGCCGGCGTGCTGCTGGTCCAACTGGTGCCGCTGCTGCGGCGGAATAATCTTGAACCGGAAGCCGTGCCGCCGCAGGATGCTTCGTAATTAATCAACTTTGGGGAATTAACGTCATGCGCCGTCTCGCCCTCCTCTGTTCCGTCGCTTCGATGCTGGGCGGGGCCGCCGCGCTTGCCGATCTGCCGCCGGCGCCGATGCCGCCCGAACCGGTCAAGGTGCTGGCGCGCGAGGTGCTGCAGCAGATGATCGAGACCAACACGGTCCATGGCAACGGCACCATGAAGCTGGCCGAGGCGCTGGCCGCGCGCTTCCACGCCGCAGGCTTCGCGCCCGAGGACGTGGCGCTGCTGGCCCCCACCGAGCATCCGACCCAGGGCAATGTGGTGGTGCGCCTGCGCGGCAAGGGCAAGGGACGGCCGCTGCTCGACATCGTCCATCTCGACGTGGTCGAGGCCAAGCCCGAGGATTGGACCGTCGATCCCTTCAAGCTGACCGAGAAGGATGGCTGGTTCTACGGTCGCGGCACGCTGGACATCAAAGGTGACGGCGCGGCTTTGGCCACCACCATGATCCGCCTGAAGAGCGAGGGTTTCGTGCCCGACCGCGACATCATCGTCGCCTTCACTTCGGACGAGGAGGGCGGCGATTCCAACGGTGTCGATTGGCTGCTGCGCACCCATCGCGATCTGATCGACGCCGAACTGTCGCTGAACCCCGATGCCGGCGGCGGCATCTCGAAGGGCGACAAGCGCCTCTATATCGGCCTGCAGACCAGCGAAAAGACCTATGTCACCTTCCGCGCCGAGGTCACCAACAAGGGCGGCCATTCCTCGCTGCCCGAGCCCGACAACGCCATCTATCGCCTGGCCGCCGGCCTGACCCGCCTGTCCAAGCTGTCTTTCCCGGTGCATACCAACGCTACCACCAAGGCCTGGTTCGGCGAGATGGCCAAGCTGGAAAGCGGCCAACTGCGCCAGGACATGGAGGCGATGACCAAGCCGAAGCTCGATCCGGCCGCGGTCAAGCGCCTCGAAGGCCAGATCTTCTACAACGCCATGTTGCACACCACCTGCGTCGCCACCATGCTGGACGGCGGTCATGCCGACAACGCGTTGCCGCAGCGGGCGGGCGCCTCGATCCAGTGCCGCATGATGCCCGACGACACGGAGGAGCAGACCAAGGCCCTGATCGAAAAGACCCTGGCCGATCCTGAAATCAAGGTATCGGTGCTGGTTCCCGCCGCACCCGGTCCCGAATCGCCGCTGACCCCGGCGGTGACCGGCAAGATGAGATCGGTGGTCGAATCGATGTGGCCCGGCCTGGCCGTGGTGCCCGACATGGATGCGGGCGCCTCGGACAGCAAATATACCCGCGGCGCCGGCATCCCGACCTATGGCATCACCGGCATCTTCTCGGACATCGACGACAATCGCGCCCATGGCCGCGACGAGCGCATCCGGGTGAACGATTATTACGGCGACGTCGAGTTCACTTACCGCGAACTCAAAGCCTTCTCGGCGGCGGAGTGATGCGATGAGCAGCAACTATTCGCACCTCCTGGCGCCGCTCGATCTCGGCTTCACCAAGCTCAAGAACCGCGTGCTGATGGGCTCGATGCATACCGGGCTCGAGGAATATCCCGACGGCATGAAGAAGCTGGCGGCCTTCTACGCCGCCCGCGCCGCCGGCGGGGTCGGGCTGATCGTGACGGGCGGCATCTCGCCCAACCGCGAGGGCATGCTGGTCAAGGGCGCGGCCCGTCTCGACGACGACCGTCATCTCGACCATCACCGCACGGTGACCGACGCCGTCCATCGCGAGGGCGGCAAGATCGCCTTGCAGATCCTCCATGCCGGGCGCTATGGCGCGCATCAGGACATTGTGGCGCCGTCGCCGATCCGCGCGCCGATCTCTCCGCTGACCCCGCGCGAAATGTCCGAAGAGGACATCGAGCGCACCATCGCCGATTACGCCCGCTGCGCCGCCCTGGCGCAGCAAGCCGGCTATGACGGCGTCGAGGTGATGGGCTCGGAAGGCTATCTGATCAACCAGTTCATAGCGCCCCGCACCAACCACCGCACCGACGCCTGGGGCGGCAGCTTCGAGAAGCGTGCCCGCTTCCCTGTCGCCGTGTTGCGCGCCATCCGCGAAGCGGTCGGGCCGAACTTCATCATCATCTTCCGTCTCTCCATGCTCGATCTGGTCGAGGAAGGCAGCGACTGGGATGAGGTGGTCGCCCTGGCCAAGGAAGTGCAGGCGGCGGGCGCTTCGATCATCAATACCGGCATCGGCTGGCACGAGGCGCGCATCCCGACCATCGCGACGATGGTGCCGGGCGGCGCCTTCGCCTGGGTCACTGCCAGGCTGAAGCCCGAGGTGACGATCCCGCTGGTCGCCACCAACCGCATCAACGATCCGGCCCAGGCCGAGGCGATTTTGGCCGAGGGCGGCGCCGACATGGTGTCGATGGCGCGTCCGTTCCTGGCCGACCCGGAGCTGGTCAACAAGGCGGCCGAGGACCGGCCGTGGGAGATCAACACCTGCATCGCCTGCAACCAGGCGTGCCTGGATCACATCTTCGCCGGCAAGATGTCGTCCTGCCTGGTCAATCCGTTCGCCTGCAAGGAGACCGAATGGATCGTGACCAAGGCCGCGGCGGCCAAGAGCATCGCCGTGGTCGGCGCCGGCCCGGCCGGCATGGCTGCGGCTTCGACCCTGGCCGAGCGCGGGCACAAGGTCACTCTGTTCGACGCCAAAAGCGAGATCGGCGGCCAGTTCAATCTGGCGCGACGCATTCCCGGCAAGGAAGTGTTCGCCGAGACGATCCGTTATTTCCGCTATCGCCTGCCGCGCCTGGGCGTGACGGTGAAGCTGGGCCAGGCGGTCGGGGTCGATGACCTGAAGGGCTTCGACCATGTGGTCCTGGCTACCGGCATCACGCCGCGCAAGCCGGCCATTCCCGGCATCGAGCATGCCAAGGTGGCGGCCTATGTCGACGTGATCGAGGGCCGTGCCCAGATCGGCAAATCGGTCGCCATCGTTGGCGCCGGCGGCATCGGCTTCGACGTCGCCGAATTGCTGACCCATGATAAAAGCGAGGATTACCTGGCCCATTGGGGCATCGACGCTGCGTATCACGGCCGCGGCGGTTTGGCAGCACCCAAGCCCCCGACTGTGCCGCGCCAGGTGACTTTGCTTCAGCGCAAGAACAGCAAGGTCGGCGACACCTTGGGCAAGACGACAGGCTGGGCCAAGCGCGCCTTGCTTCTGCAGCGCGGGGTCAAGATGCTGGCCGGGGTCGAGTATGTGAAGATCGACGATGCCGGCCTGCATATCCGCCTCGGCACCGAGGAGCAGGTTTTGCCGGTCGACAGCATCGTCATCTGCGCCGGCCAGGAATCGCGGCGGGATCTCGAGTCGGGCCTGACCGAAGCCGGCATTCCTACCAGCATCATCGGTGGTGCCTTCGAGGCCGGCGAACTGGACGCCAAGCGGGCGATAGCCCAGGGCACCGAATTGGCCCTGGGCCTCTAAGCCTTATTTGTCCTTCAGGCGTCCGAGGAAGGCATGCACTTCCTCGGACAGCTTGTCCGACCCCGACGACAAACCGGTCGCACGGGACAGCAGGCCGCCGGCCAGGCTGCCGGCTTCGTCGGTCGAGAACCGCACCATGCCGATGGCTTCCGAGATGTTGCTGACGCCGCCCGAGGCTTCCTGGACGTTGCGGGCGATCTCGGCGGTGGCGGCGCTCTGCTCCTCGACCGCGGCGGCGATCGAGCTGGCGATCTCGCTCATGCGCCGGATGGTGCTGTTGATGTTGCCGATCGCGCCGACCGTCTGACCGGTCGCCGACTGCATGTCGGAAATCTGCGTGATGATCTCCTCGGTCGCGCGCGCCGTCTGGGTGGCGAGATGCTTGACCTCGTTGGCGACCACCGCGAAGCCCTTGCCGGCTTCGCCCGCGCGGGCCGCTTCGATGGTGGCGTTCAGGGCCAAAAGATTGGTCTGGCTGGCGATGTCGTTGATCAGCGACACCACTTCGCCGATCTTCTGGGCCGCGGTGGCCAGGGTCTGCACGATGGCGTCGGCGCCGCGCGCCTCCTGCACCGCTTCGTTGGAAATGGTCGAGGATTCCGCCACCTGGCGGGCGATCTCGCCGATCGAGGCGGACAGCTCCTCGGTGGCGCCGGCCACGCTTTCCATCGAGGCCGAGACGCCCTGCACCGATTCGGAGACGATGCTGGCCTGGTCGGTGATGTTCTCGGTGCTGACCGACAATGTCTCGGCATTCTTGCGGGTTTCGCCGGCGACCCCGTTCAGCGAGGTGGCCATGCCCGAGATCGAGCTCTCGAAGGTCTGGGCCAGATGGTCGAGATGCTGCTCGTGGGCCTGGGTGCGCTCCTCGAAATAGACGCCGATGCCGATCGCGATGTCGAGATTGGTCACCAGATTGAGGGCGCGGAGCAGTCGGCTGGCCTTGGCCTGCGCGTCGGCGGGCTTGAGGCGGTTGGCGAAGCTGTGCACCGCGACGTCGTAAAGATGGTTCTGCACCACCGCATAGCCTGCGATGTACCATTCCGGGGTGACGCCGGCCTTCAACCGCACCTTGGCGATGGTGTGCAGCGACTCCTGGTAGGCGCGGTCGAAACGGCAGGAGAACAGCAGCTTCAGATGGGATTGGAAGGCGCTGCGGGCGCTCTCGAGCGCCGAGCGGTCGCTATACTGGCCCGACAGGGCCGGGTTGCGCCGCAGATGCGAGAAATAAAGGTCGAGGGCTGCGGGCAGCTCCCTCTCCAGGCGCGGCATGAATTCGGCCAGGGCGGCCTTGGCGTCGCTGTCGATGGTGGAGGGGGCGGTGATATCCTGGGAAACGGCGGACATGGAAACTCCGGAGCTTCGGGAGGGGATGGGTGTGCGCTTCATCACACCATGGAATCCTGCCTGACGATAGCCACAGTCTTTTGAAACCATGTCTTGATGAGTCGCTTGTCGCCGCCATAATCGGCACACTTCGCCAAGGAACTTAAGACCATGCTGATTCGCCGCCCCGACTCGATCAAATCCTCTGAAATCACGCCGCAATCGGCCTATCTCAGCCGCCGCCAGCTGATCGCCGGCGCCGCCGCCTGGGGCCTGCTGCCGGCCGGGCTGGCGCTGGCCGAGGCGTTCCCCAATTTGCGCAAGAGCGACTACAAGGTCGACGAGGCGCTGACGTCACAGAAGGACGTCACCCACTACAATAATTTCTACGAATTCGGCCTCGACAAGGAAGATCCCTCGGCCAATGCGCCGGGCAAGCTGAAGCCCCGGCCGTGGACCATCAAGGTCGACGGCGAATGTGCCAAGCCCGGCACCATCGACATCGATGCCTTCCTCAAGGAAAGCGCGATCGAGGAGCGGGTCTACCGCCATCGCTGCGTCGAGGCCTGGTCGATGGTGATCCCCTGGGCCGGCGTGCCGCTGGGCGATGTGCTGAAGCGTTTCGAGCCCACGTCCAACGCCAAATATGTCGCGTTTGAGACCCTGAACGATCCGGCCCAGATGCCCGGCCTGCGCGAGCGCGGTTTCGACTGGCCCTATCACGAGGGCCTGCGCATCGACGAGGCGATGCATCCTTTGGCGCTGCTGGCGGTCGGTCTCTATGGCGAGACCCTGCCGGCGCAGAACGGCGCGCCGATCCGCCTGGTGGTGCCGTGGAAATATGGTTTCAAGGGCATCAAGTCGATCGTGCGGATCCGCTTCGTCGAGTCTCAGCCCAAGACCCTGTGGAACACCTATTCGACCAAGGAATATGGCTTCTATTCCAACGTCAATCCGGATGTCGACCATCCGCGCTGGAGCCAGGCCAAGGAGCATCGCATCGGCGAGTTCGGCCGGCGCCCCACGCTGCCGTTCAACGGCTATGCCGACCAGGTGGCCAGCCTCTATTCCGGCATGGATCTGAAACGCTACTTCTGATGCGCAGGCTTTACGCTCATCTGCTATGCGCCTTGCCGTTGATCTGGCTGGGCGCCCAAGCCGCGCTCGGTCTCTTAGGCGCCAATCCGGTCGAGGCGGCGATCCGCTTCCTCGGCGATTGGGGCTTGCGCATCCTGATCCTGGCATTGGCGGTGACGCCGCTCAGACAAGTCGGCAAGGTCTCGGCGGTGGCGGCCTATCGGCGCATGCTGGGCCTGTGGGGCTTCGCCTATGTGGTGCTTCATTTGCTGGGCTATGTGGTGCTCGACCAGTTCTTCGACTGGGCCAATATCGGCCACGAGATCGTGAAGCATAAATTCATCACCGCCGGCATGGCCGCCTTCGCCCTGCTGGCGCCGCTGGCCGCCACCTCGACCCAGGGCATGATCAAGCGGATGGGCGGGATGGCATGGCGGCGCCTGCACAGCGCCGTCTATCTGGCGGTGCCGCTGGGGGCGCTGCATTACATCTGGATGGTCAAGGCGGGGCGGGCCCAGCCGACCCTCTATCTGACCATCACCTTGTTGCTGCTGCTGAGCCGCTGGGTTTATGCTCGGTTTCGATGAAAGCCGCGATCGCCCTTCTGACCGTTCTCAGCCTGGCCGCCAGCAGCGTCGAAGCCGCCGGCGGACCCAAGCCGAAGATCTGCTTCACCCCGGCTGAGGAAAACGCCGAGCAGCTGGTGAGGGGCGGGTTGCGCCTGCGCGAAGGGGCGAACGCCTGCGACGGGCCTCCCTATGCGATGCGCACCCAGCCGCTGTGGGATCAGGTCGACCAGAAATTCGGCCCGAAATTCAAGCAGCAGACCGACATCCGCCGCGGCGCCTTCGTGCGCGAATTTTCCAAGGATGCCGAGAATAATGAGAAGGCATGGGACGGCCGCACCGTCCTCTATTTTCGCAATTATCCGCTGTCGCAGGTCTATTGCGTCCAGATCAAGAAGAACCTGGAAGACTTCCTAAAGAGCGGCTGGGGCGGTTTCGTGAAAACCGCCCGCCTTTACCGCATCCCCGTCGAGGATGACTATAAACCTTGTAGTTAGGCGCTCTTGCCGCCGTGGTGCGACGACCAGGAGATCGGGTCGTGCAGGAACTTGCGCACTTCTTCCAGCGCCGGCTTGTCGAAGAAGCCGCCCTCCTCGGCGACCTCCAGCACGTCCCACCAATTGGCCAGGTAGTGCATCTTGACGCCGATGTCGGCCAGGGTCTTCAGGGCGCCCGGGAAGACGCTGTAGAAGAACACCACGAAGGTGTGCGCCACTTCGGCGTCGGCATTGCGCAGGGCCTGGACGAAATTGACCT
>Ga0213872_10002124_pt1 | contig 11925 bp, 9 predicted proteins | sample VelepicomBERX_R2_FD_160071 | JGI IMG/M metagenome (GOLD analysis project Ga0213872, IMG submission 160071) | Rhizosphere microbial communities from Vellozia epidendroides in rupestrian grasslands, the National Park of Serra do Cipo, Brazil - RX_R2 | ecosystem: Host-associated > Plants > Roots >... | reverse complement strand
GCGCAGCACGGTATCGTTGAATGCATCGGCTGCGACTTCTACCTGGGCTTCGGCGGCCTTCAGCTTGGCCCGGCTGATTGCCACGCTGTTATAGCTGGTGTCAAAAGCGTTCTCAGAGATAAAGCCTTGCTTCAAGAGCGTCTGGTTCTTGGCATGCGTTTTTTCGTCGAGTGCGAGTTGCGCCTTGGCGACTTCCAGATTGCCTTGCTGCTCATGCAATTGCGCTGCGATATTGTTTGGATCGAAAGTCGCCAGCACCTGGCCTGCATGGACCTGCTCGCCTTCGCGAACCAGCACGGATTTCACCACGGCGGCGATCTTGGACTTGATCATCGCGTGATTGAGCGCCTTCAATTCGCCGGTGACCGGTATCGCACGGTCCAGCGGGCGCACTTTGGCCTCGGTGAGATCGGCGGCGGCAAACTCAAGGCGAGATGCCGCATTCTTGTCGTTCTTACCTTCTTCGGCGTGGGATTTCCCCATCGTGAGCGAGATGGCGACGATGACCGACACGGTCCCCACGGCGCCGACGGCCCACAGCATCTGCTTCTTTGGCATTTTCATTGTCTGCTTACCCTCTTTATCTTCGCTATTTGGCCGGGCCATCCTGTCAGGTAGCCCGGTCTCTTGCTCAATGTTCTGTACGGGTGGCTAGTGGCGCCGTGGCGAGGCGACGCGCCTCGCGCCGCTTGCGCCAGCGCACTGTGATGCTATCGACGTAGGTGTACAGCACCGGTACCACCACCAGTGTCAACATCGTGGAGGTGATGACCCCGCCGATGATGGCGCGGCCCATCGGCGCCTGTGTTTCGCCGCCGTCGCCTGCGCCGATGGCCATCGGCAACATGCCAAAGATCATGGCTGCTGTGGTCATCAGGATCGGGCGCAGCCGCACCTGGCCGGCATTCAAGAGCGCATCATGCAGTGTCAGCCCCGAGCGCCGGCCGGTGTTGGCGAAGTCCACCAGCAGAATGGCGTTCTTCACCACCAGCCCCATCAGCATGATGAAGCCGATCATCGAGAACATATTGATGGTCGTATGTGTCAGCAAGAGTGCCAGCAGTACCCCGGTCAGTGAGAACGGCAGCGAGGCCATGATCGCGAACGGTTGCAGGAAGCTGCCGAACTGTGAAGCCAGGATGAAGTAGATAAAGACCACCGCGAGGACCAGCGCACCCAGGAAAGCCTGAGCGGCTTCGGCCATATCGGCCTGCTGGCCACCGGTCTCGAAGTGATAGCCCGGGGGGAGCTGGGTCTTCTCAACTTCTTTTTGCACTTCGGAGCCGACCGTGCCGGCTGGGCGTCCTTGCACGTTGGCGTACAGCGATACGCGGCGCTCCATATCCAAACGCTTCAGCTGCGTTGGGCTCGTGGTCGTGACAAACTCTGCCACCTGGCGCAGCGGCACCAGGATGGGCGAGCCATCGACCTGCGTCTTGGCGCTGGTGAGATACAGGTCGCCCAGATCGGCAGACAGGCGGCGACCGGACTCAGGCAGGCGGGCAATCACATCGTAGTTCTGGCCATCATGCGCCAGCCAGTGCGAGATGGTGTCGCCGGAGACCAGCGGACGCAATGCCTTGCCGATCTGCGCGGTATTGAGGCCCAGGTCGCTCGCAGCTTCATTGTTGAGGCGCACGGCCACGGTGGGGTTCGACGCCTTTTCACTGCTTTCCAGATCGACGATGCCGGGGATCTTGCCCAACCGCTTCATCAGGTCTTGCGTGATGGCGGTGAGCTTGGCGGGTTCCGGCCCCAGCAACGAAATGAAGATCGGCTTGTCGCCACCCACCGAGAGTTCGATGCCGGCTACGGTGCTGACGGCCTTGCGGATATCGCCTTGCAGCAATTGTTGTGAGCGGCGATGGGTCTTGTTCTTGTCAGTCAGCTTCAGGTTCACTTCGGCGTAGTTCTTGCCATCGTCGGTACCGACCGTGACTTGCACCAGCGCGATTTCCTTGAACTGCTTCAGCACATCTTCGACCTGATGCACCTTGGCATCGGTGTATTCCAGGCTGGAGCCGATGGGGGTGTTCATCTTGAGGAATACCGCGCCACTATCGGTTTCTGGCGCGAACTCGAAGCCGGTAAAGGCCACCAGCGGTAGGCTGGCGATAAAAATGCCGATCGAACCGAACACCACCGTCTTGCGATGCTTGAGCGCCCATTCGAGGATGCGACCATAGATGTCGTGCGCCTTGACGACGACCGACTCGAAGCGATCCATGAAGCGGCGTAGGCGTGGCAGGTGTTTGAAGCGGTCTTCCTCTGGGTCGTGCCAGACCGACGACAGCATCGGGTCGAGCGTGAAGCTGACGAACAACGACACCAGCACCGCAACGGCGACCGAGATGCCGAACTGGTAGAAGAAACGACCCATGATGCCGTGCATAAAGGCCACCGGCACGAATACCACCACGATGGCGAAGGTGGTCGCCATCACCGCGAGGCCAATTTCGGAGGTGCCTTCGAGCGCTGCCTGGAAGTGGCTCTTGCCCATGCCCAAGTGACGCACGATGTTTTCACGCACCACGATGGCATCGTCGATCAAGAGACCAATCGACAGGCTGAGCGCCATCAGCGTCAGCATATTGAGCGAGAAGCCCATGGCGTGCACAACGATAAAGGTCGCGATCACCGAGATTGGCAGCGTCAGCGCGGTAATGACCGTACTGCGCCAGGAATGCAGGAACATGAAGACGATCAGCACCGTGAGTGCTGCACCCTCGATGATCGTTTCCTTGGTCTGGCCGACGGCGCGTTCGATATCGTCCGAATTCGATTGCGTCACCACCAGCTCAACGTCTGAGGGGATACGCGCCTTGAGCTTCTCGGCGGCGGCCTTGATGCCCGCACCGAGCTCGACAATATTGGCACCTTGGATCGGGAATACATCAAGGCTGATCGCCGGCTGGCCATTGAGCCTGGAGATCGAAGTCCGTTCCTGCTCGCCGTCGACCACGTCGGCGACCTGCTCCAGGTAGACCGGCGCATTGGCCTGGCGCGCAACGATGATCTTGCCGAATTGCTTCGGGTCCTTGATCTTGCCTTCTACGCGTACCAGCTGCTCATTGTGGCCGTTGACGATGCTACCGGCCGGCATATCCTGGTTGGCATCCTGTACCGCATTGATGACTTGGTCGACACCGACCGACAGGCTGCTCATCTGGTCGGGGTGCAGGAAGAGTTGCACCTGACGCAACACGCCGCCACCGGTGGAGATGCTGCCCACACCCGATACCATCTGCAGCTGCTTGACGATCACCTGGTCGGCCAGCGTGCTGAGCTCGCGCAAGGTGCGGGTATTGGAACGCAGGGCCAACTGCACCACTGGCTGGGTTTCGCCGCTGATGTCGGCCTTCACGACCAAGGGGTCTTTGGCTTCCTTCGGGAAGGTCGGGCGGATCAAGGCGATCTTGTCGCGAATCTCTTGCGTCGCATTGGCCGAATCCACGTCGAGGCGGAACTCGATCGACATGAAGCCGCTGCCCTCACGCGTGGTGGCGTAAATATGCTTGATGCCGCTCACCGTGTTGATCTGCTCTTCGAGCGGCTTGATCAGGTCGTTTTCGATGGCTTCAGGCGACGCGCCCGGGTAGTTCAGCTGCACCCAGACGTAAGGGCTCGCCACATTGGGCATGCGCTCGACCGGCAGCATGCGGTAGGAGACGATGCCCAATACCAGCAGTGCAGCCATAACCATGGATGCAAATACCGGGTTCTTGATGCTGACTTGTGTAATCCACATGGCTGAGGTCTCTTCTTGCTCGTGCGGCCGGCGTCTTAATTGATCTTTTGCTGGCTGCGTGACGTGGGTGAACCCGATACTCGTCTTGCCTGGTGCGAATGGCTTTCCGCACAGAGTGTGCGCAGCATCGCGGAATGGATAACATACTGTCAAGTATATTATCTATATGCGCGCTGAAAGGCGCATGTTTACGACAGGCGGGCACACGTGCAACGACCCCCGGTAGCCACGGTGGCTACCGGGGGTCGCAGGATAAGGCAGTCGCGACCTGTCGTTTAGTCTGTCAGGCCTTCGAATAGTTTGGTCGAGAGGTAGCGCTCGCCAAAGGACGGGATGATCACCACAATGACCTTGCCCTTGTTTTCTGGCCGGCGCGCCACTTCGAGCGCGGCCCAGATCGCGGCACCGGCCGAGATGCCGACTAACAGCCCTTCCTCAACTGCCATACGGCGCGCTGTGCTGAAGGCGTCGTCGTTCTTGACGCGGATCACTTCATCGTAGGACTGGGTATCGAGCACCTTGGGCACAAAGCCTGCGCCAATGCCCTGGATCGGGTGCGGGCCCTTGGGGCCGCCGCTCAATACCGGGCTGGCATCGGGCTCGACGGCAATGGCCTGAAAGCCTGGACGGCGCGCCTTGATGACTTCGGCGACCCCTGTGATCGTGCCGCCGGTACCGACGCCTGCGACCAGGATATCGACCAGGCCGTCGGTATCGCGCCAGATTTCCTCTGCCGTGGTTTCACGGTGGATCTTCGGGTTCGCAGGGTTTTCAAACTGCTGCGGCATATACCAGCCGGGGTTGGCGTCGACCAATTCGCGCGCCTTTGCGACCGCACCGGCCATCCCATCGGGGCCAGGCGTCAGCACGAGCTCTGCGCCGTAGCCCCGCAGGAGTGCACGCCGTTCCTTCGACATCGTCTCCGGCATGGTCAGCACACACTTGTAGCCGCGCGCGGCACACACCATGGCAAGGCCAATACCGGTATTGCCTGAGGTCGGCTCGACCACCGTGCCGCCGGGTTTCAGCTCGCCGCTTGCTTCCGCTGCGTCGACCATGGCCACCGCGATACGGTCTTTCACGCTGTGCGTCGGGTTGAAGAATTCAAGCTTGGCGACCACCAGCGCCTCCACGTCGGCGGTCAGTCGGTTCAGCTGCACGAGCGGCGTGTTACCGATGAGTTGTGTAATGTCTTGGGCGATACGCATTCATCAAACTCCAATAGGGACGCGCTGAAATATTCGGGTACTGAACTTTCAGCTCACCGCCCGGCAGTACCCGACACCGCTATGCGGCTGGGCACTTAGCCGGACGCAAACCTGCATACGCGTAATCAAAGGGTTTCGCTGATTTTATTCCACTCCCCCCGCCCTCGCCGCTGCGAGGGGGCCGCGCTGACGCTTGGGTGTGGATCAAATCAACGTGTCCTAAGTGTCGTCGGCGCCGCGCTTCAGGTCTTCGCTTGCGGGTGAAGCGCCATGCGGCGATACAATGATGGTACGCGATTCTGCCCCGGTCTTGGGAAGCGCGGTGCATGTATCGTTGACGCGCGATGGTGGTCGCGATGCAATAAGTGAACTTTAAAGGTGAAACGGCAGTACGCATGAGCGCAGCAAAAATATATATCGTCGGTGGCGCGGTGCGTGACCGCTTGCTTGGCTTGCCGGTCAAGGACCGCGACTACGTCGTGGTCGGCGCGACACCCGAGGAAATGGAGTCGAACGGATTCCGCCCAGTGGGCAAGGATTTTCCGGTTTTTCTGCATCCACGCACGCATGAGGAATACGCGCTGGCGCGTACCGAGCGCAAATCGGCACCGGGCTACAAGGGCTTCACCATCCATGCCGCGCCAGATGTCACGCTGGAAGAAGACCTGGCGCGCCGCGATTTGACCATCAACGCGATTGCCGAAGCCGATGACGGCACGCTGATCGACCCCTACGGCGGGCAGGCTGACCTGCAACGCGGGGTATTGCGGCATGTGTCGGAGGCTTTTCAGGAAGACCCCGTCCGTATTCTGCGTTTAGCGCGATTCGCCGCCCGCTTTGGCTTTACGGCCGCGCCCGAGACGCTGGCGCTGTGCCGCGCCATGGTCGAGAGCGGCGAGGTGGACCATCTGGTGCCCGAACGGGTATGGCAGGAATTCGCCAAGGGCTTGATGGAATCGCGCCCCTCGCTGATGTTTCTGGCCCTGCGCGAGAGCGGCGCATTGGCGCGGCTGCTACCCGAGCTGGATGCGCTCTTTGGCGTGCCGCAACCCCCGCAATATCATCCTGAGATCGACACGGGCGACCATGCCATGCGCGTGCTGGACTATGCCGCCGCGCAGGGTTGGCCCCTGGAGACACGCTTTGCCGCGCTTTGCCATGATCTCGGCAAAGGCACGACACCCCCTGAGGCGTGGCCGCGCCATATCGCCCATGAGGCGCGCGGTGTTGCGCTGGTAGAGCAAGTGTGCGCACGCCTACGCGTACCAGCCGAATGCCGAGACCTGGCCGTGATGGTGTGCCGCGAGCATGGTATCGTGCACCGGGCATCCGAATTGCGGGCATCGACCGTGCTGGAGCTGCTGACTCGCTGCGATGCGCTACGCCGACCAGAGCGGTTTGCGCAGATGCTGGATGCGTGTGTGGCCGACGCCCGTGGCCGACCGGGCTTCGAGACGACACCTTACCCGCAAGCCGAGCGGTTGTTGCAAGCGCGCGACGTCGCGCGCGGTGTCGATGCGGGCCGGGTGGCTGCGCAGACCGCGGATAAAACACAAGTCGGCGAAGCTGTGCGCTGCGCGCGGCTCGATGCACTCAAGCAGTTTTGGGTCGAAGCAGGATGAAGGGCGGCATGGTGTTTACCCTGCCGCGATCAAAAGCATAACAAGGGAGACGCAATACGATGAAAACCATTCTGGTGTGGGTGATCAATGCGGTGAGTCTGTTACTGGTGACGCATCTGATGCCCTCGGTGCATGTACGCAGCTTTATGACGGCACTGGTGATCGCTGTTGTGCTGGGTCTCGTCAACGCCTTGTTGCGCCCGGTGCTGCTGATTCTGACGCTGCCGGTCAATATTCTGACGCTCGGCTTGTTTACCCTGGTCGTAAATGGCTTCTGCTTCTGGCTGGTTGCCAATGTCATCAAGGGTTTCGAGGTAGCGAGCTTTGGCAGTGCCATCATTGGCGCCCTGCTGTACAGCATCGTGTCGTGGCTCGCCGCGAGCGTGTTGCTCGGCGAACAGCGCTGAGCCCTGGCTGTTCGCAGCAGGCCTATTGCGCGCCCGACGTAATGACGATGCGCAATTTGCGGCCCGGCTCCAGCGTCAGTACCGGGAGCAGGGTGTCCGCGCTGCGCAGATCGCGAATCGTTTCCGGTGGCGGGCCGTTTTTGTCCTCATCTTTTGAAAACAGGCCTTCGCCGATGCCGAACGTGACCCGGTTGAGCGCATTTTGCGCACCGCGAACGATGTAGTTTTGCCGGCTTTGCGTGCCCACCCCCAGCATGGTCAGCTCTTTGGCCGCCTGGCTCCAGGCGGTGCTGGCCTTGGCACCCGCACGCGCGTCGATGTCTTCGACGTAGCCGTGGACTGTCTTATTGAACGTCGTGCCGCCTTCGGCATCAAAGCAGCGTATCGTCGACAGGCGGATGCTCAGCCGCTCTGCAGCCAGGTTGCCGCTGGCTTCCGCGTCCACCACGCACTCCACCGCCTTGGAACCCGCATCGTGCAGGCGTTTCGGATCATCGAGCTTAAATAGGAGCGGCGCTGGCGAGAGCTGGGTTTCTACGCCCACGCTGACATCACCGCCGATCAATACCGTGACGGGGATCGCGTGTTCCCATTGAGGTGGCGGGGGTGGAGCGGGTTGGGCTGCAGGCGTGTCGGCGTGCGCCTGGCTGGTTAAAAGCACGACCAGTATGGTGAGCCAATAGGCGGGAAAATGGTCGAAGGTGCGCATGATGTCCTCGTCGGCAGAGCCGATGTCGGGCGCATCAGGCGCACACTATGAAACCACCTCAAGCGTTTTTGACATCGACGTGGTAAATCCCCCAGGGGCATAGCGCGAATCGTTCCTTCAGCGGGCGGTTCGCAAACTCGGGGAGATGATCTGCATCATAGACTGCCCAGAGCGGCCCGAGGCTGCCCAATGCCATGGGCTTGCCATCAATATGGGTCGCGAGGATGAAACGGTACTTGCGTACCTCCGCCAGCGTGGGGGCGACGGCGTAGCCATCGATGGCGCGCAGGTAGATGGTGGCCGCGTCGTCGGTAGTGCTGCCTGCAAGACGCAGCACATCGGTCAACAGCGGGCCTGTCAGCGTGTGGGGCTTGCCGTCGTATTCCAGTGTTGGGCGAATGGTGGTCGCCGGCAAGGCCAGCAGGTCGGCAAAGGTCAGCGTCAGCGCCTTATCGAAGGCTAGCTTTTGCTTGTACATCATCTGATCGAGCGCCGGATCGAGCGGGCCCCGGTTGGCCTTCGTGATGGCGCCGGTCAGCGTCAGCAGGGTTGGGCCTTGGCTCGCGTTGGCCTTGGTCGCAGCGTGCAAGGGCAGGGTGGCCGACAATGCAGCGGTTGCAAGAAACTGCCGTTTATTCATGACGCCTCCAAGGCGAATGAGCGGTAATGGGCTCTACCTTACTGTGCGGGGGAGGCGACTGGCAATTGCCGGCGGCACCGCAGTGAATGGAATGGGGGCAAAAAAGTGGGCGCCTGGAGGCGCCCAAATAGGGGAGATAAAATAAGGGGTAAAGCGGGGTGATGCAACGGCGTGATCAGCCCTGGCTGTTCAGCACCAACTGACCATCCTTCACCGGAATCCGCTCGTCAGGGCGGTGATCCATACGGACCATGCCTTCCTTGCCGTCGAGGCGGTATTTCACGTCATAACCCACAACCTTTTGCTGCCGTACGTTGACGGTCTTGCAGCGTTCTTCATTGGTCGTGTAGGTGTCCTTATCCTGCATGTTCTTCTGGACCTGGTTGCCGGCGTAGCCACCTGCTGCCGCACCCGCGACCGTGGCCAGCGTCTTGCCGTTACCGCCACCAACCTGATGGCCGAGCACACCACCCAGTACGCCGCCGATCAAGGTGCCGGCGATACGATGTTGGTCTTGCGCCGGCTTCTTGTGCGTGACGGCTACTTCGCCACACTCCCGTTCGGGGCTGTGTACGACTTCCTTCACTTCAGCAACGTTGAGCACTTCGGCATAGCTCGGGCCAGAGATGGCCTTGTAGCCGGCTACGGCGCCGACCGACAGAACGGCAGCACCACCGACGACGGCACCGATCAACATGGAATTGTTCATGGCATGGACTCCTCTTACGGTGACTTCACCTGGATTACGGTCATTCGGGATGACCATCCGGGTTCTGATATGTTGAGTGCATAATTGCATTGGGGGGCTGAATGAAAACTGAATCTTGGGTCGACCGCCATGTGACTATTGCCAAGCTCCGACCAGAGGTCGGTTCGGATAGCTTCGTTTCGAGCATCGGCTGACCGAGCGAACATGTGCTCAGCGTACAATGCGCGCATGACTTCCCCTCAAGCTGCCAATCCTCACCCCTACGAGGCGCTGACGCCCGATACCATCCTGACCGCGCTGGAGCAGGTCGGTCTCTGGCCGAGCGGTAGCCTCCTGGCACTCAACAGCTACGAAAACCGCGTCTATCAGGTCGGCATGGACGAAGGGCCGCCGCTGGTCGCCAAGTTTTACCGGCCCGAACGCTGGTCCGATGCGCAGATTCTCGAAGAGCACGCCTTTGCGCTGGAACTTGCGGCGGCTGAAATCCCGGTGGTGGCACCGATGGTGATCGAAGGCGCCAGCCTGTTCACCCACGGCAGCTTTCGTTTTGCGGTGTTTCCCCGGCGGGGCGGTCGGCCGCCCGAACTGGACCAGCCCGGGACGCTCACTTGGCTGGGACGATTCCTTGGGCGTATCCACGCTGCCGGCGCGACACAGGCGTATGCGATGCGCCCGGCGGTCGATATCGAACAACTGGGTCGCCGACCGGTCGATTGGCTGTTGGCAAGCGGTGCCTTGCCCCTTACCGTGCGCGCGGCCTATATGGATGTGGTGGAGGCGGCGTTAGCGGCCGTTCAATCTGCGTTCGAGCGATGCGGTGGGCTGGTATTGCGCCGCTTGCACGGCGATTGTCACGTGGGCAACGTATTGTGGACCGACAACGGCCCGCATTTCGTCGACTTCGATGATAGTCGCATGGGGCCGGCGATTCAGGATCTTTGGATGCTGCTGTCGGGTGACCGGCGCGAGCGCGTTTGCCAGATGGGCGATATTCTCGCGGGCTACGAGGATTTTTGCGAATTCAACGAACGTGAACTGCACTTGATCGAGGCGCTGCGCACCCTGCGCCTGATCCATTACAGCGCGTGGCTCGCACAGCGTTGGGAAGACCCGGCATTCCCGCCGGCTTTCCCCTGGTTTGGTAGCGAAGCCTACTGGACAGAGCGCGTCGGGGAACTTCGCGACCAGATCGCGCTCATGTTGGAACCGCCCTTGTGGCCTGTTTGACCAATTACCGCGCGCCAGGTCGGGTTGATTTGCCCGGCGTGCTGTTTGCCCAACCCGATCCCTGCTTGTTATCCCCAAAAAGGAGAAGACCGTGTCTCTGAATCTCTACGATGTATCCATCCCCGTATTCATCCAGATGCTCAACAACCTGTCGACGTTGCTCGACAAGGGAGCGGAGTTTGCGGCCAAGAAGGAGTTCGACCCGGTTGTGCTCGTCAATGCGCGCCTCGCACCCGATATGTTTCCGTTGAGCCGCCAGATTCAGATCGCGACCGACGCGGCCAAGGGCGTGGCGGCACGCCTGACGGAAACCGAGAATCCCAAGTTCGATGATGTGGAGACCACCATTCCTGAACTCAAGGCGCGTATTGCCAAGACAATCGACTACCTCTCGACGTTCAAGCGCGAGCAGTTCGAGGGAGCCGAAAAGCGCGAGGTGGTGATCAAGACTCGCCTGCGCGAGCTGAAGTTTGACGGCCAGACCTATGTGCTGCATTACGCCTTGGCCAACTTCTATTTCCACTTGGTGACGGCCTACGACATCCTGCGTCACAACGGCGTCGAGATCGGCAAGCCGGACTTCCTCGGCAATCGCTGAGCCCTTTCCAGCATGAACGGCGTCCCAGCCTAGACGACTGGGACGCCTTCGTCGCCCTCGTCTTCTTTTTCTTCGGCAACAAGACTCAACTGGTCCAGCCCGCCGCTATGCTTGGGCTCTTCGACCTTGCTTTCGAGCTTGATCTTGAGGCGTAGCTCGTTCACTGCGTCTGCATTGCGCAGCGCTTCTTCCATGCTGATCTTGCCGGTTTCGTAGAGTTCGAACAGGGCTTGGTCGAATGTTTGCATGCCAAGCTCTCGACTCTTGGTCATGACGGCTTTCATACCACCGACATCACCCTTGAAGATCAAATCGGAGATCAGCGGCGTATTGAGCAAGATCTCGATGGCCGCTACACGTCCTTTCCCATCGCGCGTGGGGATCAGCCGTTGCGAGACAAAGGCCTTCATATTGAGCGACAGGTCCATATAGAGCTGCGGGTGCCGCTCTTCAGGGAAGAAATTCACGATCCGCTCGATGGCCTGGTTCGATGAGTTGGCATGCAGCGTACCCATCGCAAGGTGGCCGGTTTCGGCAAAAGCCATGGCGTATTCCATGGTCTCCCGGTCGCGGATCTCACCGATCAGGATTACGTCCGGCGCCTGGCGCAGGGTGTTCTTCAGTGCGGCGAACCAGCCCTTGGTGTCGCGTCCGACTTCGCGATGGGTGATCAGGCTGTTCTTGGCCTTGTGCACATATTCGACCGGGTCTTCAATGGTGATGATGTGGCCGAAGCTGTTTTCGTTGCGATAGTCGATCATCGCGGCGAGGGTAGTGGATTTGCCTGAGCCGGTGCCGCCAATCAGCAGAATCAGCCCCCGCTTCGACATCATCACGTCCTTGAGGATCGGCGGCAGGCCCATTTCATCGAAATTGGGGATCTTGGTCGTGATGGTACGCAGCACCATGCCGACTTTTTCCTGCTGCATGAACACATTCACCCGGAAGCGGCCGATGCCCTCCGGCGCAATCGCGAAATTACACTCCTGCTCGCGCTCGAACTCGGCCTGCTGCGCCGGTGACATGATGCTGTAGGCCAGAGCCTGCGAATGCACGC
>Ga0213872_10002123_pt1 | contig 11926 bp, 8 predicted proteins | sample VelepicomBERX_R2_FD_160071 | JGI IMG/M metagenome (GOLD analysis project Ga0213872, IMG submission 160071) | Rhizosphere microbial communities from Vellozia epidendroides in rupestrian grasslands, the National Park of Serra do Cipo, Brazil - RX_R2 | ecosystem: Host-associated > Plants > Roots >... | reverse complement strand
TATCTGATCGATGCCGGTCCCAATATCAGCCATACCCTCGATGCGCTGGGGATCGGCGTCAACGAGGTGGCCGGCCTGTTCCACACCCATTGCCACGACGATCATTTCGCCGGCCTGACCACCCTGCTGCGCTCGGGGCACCGGCTAGATTATTACGCGACGCCGCTGGTGCGCGCTTCGGTGACCAAGAAGCTGTGCGCCCTGATGAATATCGACGAGGACATGGTCGCCGCCTGCTTCGACATCCACGATCTGGAATTCGATCGCTGGAACGTGGTCAACGGGCTGGACGTGATGCCGCTGCTGTCGCCGCATCCGGTCGAGACCAGCGTCTTCATGTTCAGGGCGCTGTGGCGCGACGGCTACAAGACCTATGCCCATTGGGCCGATGTGGTGGCCAAGGAAGTGCTGCACGGCATGATCGGGACCGACGACCAGCCGGGTATCTCGCAGGGCTTCTTCGACCGGGTGATGGAGAACTACCACCGGCCGGCCACCCTGAAGAAGATCGACATCGGCGGCGGCCTCATCCACGGCCGGGCCGAGGATTTCCGCGACGATCCGTCGCAGCATCTGCTGCTCAGCCATATCGAGCGGCCGCTCAACGCCGACGAGCTCGGCATCGGCGCCGGCTCGGCGTTCGGCGCCGTCGACGTGCTGATCCCGGCCAACCAGGATTACGACCGCCGCGCCGCCTTCGAATATCTGCAGGAATATTTTCCCCAGGCGCCGCATCCCGAAGTGTCGATGATGCTGAACTGCCCGATCGTCACCTCGCCGGCGGGCTCGCTTTTGCTGGAAGAGGGGCAGTCGATCGACACGTTGCACCTGATCCTCACCGGCGTGGTCGAACGTCTGGCGGGGGGCGGCGTCAAAGGCGGCGGTTTCACCGCCGGCAGCCTGATCGGCGAAGTGGCCGGATTGGCCGGGCGCCCGGCGTCCTATCATTACCGCTGCCGCACCAACGTGAAATCGCTGGAAATCCCCCTGGTGCTGCTGCGTGAATTCCTCAGCCGCACCGGCATGGCGGATCAGCTCTTGTCCCGCGCCGAGGCGCGCAGCTTCCTGCGCTTCTCGCAGATTTGCGCCGAAGCCCTGTCGGAAACCACCCTGACGCACCTGGCGCAGACCATGCAGCGCAAGAAATTCGCCGCCGGCGAAATGATCGAACTGCGCGACTGGCTGGGGCTGGTGGCGAGCGGGGCGGTCAGCCTGTCGCGGCGCAATGTGCAGCGCGAGATGCTGCTGGTCGGCGGCGTCTTCAACGAGGCCAAGGCGATGTTCGGGCGCGGCCCCGGCTATCGCGCCCGCGCCGAGGAGGACAGCGAGATCTGCCTGCTGCCGGCCTCGGCGATCCGCGAGGTGCCGCTGCTGCGCTGGACCCTGCTCGAGATCGTGGGAAGGCGCAGCGTCGCCAATATCCTGCCGTTCAACCGGCGCAAGCCGGCAGCGCCGCCGCGCCTGGGCGCAGCGGCGGAACGGGCTGTGGCCGGAGCTTCCTGACTGGGTCGAGCGCGGAGGAGCGCAGCGACGACCCCGAGGGTGCGGGGTAGGCTACCCCGCGGCGACAAGCTGCACTAACAGTGCAGCCCGGTTCAGTTACCGAGCATGATCACCTTGGCCGCCGCCGGCGCTTCCGCTTGAGCGGACTCGGCGGCGGTCAGCGCCTTGGCGGCGCCTTGCGGCTGCAGGCGGTTGAAGCGGCCCTCGACGAAGGCGCCAGCTTCCACCGCCAGGCTGTCGTGGGTGATGTCGCCCAGAATGCGGGCGGTCCGCGCCAGTTCCACCGCGCGCGAGGTGATCTGGCCGGTGACCGAGCCCAGCACCCGCACCGTCTCGGCGTTGATCTCGCCCTGGACGCTGCCTTCCTCGCCGATCACCAGCGTCACGCAGCGCACGTCGCCGACGACCTTGCCGTCGACATGCACTTCGCCCTCGCTGACGACGTCTCCCGTCAGGCTGCAATTGGTGCCGATGATCGACGGCGAAGTGCGGTTGAGCACCGCGGGCTTATTGGGTTTTGAGAACATTTTGCCCTGCCAAAATGAACTTCATGGGATTGGTGGCCTGTTCCCCCATGCGCACTTCATAGTGCAAATGGGGGCCAGTGGTGCGGCCGGTCTCGCCGACCAGACCGATGACGGAACCCCGCGCGACGTGGGATCCCACCATTACCAGGACCTTCGACAGATGGCCGTAGCGCGTGCGGAGGCCGTTGCCGTGGTCGATCTCAACCAGATTGCCGTAGCGGTCGCGCCACCCGGCCCACACCACCTGGCCGTCGCCCGTGGCCGAGACCGGGGTGCCGGTCGAGGCGCCGAGATCGACGCCTTCATGGATGCCGGTCATGGCGTTGATCGGGTCGTTGCGGGCGCCGAAGGGGCTGGTGACTTCATACTCCACCAGCGGCGACGACAGAGGCAAGGATTTCATCACCGTCGCCAGGCTGTCGAGGCGGTCGGCGTGGCTGTTGAACAGCGAAACCGGATCGAAGTCGTAGTTCGGCGGCAGGGCGCCGCCCATCGGCGGAGCGATGTAGGGGCCGCCTCGACCGAATTTGCCGTCGCCGACGATGGCGCTGGCCACCTTGGTATTGACCCCGACCGAGGCCAGGGTGCGTTCCAGCTCGCCGATGCGCACCGCCGTCAGATCGGCCGAGTGGCGCAGGAAGGCGCCATGGGTCTCGCGCAGCTTCTCAAGCGATTCGGTCAGCTGGTTGACGCGGCGCTGCAGGGTGTCGTGGTCGGCGACCGCTGGGTCGAGGCGGGCCTCCTGGATATGCGCCTGCTCGTCCGGAGCGGTGGGAACGCGGCCGACGATACGGCTGGCAACGCCGGGACCGGCGGCGGCGATCGTCACCGCGCCGTTGCCCGAGCGGCACTTGTTGGCGTCGGGGTCGAGATGGGGCATCGCCGCCTTGGCGGCGCGGTTGCCGCTGACGCTCTTCTCGGTGATGCGCAGCAGGCTGTCCTGGATGTCGGTGATTTCGCAGGTGATGCCGGAGAAGATCGACTGGAATTCGTCCAGCTTGCCGAAGGCCGCCTGGTAGTTGGTCTTCATGTCGTCGATCTCGGCGGCGCGGACGGCGATTTCCTTTTCCTTCGACGCCAGCACGGCGGCGCTCCAGATCGAGGCGGCGGTGGCCGCCAGCGCCCACACCAGGCAACCGGCCAGGGCTCCCGCCGCCACCAGCTGATGCGCCGTGCGGACCTTGAGGCAGATCACCCGGCGGTGGTCTTTGAAGATGATGTGCCGTTCAGGAAAATTGCGGTGAACAAAAGCCGCAACCGGCGCGGCGACACGCCGTACGAAAGACTGTTGATCCGCCAAAGCCCTCATCCCCCTTAGAACTTCGTCCTCCGCTCGCCACTTACCCCCCACAGGCAAACGACCAGCCACCCGCCATGGCACCATGGCGGAGGGAGCAAAGTTAGCGTGATCGGGGGGGCAATTTGAAGCCAAAATTTACCCTTTGTTTAGATTTGTCATGAATCCGTAGGATTGCAGCCGGCGACCGCCTGGATATGATTGAGACATGATCGCTCTCCCCACGCTGCGGCAGCTCCGCTATCTGCAATCCCTGCATGAACACGGGCATTTCGGCCGCGCCGCCGAGGCCTGCCACGTCACCCAATCGACCTTGTCGGCCGGCCTCGCCGAGCTCGAGGAGCTGCTGGGCGCGCAGCTGGTCGAGCGGACCAAGCGCCGCGTGCTGTTCACCCCCCTCGGGCACGAGGTGGCGCGGCGCGGCCAGTCCCTGCTGCTGGACGCCGAAGCGCTGGTCGAGATGGTGCGCTCGGCGGTGGAGCCTCTGTCCGGCCCGTTCCGCCTGGGCGTGATCCCTACCATCGCGCCCTATCTGCTGCCTCGCCTGGTGCTGCCCTGCAAGCAGGCCTTCCCGCATCTGCAGCTTTACCTGCGCGAGGTGCAGACGGCGCGGCTGATCGACGACCTGCAGGAGGGGCAGCTCGACGCCGGCCTGCTGGCTCTGCCCTATCCGACCACCGGGCTGGGGCTGGCCACCATCAGCACCGACCCGTTTTATCTCGCCTGTCCGGCCGATCACCCGCTGGCGGCGAAGGACAGCATCGACGCCGTCGATCTGGAAACAGCCGAGCTGCTGCTGCTCGAGGATGGGCATTGCCTGCGCGAGCATGTGCTGTCGGTGTGCCGCCTGCGTCCGACCCGGCAGCAGGACGAGATCAAGGGCACCAGCCTGCCCACCGTGATCCAGATGGTGGCGGCCGGCCTCGGCGTGACCCTGCTGCCGAAGCTGGCGGTGGAATCCGGGGCGATCGAGGGGTTGGGCCTGGTGACCCGGCCGCTGGTCGACGAGGGCGCCGGCCGTCAGATCGCCCTGGCCTGGCGCGCTTCCTCGCCGCGCGGCGAAGAGTTCCGTCGCCTGGCCGGCTTCATCGAGGGCATTGCGGCCTCACCCCGGGAATGATAGCTGTCCATCTGCCATGCGCCTGTCCGCCTTGACCTCCGATCCCTTCGCGCTGCCGACCCATGGCGGCGATCTCGGCCTCGCCGAGGCCCGCTTCGGCAAGCCCGAAAAGGGCTGGCTGGACCTGTCCACCGGCATCAATCCGTTCGCCTGGACGGTTCCCGAGATGCCGCAGGAGCTGTGGCAGAGGTTGCCCGGCGCCGCCGACGACCTTGCTCTCAGGGAAGTCGCCGCGGCGTCCTACGGCGTGGACGATCCCGATTTCGTCGCCGCGGCGCCCGGATCGCAGGCGCTGCTGCAGATCTTGCCGCGCCTGCGGCCCTTCTCGCAGGTGGCGGTGATCGGCCCGACCTACGGCGAGTACAGCCGCTGCTGGAGCATGGCCGGCCATCATGTGGTGCCGATGGAGACCCTCGACCGCACGCTCGACGCCGATGTGGTGGTCTTATGCAATCCCAACAATCCCGACGGGCGCCGGCACGATCCGGTTCGCCTGCTAGAACTGGCCGACGGACTGGCGGCGCGCGGCGGCTTGCTGGTGGTGGACGAGGCGTTCGCCGACATGACGCCGGAACTCTCCCTGGCGCCTCATGCCCGTCCCGGGCTGGTGGTGCTGCGCAGCGTGGGGAAATTCTTCGGCCTGGCCGGGCTGCGCCTCGGCTTCGCCATCGCCGAACCGCAGATGGCGCGGCTGCTGCGCCAGGCGCTGGGACCGTGGGCGGTGGGGGGCGCCGTGGCCGAGATCGGCCGCCTTGCCCTGTCCGACGCCGAGTGGATCGCCGCCACCCGCAAGAAACTGGCCCAGGAAGCCGCCGCCCTCAATTCGCTGCTCGGCCGCGCCCAGCTCTCGACGGTGGGCGGCACCAGCCTGTTCACCTTGGTCAATGCGCCGCGCGCCTGGGCCCTGTTCGAATATCTCGGCCAACAGGGCATCCTCGCCCGGCCCTTCTCGACCGCGCCGCGCTGGCTGCGCTTCGGCCTGCCGCCCGATGATGCAGCGCGGCAACGCCTGGAAGCGGCCCTGGCCGGGTGGTCTTAGAGCGCGCAGCCTTTAGTCTGAACCACGAGATGCCCGCGCGCTCGGAGGAGCATGGCGACGACCTCGGGAGTTTGGGGCGCAGGTCCCAAGGTTCCGGGCGGCGGCTTTAGCCGCCGTCTGGAATGGACCGGAGGGCGCGAGCGACATCACAAAATGATGCAGACTTAAGGCATCACGCTATAACCGCCGTCAGATCGGCAGCATCGCCTCGAATTCGAGATAGGAATCCAGCCCGTCCAGCACGATCCCGTCGATGCCGAGATCGCACAGGCCGGTGATGTAATTGCCCAGTACGGCTTTCCAGCCATCGGTCCAATATTTGACGGCGAAGCGGCCCGGATTGTCGCGGTCGACCGCGGCGATCCACTCGGGATTGCCGACCCGCCAGCCCTTCTGCCAATAGAAGCGGTCGACCGACGCATAGCCCACCGTCATCGGCGCCATCACCAGGCGCTTGCTGCCGATGCGCTTGAATTTCAGCGCCTTGATATCCTGGATCGTCATCGAGGAACCGTGGAAGAACGGGTCGACCAGCAGCAGATCGTGGTTGGTGGCGGCCAGGGCGTCGAACCAGCGGTCGCGCTGGGTGTAGGCGGCCGAGGTCATCACCGGCAGGAAATTGCGCGCCTGCGAGAGGTCCGTGACATGGGCGGAGTTCTCGTTGGGCGGCGCTCCCGTCGGGATGCGGCCCAGCAAATTGTCGCCGTCGCCGTCGATATAGGCCAGCAGCTTGGCTTTGCGCGCTTGTTCCGCCGCGTCGGCCTGATGCTTGCCTTCCTTGCAATAGTCGATCGACAGGGTCAGGCGGCCCTGGCGCTGCATCGCCTGGACCATCGCCATCAGCGACGCCCGGTCGCCTGGGCGCGTCGGGGATTCGTAGGTGTCGTAGCCATAGAACAGCCCGTCGACCAGCAGCCCGTCCAGGGCGTTGAGATAGGGGCCGTCGACGCTGCCCACCGGGGCATAGCGCCCCTGCGCCGTTCCCTGGGGATCGTGGCCCAATTCCCAGTCGGATTCGCGCCGCTCCTTGATCAGCAGTTCAGGGGCGTTGCGGGCCAGCACGACGAAATTCGGATTGCGCTTTTTGCAATAATCCGAGAGGGCGATCGCCACGTCGCGCATCATCTGGCGATGATTGGGAATGTCCTCGATCGGCACATAGGGCAGGGGTTTCGCCGGAGCCGTCTCGGCGGCGCGCGCCAGCATGGGCGTGGACAAAACGGCGCCGGCCGCCATCGCGCCCTGCAAGAATTTTCTGCGACTGCTCACGAATGGGGACTCCGCCGGGGCTCGTGTCGCGGCAATTCTAGCATCGGCGCGGTTTGGCGCAAGGTCGCGCCCCGACAGCCTCTTGAAGACGACAAATGAAACAACATTTCAATTGTTACATTGTGCCGAAGCTGGTTCGTCATGTATTTTAGGCTGATGCCTTCCGGTGGAGGCCGGAGAGATATTGATGTGACAGCCGTCACAGAGTAGGGTGCGAAACCGTAGGCGGATCACCGCTCGGGGGCAAAGTGCAGCACAAGAAAGACACGGTCGTCCAACAGTCCAGAGCGGCGGCTCCCGCGCCCAAACCGGCCGCCATGCCGATCGGAAAGCGTCTTTCCCACCTCGGCAACATCGCTATCTTTCCCGTCTTCTTCGTGATTTTCACCGTCCTGGTTTTCCAGGCCTATAATTATATTCTGCAGCATCAGGAACACACGATGAAGGAGGTCGTCGAGACCGACCTCGAAAGCGTGGTGCGCCTGGCCGGCCTGACGTCGCGCATCCGTGCGGTCGATGCCGACATCTACCGCCTGATGACTCAGGAGGCCTCGCACGAGAAACTGCCCGATCTCGACAAGAAGATGGCGGCGCTGGCCGGCGAGATCGACAGCATCCTGGTCGAGATGCGCGCCTATCGCGATGCCGAGACCAGCGTGACGGCGCGGGCGGCTTTGGACGATTTCATCCGCAGCCTCGAACTGTATAAGGGCGCGATTTCCTGGGTCGGCTCGATGATGGATGTCGATTTCGGCGCCGCCGTGTCCTTCATGACGCCGTTCGACAGCCATATCGACCGCATGTCGGCGCAGCTCAATACCATCATCGCCGACAGCACCGGCCGCGCCGCCGAGCGCACCAACGCCGCCGCCACCGAGCTTCGGCGCGTCGCCAATTACGGCGCGGCGGCGGCGGTGCTGGTGTCGATCCTGGTGTCGGGCTTCGCCTGGCACATGGGCCGCCGCCAGCAGAGGCTGTTCATCAACACGGTCAATCTCGAGAAACTGGTCGCCGAACGCACCGCCGACCTCGCCGCCGCCAAGGAGCAGGCCGAGGAGGCGACGCGCGCCAAGTCGCAATTCCTCGCCACCATGTCGCACGAGATCCGCACCCCCATGAACGGGGTGATGACCATGGCGCGCCTGTTGGGCCAGACCGAGCTCGATGCCGAGCAATCCAAGATGGCGGAGGTCATCCTGGGCTCGGCCAGCGCGCTGCTGACCATCATCAACGACATCCTGGATTTCTCGAAGATCGAGGCCGGCAAGCTGGATCTCACCTACGAGCCGCTGTCGCTGGCCGACATGGTGGAGGAGGTGGCCGAACTCCTGATGCCGCGCGCCGAGGAGAAGGGCATCACCCTGATGTCGCAGATCGATCCGGCCCAGCCCGACCGCTATATCGGCGACCCGGTGCGGCTGCGCCAGGTGCTGATCAACCTGGCCGGCAATGCCGTCAAATTCACCGAGCGCGGCAGCGTCGTCATCGAGGCCTGGGTCGAGCAGAACGAGCATGCCGAGATCCTGGCCTGTTTCTCGGTCACCGATACCGGCCTCGGCATCAGCGAGGAGCAGGCGCGGCGCCTGTTCCGTCCCTTCGAACAGGCCGATCGCAGCATCACCCGCCGCTTCGGCGGCACCGGGCTGGGCCTGTCGATCAGCCGCCAACTGGTCGATTTGATGGGCGGCGAGATCGGCGTCCGCTCCACCCCCGGCGAGGGCTCGACCTTCTGGTTCCGCGTCCCCTGCTCGCCAGTCGAGGGCACGCTGTCGCCCGAGCCGGGCGGCATGTCGGCGCGGGTGATGACGGTGACGCAGGAACCGCGCGAAGGCGCGATCTGGGCCCGCTATCTGACCTTCCTCGGCGCCGACACGCTCAGCCTGACCGCCGCCGAACCGGCTCTGGCGGCCTATCGCCAGGCGGCCGAGGCGGGCCGCCCGTTCGATCATGTGCTGGTCGACAGCACGCTGGCCACCGCCGTGATGGGGCTGCTGGCGCCCGAGCTGGCCAAGGCCGGCGCCGCGGCCGCGATGCCGATCCTGGTGGCGTCGCGCAGCCAGCGCGAGAAACTGCCTGCGGAGGTCGCCGGCGCCTTCCGGCTGACGCTGCCCCGTCCGCTGCGGCGCGCCGGGTTGAAGGCGGCCCTGGTCGACCGGACGGCCCGCCTCGGTTCCGGCGTGCCGGCGCCGACCGAAGCCCCCGCCGAGCCGCCCAAGGCGGCGCCCAAGCGCATGAAGTGGCGGCCGGTCCCGGTCGAGGAGGCGTTGGCCGCCGGAGCGATGATCCTGGTCGCCGAGGACAACCCGACCAACCAGATCGTCATGAAGAATTTGATGAACCGGCTGGGCTATTGCATCGACGTCGCCGCCAACGGCGTGGAAGCCCTGTCGATGCTGGAAAGCCGGCCCTATGGCCTGCTCATCACCGATTGCCACATGCCCGAGCTGGACGGCTATGAGCTGACCCGGCGCCTGCGCGCCGAGGAACTGGCCAATGGCCGCCCGCGCCTGCCGATCGTCGCCCTGACAGGCGACGCCTTGGCGGGGGCGGCGCAATATTGCCTCGATGTCGGCATGGATGATTATCTCAGCAAGCCGGTGGCGATCGATCTGCTGGACCAGGCGGTGCAACGCTGGCTGCCGGCCGCCGCCGCCCTGCGCCAGCCGCTCGACGCCGAGCCGGCAAAACCGGCAGTTGCGCCGCCCCCCGTCGCCAAGGTAGAGAGTTACACAGCGCTTTCGGCGCCGCCCTTCGTACCGGCGGCGCTGCGGGACGTGTTCGGCAGTCTGAACGAGGATGCCTTCGAGTTGTACAGCCGTTTTCTCGACCAGGCCGGCCGGTCGTCCGACGCCATCCGCGATGCCGTCGGGCGCTCCGACTATGTCGCCGCCGCCGCCATCGCCGACCGCTCGCGCACCGCGGCGGAATGCGTCGGCGCCGGCGAGGTCGCCCAATTGTGCGGCCAATTGACCACATCATTGCGGCGGGCCGATCCCGCCGTCTCCGACCTGCTCGACCGTCTGCCGCCCGCTTTGCTGCGGGCGAGGGAGTCCGCCGCCCAGGCTCGGGCGGCCGCGCAGTGACGGCCAGAAAATCGAAGGTCATCGTCCTCGGCAACGAGAAGGGCGGGACCGGCAAATCCACCGTCGCCATGCATCTGGTGGTGGCGCTGCTGCGCCAGGGCAGGTCGGTCGGCAGCATCGATCTCGACGCCCGCCAGGCCACGCTGACTCGCTATGTCGAGAACCGCCGCCGCCGCGATCCCGCCGGAACGGCGCTGGCCCATCCCGATCACCGCGCCGTTCCGCCGTCCGAGGATCAGGCGCGCGACGCCGACACGTTCCGCGCCCATTTCGCCGAGTTGAGCGGGAACCACGACGTCGTCGTCATCGACACGCCGGGCAGCGATCATCCTTTGTCGCGCCTCGGCCATTCCTTCGCCGATACGCTGGTGACGCCGCTCAACGACAGTTTCATCGATCTCGACCTGCTGGCCTCGGTCGATGGCGACAGTTTGAAGATCGTTCGGCCGGGCCGCTATGCCGAGATGGTGTGGGATACCAAGAAGACGCGCGCGCTGCGCGGCGAATCCGCCGCTTTCGACTGGTTCGTGTTGCGCAACCGTCTCTCGACGCTGGATGCCCGCAACAAGCGCGAGATGGAGCGTCTGCTCGACGCCCTGTCGAAGCGGATCGGCTTTCGTCTGGTCGACGGGCTCAACGAGCGGGTGATTTATCGCGAGCTGTTTTTGCAAGGGCTGACCCTGCTCGATCTCGGCGAGGAGCAGGGGGTGGCGATGACCCTGTCGCATGTCGCCGCCCGCCAGGAGTTGCGGCAGCTGGTCGAGGCGATGGGTCTCGGCGCAAATTCCTGACAAGATCCACAGGGAAGGGGGCTTGGGGCGAGGCGGCGTTATGCCTATCATGTCCTCTTTACCACAGGGGGGGGCGTAGATGCGTCTCACGGTCACCGCCTCGGTTCTAGGGACGGCGCTGACGGTCGGCCGGGCGGCATTCGCCGATCCCGCCGCGTCCGCGCTGCCGCCGGTTACCGAGGCGACCTGGACGGCGCCCGACTTCCATTTCAGCACCGGCGAGACGCTGAAGGACGTGAAGTTCCACTATCTCACCCTCGGCACGCCACGGCGCGACGCATCCGGCGCCGTCACCAACGCCGTGCTGCTGCTGCACGGCACCACCAACATCGCCGCCGAATTCCTGCAGCCCAGCCTGTCGGCCGAGCTGTTTCTGCCGGGCGAGCCGTTGGACGCGGCGAAATATTACCTGATCATGCCCGACGGGCTGGGGCGCGGCGGTTCGTCCAAGCCGAGCGACGGGCTGAAAGGGCATTTCCCCCATTACGGCTACAAGGATCTGGTCGAGGGCCAATACCGCCTGGTGACCGAGGGTCTGGGGGTTCGCCATCTCAAGCTGGTGGTCGGCGTCTCGATGGGCGGGATGAACACCTGGCAATGGTTGGAGACGCATCCCGACATGATGGATGCCGGCATGCCGATCGCCTGCATGCCGACCCAGATCAGCGGCCGCAACCTGCTGATCCGCCGCACGGTCACCGAGTCGATCCGCCACGACCCCGAGTGGAACAACGGCGACTACACCACCGAGCCGAGCCGCTTCGCCTATGTGCTGCCGATCTTCACCGCCATGACCCAGGGCGTGCCGACCCTGCAGCGCAACGCGCCCTCCTTCGCCACCGGCCTGGCCTATTACGAGCAGCTGGTCGAGAAGGCGCGCAAATCGACCGACGCCAACGACTATCTCTATGGGATGGAGGCGTCGTTCGACTACGACCCGGAGCCGGGTTTGGGCTCGATCAAGGCCAAGGTGCTGGCGGTCAATTTCGCCGATGACGCGCTGAACCCGGTCGATCTCGGCACGTTCGAGCCGCTGTTGGCGAAGGTTCCTCGCGGCGAGGCGGTCACGTTGCCGGTCCAGGCGGGGAGCAATGGGCACTTCTCGTTGCTCGAGGCGGCGCTGTGGCGGCCGCAGCTTGAAAAGCTTATGGCGTCTTTAGGGCGTTAAGATGTTCTTGTTTTGTTCGAATTGTCCGGTAAAATCGCGCTCATCAGCGTCGTAAGACATGAAGGACATTGCGAACGTGTCGTTGATCGAGAATGAACGGACAAAATTGCTCGCCAATGCCCTTGATAG
>Ga0213872_10002122_pt1 | contig 11926 bp, 10 predicted proteins | sample VelepicomBERX_R2_FD_160071 | JGI IMG/M metagenome (GOLD analysis project Ga0213872, IMG submission 160071) | Rhizosphere microbial communities from Vellozia epidendroides in rupestrian grasslands, the National Park of Serra do Cipo, Brazil - RX_R2 | ecosystem: Host-associated > Plants > Roots >... | reverse complement strand
TGGCCGCGTCGCCGGCCAGGTAGAAGAAGGGGTCGGAGCCGGCCCAGCCGCCGACCGAGGCGAGCACCTGCACGGCCGGCATGCGCTTCTTGAGGCGCGCGAAGGCGGCGTCGAAATCGGCCGCCGATTCGGCGTTGGGCGGCGCTGCGGCGAAGTCGAAGTCCGCCTTGCCCTTGCAGCCTTCCGCGTCCATCGGGCGCTGGCCCGGGCCGCAAGGATGGAGGAAGGCATAGATCAGGTGCGTGACGCTGCCGTCGCGCAGCGCGTCGACGTAGCGCGTCGACTCCCAGCCCGGCACGTAGACGCCGACGACCTTGTGCGCCGGGCCTGGCGCGAAGGCGTCGGCCTTGGCGGCGAACAGCGGCGGCGGCGCCGCCTGCGCCGTCATGGCGGCAAGGACGAGCGTCAGGGCAGACAGGAGGTTCGTGCAGAGGCGGCGCATGGCCGGCGAGCCTATCACCGATCGAGCACCGTCACGCGCACCTGCAGCTCGCGCTGCGTCTGCACGGCGGCGTCGCTCGTGCTGTAGGTGCCGGGCTCGGGCGCGTGCGGCAGCTCGCCGCTGCGCGCGACGGTGAACCAGCGGTTGAGCGGCACCTGCAGCGTGGTGTGCTGCTCGCTCTGGCCGGCGGCCTGCGGCTCGACGACGCTGACTTCGAGCTGCGCGCCGTCGCCGGCCAGGCGCGGCGTCACGCTGACGCTGCGATGCCGCTCGACGGGCGTGTCGATGATCTTGCCGCGCGGGCCGCGCGCTGAACTCGCGCCCTGCGCTTGCGCCTGGGCACCGCCGCCGCCGATCAGCTCGATCGACTGCTGCCGGCGCTCCTCGCTGAAGTCCACGCCAGCCGTGTGGCCGCTTTGCACGCGCAGGCGCGCCACCGGCTGCACGGAGGCATCGGGCGATGTCGTGGAGTACGTCGATCCGCCGCCCTGCGACGACACCGTGCCCAGCGTGCCGACGACATAAGCGCCATTGCGTACGGCGCCCACGGCGGCGGCGTTGAGTCGCGTCTCGACCCAGCGCAGCTCGACTTCCAGGTTCGGCTCGGACGCGCGCGCCAGCGCGGCGCCGCAGATCAGGAACATGGGCAGCAGCTTTTTCATGCGGGCAGGATACGCTCGCGGCCGGATTCCGAAAGCATTCGATGGCCGCGCAACCGGTCCATTTCAAGCGGATCTCGCGGGCCGTCCTGGCGCTGCTTGTCTGGCGCGTCTGCAAGCGTGTGCGCGGCGCCCGCCGTCACGCCTAGCGAGCCGCTGCCCCCGGCGCATTGACCGCGCGGCAACGCGCGATGTCGCAGGCGGTCGGCAGGCTGGCGCGGTACTCGATGCGCGAGCGCAATGCCGCCGGGTCGCGCAGGCTGCATTGGCCGCCATGGCCGTCGTTGTAGTAACTCATGACGTCGACGCAGCGGCGCGAGTGCGCCATCAGGCCGTGAAAATGCCCGATCTCGTGAGAGAGCGCCATCTGCAGCGTGTCCTCGGCCGGGTAGTTCGGGTTGCGCTGGCGCAGCAGCTGGAACACCGCCACGCCGATGGCCAGGCGGCGCATCGGCACATTGGCGAGCGCGGCATTGCCGCGCGCCTCGGCGTCGCTCCAGAAGATGCGGATCGCACTGGCCGGCGCGGCCTGGCCGAGCGGCAGCAGCGTCGCCGCCACGCCGCAGGGCGCCCAGCCTTGCAGCGCCTTCTGGATCTCGGCGTAGACCGCCGCCCGCGCGAACCACGGCGGCGCACCGGCCGGCTCGTACACGAAGACCAGCGGCGCGCTGGCCGCGTGATCGACGCCATCGCCCCAGGTGACGATCTCGCCGGGGCGACAGGACGCGATCTCCTCGTCGCGAACATCGGCGCGCGCGTGCCCGGCGACCAGCGCCGCCAGCGCCACGAACAGCCAGCGCCTCATTCCCACGCGACGCGGTTGCGCCCCTCGGCCTTGGCGCGGTAGAGCAGGCGGTCGACGCGCTCCAGCGTTTCCTTGAGCGCCTCGCCCGCCAGCGATTCGGTGAGGCCGGCCGACAGCGTGAACTTGATCGTCGCGCCGTCCTGCGCGGCGACATCGATGCCTTCGATGCGGCGGCGCACGCGCTCGACGCCGGCGCGCGCCGCCGGCATGCGGGTGTCGGCCAGGAGCAGCACGAACTCCTCGCCGCCCCAGCGCGCGAGCACGTCGGCGCCGCGGATGGCCTGCTGCGCGGCGTCGGCGAATTCGCGCAGCACCGCATCACCGGCCGCGTGGCCGTGCTGGTCGTTGACGCGCTTGAAGTTGTCGAGGTCGATCAGCGCGATGCAGTAGCCCGTGCCGCCGCGCTGGCAGCGCAGCACTTCCTGCTCGAGCAGGGTCTGCATGTGGCGGCGGTTGAGCAGGCCCGTGAGCGCGTCGCGCGTCGCCATGGCGCGGATCTGCTCGAGCGCCTGGCTCAGCTCGAGCTTCTGCGCCTGCTGCTGCGCGCGGATGCGGCTGATGCGGCCGGCCAGCAGCGATCCCGCCGGCAGCACACAGGCCATGATGAGGAAGTGGCCGAGCTCGATGGCCGGCCGGTAGACCTGCGGCGCCAGCTGCGTCATCCAGGCCATCGTCAGGCCCAGCAGGGCCAGCGCGTAGACGCTCATCCACAGCGCCGCGCGCGCGCCGAGCTTGAACATGCCGAACATCATGATCAGCACCAGCGCCGGCAGCGCCATGCCGCGCAGCTGGCCGAGCAGCGCATAGCCGATCGAGCCCATGGCGACGGCGAACAGCATCTGCGGCACCGTCATCGACGGATCCCTGAGCCGCCGCGCCCAGCCGCTGCGGATCATGAGGTAGATCACCGCCATGCCGCCCAGGGCCACCGCCGCCCAGACGTGGACGTAGTCGGCCAGCGCGCCGCCACGGTCGACGGCGTACTGCATCAGCAGCACCGACAAGGCCATGAGCAGCAGCGCCAGGCCGGACTGGCGCAGCCGCATGGCCTGGGCCGCGTCCTGGCCGAACAGCCAGCGCGACCAGGCCTGCGCCGCGTCGGCGCTGGGCGGTGAGGTCTCCATAGTCTTCATTATGTTTATTTGCGCCCGCGAGCCTAACAGGCCATTTCGACGCAGTAACTTGCCGGTTTTACGAACTCGGGGTTTTATTCACTCAGCCGCCCAGGTGCCCCAGCGGCAGGGCCGACTGCGCCTTGACCTCGCCGAGCGAAAAGCTCGTGTGGATGTCCTTCACGTTGGGCAGGTTCAGCAGCGTGTCGATCGAGAAGCGCGAGAAGGCGTCCAGGTCGGTCGCCATGACCTGCAGCTCGAAGGTGCCCGCGCCCGAGATGTAGTGGCAGGCGATGACTTCGGGCAGCGCGCGGATGGCCTCCTCGAGCTTGCGCGTGACCGAGCCCGCGCTGCGCTCGGCGTCCACGCGCACGAAGGCGAGCACGCCCAGGCCGAGCTTGCGCCGGTCGATCTCGGCGCGGTAGCCGGTGATGAAGCCCTGCTCCTCGAGCCAGCGCACGCGCCGCCACGTCGGCGCCGCCGACAGGCCGATGCGCGCCGCCAGCTCGGCGTTGGACAGGCGGGCGTCGCGCTGCAGCTCGGCCAGGATGGCGACGTGATAGCGATCCAGCGCGCCGCTGTCGGCGCCGGACTCGTCGGCGGAGTTCATGGTTTTCCCTTGCGCTGCAATATGCGATGCAATTTACGCAGTCTATCGCGCTATCAAGAAATATCCTTTCTCCACAAGCTCAAATACAGCAGCAAACGGAAAGCACTTCCCGGGGTGATTTGCCTACACTGCGCGGTCCCCCCATACTGCGGCGAACGGCTCACGAGGCCGACCGCCAGCGGCGTCTGAATCACCGGAGTACCGCCCATGAACGCCCCCCTGCCCGAATCGGTGCTGCGCGCCCTGCAGACCGTCTCGCTCGACGACAAGTACGCGCTGGACCATGGCCGCGCCTTCATGAGCGGGGTCCAGGCGCTCGTGCGCCTGCCCATGCTCCAGCGCACGCGCGACGCGATCGCGGGGCTCAACACGGCCGGCTTCATCAGCGGCTACCGCGGCTCGCCGCTGGGCGGCTACGACCAGGCCCTGATGGCCGCCAAGAAGCACCTCGCCGCCCAGAACATCGTGTTCCAGCCGGGCGTCAACGAGGAGCTCGGCGCCACCGCCGTCTGGGGCTCGCAGCAGCTCGACCTCTTCCCCGAGAAGAACAAGTTCGACGGCGTCTTCGGCATGTGGTACGGCAAGGGCCCGGGCGTGGACCGCTGCATCGACGTGTTCAAGCACGCCAATATGGCCGGCACGAGCAAGCACGGCGGCGTCATCGCCATCGCCGGCGACGACCACATCGCCAAGAGCTCCACCGCCGCGCACCAGAGCGACCACGTCTTCAAGGCCGTCGGCTTCCCGGTGTTCTTCCCGACCAGCGTGCAGGACATCCTCGACATGGGCCTGCACGCCTTCGCGATGAGCCGCTACTCGGGCCTGTGGTCGGGCCTCAAGACGATCCAGGAGATCGTTGAGTCCTCGGCCTCGGTCAGCGTCGACCCGGACCGCGTCAACATCGTCCTGCCCGAGGACTTCCAGATGCCGCCGGGCGGCCTGCACATCCGCTGGCCCGATCCGCCGCTGGAGCAGGAAGCGCGGATGATGGACTACAAGTGGTACGCCGCGCTGGCCTACGTGCGTGCCAACAAGCTGAACTACAACGTTATTTCCACGGACCGCGACCGCCTCGGCATCATCGCCAGCGGCAAGTCCTGGAACGACACGCGCCAGGCGCTGCACGACCTCGGCCTCGACGACGCCACCTGCCGCCGCCTCGGCATCCGCCTGCACAAGGTCAACGTGGTCTGGCCGCTCGAGGCCACGATCACGCGCGACTTCGCTGCCGGCCTGCAGGAGATCCTCGTCGTCGAGGAGAAGCGCCAGATGATCGAGTACCAGCTCAAGGAAGAGCTGTACGGCTGGCGCCCTGACGTCCGCCCCAATGTGCTGGGCAAGTTCGACGAGATCGAGGGCGACCAGACCGGCGGCGAGTGGAGCCTCCCGAACCCGAGCAAGAACTGGCTGCTGCGCCCGCAGGCCGACCTGACGCCCGCCATCATCGCGCGCGCCATCGCCAAGCGCCTGAAGAAGCTCGGCGTTGACGCCGACGTGGCCGCGCGCCTGGACGCGCGCCTGGCCGTCATCGACGCCAAGGAGCGCATGCTCGAGAGCGACACCAACGCCGGCGGCGACCGCACGCCCTGGTTCTGCTCGGGCTGCCCGCACAACACGAGCACGCGCGTGCCCGAGGGCTCGCGCGCCGTCGGCGGCATCGGCTGCCACTACATGGTCACGTGGATGCCGGGCCGCAGCACCGCGACCTTCACGCAGATGGGCGGCGAGGGCGTGCCCTGGGTCGGCCAGGCGGCCTTCACCCACGAGAAGCACATCTTCTCCAACCTCGGCGACGGCACCTACTTCCACTCGGGGATCCTCGCGATCCGCCAGTCGATCGCCGCGGGCGTGAACATCACCTACAAGGTGCTCTACAACGACGCCGTCGCGATGACCGGCGGCCAGCAGGTCGGCGAGCGGCCCGAGGGCCACAGCGTCACGCAGATCATGAACAGCCTGATCAGCGAGGGCGTCTCCAGGCTCGTCATCGTCACCGACGAGCCGGCCAAGTACATGGGCCGCGCACTGGCCAGCGGCGTGACGGTGCACCACCGCGACGAGCTCGACGCGATCCAGCGCGAGTTCCGCGAGATCGCCGGCACCAGCGTCATCATCTACGACCAGACCTGCGCCACCGAGAAGCGCCGCCGCCGCAAGCGCGGCAAGCTGGCCGAGTCCGTCAAGCGCGTCGTCATCAACGATCTGGTCTGCGAAGGCTGCGGCGACTGTTCCGTGCAGAGCAACTGCCTGTCCGTCGAGCCACTTGAGACCGAGTTCGGCCGCAAGCGCACGGTCAACCAGAACACCTGCAACACCGACCTGTCCTGCCTGAAGGGCTTCTGCCCGAGCTTCGTGACGGTCGAAGGCGGCCAGCTCAAGAAGCCCAAGCAGGACAAGCGCATCAGCCCGCTCGACGCCAGCCTGCCCAAGCTGCCCGAGCCCGTCGTGCCCGACGCCGAATCGGCCTGGGGCATCGTCGTGGCCGGCGTCGGCGGCACCGGCGTCATCACGATCGGCCAGCTGCTCGGCATGGCCGCGCACCTCGAAGGCAAGGGCATCATCACGCAGGACGCGGCCGGCCTCGCGCAAAAGGGCGGCGCCACCTGGAGCCACATCCAGATCGCCAACCGCCCCGAGGCGATCTTCTGCACCAAGGTCGGCACGGCCGAGGCCGATCTCGTGATCGCCTGCGACGCCATCGTCGCCGCCAACAAGGCGACGCTGGCCGTCATGCGCGAAGGCCGCACCTTCGTCGCGCTGAACACGCATTCGTCGCCGACGGCGGCGCTCGTCAACAACGCCGACTGGCAGTTCCCCGGCGCGGCCTGCGGCACGGCGCTGGCCAAGGCCGTCGGCGCCGAGCACCTCGGCAGCTTCGATGCCGAGGAAGTCGCGGTCAAGCTGGTCGGCGACTCGCTCTATACCAACCCGCTGATGCTCGGCTACGCCTGGCAGAAGGGCCGCGTGCCGCTGACGCACGCGGCGCTGATGCGCGCCATCGAGCTCAACGGCGTGCAGATCGACAACAACAAGGCCGCCTTCGAGTGGGGCCGCCGCTGCGCCGCCGACCTCGCTGGCGTGCAGTCGCTGTTCGCCGCGCGGCAGGTCATCCAGTTCGTCAAGCGCCCGGGCGTGGACGAGCTCGTCAAGCGCCGCGTCGAGTTCCTGACCGACTACCAGGACGCCGCCTATGCAGCCCGTTATGCCGACTTCGTCGCGAAGGTCCGCCAAGCCGAGGAAAAGCTCGGCAAGACGACGCTGACCGAAGCCGTGGCCCGCTACCTCTTCAAGCTCATGGCCTACAAGGACGAGTACGAAGTCGCGCGCCTGCACACCGACACGCGCTTCACCGACAAGATCGCAGCCCAGTTCGAGGGCGACTACAAGCTCGTCCACCACCTCGCGCCGCCGCTGCTGGCCGAGAAGAACGCCAAGGGCGAGCTGCTCAAGAAGCCTTTCGGCGGCTGGATCCGCCCGGCCTTCAGCGTCCTCGCCAAGCTCAAGGGACTGCGCGGCACGGTCTTCGACGTCTTCGGCTACACCGAGGAGCGCCGCGAGGAGCGCGCCCTGATCGACGAGTACCGCGCCAGCATCGAGGCGCTGCTCGCCGGGCTGTCGGCCGACAGGCTCGAGCTGGCCGTGCAGATCGCGCGCCTGCCGGAAGACATCCGCGGCTACGGCCACGTCAAGGCGCGCCATCTGGCCGCCGTGCAGCCGCGCTGGGAGACGCTGATGCGCCAGTGGCGCGGCACTGCGCAGGCTTGAGGACGCGCGGGTTGGCAGGGCTGGTGCGATCGCCACCGGCCCTGCTACGCTGGCCCGCATGAACACACCTGCCCGCACCGCCGCCCTCTCCCTGCTGACGCTGCTGATGGCCGCCTGCACCACGGCGCCCAAGCAGCCGGCGCCCGACGCGCAGCAGCGCGTCGGCGATGCGGCGACCGCGCCGCTCTCGGACCTCAACCTCGTCCGCTCGCAGATCCCGCTCGTCCTGCAGGAAGCGCGCAAGGCGCCCTATGCCCTGCCCGAGCAGCGCGACTGCGCCAGCCTGGCCGTGCAGATCGCCGCGTTCGACCGCGTGCTCGGCGCCGACCTCGACACGCCGCCCACCCCGGACAACCCCGGCATGATCGAGCGCGGCAGCGATGCCATGGGCGACGCGGCGATCGACGCACTGCGCAGCACCACCGAAGGCATCGTTCCGTTCCGTGGCTGGGTGCGCAAGATCAGCGGCGCCGAGAGCCACGCGCGCGAGGTCTCGGCGGCCATCGCGGCCGGCACGATCCGGCGCGCCTATCTCAAGGGCCTGGGCCAGGCGGCGGGCTGTGCCGCACCGGCGGCACCGCGCCCGGCGGCACCCGCCAGCGGCGCCTTGTCCGCATCCCGCTAAGCCGCGGCTTCAGGCGAGGCTGGGCTTGGTCACCGCGCTGCGCAGCGCGGTGCGGATCGCATCGAGCAGCTGCACCTCCGGCACCGGCTTGTGCAGCAGCGGGATGCCCGAGGCATAGACGGCGACGAGCCGCTCGGGCACGGTGTCGCCCGTGATCAGCACGGCCGGCAGGCCCGGCACGGCCAGGCGCAGCGAGTGGATGGCGGCGAGGCCGTCGTCGCTGCCGCGCAGGCGCAGGTCGCTGAGCACGATGTCGGGCCGGCGCGTCATGCACTTCACGAGCGCCTCGCGCGTGCCGCCGGCCAGCGAGACCTCGCAGCCATGCGCCACGAGCAGCGTGCGCATGGCCTGCGCGACCTGCTCGTCGTCCTCGATCAGCAGCACGTGCATCGAGGGCAGGTCGATGTCGCCATGCAGAGCGCCGACGCCCGGCGCCGTCGCCGTGTCGACCGCGGCGATGCCCAGGCTGAAGGTACTGCCGCGACCCGGCGTGGAGTCGAGCTTGAGCGTGAGGTCCAGCAGGTCGACGAGGCGCGAGACGATGGACAGGCCCAGGCCCACGCCCTTGCTGCGGTCGCGCTCGGGGTTGTCGAGCTGGTAGAACTCCTCGAACACGCGCGCCTGCTCCTCGTCCGGGATACCGATGCCGGTGTCGGCGACCGAGACGCGCCAGAGCGCTTCCTCGCGCTCGACGCGCACGAGCACGCCGCCGCGCTCGGTGTACTTGATGGCGTTGTCGACCAGGTTGCGCACGACGCGCTCGAACAGCAGCGGGTCGGTCTCGATGCAGGCATCGGGCGGGCAGGCCAGCGTCAGCGTCAGGCCCTTGGAGACGGCCACGGGCTGGAACTGGTGGACCAGTCGCGCGAGCCACGGCGCCAGGCGCAGCACCTGCTGCGTGACCTGCACGGCCTGCGAATCGAGCTTGGAGATGTCGAGCAGCGCGTCGAGCTGCATCGCCAGCGTCTGCACGGCGATGTCCATGTTGCGCGCGATCTCGGCGCTGGTCGCGTCGAGCGGGCGGCGCAGCATGGCCGCGGCGAGCAGGCTCAGCGTGTGCATGGGCTGGCGCAGGTCGTGGCTGGCGGCGGCGATGAAGCGCGTGCGCGCCTGTGCCGCTTCTTCGGCCTGGCGCAGCGCCACGCGCAACTGCGCGTTCGAGCGCACCTGCTGGGCGCGGATCTCGACCGAGTCCACGAAGATGCGATAGGTGTCGCGCGCCACCGTGCGCACGATCAGGCCGTAGGCCATCACCATGGCGGCCAGTCCGAGCTGGATGGTCCCGACGTGCGGCCACTGCACGAGCAGCCAGGACAGCGCCGTGGCCACGAGGATGGGCATGACGAGCAGGCGGATCAGCACCCGCTGCCCGGCCGTGACCGGCACCCCGCCGGCGCACAGGCCGAGCATCAGGATGGTCAGCACCATGTGCTCGTTGTCCGTGATCAGCGGCGTGAACAGCAGCGCGGCGGCGATGCCGAAGCCGTTCAAGCCGCTGAGCCAGTAGGCCCACGAGAGCCGCTTGTTCAAGGGCACCTGCTTAAGGTGCTGCATGCGTCCGAGCACCACCCAGCGCATGCACAGCACCGTGAAGACGAACGCGACCCAGGGCACCCACAGCAGCGGCGAGACGGCATCGGCCACCATGCCGGCGATGATCACGACCGACAGGCACGACATCACCGGCGCCCGCCCGCCGTAGCCGCACAGCAGGCGCAGCAGTTCCTCGCGCACGTAGTCCGGCTCAGGCCCCTGCGCCGCCGGGGTCGACTCGGCGGCAGCGGCGGCGGAGGTTTCGATCATCATGGGCGTTGGGCAGGCGCAGGCGTCAGGCGCTCTTCACGGCAATGTGCCATCGTAACCAGATGAAAAGGTGAGTCGTGCAATGTTCAAGCCGACTGAATCCTGGTATCAAGCCGCCTGAATCCGCCAGCCGCACACAAGCACGACACTGCCAAGCATCATGCCGAGCACCGCAACCCCTACCGCCCGCTACAGCCTCGTCGCCATTGCGCTGCATTGGCTGCTGGCCCTGGCCATCGTGACCTGCTTCTGCGTCGGCCTGTACATGGCCGACCTGCCCTTCTCGCTCACCCGCATCAAGCTGTTCAACTGGCACAAGTGGGCGGGCATCAGCATCCTGGCGCTCTCTGCCATCCGCCTGCTGTGGCGCCTCACCCACAGGCCGCCGGCCGATCCGCCGATGCCGAGCTGGCAGGCGCGCGCCGCCCACCTGACCCACGTGCTGCTGTACGGCTTCTTCTTCGCCGTGCCGCTGGCGGGCTGGGCCTACAGTTCGGCCGCCGGCTTCCCGATCGTCTGGTTCGGCGTGATCCATCTGCCCGACCTCGTCGCGCCGGACAAGGCACTGTCCGAAACACTCAAGGAGCTGCACGGCCTGCTCGCCTATGGCCTGGCCGGCCTCGTCGTGATGCACATTGCCGCGGCGCTGCAACACCAGTTCATCAAGCGCGACAACCTGATCCGTCGCATGCTGCCCTAAGGAGCCCTCATGAAAGCCCTGCTCGCCACCCTGCTGCTCGCCGCCTCCGTGGGCGCCCAGGCCCAAGCCAAGCTCCAGCCCGCCCAGAGCGACCTGAGCTTCCAGGCCCACCAGATGGGCGTGCCCGTCGACGGCCACTTCAAGCACTTCGACGCCCAGCTCGCCTTCGACCCCGCCAAGCTCGCGGCTGCGCAGGTCAGCTTCACCGTCGACATGAACAGCGGCACGATCGGCGCGCCCGAGTACGACGCCGAGCTCGTCAAGGCCGCCTGGTTCAACGCCGGCAAGCTGCCGCAGGCGGTCTTCAAGAGCACGGCCTTCAAGCCGGCCGGCGCCGGCCGCTACGAGGTTGCCGGCACGCTCACCATCAAGGGCCAGTCCAAGCCCGTCGTCGTGCCCGTGACGCTCAGCAAGAGCGGCGCCACGACCGTCGCCACCGGCAGCCTGGCCATCAAGCGCCTCGATTTCAAGATCGGCGAAGGCGAATGGACCGATACCTCGGTCGTCGCCGACGACGTCACCGTCAAGTTCAAGCTCGCCTTCACCGGCCTTTGAAACATCGGCCTACAGGCCGATTTCCATCCCACCCAAGGAGAAACCCGATGATCAAGCAACTCGCCCTCGCCGCCGCCCTGGCCGGCGCCCTGGTCGCAACGGCCCAGGCCGACACCTACAAGATCGACCCTGGCCACACCTACGTCACTTACGAGATCCTGCACATGGGGACCTCGACCAACCGCGGCCGCTTCGACAAGAAGGAAGGCACCATCGAGTTCGACCGCGCTGCCAAGACCGGCCATGTCGACGTGACCTTCGACGTCGCGGGTGCCAGCACCGGCCTCGCCGCGATGGACAAGCACCTGCTGAGCCCGGACATCCTCGACGCCGAGAAGTTCCCGACGGTTCACTTCGTCGGCGACAAGTTCACGTTCGACGGCGACAAGGTCACGGCCGTCAGCGGCCAGCTCACCATCAAGGGCAAGACCGGCCCGGTGACGCTCAAGGCAAACAACTTCAACTGCTACCAGAACCCCATGTATCAGCGCGAGGTCTGCGGCGGCGACTTCGAGACCGAGATCGACCGGCCGTTCTACGGCGTCGACTTCGGCGTCAAATACGGCTTCTCCAAGAGCCTGAAGCTGGTCGTCCAGGTCGAAGCCATCCACCAGTAAGCGATTCGAGGCGCCCGGGTGGCTGCAGCCATCCGTCCTCCGTGCAGTTCAGCCCCGTGCCGCGACCGTGTGTCGCGCCGGGGCTGAATGCATTGGCGAGGCTCATTACAGTCCGACCCAAGCCGAATCGAGTCCCGCCACCATGACCAACGAAGTACCCAGCCCCAAGCAGCCCGCCGCGCCGACGCTCATGCAACGTTGGCAGGCCTTCAGCGTCGCCTTCCTGCGCGCCT
>Ga0213872_10002121_pt1 | contig 11927 bp, 12 predicted proteins | sample VelepicomBERX_R2_FD_160071 | JGI IMG/M metagenome (GOLD analysis project Ga0213872, IMG submission 160071) | Rhizosphere microbial communities from Vellozia epidendroides in rupestrian grasslands, the National Park of Serra do Cipo, Brazil - RX_R2 | ecosystem: Host-associated > Plants > Roots >... | reverse complement strand
AGGGCTATGCCCCCGACAACCTGGTCTGCGCCGGCGACATGCACTCGGCGCGTCCCGGCCCCCTGATGATGGTGCGCACCCTGTCGGACCTGCAGGTCTGGCCGCCGGCCGCGGTGGTCAAGGTCGACGACACGGTGCCCGGCCTGCAGGAAGGCCGCGCCATCGGCACCTGGGTGGTGGGTCTGGCCGTCAGCGGCAACATGGTCGGGCTGACCGAGGCCCAGTGGCTGGCCCTGCCGCAGACCGAGCAGGCGCGGCTGCGCGCGCAGGCTGCCGCCGAGCTGCACGCCGGCGGCGCGCACTACGTGGTCGACAGCGTGGCCGACCTGCTGCCGGTGCTGGCCGACATCGAGGCCCGGCTGGCCCGTGGCGAGACCCCCGAGGCGACGCCGGCCGGCGGGTTCAGCGCGCCAGCGCCTTGAGCGCCAGCTTGATGCCCTCGCTCACCCCGACCTCGGGCGGCAGGGCCTTGAGCGCCGCCGCCGCCTCCTTGTCGTTGTAGCCCAGCGCCAGCAGGGCCTGCTGGATGTCGGCCTGGGCATCGCTGGCCGCAGCCGGACGCGGCCCCAGCTCGGCCCCGAGCTTGCCCTTGAGTTCGAGCAGCAGGCGTTCGGCGGTCTTCTTGCCGATGCCCGGCACCTTGACCAGGCGCCCCGCCTCCTGCTGGGTGATGGCCTGCGACAGCTCCGCCACGCTCATGCCCGACAGCACGCTGAGCGCGGTGCGCGGCCCCACGCCGCTGATCTTGATGAGCTGGCGGAAGGCCTCGCGCTCGGCCCCGGTGCCGAAGCCATAGAGGATCTGGGCATCCTCGCGCACCACGAAGTGGGTCAGCAGCGACACCTTCTCGCCCACGGCGGGCAGGTTGTAGAAGGTGCTCATGGGCACGTCCACTTCATAGCCGACGCCATGGCAGTCCACCAGCAGCTGGGGCGGGTTCTTGTCGGCGAGGGTTCCGGTCAATTTGCCTATCATTGCAGTCCTTGCGGCCCCGTCTCGGGGCCCGTCGGCCGGAATTATCAGCTTGATCGTCAGACACAACTTCACCCCCCACAACAACCTGCGCCTGGGCCACCTGTGCGGGCCGATGGACGAGCACCTGCGCAGCATCGAGGCCGGCCTGCAGGTCAGCATCGCGCACCGGCACGAGCAGTTCAAGGTCGACGGCCCCAAGGTCCGCGCCCAGAAGGCCATGGAGGTGCTGCAGGCGCTCTACGAGATCGCCGAACGGGCGATTCCGGCCGAGACGGTGCAGCTGATGCTGGCCGGCGACACCGCCCTGACCGAGGCCCCCGACGGCGCCCAGGTGCTCAGCACCCGACGCGGCGACCTGCGCGCACGCACGCCGGTGCAGAGCGTCTACCTCGACAACATCGCCACCCACGACATCACCTTCGGCATCGGCCCGGCCGGCACCGGCAAGACCTACCTGGCCGTGGCCTGCGCGGTGGATGCGCTGGAGCGCAACGCGGTGCAGCGCATCGTGCTGACCCGACCGGCCGTCGAGGCCGGCGAGCGCCTGGGCTTCCTGCCCGGCGACCTGACCCAGAAGGTCGACCCCTATCTGCGCCCGCTCTACGACGCGCTCTACGAACTCATGGGCTTCGACCGGGTGCAGAAGGCCTTCGAGCGCAACGCGCTCGAGATCGCCCCGCTGGCCTTCATGCGTGGGCGCACCCTCAACAACGCCTTCGTCATCCTCGACGAAGCCCAGAACACCACGCCCGAACAGATGAAGATGTTCCTGACCCGCATCGGCTTCGGCGCCAAGGCGGTGGTCACCGGCGACGTGAGCCAGATCGACCTGCCCAAGGGCGCCCCGAGCGGCCTGATCGACGCCGAACGGGTGCTCAAGCGGGTCAAGGGCATTGCCGTGACCCGCTTCACCAGCGCCGACGTGGTGCGCCACCCGCTGGTGGCGCGCATCGTCGACGCCTACGAGGCCGCCGGCCGGCCGGCCGCTGCGGCCCGCCGCGCGGCCGATTGAAGCTCCGCGCCCCACCCCGCCCACCTGGAACCCCATGTCGCTGCCCGAACTCTCGCTGTCCCTGCAATTCGCCCGCTTTCCCGGCGCCGCCGCGCACCGCGCCGCCCTGCCCCGCGCCCAGGTGGCGCGCTGGATCCGCCACGCCCTGCCCCGCCCCGGCGAGATCACGGTGCGCATCGTCGACACCGAGGAAGGGCGCGAGCTCAACCAGGCCTACCGGGGCAAGGACTACGCCACCAATGTGCTCACCTTCGACTACGTCCAAAGCCCGGTGGTGATGGCCGACCTGGTGCTGTGCGCCCCGGTGGTCGAGCGCGAGGCCCAGGAGCAGCGCAAGCCGCTGCAGGCGCACTACGCCCACCTGCTGGTGCACGGCACCCTGCATGCCTGCGGCTACGACCACGAGACCCACGAGCGAGATGCGCTCGAGATGGAGACCCTGGAGATCCTGCTGCTCGGGGCCCTGGGCTTCGCCAACCCCTACTGAACACCGCCGTCCCGCCCCGTCCGCTCCAGGAGACCTTCCCATGTCCGACACCTCCGCCGCCCCAGCGGCCGCCCCCGAAGGCCTGCTGGCCCGCAGCTGGCCCGACCTGTTGGCGGGCCTGTCCGTGGCCGGGGTGCTGCTGCCCGAGGCCGTGGCCTACGCCGCGATCGCCGGCGTCGAGCCCCTGCACGCGCTGCTCGCGGCCCTGGTCGGCCTGTGCATCTACCCCTGGCTCGGCACCAGCCGCTTCGCGGTGGTGGCGCCGACCTCGTCGGCCGCCGCCGTCTTCGCCTCGGCCGTGGCCATCGGCGGCCCGGCCATGGGCTATGCCCTGGTGGGCCTGACCGGCCTGATGTTCCTCAGCGCCGCCGCGCTGCGCGCCGGCTTTCTCGGCGGCTTCATCTCGCGGCCGGTGCTGCGCGGCTTCGCCTGGGGCCTGGCGGTGACGATCGTGATCAAGCAGCTGCCGGCCATCACCGGCGCCGAGGTCCACGCGTCCCAGGTCGGCGTGCTGCTGTGGAAACTGCTGGACAGCGCCGCCCAATGGCACCGCCCGAGCCTGTACACCGGCCTGGGCGCGCTCGCGCTGTGGCTGCTGCTGCGCCACGGCCTGCAGCGCTGGCTCTTCATCCCGCCCTCGCTGGTGGTGCTGAGCCTGGGCATCGCCGTCTCGGCCTGGCAGGACCTGGGAGCCCAGGGCGTGCCCCTGGTCGGCCTGATCGAGTGGCAGCCCCTGGCCTGGCACTTGCCGAGCCTGAGCACCGAGAACTGGTTGCGCGCCGTCGAAATCGCGCCGGCCCTGCTGCTGATCCTGTTCGCCGAATCCTGGGGCTCGGTGCGTTCGCTGGCCCTGCAGAACGGCGACAGCGTCAATGCCAACCGCGAGCTGCTGGCCCTGGGCGCGGCCAACCTGGTCAGCGGCCTGGTGCAGGGCCTGCCGGTGGGTGCCGGCTTCTCCGCCGCCTCGGCCAGCCAGGCCGCCGGCGGGCGCAGCAAATGGGCCGGCGTGGCCGCCGCCGCCGCCCTGGCCCTGCTGCTGTGGTGGGCCCGCCCCTGGCTGGCCCTGCTGCCCGAGCCGGTGCTGGCCGCCGTGGTGGCGGGCATCCTGTCGCACAACCTCTGGCCCAAGGCGGTGATCGCCACGCTGCGCCTGGGCAGCGATGCCTGGCTGGCCCTGGCCGCCGCCGCCGGGGTGCTGGGCTTCGGGGTGCTGTTCGGCATGCTGCTGGCCGTCGGCCTGTCCCTGCTGGTGGCCATCCGCCGCTTCGCCCAGCCGGTGGTCAGCGAGCTGGGCCTGCTGCCCGGCACCCGCGACTACCTCGACCACGAACGGCACACCGAGACGGTGCTGCGCCCCGGCGTGCTGATCATGCGCCCCGAGGAGCCGCTGTTCTTTGCCAATGCCGAGCTGATCTTCCAGTTCGTGCAGCGCCGCGCCCTGGACCGGCAGACGCGGGTCGTGGTGCTGAGCCTGGAGGTCAGCGACGACCTCGACAGCACCGCCATGGAGGCGCTGGCCGAATTCGCCTCGAGTCTGCGCCAGCGCGACACCCGCCTGCTGCTGGCGCGCGTCAAGGACAAGCCGCGCGAGGCCCTGCTGCGCGTGGGCCTGCTCGCCGACGGCGCCAACCCCAGCCGGGTCGGGCTGTTCTGGAGCGTGGACGACGCCGTCCAGGCCGCCGGCTGAGCCTCGCGGCCCGGCGGCGCGGCCGCTTCAGTCGACCCCGGAAGGCTCCTCGGCCCCATCGCCCTGCAACTGGCCGGCCAGGGCGTCGAGCATGTCGTAGAGCAGCTCGGTGAACTCGTGGCCGATGCGGCCCTCGATCTCCAGATAGCAGGCCTCGATCTGCGGCGCCAAGGCCGCGACCACCTTCTGGCCGCGCGCCGTCACCGCCACCATCACGCGGCGCTGGTCCTGCGCCATGCGTTCGCGCGAGATCAGGCCCATGTCGTCCATGCGCGCCAGGATGCCGGCCATGCTGGGGCTCGAGATGCAGCACAGACGACCGATCTGGCGCGGCTCCATGGCCCCGAATTCATCGAGCGCGCGGATCACGCGCCACTGCTGCTCGGTCACCCCCTGGGCATTGAGCAGGGGGCGGAAGCGCGTCAGCACGGCCTCACGCGACTGCAGCAGCAGCAAGGGCAGGTTGCGGTGTCTGATGGCCTGGGCGGCACTTTTTTCCATCCCCCGATCATCCGCCAATTCAAGCCCGGGTTTCGCCTCTTGTTTCACTAAGATGTTAGCAATATACTCACTCACATATTAGCAAAACACCCACACCAGCCCACCGGCAGCCGAGTCATCCCTTCTCCCTTCTCTTGAACCACGACACCAAGGAGCCAAACATGGGCCAACTCGCTCTCGCCGCCAAGATCACGCACGTTCCCTCGATGTACCTCAGCGAACTCGACGGACCGCACAAGGGCTGCCGCCAGGCCGCCATCGACGGTCACATCCAAATCGGCCGCCGCTGCCGCGAACTGGGGGTGGACACCATCGTGGTGTTCGACACCCACTGGCTGGTCAACTCGGGCTACCACGTCAACAATGCCGCGCATTTCCAGGGCCTGTACACCAGCAACGAACTGCCGCATTTCATCAAGAACATGCCCTACGAATACGAGGGCAACACCGCGCTGGGCGAGTTGCTGGCGCGCGCCGCGACAGCCGCCGGGGTGCCGACCCGGGCCCATTCCGACACCTCGCTGACCCTCGAATACGGCACCCTGGTGCCGATGCGCTACATGAACGCCGACCGGCACTTCAAAGTGGTCTCGGTGTCGGCGCTGTGCACGGTGCACAACCTGTCCGACAGCGCCCGCCTGGGGCGCGCCATGCGCGAAGCCGTCGAGGGCGACTACGCGGGCCGCGTGGCCTTCCTGGCCAGCGGCTCGCTGAGCCACCGCTTCGCCCAGAACGGCGTGGCCGAGGAATACCTGCACAAGATGTGGAGCCCCTACCTCGAAGCCTTCGACCACCGCGTGGTCGAGATGTGGCAGCAGGGCGACTGGAAGACCTTCTGCGCCCTGCTGCCCGAATACGCCGACAAGGGCCATGGCGAGGGCTTCATGCACGACACCGCGATGCTGCTCGGCGCCCTGGGCTGGGACCGCTACAGCGCCGGCGTCGAGGTGATCACGCCCTTCTTCGCCAGCTCGGGCACCGGACAGATCAACGCGGTCTTCCCGGTGCAGCCCCTGGCCGACTGATCGTCCGCCCATGTTTCCGAGGCGCCGCCCAGGGGTGGCGCCGCCTTTTCCCACCCACTCTTCAGCGCCCATGCCGACCCTCCAAGACCCCAGCCTGCTCAAGCAACACAATCTCATCGATGGCCGATGGCGCGAGGCGCAGGAAGGCGCCCGCCTGGCGGTGCACAACCCGGCCACGGGCGAGCTGATCGCGCAGGTGCCGGACTGCGGCGCCGACGAGACCCGGCAGGCCATCGATGCGGCCCAGGCCGCCTTCGTGCTCTGGAAGGAACGCACCGCCGAGGACCGCGCCCGCATCCTGCGCCGCTGGTTCGAGCTGATGCTGCAGCACCAGGAGGACCTGGCCCTGCTGATGACCTGCGAGCAGGGCAAGCCGCTGGCCGAGTCCCGCGGCGAGATCGCCTATGCCGCCTCCTACATCGAATGGTTCGCCGAAGAGGCGCGCCGGCTCTACGGCGAGATCATCCCCTCGCCCTGGCCCGACAAGCGCATCCTGGTGACCCGGGAGCCGGTGGGCGTGTGCGCGGCCATCACGCCGTGGAACTTCCCGGCGGCCATGATCACGCGCAAGGTCGCGCCGGCGCTGGCCGCCGGCTGCACCATCATCGTCAAGCCCGCCACCCAGACCCCGCTGAGCGCGCTGGCCATGGCCGAACTGGCACAGCGCGCCGGGGTGCCACCCGGGGTGTTCAATGTGCTCACCGGCGGGGCCCGCAGCATCGGCGGGGCGCTCACCGCCAGCCCGCTGGTGCGCAAGCTGACCTTCACCGGCTCGACCGAGGTGGGCCGCCTGCTGGCCGCCCAATGCGCCCCCACGCTCAAGAAGATGTCGCTCGAACTCGGCGGCAATGCGCCCTTCATCGTCTTCGATGATGCCGACCTCGACCAGGCGGTGATCGGGGCGCTGGCCTCCAAGTACCGCAACACCGGCCAGACCTGCGTCTGCGCCAACCGCTTCCTGGTGCAGGACGGTGTCTACGAGGCCTTCGCCGCCAAGCTCTCGGCGGCGGTGCAGGCGCTGCAGGTCGGCGACGGCCTTCAGGCCGGCGTGGGCCAGGGGCCGCTGATCGACGAGCCGGCCCTGCACAAGGTCGAGGAACTGGTGGCCGACGCCCTGTCGCAGGGGGCCCGCGTGCTCACCGGCGGGCGCCGCCATGCCCTGGGGCGGACTTTCTACGAGCCGACCGTGCTGACCGGCGCCACCACCGCCATGCGGCTGGCGCAGGAAGAGATCTTCGGCCCGGTCGCGCCGCTGTTCCGCTTCCGCGACGAGGCCGAGGCCCTGCGCCTGGCCAACGACACCGAATTCGGCCTCGCCGCCTACTTCTACACCCGCGACGCAGCACGCAGTTGGCGCGTGGGCGCGGCGCTGCAATACGGCATGGTGGGCGTCAACTCCGGCCTGATCTCGACCGCCGTGGCCCCTTTCGGCGGCGTCAAGCAGTCCGGCTACGGCCGCGAGGGCGCACGCCAGGGCCTCGAAGAGTACGTGCAGACCAAGTACCTCTGCGTGGCCTGACAACCGGCAGTCGACATCCGACCCGACGGCACGGGCGCTCTTCAGCCCATCCGCAGCGGGATCGTCACCGGTCCGTCGTTGACCAGATGCACCTTCATGTCGGCGGCAAAGATGCCCGCCGCCACCTGGGGGTGCAGGGCCTGCGCCCGCTGCACCAGGTGTTCATAGAGGCGACGGCCCTGCTCGGGTGGCGCGGCGGCGGTGAAGCTCGGGCGGTTGCCGCCACTGCAATCCGCCGCCAAGGTGAACTGGCTGACGATCAGCAGACCGCCGGCCCGCCCCTGACCGTCGAGGTCCTGGACCGAGCGGTTCATCTTTCCGGCCTCATCGCTGAAGATGCGCAGCTTCAGAATCTTGGCCAGCAGGCGATCGGCCACGGCCTCGGTGTCCTGCGGTTCGGCGCAGGCCAGCACCAGCAGACCGGCCTCGATGGCCCCGACGGTGCGGCCCGCCACCACCACCCGGGCCTCGCTGACACGCTGGATCAGGCTGATCAAAACGGTTTCTCCTCATGGAACGCAAGAAGATCGGGAAATCCGCTCTTCGCTCAAAATAACCCGCCAAAAAACGCCGACGTCAATCTCGATTGACTGGATTCATCTAATCCACGACAGAAACAATGTTACTGTGCGCTAATTCACGGATTTTCAAGGACACGGATCGGCCTCGGGCACCGGGCTTCGGGCAGGGGCCGCCAAACACAGGACTCCATCGATGATGATCGCTGCACGCAAACCATGGCGCCTGGCCTTGCTGGGCTGCCTGCCGCTTCTTGCCGGCTGGCTGCAGCCGGCCCTCGCCGACGAAGCCACCGAGGCCGCCGCCGCGCTGCAGGCCAGCCCCGAGGCCAGCCCGCGCGCCGGCATCGTCAAGCTCGTCAACGGCCAGGCCCAGGCGCAAGGGGCCGGCGCGGCCCGCCCCCTGCATTCGGGCGACGCGGTGCAGGCGAACGACCGCATCCAGACCGGCCCGGACAGCGCGGTGAGCCTGATGCTGCGCGACGGCACCACCCTGATGCTCGGCCCCTCCAGCAGCGTCGACCTGCGTGATTTCAGCTTCAACCCGACCACCAACCAGGGCAATGTGCTGATCTCGGTGCTCAAGGGCACCCTGCGCGTGATCACCGGACTGATCGGCAAGACGCGCCCCGAATCCATGAAAGTCACCACCCCCACCTCGACCATCGGCGTGCTGGGCACCGACTTCATCGTCGAAGTCCGCGAGGAGACCCCGAAATGAAGCACCTGCTGCTGTCGCCTGCCGGCCGGTCCCTGCGGGCCCTGCTGGGCGCCGCCCTGTCCCTGATCGGCCTGATCGGCCTGGGCGGTTGCGCCAGCCCCGCCAAGGCCCCGGTCCCGGTGGTGCAGGTCATCCTGCTGCCCCAGCCCGGGGATCAACCCACTGGCGTGGTGATCCAGACCGGCCAGACGGTCGAGACCCTCACCCAACCCTACCGCAGCGTGAGCGCGGCGGCCGACCAGCCGCCCAGCGTGGGCACGGTCGAGCCCGCACAGGTCGAACAGACCTATGCCCCGTTGTTCAAGGTGGCGCCGCCCAAAGGGGTGCGCTACCTGCTGTATTTCCAGCCCGGCACGACCCGGCTGACCGCCGATTCCCAGGCCGAGCTGCCGCGCATCCAGGCCGAGACCGGCCGCCATCCCGGCGTCGAGATCCTGGTGGTCGGCCACACCGACACCACCGGCACGCTCGAGGCCAACGACGCGCTGTCGCTGCGCCGGGCCCGCGAGGTCGGCAAGCTGCTTGAGCAGAGCGGCCTGCCGGCCGGCCGCATCGAGGCCATCGGGCGCGGCGAGCGCGAACTGGCAGTGCCGACCGCCGACGAGGTCAACGAACCGCTGAACCGCCGCGTCGAGATCCTGGTGCGCTGAAGCACCGGCCGGGATCCCCCCGACCTCCGACTCGACGCTTGTCAGCCCTTCATTCGAGTTCGAGCCGGCGGACCTTGACCGAACGCCCCTTGATGCGCCCGGCCGACAGGCGCCGCACCGCCTCGTCGGCAATGCCCGCCTCCACCGCCACATAGGTCGAGAACTCGTTCACATTGATCTTGCCGATCTGCTCCTTGGCGAAGCCGGCCTCGCCGGTCAGCGCGCCCAGCACGTCGCCGGCCCGGATCTTCTCCTTGCGCCCGCCGACGATCTGCAGCGTGGCCATCGGGGCCCGCAGCGGCTTCTGGCCGGCCGGCGGCACCGTGTCCAGCGGCAGCCACTCGGACTCGCGGCCCTGCATCTGCTCGATGCGCCCGACATAGCCCATCTCGTCCATGCTGGCCAGGGTCAGGGCCAGCCCCTCGGCCCCGGCACGGCCGGTGCGGCCGATGCGGTGCACATGCACCTCGGGATCGGGGCTGACATCGACATTGATCACCGCCTGCAGGTTCGGCACATCCAGCCCCCGCGCCGCCACGTCGGTGGCCACCAGCACCGAGCAGCTGCGGTTGGCGAACTGGATCATCACCTGGTCGCGTTCGCGCTGCTCCAGCTCGCCATAGAGCGCCAGCGCACTGAAGCCCTGCGACTGCAGTTGGCCGACCAGGTTGCGGCACTGCTGCTTGGTGTTGCAGAAGGCCAGGGTCGACTCGGGCCGGAAATGGTTCAGCAGGCGCCCCACCGCCGCCAGGCGGGCGGCATTGGCGACCTCGACGTACAGCTGGCGGATGGTGCGCTCGTCGTGCTGGCTCTCGACCTGGACCCGGCGTGGCTCGCGCATGAACTGGGCGGCCAGGCGGTCGATGCCCTCGGGGTAGGTGGCCGAGAACAGCAGCGTCTGGCGCTGCGCCGGACAACGCCGCACCACCGAGGCGATGTCCTCGAAAAAGCCCATGTCGAGCATGCGGTCGGCCTCGTCGAGCACCAGGCTGCGGACCCCGTCGAGCTGCAGCGAGCCGCGCTCCAGATGGTCCAGGATGCGCCCCGGCGTGCCCACCACCACATGCGCGCCATGCTGCAGGCTCAGGGTCTGGCCACGCAGCGCCACCCCGCCGCACAGGGTGACGACCTTGATGTTGTCGACCGCGCGGGCCAGCCGGCGGATCTCCTGGGTGACCTGGTCGGCCAGTTCGCGCGTGGGACACAGCACCAGGGCCTGCACCGCCAGCCGCCCGGCGTCCAGCCCCTGCACCAGGGGCAGCCCGAAGGCCACCGTCTTGCCGCTGCCGGTGCTGGCCTGGGCGATCAGGTCGTGGCCGGCCAGGCTCAGCGGCAGGCTGGCGGCCTGGATGGGGGTCATGGCCACGTAACCCAATTGCCCAAGATTCTGCAAAGCGGCTGCCGCCAGTGGCAGAGCAGCGAAGGCTTGACGAGTCATTCTCTGATCGGAAGAGTTCATGCTTCAATTATCAACGCTTCCGGACCATGTGCAGATTATCTTTTTCGACCACATGACTCAAAGCCATCACCAAAGACTCCAAACCGACAACTCAAAATTCAAGACCGCTTCTCGTAGATCCAATGTTGGTCGTTTTTCCAGGCACGCCACCCATCCTGTCTTTGACATATTGAACTATTGCCCTCCCACCCGACTTTAACCCATCCAGCAGGAACAAGATACTGCGAGCACGAATTCAATCGATAACCTATCGGAAGATTTGCAGTTGAGGTCCAAGAGTACCATCCATTTACACAAAGCCCCACCACCCCTGTCATCATCCATGTCGAATCGGGACGCGAATTAATGTCACACCCAGAAACAACCGTCGGAGATATGGCAGGCGGAGGGGGGGCCGGCGGTTCGGGCGGCTTAATTTGACCATTACCAAACACAACACTTACAGGCGAACCTGGAACTTCAAAATTTGAACCATCCCTCTTGATGAAGTAAAATCTCACCTTGTGCACTTTATTATCCAAATAGGAGTCCGGCAAAGAAATAATCGATCCAAAGCCGTGGACACCAGAACCGCCACAAAGCGAAGCCACAGCGGGTTCACGAGGAATATTTGCAGGAATCCCCGCCAGAAATAAATTATCATCACGCCAAACATGAATCCATCCTTGATAATTGGGATCCGCTGAATCACACGCCCAGCCAGAATAATAAGTAAGCGAGGCAGAATCAACCCACCCCGCAGCAGACACCGATACGGAAAAAGCAGCCGCACAAAAACCGATCGCCAAATATGATTTCTTCACAATACCTCCACATTTAGGTGATCAAAATTTACATCGCAATCAACAAGAGAACCACGAAAATTACTGCCCGAGACATTAGCAACACAGTCCCGAAAAACAGTAACGATGTTGCACAATGCACCCATGCCTTACCTGCCCCCTTTCATCGCTCCGACCCGCCACCTCAGCGCCGCCTCGGCCTTGCAACAGGTGCAGCAGATCTACGACCAGCAGATCGCCCATCTGCGCGACAGCATGCAGCGCTTCGTCAAGGGCGAAGACCTGCCCGGCCATGTGCGGGCCTACTACCCCTTCGTGCGCATCCACACCGAGACCGTGGCGCGCGCCAAGCAACACCCCGACATCGCCCACCTGGCCTTCGGCTTCGTCGCCGGTCCGGGCCGTTACGAGACCACACTGACACGGCCCGACCTGTACGCCGAGTACTACCTCGAGCAATTCGAGCTGCTGCTGCGCAACCACGGCGTCGAACTCGAGGTGGGCACCAGCAACCAGCCCATCCCGGTGCATTTCTCGTTCAGCGAGCACGACCATGTCGAGGGCCAGATGGGTGCCGAGCGCCGCCAGCTG
>Ga0213872_10002120_pt1 | contig 11927 bp, 11 predicted proteins | sample VelepicomBERX_R2_FD_160071 | JGI IMG/M metagenome (GOLD analysis project Ga0213872, IMG submission 160071) | Rhizosphere microbial communities from Vellozia epidendroides in rupestrian grasslands, the National Park of Serra do Cipo, Brazil - RX_R2 | ecosystem: Host-associated > Plants > Roots >... | reverse complement strand
ACGCGGGTCTTCGTGGCGGCAACGAGGTCGCTTACCTGGGCAATATGCAGATCTATCTCGGAGGAGACCTGATCGTCGGCATCGACGATCAGGAGGTGACGAGCACGCAGGACATCTCCGACATCATGAACCGCCACCAGACCGGAGACACCGTAACGGTGACGTTCTTCCGGGGAAGGCGGAAGATGAGCGCGCGGGTTACCTTGGGAGAAGCCCGCGATCAGGCGGCGTAGTTTCAGTTCATATCCGAAAGACAGTCAAAATTGCCGGCATAACCCCCTCCCCCCATACCTGCCGAAGTTCCTGTAACTGATTGAATTCAGGACGGTTCAATCAGCGGCTCTTTTGTAAGTGATGGAAAACAGGCATTTTGCAAGTATCTTCCACGGATTCTATGAGATGCCGGAATGTCATACAAAAGAAAGCGGTTTACAGGCTAGGTTTCGTAATCGATTGATTCCAGGCACTCTGGTCAAAGCGTTTCCCAAAAATGGAATAGGCCTGACTGCGTGACGGCAGGCAGGCCCATCTGTATCCCTCTATTTCTATTGTAGCTGGTTTGGCGAAATTGTCCGCCACTGTGAGAAGTGAACAGGGATCAGGGAACAGGGATCAGGGCCAGCGAGTTTCACCAAATCATGGGCACTGGGTCACGAGCACAGGGTTGTCGCGCAGCGCAGGTTACGATATCGAAGCAGCAGCAATCCTCGTAAACCAGCAAGGGGAAGAAATGTCCGAAACCGAGATTCTCAGCAACCAGAAAAGCATTCTCCAGAATCAGAAGGAAGTTCTCGCAAACCAGGAGACGATCAAGCGCAATCAGAAGGCGCTGGACGAGATCCTGTCGAACCAGAAGGAGATTCTGAAGAATCAGAAGGAAATTCTGGCGAACCAAAAAGAGATCCTGGGTGCAGTGAAGAAGTAGCAGTCCGCTCCCAAGTCCCAAAATCGGGACCTGAAATCGGGACCTGGGGCACCCGGTTCCTCAGCTTCCCTACGTTTGAGGCGTAGCGACTTCTTCCCGCTCACATTCGCGCACAGGGAAGAGTTCGCCGCTGAGTATCCGGTCGAACTTGCCGTCGGGATTCATGCTGCGCCATCCCTGGCCCATGATCTTGTAGGCGAACATGCTCGGATCAAATCCGGAGTGGCTGAGATGGAGCAGCGTGCCGCCTGAGGTGGTTGGAGTGAGGGTCCAACTGCAGATGGTGTCAAGCTCGTGTCCGTAGGAATCGTTGTTCTTTGATCCGCCCTTCCACGAATAGGCAAAGAGTGTGAAGGGCTCGCTCTCGAGCACCTCGCAATCAACGACACCGTCCCAGTCACCCATGGGTTTCGCGCGGAAGTTGAATTTGTGCCCGACGACAGGAGCGATGTCGTTGGGCATAAGCCACATGGCGAGAAGCTTCGGTTCGGTGAGGAGGCGCCAGACCTCCTGGGGCGGGTGCTCGAGTGTGTAGTCGACTTCGATGGATTCAGTGCCGCGGGGCATGGGGATTCTCCTTTGAGGATTTGTCGAGAACGGCTTTAAGGTTCACCAGCTTTTCGGGCCAGAAGTTCTGGTAGTGGCGGAGCCAGTCGATGACGGGTTTGAGGCCTTCGGGGCGGGCGCGGTAGTAGGCGTGTCGTCCACTGCGCCGGGTGCTGACGAGGCGGACAGAGCGCAGCGCGCCAAGGTGCTGGGAGATAGCCGGCTGGGTGACTTCGAATTTGTCGACCAGCTCGGAGACGGAGTGCTCCTGCCGGGCGAGAAGCTCGAAGATGGCGAGACGGGTGGGGTCTCCGAGGGCACGGAAGAGAGCGGGTCGGTGCGGTGAACTCATAAGCATCGGCTTATAGGTAAATGTATAAGCAATGGCTTATTGGTTGTCAAGGGGAGATTTGGCAAGAGCCGCGACCCTAGCGAGCATGGAGGAGTTGAACGGCTTTGACCTGGGCAAGCGTTTGAAGGCGCGAGCGAATCCTTTGCCGACGCCGTCGGTGCCTAACCGTTTTTAGTCGGCCGGAGCCTTTTAATCGGCCGGGGTCGCGTTGATCATGTTCTGCACGCGCATCATGCTCTGCTGGCTGACCTGGACGAAGCCTTTGCGCGGGTTGTCGATGTCGTAGGTCAATGCGAGCGAGGCGGCGAGCGCGACCTGCAGCATTCCTCGAAGGATGTAGGAATGCGATTTCAAATCGACGGCGAGCAAAACACAGGCCATCATACCGAGCATAAGCATGATTGCCCACGACAGGGCGGGAATCCTGTTTTCGAATGCAGCCGTTCGTTTGTCAGCGGCCTGGATACTTTCGCTCAGCGTCGTCAGAAAGAGCATCGCCGGGGAATCGCGATGCCCTCCGGCCTCGTCATTCGCCACCTGCCACATGCGGCTCTGCAATTCAGAGCTCTGATGCAGGGCCTCCTCGTACCCCGGTCCGCCCGGTCCCGCGCTGAAAAACTGGATTCGCGCGGGCAGATATTGGCGGAGGAGAAAGCGTTCGGTGTTGCCTGCAGGCTCCGACAAAAATGAAGTCCGGAACCACAGAGTGTGAAGGTCGTTTGCTTCGGCAACCTCGAGTTGTCTCCGCTCCTCAAAGCGAGAGTTAGCGATGTAAAAGGTAAAGCCCAGCATGATCCCGAACAAACCGAGGGCTGCTCCCAGAAGCGTCGTGATGGAGAGTTCCTCGGGCTCTTTGCGGGCCCTTCTCCAATGTCGCAGCCACAAGCCGATAAGAGCGGCAACAGTGAATAGCGCCAGCGTAACGACGAAGAAGAGGGACGAATCGATGCGCAACATCCCCGGTAGTGTAGTCGAAAAAGCGGCCTTAATCCGGTGGCGGCGAGGCTTTGCCGGCCAGGTCGCAGGCACGCCAGAGATACCACGATGCCACAGATCGCCACGGCCGCCAGCGTTCGCCGCGGCGGAGCATCTGGTCGGCCTTGGCGAGCATGGAGGAGTCGAAGGGCTTTGACTTCGGCAGGCGCTTGAAGGTGAGCGCGAATCCTTTGCGAACGCCGTAGTCGGTGACAGGCAGAACGTCGGGGCGGCCGAGGCGGAAGATGAGCAGCATCTCGACGGTCCAGGGGCCGATGCCGCGGACTTTGGTGAGGCGCTCGATGATGTCCTCGTCGGAAAGGCGGCGGATCTGGGCGAGCGTGGGGACGGTTCCGTCGAGGGTCTTGGCGGCGAGGTCGCGCAGCGCGAGAAGCTTGTTTGCGGAGAGTCCACAGCCGCGTAGCCGGTCGTCGGGCGCGGCGATGAGGTGCTCAGGGCTGGGATGGTACTCGCCGAAGTAGGTGATAAGGCGCTTGAGGATGGCGGCCGCGGCTTTGCCGTGGAGCTGCTGATAGATGATCGATTCGAGGAGTGACTCGAAGGGAGAGTGCTGGCTCTTGAGGCGCAGCGTATAGGGGCCGGCGCGCTCGATGAGGCGTCCGAGGACGGGATCGGCTTGCGTGAGCTCGCGGATGGCGAGGGCGAAGTCGTAGCGTGGGGCAAGACGGCCGTTCACGGAAGACATGGAAGACAGGGTACAGCGTTCAACGATCACGGTTCAGCAATTGAGGTCAGGGCGCGTCCGCAAAGATCGGGGTTAAGTTATCGGGATCCTGCTTCCCACCCTTCATTCCGCGAAGGATGCGGCGCCCAGCAGATTTGAAGATCGTTGAGCGTGGCTATCGCGAGAGCTCGCAGATCCAGTTCACCTCCCAACTCTTTCCGCCGTCGGGTGAGAACGACTGTTCCATGCGCGCGGATTTCGGTGAAATGTTCATCCATACATAGCGCACAAGGATTGCGCGGCCTTTCCAGTCTTCCTGGTCGTAGAACTCTCCCCGGTTGCCATCGAACTGACCGACAACCGGCGGGAGGCTGAGCGTGCCGTTATCGACGTCCACAAGGTAGATGCTCCACTGATGCGATTGAGGATTGTAGAGGCGGAGTGTCTGGGCCTTGATGCGAAGGTTCTTCTCGGTGTTGCGGACGTCGAATTCCTCGAAGTTAGCGTTGCTGCCGAGGATCTTTTTGTGGTTCGAGATGCCGTCGTATTCGATCCAGGTATTCGAGCCGACGAGGCGATCCGGAAGGCGACGGACGTGGGCTTTCCAGTCGCCGATGAGGAAGTCGAAGTCGTGCGATCCATCTCGTTGGGGACCCGCCAGCACTGCGGCTGAGGCCGGTGAGTTCTGCGACCAGACAGCCTCAACGGCCGGATCATAAAAGAGAGCCGTGGTTATGAGTGCGGATATGGCGAATGTGAGCTTGAGAGATTTCATGGCGAACCATGCTCTCAAGGCCTCCAAAAAGGCGCAAGATCCTTTCTGAATGGCGATCTTCTGTTGCTAACCAGCTGGCTTGGCAAATCAAGAAATGCGACTGAATTGGTCGTTTACCTTTGTCGCCACAACGGGCCGCGATTTCCTTGGGTTAGCGGCGTGGCTTGATCATCGTAGGGTTTCGCCTGCTATATTGTTTCTTCACAAAAAACTTGACTCCAGACTGATGCCAAACCGGGAACTGCTGCGTGTAAGGGCGCGGCTCCCTCCAACCCATACGATTCAATGAGGACGCAAGGACGCATTCATGGCGCAGATTTTTGACCGCAGCTCGAACGCGCTGGCACGGGCTAGCCTGGTCTTGACGGGGTTGATTGTCATAGCCCTGGGTGTGACGCTCGATCAATTGCAACGGTCCCCCTGGGTAACGCGACAAGGGCAAAGGGCGGACCAGCCAGTTCCATTCAGCCACAAACATCACGTGGAGGGGCTGGGGCTGCAGTGCCAGTACTGCCACACGTCGGTGGAGAAGTCGAGCTATGCGGGGATTCCTCCGACCAGAACCTGCATGAACTGCCACGCCCAGATCTGGACCAATGCGAATCTACTTGAGCCGGTGCGGGAGAGCTGGGCATCGGGTCAGTCGCTGGTGTGGACGAAGATTCACGACCTGCCGGATTATGCCTACTTCAGCCACGAGATTCACGTGAACAAGGGGCTGGGCTGTTCGAGCTGCCATGGCCGCGTGGACGAGATGCCCATCATGTATCAGCAGAACACGCTGCAGATGGAGTGGTGCCTGAACTGCCACCGCAACCCCGCGGTAAATCTGCGGCCGACGAGCGAGATCTACAACATGGCGTGGAAGCCGGCGTCGGATCTGAATCCGGTGTGGTGCGCGGCGGTGGATGCGAAGCCGGGCACGCCGACCGCGGGGACGGTGAGCTGTACGACGACCAATCCTGGCGGCGGGACGGGGGCAGGCGGCTCCGAGCAAGCGTCGCTGCATTTGATTCCGGCGGCGAATGCGCAGGTGACGGATGCACCGGCGGGGGCCATGGCGGCTCCGCAGTTGAACTATACGAAGTTCACGAGCCAGGAGGCCCTGGGCCAGTTCCTGATTGAGCACTATCACATCCGCTCTCCGCGGGAGCTTTCAAGCTGCGAGGTGTGCCACAGATGAGAGAGCAGAGCACAGAGCACAGCGCGCAGGGCGCAGTGGGCGACGCAAACGAGATGCAGCAAGGAAATCAGGGCACGAAATTGACTCTCGCCCAGGTACGGGCGAAGCTGGCCGGACAGAAGGGCAAGCGTTACTGGCGGTCGATCGACGAGCTGGCCGGCACGCCGGAGTTCGAGGCGGCGGTGCGCGAGGAGTTTCCCGAGCAGGCCTCGGAGTGGATCGATACGGTGTCGCGGCGGTCCTTTCTGAAGGTCATGGGCGCGTCGATGGCGCTGGCCGGCCTGGCGGGGTGCACGAAGCAGCCGGATGAGCCTATCTATCCTTATGTCAAGGCACCGGAAGACCTGATTTTGGGCAAGCCGGTGTATTTCGCGACGGCATTCCCATTCGCCACCGGTGCTGTACCGCTTTTGGTGAAGAGCGATGCGTATCGGCCGGTGAAGGTCGATGGGAACCCGGAGCATCCTTACAACCGGGGCGGGTCGGACCCGATTACGCAGGGGACACTGCTCGACCTGTACGATCCCGACCGGTCGCAGCGCGTGATGCATCGCGGCGAGTCGAGCACCTGGCCGGTGTTTCTGGCGAATTTCCGCGGGGCGCTGGCGGATAAAAAGGCGTCAGGCGGCGAGGGGCTGGCTGTGCTGAGCTCGACGGTCACGTCGCCGACGCTGGCGCGGCAGTGGAAGGCGGCGCAGGCGGCGTATCCAAAGGCGAAATTTGTTCAGTATGACCCGGTGAACCGGGATTCGGCGTACACGGCGTCGAAGGCGGCGTTTGGTGACTATGTCGATGCGCAGTACAAGCTGGATGCGGCCGACGTAATCGTCTCGCTCGATGCGGATTTCCTGTCGGGCGCGGCGCATCCGGGATTCCATCGGCTGGCGAAGGATTACGCGAAGAAGCGGAAGCTCGAAGGCGCGAAGTCAGGCGACTACGGCATGAACCGCCTGTACGCGGTCGAGTGCATGACGACGACGACCGGTCTCAAGGCCGATCACCGGCTGGCGCTGAGGGCGAGCGATATTCCGGCGTTTGCGGCGGCCTTGGCGGCGGCGGTCGGCGCGGTTTCAGCTCCGAGTGGATATACCTGGTCGAGTGACGCTGAGGCATTTCTGAAGTTCGCCGCTGAAGACCTGAAGGCCAACGGCGGCAAGTGCGTCGTGATTCCGGGCGAGTTGCAGACGCCGGCGGTGCATCTGGCGGCGATTGCGATCAATCAGGCGCTTGGAAACGTTGGCAAGACGGTCATCTATACCGAGACCGTGAATCCATTGCCGTCAATTCAGGGCGACGACCTGAAGTCGCTGGTCGCGGACATGAATGCCGGCAAGGTCGACTACCTTCTGATTCTGAACGCGAATCCGGTGTATTCGGCTCCGGTGGATCTCGAGTTTGAGGACGCGATGGGCAAGGTGAAGTCCGTTGCCCACCTTGGGTCGCATTACGACGAGACGGGCCGGGCGGTCGAGTGGCATGTGAACTCGGCGCACTACCTTGAGAGCTGGTCGGACGCGCGCGCGTATGACGGCACCGTGTCCGTGGTGCAGCCGATGATCGATCCGCTGTATGGCGGGCACACGGCGCACGAGTTTCTGCAGTCGTTCCTCGACAATCCGGATATTTCGGCTTACGCAGCGGTACGCGAGACGTGGAAAGACAAGACGCCCGGCAAGGCCTCGGATGCGGACTTTGGCTGGCGCAAGGTGCTGCACGACGGCTGGATCGCGGACACGGCATTCACGTCTAAGAGCGCTGGAGGCAAGGCGCAGGTTCCAGCGCCTGCGGCACAAGTCGGCTTAGATACGCTTGAGGTGGTCTTCCGGCCCGATCCGAACGTATATGACGGGCGATATGCAAATGTCGGGTGGCTGCAGGAGATTCCGCGGCCAGTAACGAATGTGTCGTGGGACAACGCAGCGCTGATGAGCTACGCGACGCTCGAGAGGCTGGGCCTCGAAGAGCAGAACATCGTCGAGATCACGCTGAACGGCAAGAAGGTTCTAGCTCCGGCGATGGCGGTTCCGGGGCACGCCGATGGGAGCATCACGCTGCACCTGGGTCAGGGCCGCATGGCGGGCCGCGTGAGCGGCGGCGTGGGCTTCGATGCCTACCAGATTCGGCCTTCAGGCTCGCCCCTGCACGCGACGGGCGCAACTGTGAAGAAGATGCCCGGCACGTGGGGTTTCGCGGTCACGAAGAGCCACTACCAGGACCATCGCTCGGTTGCAGTAGGCGGCGACGGCAGCGGGACGCATTCGATCGAAGGCAACGAGGCAATCGACCGCGGGATCATTCGCTGGGCGACTCTCGAGGAGTTCAAGAAGGAGCCCGAGTTCGCGCATACCGGCGAGGGCCGGGACGTGCCTGAGCCGACGACGAGCATGTTCCCGTCGTACCTCTATAACCAGAACGCGTGGGGCATGTCGATCGACATGAACTCGTGTGTGGGTTGCAACGCCTGCGTGGTGAGCTGCTACGCGGAGAACAATATTCCGGTGGTGGGCAAACAGCAGGTGCGGATCGGCCGCATGATGCAGTGGCTGCGGATCGACACCTATTATGAAGGCGATCTGGCGGCTCCGCGTGCACATTTCCAGCCGATGGCGTGCCAGCATTGCGAGCATGCGCCCTGCGAGCAGGTCTGCCCGGTTGGCGCAACGGTGCACACGCCGGAAGGCCTGAACATGATGGTCTACAACCGTTGCGTGGGCACACGGTACTGTTCGAACAACTGCCCATACAAGGTGCGGCGGTTCAACTTCCTGCTCTACGCCGATTACGAGACCGAGAGCCTCAAGCTGATGCGCAATCCAGACGTGTCGGTGCGCAGCCGCGGCGTGATGGAGAAGTGCAGCTACTGCGTGCAGAGGATCACGGCGGCGAAGATTCAGGCGGACAAGGAAAACCGGCTGATCCGCGATGGTGAAGTAGTGACGGCGTGCCAACAGGCCTGCCCGACCGACGCGATCGTCTTCGGGAACATCAATGACGGCAACAGCCGCGTGGCGAAGCTCAAGAAGGAGGAGCGCAGCTACGGCGTGCTGGCGGATATCAGCACGCAGCCCAGGACGACGTATGTGGCCGAGGTGCTGAATCTCAACGAGGAATTGTCCAAGGCGCGCGGGGAGTTTGCATCGTGAGGAAACAGGGAACGGTTTACCCAGGTTCGGGGCTGAGAGGTTAAGGCGATGGCAACCAAAGAACCAGAGATCAAAGACCCGATGATCGACCCCCGGACCGGGGAGTACCGGGAGGTCGCTCCCGGGCACACCTTCAAGTCGGTCACGGAAAAGATTTCGCGGATCGTACTCACGCCTCATACGCCGCTCGGCTGGTATTTCGGCTTCATGCTGGCGGGCGGATTTGTTTTCGTGCTGCTGACAGCAGTCACGTGGCTGTTCCTCACAGGCGTTGGAATCTGGGCCATCTCGATGCCGGTGGCCTGGGGATTCGCGATTGTCAATTTTGTCTGGTGGATCGGTATCGGCCACGCGGGAACGCTGATCTCGGCGATTCTGCTTCTGTTCAAACAGGGATGGCGCAACTCGATCAATCGCTTCGCCGAGGCGATGACGATTTTCGCCGTGATCTGCGCCGGCATGTTCCCGTTGATCCACGTCGGGCGTCCGTGGTTGGGATATTGGCTGTTTCCCTATCCCAGCACGATGAATGTGTGGCCTCAGTTCCGCTCGCCGCTGCTCTGGGACGTCTTCGCGGTGTCTACCTACGCGACCATCTCGGTAGTGTTCTGGTATGTCGGCATGATCCCCGACCTCGGGACCCTGCGAGACCGAGCTACTTCGAAGTTCGCTCAGTTTTTCTATGGCACGCTCTCGATGGGCTGGCGTGGCTCGGTGCGGCACTGGGTGCGGTATGAAACAGCTTCACTGCTGCTGGCCGGCCTGTCGACTCCACTGGTGCTCTCCGTGCACACGGTCATCAGCTTCGATTTCGCCGTGGCGCTGGTTCCGGGCTGGCACACGACGATTTTCCCGCCCTACTTCGTCGCTGGAGCTATCTATTCCGGCTTCGCGATGGTCATCACGCTCGCCATTCCGATCCGCAAGTTCTATCACCTTGAAGACCTGATCACGATGCGCCACATCGACAACATGAACAAGGTGATGCTGGCGACGGGTCTGATCGTGGCCTATGGGTATTCGACCGAAGTTGTGATGTCGTACTGGTACTCGGCGAGTCACTGGGAATACTTCATGATGTGGAACCGCATGTTCGGTCCCATGGGGTGGTCTTACTGGGTGCTCATCACCTGCAACATCGCGCTGCCGCAGTTACTCTGGTCGAGAAAGCTCCGACAAAATGTAGCTTTTACCTTCATCATGTCTCTCATCATCAATACAGGCATGTGGTTTGAGCGGTTTGTGATTGTCGTGACCAGCCTGTACCGCGACTACCTGCCGTCTGCCTGGGGCACTTATCGGGCGACGAAGTGGGATTACGCGACGTTCGTGGGCACGCTGGGGCTGTTCACGTTTCTCTTCTTCCTCTTTATCCGCTTCCTGCCCATGATCCCAATGTCGGAGATTCGCATGCTGCTGCCGCAGGCGAAGATGCGGCGGGAAGCCGAGCCACAACTCGAGGCGGGTGACTGATGGCTGAACGCGAAGGAACCTACGGCCTGCTGGCCGAATTCGAAACGCCGTCTCAACTGGTGCGCGCCGCGGAGAACGCCTATGCGGCCGGATACCGGAGGATGGACTGCTACAGTCCGTATCCGCTGGAGGAAGCGGCGGAGGCGATCGGCTTTCACAAGAACGAGGTGCCGTTAATGACCTTGATCGGTGGTTTGCTCGGGGTGGGAGCGATGTTCCTGCTTGAGACCTGGATCTCGGTATGGAGCTACCCACTGAATATCGCCGGGCGGCCCTACTTCTCGTGGCCGGCGTTTATCGTGCCGGCATACGAGTGGACGATCCTGTGGTCCGGCCTTTCAGCAGCCTTCTGCATGCTGGCCGTTTGCGGGCTGCCACAGGTGTATCACCCGCTGTTCAATGCGCCGAATTTTCGCAGCGGAGCGACCAGCGACAAATTCTTTCTGTGTCTCGAATCGACCGATCCGAAGTTTGAGGTTGCCGAGGCACGCGCATTTCTTGAGAGCTTCGCGCCGGTTTCGGTGGTGGAGGTGGAGTATTAGGAAGACAGGGAACAGGGATCAGGGAACAGGGATCAGGCCAGCGTTCAGCGATCCGCGTTCAACGCTCCGGCTTCCACTTCTGTGCGTTGCAGGGGCGGCGCTGATCTTTGCCGCCGGGTGCCGGCAGGACATGCAGGATCAGCCGAAGATGATTCCGCAGCGCGGGACGGAGTTTTTCGCCGACGGACGCTCGGCGCGTCCGCAGGTGGTAGGGACGGTTTCGCGCGATCAGCTGCACGAGGACGAGTATTTCCACACCGGGCTGGTGGACGGCAAGGAGCAGGATGCGCTGCCGTTTCCGGCGACCATGCAGGTACTGGAGCGCGGGGAGGAGCGGTTCAACATTTACTGCACGCCGTGCCACTCGCGGGTAGGCAACGGGCTGGGGATGATCGTCGAGCGCGGCTACAAGCCGGCGGGCAATTATCACGACGCGAAGCGCCTGGCGCAGCCACTGAGCCACTACTTCTTCGTCATGACCAACGGATACGGTGCCATGCCGGACTACTCGGCGCAGCTCACGCCGGCGGACCGGTGGGCGGTGGCCGCCTATATCCGGGCGCTGCAACTGAGCCAGAATGCCACGCAGGCGGATGTTCCGGCGGGCACGGCTATCGAAAACCTGAACGATATTGCGGAGAAGGAAGGGCATCCGGAGTGGGCCGGGCCGTGGGAGCTGCCGGCGACGGCGGTTTCGGCGACGCCGGAGACAGGAATTGCGGCCGGTGCGCCGGCAACGCCCGCGAACGCTCCGAATGCGACGATTCAGAATCCTAAAAATGTGGGGAGTTCGACCACGCGCGGCGGCGAAGGCGCCAAGCCGGTTACGAAATAAGGAAACGCATGGCACACGGATATCAAGCGAAAGCGCTGCCGAGAGAACTGAATGCGCCGGCATTTGTGGATACGTGGCGGTCCCGCGCGCTGATGGTGGGCGGGGTATTCCTGGTCCTCGCCGTCATTCTCGGTTTTCTGAGCGGCGACCATTGGGAACATTTTCTGCGCGCCTGGCTGCACGGGTTCATGATGTGCTTCAACTTGTGCTTTGGCGGCATGCTGATACTGATGTTGCAGTATCTGAGCGGCGGCAAGTGGGGTCTGATCATTCGGCGTCCGCTGGAGGCAATGAGCCGCACGATCCCGATGGTGTTTTTGCTGTTTCTGCCGGTCGGCATCTTCGGGGCATCGATGGGCAAGCTGTACATCTGGGCGAAGTATGCCGACTGGGCTACCGCGCTGAAGAATGGCCTCATCTCGCACGAGGTAGCGCATGCTATCCACTACAAGCACGGGATTCTGAACGTTTGGTCATTCTGGGTAGTCTCGCT
>Ga0213872_10002119_pt1 | contig 11932 bp, 10 predicted proteins | sample VelepicomBERX_R2_FD_160071 | JGI IMG/M metagenome (GOLD analysis project Ga0213872, IMG submission 160071) | Rhizosphere microbial communities from Vellozia epidendroides in rupestrian grasslands, the National Park of Serra do Cipo, Brazil - RX_R2 | ecosystem: Host-associated > Plants > Roots >... | reverse complement strand
CGCCTGAAGGAGAACCGGTTCGTCAGCCTGATCGGCCCGGGGGGCATGGGAAAGACGAGTGTCGCGATTTCGGCGGCGCACGCCTTCGTGAACGGTACGAATTTTGACGCCTGGTTTGTCGACCTCGCGGCGATCACCGAACCGCTTTTGGTTCCGGTGGCGGTCGCGGCGGCGCTCGGCGCCTCGACCCAAACCGATGAAATCCTTCAGAGCGTCGCAAGCTTTCTGGCGGATCGTCAGGCGCTCCTCGTCCTCGATAATTGCGAGCACGTCATCACAGCCGCCGCCGCTCTTGCCGAACATCTCTATTTGCATGCTCCTCACATCCATCTTCTGGTGACGAGCCGCGAAGCCTTGCGGGTCGAGGGCGAGCAGATCCAACTCCTGGAACCCCTTCCCTTCCCGGACGAGAGTGACGTTCTTGGAACAATGAACGCACGCGATTGGCCGGCGGTCGAGCTCTTCGTCGAGCGGGCGATCGCAAGCGGAGGCTCGGATTTCACGGACGCCGATATGATGCTGATCGGGACCATCTGCCGGCGCCTCGACGGGATTGCGCTGGCGATCGAGCTGGCCGCGAGTCGTGTCGGATCCGTCGGACTCAACGGCGTGATGGACCTGTTCGACAACGGTTTACTTCGACGTGGCAGGCGAAGCGCCCTCCCGCGGCACCAGACGCTTCATGACATGATCGACTGGAGCTTCAATCTGCTGACCGAGCACGAGAAATATGCATTTCTCCTGTTGGGAGACTTCGTCGGCCCGTTCACCTTGGACGCGGCGAAGGCCATCATCAATGCCACGGCCGGCCACGAAACGAACGTAGCCGAAGATCTTTCCGGACTGGTCGAAAAATCGCTGGTCTGGACGCTGACGCGCAGCGGCGTCACGCTCTATCGATTGCCCGAAGTCGTGCGGGCATTTTGTCTGGAAAAGATAGGCGAGTGTCCGAGTCATCATCAGCGTGTGATGGGATGGCATGCCGCCTATTACGCCAAGGCGTTGCCAAGTCCCAGCCTCGAAACCACTGACCTCACACTCGATGAGATCGCGACCTTCTCCACCCAAATCGGCAACTTCCGGGCTGCGCTCGACTGGAGTTTCTCCGACGCCGGCAACCCTGCCCTCGGTGTAGCGATCGCCGCGGCGACGGCGCCCTACTGGATCCATCTATCGTTGCTCAGCGAGTGTCGGCGCTGGTGTCAGGCGAGCCTGGCGATGAGGACCTCGGTCGACCTTGATCCTGCGGCGGAGCTTGCGCTTCTCGAAGGCTTTGGCATCGCCGCACTTTTCACAGTCGGCAATGGCGATCAGGTCTTTGAAGCAATCACACGTGGCCTCGCTTTGGCGGAAGAGTGGAAGGCATCGAAGCGGCATCTCAATTTTATGGCTGGACTGCATATTTATTTCACTCGCATCGGCGACTTTGCGGCCGCGCTGGATGTCGCAAAACAAGGCATCAGCAGTATGGCTGTCAGCGCCGCCCCAGTTGCTCGAGTCGCCGCGGAATGGATGATGGGCATTTCCCTTCATCTTGTTGGCGATCACGCCGAAGCGAACCGTTATTTTGAGGATGGACTTCAACACTCAAGTGCGCTTGGCGCAAAGGAAGTCGATCTCTTCGGATACGACCATAGGGGCCGCGCCCTCATAGGCCTTGCGCGTTCGCTGTGGCTCACCGGCGCCCCCGATCAGGCGGCGAGGATAGCGGCGCAGGCGATCGAAACGAGCATGCGCTACGCAAACCCCGTCAATCTGTGCATCGCGCTGCTCTACACCAGCACCGTGTCGCTCTGGCGCGGCGATCTGGTCGAAGCCGACACGCGGATTTCGCGATTGATCGAGCAGGCCCACAAAAATCGGCTCACCCCCTACGAGGCCGTGGGCACGGCGCTTCGCGGCGAATTGAGGATCAAAAGGGGGCAGTTCGATCTTGGAGTCGAGGATTTGCGCGCCTCCCTCGTCTCGATGGGCAACGAGCGCCACAACGTCCTGCTCTCTCCGACGCTTCGAGCCCTGGCCGAAGGATATCTCGCGCTCGGATCGCTCGACGAAGCGCATCATACGGTTGAAGGCGCGTTGATCGATGCTGCGGGACGCGGCAACTGCCTGGAGTACCCGGAACTCCTGCGGGTGCAAGGACGGGTGAGGTTCCGGCGCGGTGATCTTGCCGGTTCACGCCTGTCGCTGACCGCAGCGATCAACATGGCTGAGAAACACGGGGCGCTTGGATTTGCGCTACGCGCAGCCACGGAGTTGGCTGAGATAGAGAGCGGCAACGGACATTTCGATGCTGCCATGGCGGCTCTCAAGCCGGTCTATGACCGCTTCACGGAGGGGTTCGAGACGGCGGACCTTCAGCGAGCAAAGAAGGTGTTGGGCGAGTTGGGTGGGGGCCTCAAAAGTCCGAATTCATAGGTGTTTTCGTCCTTGAGAGAGTTGCGTCCCATAACTAGCATTGCGGACCTATTCGCCGGCAGGAAGTGGGCTGAATCACGATGATCAAAGACCGCATCGTCGCCTTCGGCCCGTTCGAGCTGCGGGTCGGAGAGCGCCGGCTCTTGCGGGAAGGCTCGGCGGTCGATCTCGGGGGGCGCGGGATGGACCTCCTGATTGCGTTGGCGGAAGCCCCCGGCACGGTTGTCGACCAACGGTCTCTGCTCGACCGGGCATGGCCCAACATGAGCGTGGGCGAGGGCAGCCTGCGCGTCGCGATATCGGGCCTCCGCCGCGCCCTTGGCGAAGGCGAACAAGGCAGTCGCTATATCGCAAGTGTTTCGGGCCGCGGCTATTGCCTCGTCGCACCGGTGAAGCAAACGGCGGACGCGCCGGCGTCCGCAAGCCTCTTGGGCCCGCTGTCCCGGCCGGCGACGCTACCCGTTCCTCGCCGCCTGATTGGCCGCGACCAGGTGCTCGACGCGCTCACACGGCGCCTGAAGGAGAACCGGTTCGTCAGCCTGATCGGCCCGGGGGGCATGGGAAAGACGAGTGTCGCGATTTCGGCGGCGCACGCCTTCGTGAACGGTACGAATTTTGACGCCTGGTTTGTCGACCTCGCGGCGATCACCGAACCGCTTTTGGTTCCGGTGGCGGTCGCGGCGGCGCTCGGCGCCTCGACCCAAACCGATGAAATCCTTCAGAGCGTCGCAAGCTTTCTGGCGGATCGTCAGGCGCTCCTCGTCCTCGATAATTGCGAGCACGTCATCACAGCCGCCGCCGCTCTTGCCGAACATCTCTATTTGCATGCTCCTCACATCCATCTTCTGGTGACGAGCCGCGAAGCCTTGCGGGTCGAGGGCGAGCAGATCCAACTCCTGGAACCCCTTCCCTTCCCGGACGAGAGTGACGTTCTTGGAACAATGAACGCACGCGATTGGCCGGCGGTCGAGCTCTTCGTCGAGCGGGCGATCGCAAGCGGAGGCTCGGATTTCACGGACGCCGATATGATGCTGATCGGGACCATCTGCCGGCGCCTCGACGGGATTGCGCTGGCGATCGAGCTGGCCGCGAGTCGTGTCGGATCTCTCGGGCTCAACGGCGTGACAAACTTGCTCGACGACAAAGGCGGCTTACTTCGGCGCGATAGGCGAAGCACCCTGCCGCGGCATCAGACGCTTCATGACATGATCGACTGGAGCTTCAATCTGCTGACCGAGCAGGAGAGGTACGCATTTGTCGTGCTGGGAGTCTTTGCCGGCCCGTTCACCTTGGACGCGGCGATGGGGATCATCAATGCCTGTGCCGAATACCAAACGGCCACAGCCGAGGATCTTTCCAGCCTGGTCGAAAAATCGCTGGTCTGGACGCTGACGCGCGGCGGCGTCACGCTCTATCGATTGCCCGAAGTCATGCGGGCATTTTGTCTGGAAAAGATGAATGAGTGTCCGCATCGTGACGGAGTCATGGGATGGCATGCCGCCTATTACGCCAAGGCGTTGCCGCCCCCCAGCCTCGAAACCACTGACCTCACACTCGATGAGATCGCGACTTTCTCTACCCAAATCGGCAACTTCCGGGCTGCGCTCGACTGGAGTTTCTCCGAGGCCGGCAACCCTGCCCTCGGTGTAGCGATCGCCGCGGCGACAGCGCCCTACTGGATCCATCTATCGTTGCTCGGCGAGTGCCGGCGCTGGTGTCAGGCGGGCTTGGCGATGAGGACCTCGATCGACCTTGATCCTGCGACGGAGCTAGCGCTTCTCGAAGGCTTCGGCATCGCCAGACTCTTCACAGGCGGCAATGACAGTCACGCCTTCGATGCCATCACGCGTGGCCTCGCCTTGGCGGAAGAGTGCAAGGCATCGAAGCGGCATTTCAATTTTCTGGCTGGGCTGCATCTTTATTTGGCTCGCATCGGCAACTTCGCGGCCATGCTGGATGTGGCGAAGCAAAGCATCGGCCTTATCGCTGCCGGCGGAGACCCCGCCGCTCGGGTCGCCGCCGAATGGATGATGGGCTGTTCCCTCCATACTGCCGGCAAACACACCGAAGCGATGCGGTATCTCGAGGCGGGACTTCAGCATTCGAGTACGCTTGGCGCAAAGGAAGTCGATCTCTTCGGATACGACCATCGGGTCCGCGCCCTTGTGACCCTCGCGCGTTCGCTGTGGCTCACCGGCGCCCCCGATCAGGCGGCGAGGATAGCGGCGCAGGCGATCGAAACGAGCATGCGCTACGCAAACCCCGTCAATCTGTGCATCGCGCTGATCTACACCAGCACCGTGTCGCTCTGGCGCGGCGACCTTGCCGAGGCCGACACGCGGATCTCGCGATTGATCGAGCAGGCCCACAAAAATCGCCTCACCCCCTACCAGAACGTGGGCAAGGTGCTTCGCGGCCATTTGAGGATCAAAAGCGGGCAGCTCGATCTTGGGATCGAGGATTTGCGCGCCTCTCTCGACTTGATGAGCAACCACCGCCGCAACATCCTGGTCTCATCGACGCTTCGAGCCCTGGCGGAAGGATATCTCGCGCTCGGATCGCTCGACGAAGCGCACCATACGGTTGAAGGCGCGTTGATCGATGCTGCGGCGCACAGTAATTGCCTGGAATACCCTGAACTCCTGCGGGTGCAAGGACGGGTCAGGTTCCGGCGCGGTGATCTTGCCGGTGCGCGCCTGTCGCTGACCGAAGCGATGAGCATGGCCGAGAAACAAGGAGCGCTCGGATTTGCGCTACACGCGGCCACGGAGTTGGCCGAGATAGAGAGCGGCAACGGACATTTCGACGCTGCCGTAGCGGCTCTCAAGCCGGTTTATGACCGCTTCACGGAGGGGTTCGATACAACGGACCTTCGGCGGGCAAAGAAACTGCTGGTCGAGTTGGGCGGAGGACTCATCCCTCCGCATCCATAGGCGGAGCGCGACTTTCGATCTGCCTATGGGCCCTTGCCGTTGCGTAAAGCACATTTCACAACTCTTCACGCCAACTCGCGACGGATAGGCCTCGCCAGGGCGACGGCCCAAATAGGTCGGGAAAATCCCGCTCCTATCTTCGCAATTATTCGCAGCACTTAACACGCAATCGCCGGCGCTTTTGCCCAGGCTAACGGTGTTCGCAACCATCCCCTCCCTCGGAAGCGAACAATTCGGAGCCGGCGGCCACCTCCCCTTCCCCCCACAGGTCGCCGGCTCCTTCCCTTTTGACTGGGGTGCGACTGCATGACGAACACTCTCCTGTATGCCAGGACGGCGCCAACCTTCACCGATTTCCAGGTCCCCGGATGGAAGAAGGGCGGCCTCACCGGACGGCAAATGAATGCCGTGAGGGCACTCGTGCTGAGCGACCTGGAAGAGCGCTACAGCGTCCCCCGGCTGGCGGCGGTTGCCGGGCTCAGCGTCGCCCATTTCAGTCGAGCCTTTCACAGGACCTGTGGAATGCCGCCGATGAAATATGTGAGGCACATCAAGGTCGAGGCGGCCTGCGGCTTGATGCTGCGCGACGCCTTTCCCTTGTCCGAGATCGCGCTGAAGTGCGGATTTTCAGACCAACCCCACTTCTGCCGGGTCTTTCGCGCCATTACCGGCGATCCGCCGACACACTGGCGGAAGAAACATAGCTAGGCGGCAGAGATGCTCACTCCTGCCGAAGCCGTGTTGCACGCCGCCCTGGCTGCACTGGGAGATGCCACCCGCCGCCAGATCTTTGAAAGGATCATCCGGCAGCCGTCGACGGTCGGGGCATTAGCCCATGGGTTCCCGGTCACCCGGTCGGCCGTATCCCAGCATCTACGTGTCCTGAAATTGGCTCGGCTGGTCGTCGATGAGTCGCAGGGGACGCGACGGCTCTACCGATTCGACCCTGTCGGCATCTCCGCCCTGGAGGCATGGGTCAGGGCCATGCGGGCATTCGCGGCGGCCGAGAAGGGATGACGGGATGCCCAAGCTGGACCGCGTCGCGGTACTCTTCTCGATCAATTGCTTCGCGGCCATGGCCCTGGCGCTGGCGATCGGCTTCGGCCTCGATCTCCCACGCCCCTATTGGGCGGTGATGACCGTCTACATCACCAGCCAGCCTTTGGCTGGCGGCGTGCGGTCCAAGGCGGTCTTCCGCCTGATCGGCACCTTCTCCGGCGCCCTGTTCACCGTTTTCGCGCTGCCGCCTCTGGTCAACGAGCCCTGGTTGCTGATCACTGCGTTGGGCCTTTGGGTCGGCGGTTGCCTCGGCGTCTCGCTGCTCGACCGCACCCCGCGTGCCTATGCGCTGATGCTGGCCGGCTATACCGCCACCTTGATCGGCTTCCCCACCGTCGACCATCCCGGCCAGATCTTCGATGTCGCCGTGTCGCGTGTCGAGGAGATCTCGCTCGGCATCGTCTGCGCCACCATCACCCACAGCCTGTTCTTTCCGAGCCCGGTCGGCGCCATGCTGAAACTGCGCGTCGCCGCCTGGCTGAAAGATGCCGACGCCTGGACTCTCGCCTTGCTGCGCCAGAACGAGGGCGAGGCAGTGGCCGATCGGCGCCATCTGGCGACGGCGGCGAACGAGATCCATATGCTGTCGATCCTGCTGCCGTTCGACACCTCGGCGCTGCGCTACGCCGTCGAGACGGTGCGCGCCATCCATCACCGCTTCCTGACCCTGATCCCGGTTCTGTCGGGCATCGATGACCGTCTTCAGGCCCTGCGCGCCGAGGCCGGCGGAATAGACGGCCCGCCCCGCGAGGCGATGGCGGCAATCGCCGACTGGATCGAGACCGGAGCCGATTACGAGGTGTCGCGGTCGCTGCATCAGCGGATCGAAGAGTGGAAATCGGCGGATCGCGGCGCCGACTGGAAGGCGCTACTGCGCTTCAGCCTGTTCAGCCGGCTGCAGGATCTGCTGATCGATCTGGGCGAAGGCCATCTGCTGCATAAGACGCTGCTCGCCCCGCCGGGACCGCTGCCGGTCGAATTGCCGGTGATCCTGTCCAAGAGCACCCGAAAACGTCTGCACCGTGATATCGGCTTGGCAGCCCTGTCCGGACTGGGGGCTTTCTTGACCATCGCGATCGTTTGCGGATTGTGGGTGCAGAGCGGATGGCCAGATGGCACTGCGGCGGCGGCGCTGGCCGGCGTCTATTGCGCCCTGTTCGCCGCACTCGACGATCCGGCGCCGGCGATCGAGAGATTCGGCTGGATGATCGCCCTCGCCATGCCGCTGGCGGCGTTCTTCCTATTCACCGTCCTGCCGGGCATCGACGGATTGCCGCTGCTGCTGCTGTTCATCGCGCCGCCATTCCTGGTCGCCGGCGCCTTGATGGTCGACAGGAAGACCGCGAGTTGGGCCCTACCCTTCACTATCGCCTTCGCCAGCGCGTTGGCGCTGCAGGAAACCTATACGGCCGATTTCGCCGCTTTCATGAACTCCAACTTGGCGATCTATGTCTCGCTGTTCGTCGCGATCATGGTGACCCGCTCGATCCGCTCAATCAGCGTCGATACCGCGGCGCACCGGCTGCTGATCCGCACCTGGCGCCAATTGGCAACCCTGGCGCGCGATCCCGGCACTGCGAATTCCACCGAACTGGCTGCCGAGATGGTCGACCGGCTCGGTCTTCTCGTGCCCAAGCTGGCGGCGGCGCAACCCTCCAGCATCAACGGCCAGGACGTGCTGACCGATCTGCGCATCGGCATGAACATCGCCCTGGTCCAGCACTATCGCGCCAGCCTGCCGGCCGAGCAGGGCGCGCGGCTGACCGATCTGTTGCAGCGGGTCGGCGCCCATTTCTCGTCACTGACCGAGAAACGCGAACCGCCGCCCCCTTCTGCCACCCTGCCCGTTCTGGATTCCTGCCTGCGCGCCGCTTTGGCCGCCGCCGGCGAGCAACATCAGGCCGGTATCGCCGCCCTGGTCGGGCTGCGCCGCAATCTGTTCCCCAAAGCTCCCGCTTTTGCCGAGACCGTGTAATGACCAGTGAAATCGACATCGCCGGCGTTTTTCTCTCCACGATGGTGCCGACATCCATCGCCTCCCTGTTCCTGACCTGGTGCGTCAGGACGCTGCTGGGCGATACGGGGGTCTATCACTACGTCTGGCATCCGGCTTTGTTCGATGCCGCGCTTTTCCTCATCCTGTGGGCGGTCGTCGTCGCCCTGCCCGTGAAGGTCTGACCATGCCCAACTTGAAGCCTTTCCTGCAGTCTGCGTCGCGCGTCGGGATCACGCTGATCGTCGTCGCCGTCGGGGTCTTCGCCGGCCGCAAGGTGTGGCTGCATTACCAGACCGAGCCCTGGACCCGCGACGGGCGGGTCCGCGCCGACATAGTCGGCATCGCCCCCGACGTCAGCGGCCTGGTGACCGAGGTGTCGGTGGTGCACGACCAGACGGTCACGCGCGGCCAGCTGCTGTTCACCATCGACCGCGAGCGCTATGACCTGGCGCTGCGCCAGGCCGACGCGGCGATCTCCACCGCCCAGGCCACCATCGGGGTACAGAAAGCCAACATCATCGTGCAGAAGGCGGCCATCGCCGACCATCGGGCGGCTCTGGCCGAGGCACAGCGCGAGGCGGTGCGCAATGACGGGCTGGGCCCGTTGGTGTCGCGTGAAGCGACCGAGCAGAGCCACACCAAGGTTTCCGAGGAACAGGCCGCCGTCGCCCAGGCCGAAGCCGCCACCGCCCAGGCCGAGGCCGCGGTGATCCAGGCCGAGGCGGCGCTGGGCCAGGCCGAGGCGGCGCGCGCGGTTGCCGCGCTGAACCTCGATCGCACCGAGGTGCGGGCGCCGACCGACGGTTTCCTGTCCGACGTCGATGTGCGGGTTGGCGATTATGTCGCCCCCAGCAAGGCGGTGATGGCCATGGTCGATGCCGCCTCGGTGCGCGTCGAGGGCTATTTCGAGGAAACCAAGATGCAGAGCCTGCATGTCGGCCAGGCGGTCGAGGTGCATCTGATGGGCGAGGAAAAGTTAATCCGCGGCCATATCCAAAGCATCTCGCCGGCCATCGAAGACCGCGAGCGCGGCCCTTCGGCCTCGATGCTGCCCAACGTCAATCCGACCTTCAGCTGGGTGCGCCTGGCCCAGCGCATTCCGGTGCGCATCGCGCTCGACAAGGTGCCGACCGGCATCCGCCTGATCGCCGGCCGCACCGCCAGCGTCACGGCCCTGACGGAGGCGGAGGCGAAATGAAGCGCCTCGTTCCCCTCGCCGCCGCGCTGGGCTTGAGCGCTTGCACGCTTGGTCCCGATTATCGTCTGCCCGACGAAGCGACCATCAACACGCCGCACGCCCAAGGCGGTTTCAACGCGGCTACCTCGGAAGCGGTCTCCAACGCCGCGGTACCCGATGGCTGGTGGAAACTCTATGACGATCCGCGCCTCAATGCGCTGGAACAGGAGGCTTTGGTCACCAATACCGATCTCAGGGTAGCCGCGGCCAATTTAGCCCGGGCCGAGGCGACGTTTCGCGAAGTCGATGGTCGCAGGGAAATCGTCGGCGATGCCTCTTTCGCGGCGGTGCGCACCCAACAGTCGGGCGAGTCCTATCTCGTGCCCGGACAGCTGCCGAGTGCCTGGCTAGGCAATGGCAGCGTCAATATCGGCTACCAGCTCGATCTGTTCGGCCGCCTGAAGCGTGCCTCGGAGGCGGCCCAGGCCGATGCCGAGGCAGTGGCCGCCGCCCAGGATCTAGCTCGCATCACGGTCGCCGCCGAAGTAACTCGCGCTTATGTCGATGCTTGCTCGGCCGGGTACGAATTGTCGGTGGCGCAGCGCCAGGTGGAGTTGCAGCAGCGCTCGAACGAGGTGACCTCGCGCCTGACCAACGCGGGGCGAGACTCAAAGATCGACGTGACGCGCGGCGAAGCCCAGCTCGAACAGGTCAAATCGTCGCTGCCGGGGTTGCGCGGCCGCCGCCAGGTGGCGCTCTACCAGTTGGCCGTGCTGACCGGCAAGCCGCCGGCCGATTTCCCCAAGGATCTGGAAAACTGCACCGAACTGCCGCGCATTCGCCGGCAGATTCCGGTCGGCGATGGCGCCGCCCTGCTGCGGCGCCGGCCCGACATCCGCCAGGCCGAGCGCGGTCTGGCCGCGGCCACCGCGCGGATCGGCGTCGCCACCGCGGCGCTTTATCCCGACATCTCGCTGGGCGCCAGCGCAGGCGCCATCGGCAACATCACCGATCTCGGCATGCCGGCCGCCCAGACCTGGTCGGTGGGCTCGCTGATCTCCTGGACCTTCCCGCTGGAAAGCGAGCAAGCCCGGGTCGAGGAAGCCGATGCCGGGGCCAAGGCGGCGCTGGCCCGCTTCGACGGGGTGGTGCTGAATGCGCTGCGCGAAACCGAGAGCAGCCTGGCCGTCTATCAGCGCGATCTCGAGCGCAACGCCATCCTGCGCGCGGCGCGCGACAAGGCGGCCGAGGCGTCGGGCGAAGCCGACGCGCTCTATAAAGGCGGGCGCACGCCCTATCTGACGGGATTGCTGGCGCAGCAGACCCTGACCAGCTCGGAACAAACCCTGGCCGCCTCGGACAGCCAGGTCTCGCTCGATCAGGTCACGCTGTTCCTGGCGCTGGGCGGAGGCTGGCCGCAGGAATAGAGCGTCGGACGATCGACTCGATAGAAGTGGCACTTAGAAATTACGCCCTATCGGAGAAGTCGCTGCACCTCTCGCTTGAGTGTCGGCAGGTCGCGCACGACAACGTCCCAGACGAGAATGAGGTCGACGCTCCAATACCCGTGGATCAGCCGGTTCCGGAAAGCAATGATTCTCCCCCAAGGGACGGTTTCACTTTCACGCAGCGCCGGGGAAAGTTTATTGGCCGCCTCGCCAATGATCTCGAAGTTCCGGATCACCGCATCCTGAATCAAGCGCTTGTCCAGGAATTCATCCCGTCCACCGGCAGTGAAGCTTTCGATAGCCGAGATGCTATCGACGATATGCTCCAGATAAGGACGGTCGGTTTTCACAGTGGGCGGGCTTCGGCTTCGATATAGGGCCGGAAGTAAGGGCTCAGTCCGCGCTCGCTAACGAGATCGACCTTTCGGCCCAACAGATGCTCCAACTCTTCCGCCAAGGCCAGATAATCATCGAAGCCGCGGTCATCTCGCATCGTCACCAGCAAATCGATGTCGCTATCGGGGCGTTCCTCCCCTCTCGCGACCGAACCGAATAGGCGCAAGCGCAAGGCACCGTGTCGATCCGCAATATCGCTGATCGCCTGCCGTTTTGCGTTGAGCTGTTCGAGTACCGTCATCTCATGAACCTCGGACACCTGCACAATTGTACAAGCATCGGGTAAATCGGTCGAGCGCACAGCAAAAACGGCAGATCCAAAGGAATCTGCCGTTTTGAAGATGGTAGCGGAGGAGGGACTTGAACCCCCGACACGCGGATTATGATTCCGCTGCTCTAACCAGCTGAGCTACTCCGCCCCAAGCTGAGGAGGGGGTTTTATATAAGGCCTGATCCGGTGTCAAGCGTCAGGCGCGGGCAGATATCCAACCGCCGCCCAGCATCC
>Ga0213872_10002118_pt1 | contig 11937 bp, 11 predicted proteins | sample VelepicomBERX_R2_FD_160071 | JGI IMG/M metagenome (GOLD analysis project Ga0213872, IMG submission 160071) | Rhizosphere microbial communities from Vellozia epidendroides in rupestrian grasslands, the National Park of Serra do Cipo, Brazil - RX_R2 | ecosystem: Host-associated > Plants > Roots >... | reverse complement strand
GGCAGCCGACTTCGACGAGCGCGATCCGGCGCTGCAGGCCTTGCTGTCCAAGGTCATCGCCACCTGCCGTGAAAAGGGCAAGTACGTCGGCATCTGCGGCCAGGGTCCCTCGGACCACCCGGACTTCGCCGAATGGCTGATGGCGCAAGGCATCGAGTCCATCTCGCTGAACCCGGACACGGTGATCGATACCTGGCAGCACCTGGCCAAGAAGTAAGTCACACCCGCCGCAGCGGCCAGCCGCATGGCTGGCCAGATGACGAGGGCGCGGACAGAAATGTCCGCGCCCTTGTTTTTTGCGCCGGCAAGCTGGGTTAGACTTATGGGCGCCTGTCATCGATACTGAAGATCATGCAGGCATTTTTTTTGGGGATCACTCATGACGGATTGGGCCATCTGGCTGGTGCTGGCCGGTGTATTGCTGGCGGCCGAACTGTTTACCGGCACCTTCTACCTGCTGATGATCGCGCTGGGCCTGATCGCCGGTGGCGTGGCGGCATGGAGCGGTGCGCTGCTGGAGTGGCAGTTGCTGGTGGCTGCCGTGGTCGGCGTGGTGGCGGTGCTGGGCTTGCGGCGCAGCCGCTTCGGCCGCTTGCGCCAGGGCAGCGCCAATGACGATCCCAATCTCATTCTCGATATCGGCCATACCGTCGACGTGCCGGCCTGGCAGGCACAGGGCGAGCGCCATACCGCGCGGGTGCCTTACCGTGGCGCACAATGGGACGTGGAGCTGCTTCCCGGCCATCACCCGCTGCCGGGCATCCATGTCATCCGCGAGATACGCGGCAGTCGCCTGTTCGTGGCGCCGCGCTGAATCACTATCCCTCTTTCCCGACCCCTCTTCATCGTTCCAAGGAGAATCCCATGCTGGGCAGCGTTACCCTGGTCATTTTCTTCCTCGCCATCGTCTTCGTCGTGCAGACGGTCAAGGTGGTCCCGCAGCAGCATGCCTGGGTGGTGGAGCGCCTGGGCAAGTACCACGCGACGCTGGCGCCGGGCTTGAATATCGTGGTGCCCTTCATCGACCGCGTGGCCTACAAGCACATCCTCAAGGAAATCCCGCTGGATGTGCCGCCCCAGGTCTGCATCACCAAGGACAACACGCAGCTGCAGGTGGACGGCATCCTGTACTTCCAGATCACCGATCCCATGCGCGCCTCCTACGGTTCATCGAACTACATCGCGGCCATCACCCAGCTGGCGCAGACCACGCTGCGCTCGGTGATCGGCAAGATGGAACTGGACAAGACCTTCGAGGAACGCGATCACATCAACACCGCCATCGTCAGTGCCATCGATGAATCGGCCGAGAACTGGGGCGTGAAGGTCTTGCGCTATGAAATCAAGGACCTGACGCCACCCAAGGAAATCCTGCATGCCATGCAGGCGCAGATCACCGCCGAGCGTGAGAAGCGCGCCCTGATCGCCGCCTCCGAAGGTCGCAAGCAGGAGCAGATCAACATCGCCACCGGCGAACGTGAAGCCGCCATCGCCCGTTCCGAAGGCGAGAAGCAGGCCTCCATCAACCGCGCCCAGGGCCAGGCCGCGGCCATCCTGGCCATTGCCGAAGCCAGCGCCGAGGCGATCCGCAAGACCGCCGCCGCCATCCAGCAGCCCGGGGGCACGGATGCCGTCAACCTGAAGGTGGCCGAGCAGTATGTGGACGCCTTCGGCAAGCTGGCCAAGACCAACAATTCCATCATCGTGCCGGCCAACCTGTCGGACATGGGCGGGCTGATCGCCACCGCCCTGCAAGTGGTCAAGCAGCAGAAATAGGGGATGCACTTGTCTTTTTCGCGTCGTTTTTTCCTTGCCATGCTGGCTCGCACTACCGCGGGGCTGGCCGCGAGCAGCCTGCTGCTGACGGTGCCCGCCAGCGCCGAGGACACGCCTGATGCGGCCGCGCTGGCCGCCCGGGTGGATGCCCGGATGGCGCAGTTGCTGGCCCAGTACCCCATCCCCGGCGCCAGCATCGCCATCGCCTACCAGGGACGGTTGCTGTACCAACGCGGCTACGGGATGGCCGTGACGGAATCGAACACGCCGGTCACGCCGGCCACGCGCATGCGTATTGGCAGTGTCTCCAAGGTCGTGACGGCCCTGGCCGTGCTCAAGCTGTTCGAGGATGAACTGCCGCAGGCGCTGGATCGCAAGGTCTTCGGCCCCGAAGGCCTGTTGCCTGACGCAGCCTATCCCGATTTTGCCCAGCCGCTGGACCAGCGCGTCCTGAAGATCAGCCTGCGTGACCTGCTGCAGCACACCAGTGGCTGGGGCGGCAGCGACTACGACCCGCAATACGACCTGGTCAATATCGCCAAGGCGCAGCAGGTGGCGGCCCCGGCCTCGGCGCGCGACGTGATCGCTTACATGGTGAAGCAACGCCTGCTCGACGCCGCGCCCGGCACCGAGTTCTTCTACAGCAATCTCGCCTACAACGTGCTGGGACGCATCATCGAGCACAAGTCCGGCAAGCCCTATGCGCAAGCAGTGCAGGAGCTGGTGCTGCAGCCCGCAGGCGTCGAGGACGCGCTCATTGCCGGCGATGCCCGCATGCAGCGCGCTGCCAATGAAACGGTCTACTACGATGACCCGCGCTGGCCGGCGGTACCCAGCCAGGATGGCAGCGGCGCCACCGGCCCCGAATCCTACGCCGGGCTGCATTTTGCCAGCATGGACGCCACGGCCGGCTGGATCTGTACGGCTGCTGACCTGGTACGCCTGGCCGATGCCGCCCAGGGGCGGACCATGCCGGCCTTGCTCAAGCCTGGCACCGTGAGCCTGATGAAGCAGCGTTCGGGCGCCATGCCGGACAACAACTACGGGCTGGGCTGGGTCGTCACGCGTATGGGTGGCGTAGAGATCCTGTCACACAGCGGCGCCTTGACGACCGGGACCTACGCCTACCTGCAGTCACGCGCCGACGGCTGGTCGTGGGCTGTGCTGTTCAATCGCTTGCCGATTCCCTATCCGGCGGAGCAGGGAGTGAGCGAGTTGCAGGCCTTCCAGGTGGCCGTGCAGCGCGGCCTGATGGGGGCCATCATCGCTACCGGAGACGCAGAGGGCGGCCAATAGGCAGGCTTTGGCCACCCTCAGGGGGCGGCCAGGACAAGCAAAGCCCCGTGCAGCGTCAGGCCGCACGGGGCTTTTGTCTTGTTGGAAGGGGCAGCGCTCGCGTTCCTGGTGGGTGCCGCCTCAGCTCTCCAGCGTGGCGCCCTTGGCCGGTTCATCGGCCATGAAGGGCAGGGTGATGTCCACCCGCAAGCCGCCATCCTTGCGATTGGCCGCCCGGATGAAGCCCTGGTGAGCCTCCACGATGCGCCTGGCAATCGACAGGCCCAGGCCATGGCCGGCGCTGTTGCTCTTGGTGCGACTGCTGCGGAAGAACAGTTCGAAGATGCTGTTCATCTCTTCCTCGGGTACGCCCGGGCCGCGATCGAGGATGGACAGGTGCAACATCTTGTTGATCTCGTCGATCTGGGCCACGATCTGCACCGTGGTATCGGGCGCGGTGTGCTTGATGGCATTGCGCAGCACGTTTTCGATGGCGCGGTACAGCAGCTCCGGATTGCCCTTGATCTGGACGCGGCAATCGATATGGCTTTCGATGCGCTTGCCCAGGGTTTCGGCCTCGAAGCTGGCATCGCTGGTCATCTCGCCCAGCATGGGCTGGATGGCGATGGGTTCCTCCATCGAACCGGGTACGTTGGCTTCCAGGCGCGAGAGCGTCAACAGTTCGCCCACCAGCTTGTCCATGCGCACGCTTTCACGTTCGATGCGCTCCAGGGTCAGGTCCAGCTTGTCCTTGTCCTGCACGCGTGCCAGGCCGATGGCCATCTGCAGGCGGGCAATCGGCGAGCGCAACTCGTGTGACACATCGTGCAGCAGGCGGCGCTGGCTCTCCATGAGCGTGCGCAGCTTGGCGGTCATGGCGTCGAAGTCACGGCCCAGGTCGGCCAGCTCGTCGCTGCGCGAACTCATCACCGGTTCCAGTTCCAGATCCAGGTTGCCGTTGGCGGCCTGGTTGAAGGCATTCTTGAGGTGGCGGATAGGATAGGAAAAATACCAGGCCAGCAGCAAGGCGAACACCAGGCTGGCCACCATGGCCACGGCAATGGGCATGGTCGGGAAGAACAGCGGCTGAGGGCCACGGTCACCCCGATGACGCGGCTCCCTGCCACCCGGGCCACCCGGACCCGGCGGCGGACCGAACTCGTCGTTGGGCGCCGGGATGAACATCAGGTAACTGTGGCCATTGGACGCCTTGACCAGCTCGACCACCCGTCGGTCTTTCTCGGTGGCCAGCACGTGGCGGGCTTCTTCTACCAGCTTGGGCGGGACTTCGCGTCCCATGAGGTCCTTGTTCTCTTCATCGACCGCATACAACTGCAGGCGATGCGGACGGCCCTCGTTGATGAGGCTGCGCAAGGCTTCGGTGCCACCGAATTGCAGGGTGGCAGCGGCCGAGCGGATCATGAACGAGGCCGGTGGGCTCAGGTCGATTTCCGAGGAGCGGTTGGTCCGTTCCAGGTTCTCGATCCAGAACAGCACGCCCACGCCGAAGGTGGCGGTGATCTGGGCAATGGCGATGAAGAAGAAGAACTTCCAGAATAACCGACCCACTTTATTCCTTGATGAACTGATAGCCCAGTCGGTAGACGGTCTGGATGCAGCTCTTGTCGCTGCCCAGTGCGGCGATCTTCTGGCGGATGCTGGAGAGGTGCACGTCGATATTGCGGTCGAAGCGCGCCAGTGGGCGACCCAGGCCCTGTTCCGACAAGTGCTGCTTGCTGACCGGCTTGCCGGCATTGCGTGCCAGCACTTCGAGCAGGTTGAATTCGCTGCTGGTCAGTTCCAGCGGCTTGTTGTTCCAGGTGGCACGGCGTTGTTCCGGCCACATCGACAGGGCGCCCACGGCCAGCGGCGAGTAGGGCGACTGTTCGTTGCTCTCGGCCGAGGCGCGACGCAGGATGGCGCGGATGCGGGCAGCGATCTCGCGCGGCGTGCAGGGCTTGGGAACGTAGTCGTCCGCACCCAGTTCCAGGCCGATGATGCGGTCGGTGTCGTCACCCTTGGCGGTCAGCATCACGACCGGCATGCTGCTCTTGGCGCGGATGCGGCGCAGGGTGTCGACCCCGTTGAGGCGCGGCATCATCACGTCCAGCACGGCAATCGCGTACTGGCCGGTCAGCGCCTCGGCGGCACCTGCCTCACCATCGTAGGCGACATTGACTTCGAATTTTTCCTGCTCCAGGTATTCCTTGAGCATATCGACGAGTTCGACATCATCGTCGATCAAAAGCACTTTAGACATTGCTGCATTCCATTCTCGGGTTGCCCTGCATTCATGCCGCCGGGCGTCGGCAGTCGGTAATATGCCGTAAAAGGTTTTGCAGAAGTGTTTCAGACCATCTTTACATTTGCATCTTTACATTCATTTACCCACGTCGGGGCGAACATTTCAAGGCAAAGTTGTCCTTCGTCGTGACACTTGCCCCCGGGATTTCCGGCAAGTAATCCTTTCGCGCCTCGCCAGCCGCAAAGCCGCGCCAGCAGGCCATCCCAACGAAAATTTACCCAGATTTACCACGCTGGAGCGAACTTAACATGCTGCGATATCCGATACTTGTCCATAGCAAGAGCTCAATGCCGCGCCGTTCACAACCAGGGGGGCCATCATGTCCATCAGCAGCATTTCTTCCAGCAATTTCACGCTGGCCGATCTCTCGGGCCTGTCCGGCCTGAGCAGTACCAGCAACACCAGCAGCGCTAATACCCAGTTCGACTTCCCGCCGCCGCCACCGCCGCCGCGTGGTGGAGGAGAAGGTGGCGGCCTCATCGGCGCCCTCAAGGATGTACTGGCCTCGCTGGGCGTGTCGCTGGATGCCGTATCCACCAGCGCTACCAGCGCCACCAGCACGACCTCGCTCACCTCTGCCGATACCAGCACGACCAGCAACGTGGACTCCAAGCTGGATGCCTTCCTGCAACAACTGATAGCCACCCTGCATGCGCAGGGCACGCAGGCAGCCACTTCCACCACGGCAACCAGCTCCTCGTCGTCGAGCGCGTCGACCACTGCGAGCAACGACAGCGAAGACTCCAGCTCGACCTCGGCAACGGCGTCGCCCACCCCAAGCTCCTACACCCATGCCGGACACCCGCACCATCACGGCGGACGACTGGAGGCGGACCTGAAGAGCCTGATCTCCGAACTCTCCAGCAGCACCAGCAGTACGGATTCCAGCAGCACCGGCAGTTCCACCTCGAGCTCCACCGACAGCTCGGTCAGTGCGCTGCAAACGTCCTTCAGCAGCCTGCTCAGCTCGCTGGGCACGCCCTCAAGCACAACCTCCCTGACCAGCTTCCTGCAAGCCCTGCAAAGCAAGCTGGCCGATGGCAACACGACCGGCAACCTGGTCAATACGACCGCCTGAGGTTGCGATCCGGGATGTATCCAGCCGTGGGAGATGGCCGGTCAGCATGCTAAGCTGCCGGCCATGATTATTTCCGACCCCGCCATCCTGGCGCAATTGATGGGCCTGATGTGCGAGGCCATCGCCCTGCGCGGCGCCGGCCAGCCTGAGGCGGCGCTTGCCGCGCTGGACCAGGTGCTGGCGCTGGACGAGCAATTCCTTCCGGCGCAGATGCAGCGTGCCGACCTGTTCGAGCAGGAGGGGCGCTGGGAGGACGCTGTCGCTGCCTACGAAGCCTGCCTGGATATTGCGCCCGATTTCGACGACGCGCGCAGCGCTCATCGTCTTGCCTTGGCCAGCCTGGCCGAGCACTGCCGCTTGCAACTGGGCGATGCCGCCCTGGGCGCACGACTGCAAGCCGATATCGCCCACACCCTGGCGCAGACCCTCCTCAAGCTGGACCAGGCCGAGCAGGCGCTGGCCGCCATCGACCTGGCTTTGGCGCAGGCGCCGGCACAACTGGCTCACCAAGCCATGCGCGCCGACATCCTGTTGCGCCTGAATCGCCACGAAGAGGCCCTGGGCTGCTATCCAGCCTTGGAACCCGCCGATGCTGGCACAGCTGCGCTGCAGGCCTTCAACCGCGGCGATATCCTCTGGCGCATGGGGCAGGTCGAGGCGGCGCAGGCCAGTTTCGAGCGCGCATTGCAGCTGCAAACCGACTTTGCCCAGGCGCGCGTGGGCCGCGCACATCTGTTGTTGATGCAAGGCGATTTTCGCCAGGGCTGGGCCGAGCATGAATCCCGCTTCCAGATCGCCGAGCTGGCGCGCCGGTCGATACAGGCCGACAGCCCGCGCTGGCGCCCGGGTGACGAGGTGCAGGGCAAGCATGTGCTGCTCTGGGCAGAGCAAGGGCAGGGCGATACCCTGCAGTTCGCGCGCTACATCGCCGTGGTGGTACAGCAAGCTGCGCGGGTGACACTGTGCGCCCCGGCGGCGCTACTTCCTTTGCTGGCGCAGTCCTTCCCCACGATCGATTGCGTGACCACGGCCGTCCAGGCCGGGCCGCACGATCTGCATGCCTCCCTGATGAGCCTGCCCTGGTTGCTGGACCTGCCGGATCCCGCGCAGGGCCCGCAGCCACCGTACCTGCGCATCGACGCGTCGCGGGTACAAGCCTGGCGCGAGCAACTGGATGGGCTGCTGCCCGAACGCCGGCCCCGCATCGGCATTGCCTGGGCAGGGCGGCAATATGCCACCGTCCACCACAGTCGTGACCTGCCGCTGGCCGAGCTGGCGCCGTTGCTGGACCTGCCGGCCGACTTCGTGAGCCTGCAGAAGGAAATCCCGGCTTCCGACCTGGCCAGCCACGCGGACCTGGGTCATCGGCTGCATGCCGTGGCGCTGGACGACTGGGCCGATACCGCCGCCCTGGTCGGGGCGCTGGACCTGATCATCAGTGTCGACACTGCGGTGGTGCACCTGGCCGGCGCGCTCGACGTGCCAACCTTGCTGCCACTGCGGCTGGAGGGGGAGTGGCGCTGGGGATTGCAGGCCAGCCGCAGCGACTGGTACCGGTCCGTGCAGTTGTTCCGCCAGACGGTGCGGGGGCAGTGGGCGCCGGTGGTGCAGGCGCTGGTGGCAGCCTGCCGCGCGCGGTTCACGCAGATGTGACAACGGCTGCGCGAGGCAGCCGTCGGTGTGCATGGTGTCGGGCAATGCGGGTCAGCGGCGGTGCTGCTTCATGGCCGCCTGGATCTCGCGCTGGCTGTCGCGTTGCTTCTCGGTCTCGCGCTTGTCGTGCTGCTTCTTGCCCTTGGCCAGGCCGATCTCGCATTTGACGCGGCCACCTTTGTAGTGCAGGTTCAGCGGCACCAGCGTATAGCCGGAGCGCTCCACCTTGCCGATCAGCTTGCTGATCTCGGCCGCCTTGAGCAGCAGCTTGCGGGTGCGCAAGGTTTCCGGATGGACGTGCGTGGAAGTACTGGTCAGCGCGCTGATATGGCAGCCGAACAGGAACACTTCGCCATTGCGCACGATCACGTAGGCTTCCTTGAGCTGCACACGGCCGGCGCGGATCGACTTGACTTCCCAACCTTGCAAGACGAGGCCTGCTTCGAAACGCTCTTCGATGAAGTAATCGAAAAAGGCCTTTTTGTTATCAATAATGCTCATCTAATTAAAAATTCGTCTCGTCGGTTAAAATTGTGCCTTTGCGATTTTATCAAACGGATCACCCTCGATGGCAGTCGTACACAAAACCGTCCTGATTAACTATAGCGCGGAGCAGATGTTCAACCTGGTGGATCGGGTCGAGGATTATCCTGAATTCCTGCCCTGGTGCGGTGGCGTCGAGGTCGCCGAACGCAGCGAACATAGCCTCACGGCCAAGATCAAGATCAGCTATCACGGCCTGAAGCAATCCTTCAGTACCCAGAACAGCAATGAACGTCCCACCAGCATGACCATGCGCCTGGTGGAAGGGCCATTCAAGCATTTCGAGGGCCGCTGGCACTTCAAGGCCCTGCGCGAGGATGCCTGCAAGATCGAGTTCGACATGGAATACGAATTTTCCAGCCGCATCCTCGAGAGCGTCATCGGCCCGGTCTTCAGCATGATCGCCAACAGCTTCGTCGATTCCTTCTGCAAGCGCGCCGAGCAGATATATGGCTGAAGTGCCTCATTTGCAAGTGCAGATCTGCTATGCCGCGCCCAACCTGCAGATCCTGCGGGACCTGGAAGTGGCGCCCGGCTGCACCATCCAGCAGGCCATCATCGCCAGCGGGCTGGCGCGCGAGCAACCCGATATCGACTTGTCGGTGTGCAAGGTCGGCATCTTCGGCAAGGTCAAGCCGCTGGAGACTGTCCTGCGCGACCGCGATCGCATCGAAATCTACCGGCCGCTGATCGCCGACCCCAAGCAGTCGCGCCGTCGCCGCGCGATCCACAAGGAACAGTCGGCGGCCTGAGGGGGCGGCGTCTTACCGGAGTTTCAATGAATCCAGCGTCTTTGCCACGCCTGGAGGGATAAACACAACTAGTGCGAGACGCAATCCAAGCTTTTCTGTATAATTCGCTTTTGCGCCTATAGGAAACACTATGCGTCTTCTCCAAAAAGCACTCACATTCGATGACGTGCTGCTCGTTCCGGCCTTCTCGGACATCCTCCCCAAAGATACCAACCTGTCTACGCGCCTGACGCGCAACATCTCGTTGAACATTCCGCTGGTCTCGGCGGCGATGGACACCGTGACCGAGGCACGCCTGGCTATTGCCATGGCGCAAGAGGGTGGCATCGGCATCATCCACAAGAACCTGACGCCCAAGGAACAGGCGCGCGAGGTTTCCAAGGTCAAGCGTTTCGAGTCCGGCGTGGTCCGTGACCCGATCACCATCCCCCCCACCATGAAGATCCGTGACGTGATCGCGCTGTCCAAGCAGCACGGCATTTCCGGCTTCCCGGTGGTCGAAGGCAAGGCACTGGTTGGCATCATCACCAACCGCGACCTGCGCTTCGAAGAAGAACTGGACGCCGAAGTGCGCGCCAAGATGACTCCCCGCGAGAAGCTGGTCTACGTCAAGGAAAACGGCTCCGGTGCCGATCCTGAAGAAGCCAAGCGCCTGATGAACAAGCACCGCCTGGAGCGCGTGATGGTCGTCAACGACGCCTTCGAGCTGCGTGGCCTGATCACCGTCAAGGACATCGAAAAGTCGACCGAACACCCCTTCGCCTGCAAGGACGAACACGGCAAGCTGCGCGTGGGCGCCGCCGTCGGCGTGGGCCCGGACAATGACGAGCGCATCGAACTGCTGGTGGCGGCCGGCGTGGACGTGATCGTGGTCGACACCGCCCACGGCCACTCCGCCGGCGTGCTGAACCGCGTCAAGTGGGTCAAGACCCGCTATCCGCATGTGGAAGTCATCGGCGGCAACATCGCCACGGCTGCCGCCGCCAAGGCGCTGGTCGAGCATGGCGCCGACGCCGTCAAGGTCGGCATCGGCCCCGGCTCCATCTGCACCACCCGTATCGTTGCCGGCGTGGGCGTGCCGCAGATCTCCGCCATCGCCAACGTCGCCGACGCCCTGAAGGGTACTGGCGTGCCGGTCATCGCCGACGGCGGTATCCGCTTCTCCGGCGATGTCGCCAAGGCGCTGGCCGCCGGCGCCTCGGCGGTGATGATGGGCAGCATGTTCGCCGGTACCGAAGAAGCCCCGGGCGAAGTGATCCTGTACCAGGGTCGCAGCTACAAGTCCTACCGCGGCATGGGTTCCCTGGGTGCGATGGCCGATGGTTCGGCCGACCGCTATTTCCAGGACGGCGACAACACCGCCGACAAGTTCGTGCCCGAAGGCATCGAAGGCCGCGTCGCCTACAAGGGCTCGGTGGTCGCCATCCTGTACCAGCTGGTGGGCGGCGTGCGCTCCTCCATGGGTTACTGCGGTTGCGCCTCCATCGACGACTTCCGCGAACGCGCCGAATTCGTCGAGATCACCTCCGCCGGTATGCGTGAATCGCACGTCCACGACGTGCAGATCACCAAGGAAGCCCCGAACTACCGCGCCGAGTAAGATCCGGTGCGGCCACAGCCCGACAGTCCACCGGCGTCACGCCAGGCTGTCGGGCTGTTGATCTTTTCAGAAGACCATTTTTCAACGTAGCCAGACCCATTGCCCATGTCCACGCATTCGCATTCGAAAATCCTGATCCTCGACTTCGGTTCCCAGGTGACCCAGCTCATCGCTCGCCGCGTGCGCGAAGCCGGTGTGTTTTCCGAGGTGTTCCCGCATGACGTGACCGACGAGTTCGTGCGCAACTACGGCGCGGCCGGCGTCATCCTCTCCGGCGGCCCCAACAGCGTCACCGAAGGCGATACCCCGCGTGCCCCGCAAGCGGTCTTCGAACTGGGTGTGCCGGTGCTGGGTATCTGCTACGGCATGCAGACCATGGCCGAGCAACTGGGCGGCAAGGTCGAAAACGGTCATCTGCGTGAATTCGGCTATGCCGAAGTGCGCGCCCACGGCCATACCAAGCTGCTGGAGGGCATCAGCGACTTCACCAACGCCCAGGGCCACGGCATGCTGAAGGTCTGGATGAGCCACGGCGACAAGGTCAACGACATGCCGGCCGGCTTCAAGCTCATGGCCTCCACCGGCAACTGTCCCATCGCCGGCATGGCCGACGAGGAGCGTCGCTTCTACGGCGTGCAGTTCCACCCCGAAGTCACCCACACGGTACAGGGCAAGGCCATGCTGGGCCGCTTCGTGCATGAGATCTGCGGCTGCCAGTCGGACTGGAACATGCCGGACTACATCGCCGAAGCCGTCGAATCGATCCGCCAGCAAGTGGGCAGCGACGAAGTCATCCTGGGCCTGTCGGGCGGCGTGGACAGCAGCGTGGCTGCGGCCCTGATCCACCGCGCCATCGGCGACCAGCTGACCTGCGTGTTCGTCGATCACGGCCTGCTGCGCCTGGACGAAGGCAAGATGGTCATGGAGATGTTCGGCAAGAACCTGGGCGTGAAGG
>Ga0213872_10002117_pt1 | contig 11941 bp, 8 predicted proteins | sample VelepicomBERX_R2_FD_160071 | JGI IMG/M metagenome (GOLD analysis project Ga0213872, IMG submission 160071) | Rhizosphere microbial communities from Vellozia epidendroides in rupestrian grasslands, the National Park of Serra do Cipo, Brazil - RX_R2 | ecosystem: Host-associated > Plants > Roots >... | reverse complement strand
GAGAGCTTGTTGTCCTTCGTGCTGTAGGTAACAGGGCCAGTGCTTGTGAGCGTGCCGTCTTCTTTTTGAACTGAGTAGTCAATCTTGATGGTGTTATAAGTGAAGGAAATGCTGACCGTCGGAATTTCGCTGGAACCAGAAATCTGGAGACTGCTTACAAACATTTCGCCGAAGTCCACCTTAAGATAAGGCTTGTTATCGGCGCCGGACTTAACCGCGTTCATAGTTCCCGACTTGATATGAGTGCCGGCGCAAATGTTCTTGAAGAACTTCGGTGTTGCCTTATCGAAATAGGTCATGATGCTGAAATCACTGCAGTCGACCTTGCCTGCGCCCGATCCGCTGCCCGTGCCGGCAACCGATGAGACCTGGGACGCGCCCCAGCTCCAGCTCATGATTTGAATCTCGTCCTTATGGTTTGAGTCCTGGGACTCTCCTTGAATCCCATCGAGCTTGAGGAAATAATCTACCGCCATTGCGTGACTCCTTTCCGGGATTGCTGCCGCACTGCTGGTCTAACTGCCATGATTCTTACTTCAGGCGACTACCGGTGGCTTACTTTCGCGCCGATGCCGGCAGGTCGGCCACCAGACGAAGCGATACCGAAAGCTCGTCGAGTTGGAAATGCGGTCTCAAAAAGGCGACTGCGCGGTACGCGCCAGGTTTGCCTGGAATTTCGGAAACCTGGATGGCGGCTTCCCGCAGAGGCAGTTTCGCCTTGGCGGCCTGGGAAGCATTGTCATCCGCGCAAACGTAGTTGCTGATCCATTGATTGAGAAACTTCTCGCAGTCCTGACGGCTCATGAAGCTGCCGATCTTGTCGCGCATCATCGCCTTGAGGTAGTGCGCGAACCGCGACATGGCAAGGATGTAGGGCAGTTGGGCTGAGAGCCGCGCATTCGCGTTTGCCGCCTCCTTGTCGTAGAGCTTGGGTTTATTTGCGGTCTGCACGCTGAAGAAGGCTGCGTAGTCGGCGCCCTTGCAATGCACCAGAGGCACCAGGCCCTGATCGGCAAGCTCCTTTTCGCGCCGGTCGGTGATGGCCACTTCAGTCGGGCACTTGAGCGCGATATCGCCTTCGTCGGTTCGGAAGGTGTGGGCCGGAAGGCCTTCGACGAGTCCTCCGCCTTCCACCCCGCGGATGGCGGCGCACCACCCGTGCCGGGCGAAAGAGTTCGTAAGGCGAGCAGCCAGGCCATAGGCAGCGTTGCCCCAGAGATACTTAGAGTGATCGCTGCCGTCGACGGCTTCTTCGTAATCGAAGGCATCGACCTGCTTGGTATCCTTACCGTAAGGCAGGCGCATGAGGATATGCGGCAGCGTGAGCGCCACGTACCGTGAATCCTCAGACTGGCGGAACGATTTCCACTTGGCGTACTCGGTCGAATCAAAGATCTTGCCGATGTCGCGCGGTGCGCCGAGTTGGGTATAGCTGGTCAGGTTCAGCAGCTCAGATGAAGCGGCGGTGAGGAACGGGGCATGCGCTGCCGCTGCCACCTGGGAGACGCGCTCGAGCAACTCTACGTCTTCCGGATGGCGGCCAAACTCATAATCGCCAAGGAGAGCGGCAAAAGGAGCGCCGCCGAAGACGCCGAATTCCTCTTCATAGACCTTCTTGAACAAAGCGCTCTGGTCGAACTCGGGCGCGCGCTGGAGGTCTCTCAGCAACTCGCGCTTCGACACATTGAGGACCTTGATCTTCAGCATGTCGCTGGTTTCCGACTGATCGATCAGGTACTTGATGCCGCGCCATGTCGACTCCAGCTTCTGAAAAGCGGGATAGTGCAGAATTTCGTTCAGCTGGAGCGAGATGAGCCGGTCGATCTGCGCGATTCGCGCCTGGATGGTGGCCTCGGCATCCTTGGACAGAGTCATCTGGCCCTGGAGCACCTGATTTACGAACTCCTTCACCATGTCGCGGCCGCGTTCCAGCGTGGCGGAATCGCGATTGAAGCGGCCCTGGGCAACGATCTGGTCCAGCAGAGTCTGTTCGGCGACCTGTGTAGTTGTTTCAGTGGCGACCGCCCCCGGCGCCTTGGTTGTACTCATTCCCCACCTCCGTTTTTGCCCGTGCCCAGCTCAGCGCGAAGCTTCTCGCGCGTCTCAGTGTTTGAAACCGCTTCGAACAGTGCATCGTCGAGCTTGTCGTTGCCTTGCAGGCTGCCGCGCAAATCCGACAGACGCGTGCGCAGATCAAAAAGCTCCTTAAGCGGGCCGACCTGCTTTGCGACATTCTCGGGTGAAAAGTCGTCGAGGCTTTCAAAGTGCAGGTTCACGCCGATCTGCCCGGCGCCCGGATCGTCGGAGAGCCGGTTCGGCACGGAGAAGGACAGATGCGGCTGCATCCCCTTGAGGACAGTATCGAAGTTGTCGGGATTGATCTCGACAAACTTCCGGTCCTTGAGGGCGGCAAGAGGCTGCTCCGGCTGTCCGGTGAGGTCTCCAAGAACGCCCATCACAAAGGGCAGCTCCTTGAGTTCGATGGCATCGCCGATCTCAACGTCGTAGGTGATGTGCACGCGCGGCGAACGGACGCGATCCAGTTTGTGCTGCGTACTTTCTCTAGCCATAGTGTTTGTCCTCGACTGGCGGCGCGGAGAACCGCCTGCTCATTAGTCCGGTCAACGATGCGATCTGAAAAGGAGTAGCTAACGGCCTCTACTCTATGCCTTTTTTATGAATGCGTTAAGTCACAGTCATCAGTTTTCAAGGCCGCTCTGGATCAGGCAGTAAGAGCGGGCCAATTATTAACTCAGCTATGGTGCGTGTCAAGTAACCAACGTTACGTAGGCGGCTATTCGAAGGGCGCCCGCCAGGCATTGTCGTTCAGGTTTTTACCTGAGGCTGAAAACGTCCGCATCAGGATGGCAACTGCCTCTCGCTCCGCGCCATCTGCATCTCGCGAAGCTTGCCCCCGATCCAGCCAGTCGGCAGCGCCGCCACGATGAGAGCCAGTGAATACCAGTGGGGCCCAAGCGATATGTTCCGCGTCGCGACAGCGCCAAGTGTAGCCAGCACCATGCCGATAGCGGCACCTATCAGTGCATGTTGCATCGGCCGATAAGGGGCGAGCCGGGCGACCACGTACGAGCCGATCACGGCAAACAACGTCCGATATCCGAAGGCTAGAGCCGCCTGCACATCGCTCATTGGGTGCTGCAGTGGCGGCAACGCGCCAATTGCACGCATTAAGAGATCCGTTGGCAGCGTGAGCGCTATGTTCACGAAAAAGCCAGCGATCAGGGCGCCAATGCTCTGACCGATTTTACGGGGACGGGTAGTCACCTCTGCGATTCCACTACTCATTGCTTTGCTCCTTTCCACCTTCAAGCGATTCCAGCAACCTCTCAAGCCTGTCGTATCCGAAAGCTATGCCGTGCTCCATCGCACTCCGCAGGGCAATGGTGCGCGCAGTTCGGGATTCATACCGGATCGTTTGCGTGAGCACGGTCCTGCCCTGGTGTTCCGCAAGTTCGATGGTCCCCACCGCCTTGCCTGGATACCAGGGCTGGTCAAACTCCTCCGTCGCGACGATTCGCTCGGGTCTGACCAGTTCCAGGCAAACCCCGCGCATGCCCATCTCGCTGCCATCCGGGTCGCGCCAGACATAACGAAATGAGTCGCCAGCCTTCAACGCAACTTCACAAACTGCGAGCGTGCCACCCGGTTTGCCGTAGAACCATCGCTTCAGAAGATCGGCGTCGGCGAAAGCGTCGAAGACTTTTTCTCGCGGGACGGCGAAGGCCCTTTTCATGACGATCTCGCGATCTCCCGGCGTCGAGAAATGCAGCGTTCCCGGATTTCGATATCCCTTGAGCCACGCCATCGCCTCTTCCATTGGTTCACGAACCAGGCTCCTCGGCCGGCGTTGCGCGTCGCGGCGGCATCGAATGAGTCCCGCACCCTCCAGAACTTTCAGGTGCTTCGAAATGGTCGGTTGACTAAGCTTGAAGGGGGCCGCCAGCTCTGCAACCGTGGCGTCCCCCAGAGTCAGCTGCTCAAGAATGCGCCTGCGTGTCCTGTCCGCGAGCGCCGCAAAGGTGGAATCCAGATGGGCTTCCGCTCTCTTTTTATTGCTCATTGTCTATATAGACAGTTAGCTATATACGATACAGGCGGTTTCTGTCAACCATAATTTGTTCCATTTCGGGAACACGGCCTCGGGGCGATACCGAACGGCAAATCGCCCCCTGTATACTCAGCCCGAATAGGATTCGCTCGAATGCGACAGTTGCAACCCGTTGTCTGGTCGAAGGGTGTTTTTTTATCTCCGCAGCACCTGCAGGCGCAGGACCGCTTTTTCGAGGAAAGCCTGCGCTTTCTCGCCGATGCGCTGGCCTTCCGCAACTGGGGCTTTTCGTCGCTGCAAATCGATGGAACTGCGTTGAGCGAAGGTCAGCTCAGTGTGAGCCAGGCTTCAGGCGTCTTTCCGGATGGACTGATGCTTGATATGCCCGCGTCCGACGCCCCCCCTCGCTCGCGGACACTGGAGGAGTGCTTCCCCGCCGGAGCTAACCGCTGCGCCTTCTTCCTTGCAATCCCACAGGACCGACCGGGAGGAATCAATATTGGACTGCAGCGCACTGGGATCAACACGCGCTTCTACTCAGAGCTGCAGATGCTGCGCGACGAGAACAGCACGGGCATCGAAAAACCTGTTTCGCTGGCGCGCAAGAATCTGCAGATTCTTGCGGAGGGTGAAAATCTGGAAGGCTCGGTGCTGCTGCCACTGGCCGAAATCGAACGCACTGAAGCCGGCGGCTATCGGCTGGACACAAAATACGTGCCCCCGATGCTGAACCTGAAGGGCAATGATCTGCTCACCGGCATTCTGCGCGGCCTCATTGAAACCCTCGTCGGCAGAAGCGGCCAGCTTGCGGGCACGCGCCGCCAGCGCAATCAGTCGCTCGCGGATTTCAGCGCATCGGACGTGGCCAACTTCTGGCTGCTCTACACCATCAACTCTCACTTGCCAGTCCTGCGGCACATGCTGCAGAGCAGCCGCGTGCATCCTGAGGCACTGTATCTGGAAATGCTTAGGCTCGCCGGCGCGCTGACTACGTTTTCGCCGAAGATTGAGCCTCGCGATCTGCCCGAGTACGAACACGAAAAACTTGGGCCATGTTTCCTTGCTCTGGATGCCATCATTGCCGAACTGCTCGAGACGGTAGTGCCCAGTAACTTCGTCGCGTTGCCGCTCAAGCCTTTGCGCGAAAACATCTATGCGACGACGATTGACAAGGACAAATACTTCGAGAATTCGCGTTTCTACCTGGCCATCTCGTCCGATCTGCGCGAAGCCGATCTGATCGCGAAGACTCCCGTGCTGGCGAAGGCCTGCTCGGCCACGCATATCGAGCAACTGATCCGGCAGGCGCTACCGGGGCTCAAGATGCTGCACGTTCCCGTGCCGCCGCGGGCGATTCCGGTGAAGCTGCGCTACCAGTATTTCAGCCTCGAGCGGTCCGGGCCGGTTTGGGAAGCCATCCAGCGCTCGCGGAATTTCGGGGTGTATGCGCCGGGAGAAATCCCCAATCCGGAGATGGAGCTGATCATCCTGTTTGCCAATGCGGAGTAGGCTGGTGCCTCCCGCGTCCGGAATTCGGACGGACAACTCGATTAATGGTGCCTCAGCACGAAGATCAGAATCACGATAATCACCAGCAGCACGAAGATATTGAGCACCAGAATCAGTGGCAGATATTGCTGTAGCTTGCTGGGCGCCGGAGGAGGCGGTGCGGACGCCGGCGGTGCGGGAGGAAACGGGAACGCTGAGGGCTGATATTGCGGCATTCCTGCCAGAGGCGCTGAACTGGGAGCATGAGCTGCCGGCATCTGCGGCGTCTGCATTTGGGGTATCTGGGGCGATGCGGGAAATTGCGGAGCTGAAGGAAACTGGATCGGCGCCGGTGGTGCAGGCCTGGCGGCAAGAGGCTGTTGCGGAAGAAGGACAGGAGGACCCGGCTCTTTTTGCTGATTCTGAAGGTCACGAAGCTGCGAACCGGAGATGACACGCGTGAACTCTCCGGGTGCGCCCGAGATGGGCGGCGCTGGAGAGAAGGGCGCAGGGGCGGGAATCGATGGAGTTGGCGGCATCGGAACCGGCTGAGCTGCAGGCCGGGCCGCAGGATCTGCCGAAAGCGTCTGCAGAAGCTGCGTGAAGCCTCCCACACCGGGGCCGGAAGTAGCGGGTAGCGGTGGTGGCGGAGGCATAGACGGTTCGGGAGATTTCGCGGGCGTCTCCTCCTTGGTCAGAGCCTGAAATAGCTGGGTAAAGCCACCCTGCGCAAGAGGTGCGGGCTCCGGTGGGCGCGCTGCGGGGGACTGAAAGGAAAAAGTGCTCGAAGAGAGCGGAGAGGGCGGCTCGGGCCGGAGCGATCTCAGAGGATCCTCGGCGGGAGTGCTTTCCAGCGGCTTGGCGGCAAACATCTGCGTGAAGGTTCCGGGTTCCGAGGATGGCTGCGGCGTCGAAGGCGGCACCGGTGAGGATGACGGCACGGATTCGCCCGCGGACGTAAGCGACTGGAACATCCTGGTAAAGTCGCCCTGAGCGTTTTGCTGGGGCCCGGCGGGACCGCTCGAATCAGGCTTGGCCGGTTCTTTCGAGACGGGAACAGGCGGAGAATACATGGGTACGGTCGCAGTCGGCTCCGCTTCGACAAAAGCGGCCTGCCCGGTGACAGGACTGAACAATTGAGTAAACGCGCCGGGAGCTGCGGCCGGAGAGGCAAGCGGCAGCGGCGGACCAGCCTGGGTCTCAGGCTTCGGTTCCGAAGCGCGGAGTGTCTGCAACAGCTGTGTGAACTCGCCTGCTTTGCGAGGAGAAGAAGGTGGTGGCGAAAAGGAGGTTTTCTCCACGACGACCTGAGTAAACACGCTCGAAAGATCGGTGGGCCGGTTGGGAGTCGAACCCGGAACCAGATCTCCCGGGTCTGGTTTTGCCGGATTTTGAAGCGCCTGAAAGACATCAGTGAATCCGCCGGAACTGCTCGCGGGAGATGGCGGCTCGGGCGGAGTGGGTGCGTTTACGGGTGTCCATGGGGTCTCAGCAGGTGCTGCCGCCCGGCTCTGGTCGGCGAGCAGCGACTTCAGGACGTCGTCTTCCGGCGCCGCCGGCTCCGCCGGGACGGTTCCGAAGATCGCGGTTGCAGATTCAATCTTGCGGTGCGGATCGGGATCATCGACGGGAGACTTGGACGAGTCCATAACAGGGCCACCATGGTTTCCGAATTGTTGCAGGGTTCTGGAGACCCAGACTACATCGCATTTACTTGACAGTAAAGAGGCGGCAACCTACGATGCACACACGACTTGGCCGCAGCAAAATCAGGCATTAACGTTGAGGAAACGCTCCGATCGGCCCTCGCCGTGGCACCTGTGCGCGAGCCGCTGAATCGCCGGATTCACCGCATGGTTCCGTCACTATGAAATTCCTGTCTCGGGTGGTGTGGTCGGAGGGGATGTACTTGGGCCCTCATCATTTTCAGACCCAGAGCCGCTATTTCGAAGATTCGATCGCATTTCTGGCATCCAGCCTGTGGCATGAGCCATGGGGCCTGCTGCATGCGGAACTCGACCAGAAAGCCATCCGCAACGGGAGCGCCGTTCTGCTGCATGCGTCGGGAATCTTTCCGGACGGCCTCCCCTTTGAGCTGCCCAATTCCGACTCGCCTCCGCCGCCACGCAATCTGCTCGAGGTGTTTCCGACGACCGATTCGGTACTGCCGCTCTACCTGGCTGTTCCCGGCCGCCGCGACAATGGCCTCGACTGCAACCTGGAGAACCCTGCGAATGGCACTCGCTTTTCCCCCATTCACCGTACGCTCCGGGATGAAACGAATGGAATCGATGAGCGCGAGGTCGACCTCGGCAAGAAGAACATCCACCTGGCGACCGAAGCCGAGCTTACGCCCGATATGTTTTCGATCCCCATAGCTCAGGTACTGCGTGATGGCCGCGGCCACCTGATCTATGACGAGGATTTCATCCCCACCTGCCTGCGCCTGAGCGCCAGCGAGCCGCTGATGCTGCTGGTCAAGCGCCTGCTCGAAACCATCGGCGAAAAGAGCAACACGATTTCGCGCAGCGCGCGTCGCCAGGGCCGCTTCGAAGCCGGCTCCTCGGCTCTCGACGTGGCGAATTATTGGTTTCTCCATGCCCTGCACAGCGCGATTTCGCCTCTGCAGCACCTGAGCACAACGCGCCATGCGCACCCCGAAGATGTCTTTGTCGAACTCTCCAGACTGGCAGGAACGCTCTGCACCTTTGCGGTCGATTCCGACCCGCGGCAACTCCCATCTTATGAGCACCGCTCTCCGGGGCCGGCCTTCCGCGTGCTCGACGCGCATATTCGCAGGCATCTCGAAATCGTGGTCCCGTCGAACACGGTGACCCTGGAATTCCATCCGGCGGAGCCATACATTCACACCGCCGATGTAATTGACGAGCGCTGTCTGCGGCGGGCCCGGTGGGTCTTCGGAGTGCGCTCGGCGCTCGGAGAGTCGGAGTTGCTGAGCCTGGTGCCCAGGCTCATCAAAGTATGCTCGGCGCGCTTTGTGCCCGAACTGGTGAAACGCGCACTGCCCGGAATGACACTAAGACATTTACAGGTGCCGCCGACGGCTATCCGCGCCGAGGCCGATATGCAATACTTCGCCATCGAGACAGCCGGGCCCTGCTGGGAGCACATTCTGCAAACCCGCAAGGTCGGCGTCTACGTCCCGGGCGAGATTTCGAAGCCGGAGTTCGACCTCACCATCATCGTGGAGACATCGTGATGAGCACTGCGCGCGTCAACAGCCTCGCATATTGTTTCCAGGAAGTGATGACCGCCATTCTTCGGGTCCGCTTCCAGCGTCAACAGGTGACGGACTCGGCCAGTTTCCGCGCCCAGATGAAGCGCTCGCTACAGGCGGCGATGCAGGAAGCGCGTTCGCTCGGCTACTCCAGCGAATCGGTGCAGATGGCGGTCTTCGCCGTAGTCGCCTTCATGGACGAGAGCGTTCTGAACCTGCGCAGTCCGGCGTTTGCCGACTGGGCGCGGCAGTCGCTGCAGGAAGAGCTGTTCGGCGACCACAACGCCGGCGAGACTTATTTCCGCAAGATGCAGGCGCTGCTCGCGCAGCAGGACTCTCCAGAAACAGCCGACGCGCTGGAGGTCTACTGTCTCTGCCTGCAGTCCGGCTACCGCGGCCGGTATGCGCTGGGCGACTCCGGCGAACTGCACCAGATGCTGCGCCAGGCGCGGGACAAGATTCACCGCATCCGGGGCGCAGCGTATCTGGTACCGCTGGCGGCCGCTCCCGAAGTGCGCCCCACGCGAGCCACCGATCGATGGAGCCGCGCGCTGCTGATCACGGCATGCGTATTAGCCGGACTGACGGTGATCGCTTTCGGGGGCTTCGAGCTTGCCCTCGGTTCCGGGGTATCCGACATACAAAACGCCAGCATGAATGCAAGATAGGAGCCCGTCGTGGTCCCGATCCTGATTTCCATCCTGATCTTCCTCTTTTCGATTGTGCTCGCCTGGCTGGCACGGCCCCTCCTTCATATCGAAGGCATTTCCCTTCTTATCCTGCGCATTCTTCTTGTGGTTCTCGGAGCCGCTGCGGCAACCATTATTCTGGTGCTTCATTTCCGCGAAAAGCGGCGCGATGCGGGCACCCGAAAACTCGCCGGCGGCGCGGAAATGGACACGCTGCTGCGAGATTCCGAGAAGCGGCTGGCGACAGCGCAGCGGAGCGGTGCGAAGTCGCTCGATTCCCTTCCCCTGCTGTATCTCCTTGGCGAAGCTAACTCTGCGAAGACGACGGCGGTTCTCAAGTCCGGACTCGATCCTGAACTGCTGGCAGGTCAGGTCTACCGCGATCAGGACGTAGTGCCGACCCCGATTGTGAACCTCTGGTACACACAGCAGGCAGTCATTATCGAGGCGGGCGACGCTGTTCGCAAAACTTCGGCGCTGTGGCAAAAGCTGATCCGCAAAACGCGCCCAAAGGCATATCGATCCGCCATGGGTACACAGGCGCCGGTCCGCGCAGCGGTAGTCTGCATCAGCTGCGAGCAGTTTCTCGGCGCAACAGCAACCGAGACAGCACTCGCCTCCGCCCGCGCGACCAACCAAATGTTGCGCGACCTCGCCCAGCAGCTTGGGACGGACGTGCCGGTCTATGTCGTTTTCACCAAACTCGACCGGCTGCCGAATTTTTCTGAGTACGTTCGCAATCTGACAACTGAAGAAGCATTCCAGCCTCTGGGCATGGCCTTTGCGCACAACGAAGCTTCGAGCGGCCTGTATGCGGAAAAAGCCACAGCCGAAGTGACAAATTCTCTTGACACCCTGATCTTCTCGCTCGGCGAATACCGGCTTGAGGTGCTCTCGCGAGAGACCGACCAGCGCAATGTCGATCCTGTGTACGAGTTCCCGCGCGAGATGAAGAAGCTGCGGAACAATCTGGCGTCGTACCTTGTTGAACTTGCCCGCCCGAGCCATCTCAACGCAAATCCATACCTGCGCGGCTTCTACTTCACCGGGGTGCGGGCGCACATGGTCGAGCAGATGGTCAGCACACCGGCACAGTCACCCAAAGCGGCTCCCGTCGAGGCCGGAGCCACACGGATGTTCAGCGTCGAGCAGATGCAAGCCGTGGCAGCCCCTGCTGCTCCCCAGGTGGTAACCCAGAAAGTCGCGCAGTGGTGCTTTCTGCCGAAACTCTTTCCTGCAGTCGTTCTCGGAGATCGCAGCGCGCTGGCCAGCACCAGCCACAGCGGCAGGATCCACGTCTTTCGGCGCGTCGTCTTTGGGACTATCGCGCTGCTGCTGTTCTTCTATCTGATCTGCCTGACTATTTCTTATGGGAATAACTCCAGGCTGGAGCACGAGATCGCCTCCGCCGCGGCCGCGCTGCCCACGACCGCCGTCCCGCCAACGATGCTCGCTTCGACGAAAGATCTCGGCTCCCTGAACCAGGTCCGTACCACGCTTGTGCAGCTTGAGACCTACAAGCAAAATGGCCCGCCGCTGATGTACCGCTGGGGACTCTACCACGGCGACCAGATGCTCGATGCTGCGAAGCGCATCTACTTCGACCGCTTCCAGAAACTGCTGCTTGCGAATACGCAGGCCAATCTCGTCACGGCGCTCAATGCGCTTCCTGCGTCGGCCCAGCCGGATTCCGACTACAGCGCCGGCTACAACCCGCTCAAGGCTTACCTGATTACGACGACGAACGCCGATAAGAGCACGCAGGAGTTTCTCACGCCGGTCCTGATGCAATACTGGCTGAACGGCCGCACTCCGGATACCGGCGAACAAAAGCAACTGGCACAGTCACAATTTGACTTCTATGCCAACGAGCTGCGTGCAGGCAATCCGTACTCGATCGCGCCAGCAACGCCGACAGTGACTCACGCGCGGAACTACCTTGCCAGCTTCGGCGGAATCGCGCGCATTTACCAGCAGATGATCAATGCCGCGAACAAGGCGGCTCCTTCGATCGACTTCAACCGGCTCTATCCGGGATCGTCGGCGGTCGTCATCGAGACCCACGTCGTGCAGGGAGCCTTTACCAAGGGCGGGTTTGCCTTCATGCAGGACGCGATCCTGCATCCGGAGAAATATTTCAGCGGCGAAGCGTGGGTGCTGGGAGATCAGGCGCCGCCGTCACTGGATCCAAAGACGCTGACGGGGCAGCTGGCAGGCCGCTATCTGGCCGATTACAGGTCGGAATGGCAAAGCTTCATGCACGGAGCCACAGTCATGAGGTCGCACGACTGGAATGACGCGGCGGCAAAACTCCAGAAGTTATCGAGTCCCGACTCGCCGCTGCTTCAGCTTTTTTGTACGGCAGCGCGCAATACCGCCATATCGAACCAGGATATCGCTAAGGAATTTCAACCTACCCAGATTGTGAGCTTGCCTGAGAGCTGCACCGACAGATTG
>Ga0213872_10002116_pt1 | contig 11944 bp, 8 predicted proteins | sample VelepicomBERX_R2_FD_160071 | JGI IMG/M metagenome (GOLD analysis project Ga0213872, IMG submission 160071) | Rhizosphere microbial communities from Vellozia epidendroides in rupestrian grasslands, the National Park of Serra do Cipo, Brazil - RX_R2 | ecosystem: Host-associated > Plants > Roots >... | reverse complement strand
CCAGGGCCAGCGGGTAGCCCCAGGCCAGATCGAGTTCCGGCATGGCTTTGAAGTTCATGCCGTAGATGCTGGCGATCAGGGTGGGCGGCAGCAGGGCCACGCTGGCGACCGAGAAGATCTTGATGATCTTGTTCTGGTTGATGTTGATGAAGCCGACGGTGGCATCCATCAGGAAGTTGATCTTGTCGAACAGGAAGGCGGTGTGGTTGTCCAGCGACTCGATGTCGCGCAGGATCTGCCGTGCCTCCTCGAACTGATCGGCATTGAGCATGCGGCTGCGCATCATGAAGCTGACCGCGCGGCGGGTGTCCATGACGTTGCGCCGGATGCGGCCGTTGAGGTCTTCCTGGCGCGCGATCGCGCCCAGCACCTCGCCGGCCAGGGCATCGGTCACATCGCCCGAGAGCACCTGCTTGCCGGCCTTCTCCAGTTCGTCGTAGATGCCTTCGAGGGTGTCGGCCGAGTACTCGGCGTCGGCGTCGAACAGCTTGAGCAGCACCTCCTTGGCATCGGCCAACAGGCCCGGCGCGCGGCGGGCCCGCATGCGCAGCAGGCGGAACACCGGCACATCCTCGTCGTGGATCGAGAACAGCACGCCACGGCTCTTGAGGTCGGTGTTGTGCTGGTTGAGGATGAAAGCCACCCGCACCGTCCGGGGCTCATCGGCGTCGGCGATGAGAAAGTCGCTGCGGATGTGCAGCTCGCCGTTGTCTTCCTCGTAGAAACGGGCCGACTCCTCGATGTCCTCGTCCATCGCGTCTTCGGGGATCGACAGGCCGTAGTACTGCTTGATCCAGCGCTTTTCCTCGACGCTGGGCGACTCCAGGTCGACCCAGATCGGCTGGAACTGCGAAAGCTCTTCCAGGGATTCGATCTCTTCCTGGACGAGGCGGCCGTTGGCCAGCGTGAAGATGTTGAGCATCGCGGGCTCCGCAGGGGCTGGGTTGGGTTCGGGGGGAGGGGCCGCACCGGCCCTCGCCCGCCCCCTGTCGACAGGGACCGCAAGCCATGACCAGGCGGGGCTTTCCGCGGCGATTCCCGGCAGAAATGAAGCCGCCCGGATTATGTCATCGGCCAGGGCCCCGGCGCGCCTTCACGGCAGCCGATCACGCCCGGGCCGGGGATGGCGGTGCAGCGCAGCGCAGCGGCGCCGCACGCGGCCTCAACCCGCCCGCGACCAGAGAAAGGTCGAGGCCTGCTGCCGCTGCTGGGCGGGGGCATCCAGCGCACGCAGGCGGAACTGCAGGGGCAGCACGGCCGAAGGCGCTGGGTTCGGCGCCTGCCCCTCCGCGACCGCGTCCGCCGGGGCCAGCACCCGCACGGCGATGCTGCGCTCGCCGCCCGACTCGATGTACAGCGTCGGTGTCAGGTCCTGGGCCAGCCGCAGGCCGGGTGGGCCCTGCAGCTCCAGGGCGTAGGCATGTGCGCGCAGGTCGTAGTTCTGGACATGCAGCCGGTAGACGTTCTCCTGCAGGCCGTCGGCCCGCTGCCGGCTCAGCACGCCCCGGTCGCGCAGCACCTCCAGTTGCAGCGGCACGCGCGTGGCCGCCAGCACCGCGACGCCCAGGCCGCACAGGGCCAGCAGCCCGAGGTAGAGGCGGATGCGGGGCTGCGACAGGGTTTGCTTCAGGCCGGAGCCATCGGCGGCGGCAAAGCGGATCAGGCCACCGGGCTGCCGGCTGCGCTGCATCACCCGCTCGCAGGCGTCGATGCACAGGCCGCAGCTGATGCAGGCGTACTGCGCACCCTGCCGGATGTCGATGCCGGCGGGACAGACCTCCACGCACAGACCGCAGTCGATGCAGGCCCCGCTGCCCGAGGTGCGCGCAGTCGTGATCGTGCTCGCCCGGGGTTCGCCGCGCGGCGCGTCATAGCCCACCACCTGGGTGCTGGCATGGCCCATCACGCCCTGGAAGCGGGCATAGGGGCACATGTGCTGGCAGACGCTTTCGCGCAACAGCCCGGCCTGGAGGAAGGTGAAGGCCGCATAGCCCAGCAGCCCCGTCCACTCCAGCGGACTCAGCCGGGCCTGCCAGGTCCGGCTCCAGAGGTCGGGCGCGCTGGAGAAATAGGCCACCAGCGTCCAGCCGACCGCCAGCGACAGCAGGGCCCAGGCGGCCCAGGTGGCGGTGCGGCGCAGCAGGCGCTCGGCGCGGCGACCTTCGCGCCACAGGCGCTGGCGCCGACCCGGCGAGCCCTGGCAGCGCTGCTCCAGCCAGAGGAAGGCCGCGGTGTAGACCGACTGGGGGCAGGCAAAGCCGCAGAAGATGCGGCCGGCGATCGCCGAGGCGGTGAACAGGGCCAGGGCCCCGGCAATCAGCAGCAGGGCCAGCAACAGCAGGTCCTGCGGGCCGTAGAGCGCGCCGAACAGATGCACCCGCTGGCGCACGAAGTCGAAACCGAGCAGTGGATGCCCGTCCCAATGGGCCCAGCACAGGCCGAAATAGAGGGCCTGGGTGAGGCCGATCGACAGCCCCCGGTAGCGGTTGAAACGCCCCTGGATCTCGCGGATGCCGAATTTGAGGGGCTGCGCGACGGGGGGATGGAAGTGGAGAACGTGGGCCGACGGGCCCGGGTTTGAGGACATGGATGGCGCTCCGGGACAGGCGTTGCGCCAGGACGGCGCATCCGCAACCCGCAGTGGGCCATGCCGGCGGCGCGGGCGGCAGTCTCAGATGCTGCGCTTGTCGGCCCTATCAGTTGGAGAGCAGAGGGCCGTCGCCCACCAGGCGCCCCAGCACCCGTGTGGCCTCACGCACCGCCGGGGCCGGCGCGGCGGCATAGTTGAGGCGCACGAAGCGGCTGAAACGCCGATCGGCCGAGAACAGCTGGCCCGGCATCAGGCTCACGCCCTGGTCCAGGGCCTGCCGCAGGAGCTGCAGCGCATCCATCCCCTCGGGCAGCTCGACCCAGATGAAACAACCGCCCTCGGGCTGGGTCATGCGGGTGCCGGCGGGAAAGGTCTGGACCAGGGCCTCGAGCATCACGTCACGCTGGCGCTCCAGGGTCTGGCGCAGCCGGCGCAGGTGCAGGTCGTAGCCCCCCTGGCCCAGGTAGTCGGACAGCGCCAGCTGCGAAGGCACCGAGGCCGACAGGCTGCTCATGAGCTTGAGACGCTCGACCCTGCGGGTGTAGGCCCCCGCCGCCGCCCAGCCCACACGGTAGCCCGGGGCCAGGCATTTGGAAAAGGAGGCGCAGTGCAGCACCAGCCCCTGGCGGTCGAAGGCCTTCACAGGCAAGGGCTTGCGGGCGCCGAAATACAGCTCGCCATAGACGTCGTCCTCGATCAGGGGCACCCGATGACGGGCCAGCAGCTCGGCCACCGCCCGCTTGCGCCCTTCGGGCATCGAGTGGCCCATGGGGTTCTGGAAGGAGGACATCAGCCAGCAGGCCTTGACCGGGTGCTCGGCCAGCACCGCCGCCAGGGCCTCGGGGTCCATGCCCTGGACCGGGTCGGTGGCGATCTCCAGCGGGCGCAGCTTCAGGCGCTCCAGCGCCTGCAGCGCCGCATAGAAGGTCGGCGTCTCGATGGCCACCAGGTCGCCGGGTTCGGTGACCGCCTGCAGGCACAGGTTCAGGGCCTCCATGGCCCCATTGGTCACCACCAGTTCCTCGACCCCGATGGTCAGGCCGTCCTGGGCATAGCGCTGGGCGATCTGCTGACGCAGCCGGGCATGGCCGGCGCTCAGGTCCTGCAACAGGTGCTGGGGCTGCAGGCGCCGCATCGAGCTGGCCAGGCTGCGCGCCAGACGGGCCAGCGGGAACAGGGCCGGATCGGGAAAGGCCGAGCCCAGGGGCACGACCGCCTCGCGCCGGGCCAGGTTCAGGATCTCCAGCACCAGGTCGCTGATCTCGACATCCGCCGCCTGCCGGGCCGGCGCCGCCGGGTCCGGCGCCCGCAGATCCGGCAACGCCCGGGCGCTCACGTAGTAGCCCGAACGGGGCCGGGCCTGGACCAGGCCCTGGGATTCGAGCAGGTAGTAGGCCTCGAACACGGTCGAGGCGCTGATGCGCCGGCTGCGGCTGGCCGCGCGCACCGAGGGCAGACGGTCGCCGACGCGCAGGCTGCCGCTGTGGATCAGACCGGCAATGTCTTGGGCATATCGTTCGTACTGGGTCATGTCAGGGGCCGGGGGACAGGGTGCCATTGTCGGACAGCGCCGGCGTCATTGGGGCCGAAGAGGCCACGGCAGGCCTCGGCCGCCGGCGGGTGCACAGCGCCGCCCCCAGCACCAGCCCCAGGCAGGCGCCGCCCAACAGGCACACGAGCAGGTCGGCCAGCCCTCGCCAGCGCTGGCCGTCCGCCAACCGGCGGACCGTCGACTGCTGCGCCTGCGCCTGCTGGTACCAATGGACCACGCTGGGCACCAGCACCTCGTTGGCCAGGGCCACGGGACGCCGCAGCATCGGCGCACGTTCGGCGGGCGCCAGCCAGTCGAGCTGGGCATCGTGGACCAGACAGGGCAGGGCCACCGCAGCGCGGCGCGGCGCGGCCCGCAAGACAGGCTCCGGCGCGCATTGCTGGGCATTGAAGCGGGCCAGTTCCGCCTGCACCGCCCACTGTTGCAGCGGGGTGCGCAAGGCCGGTGTGGGGCCGTAGAGATCGGCACTGCTGGCCGGGCCCGTCCGTGCGGCCTGCCCCGCCCGGTACAGCCGGAAGTCGTTCAAGGGTTGCTGCACCGCCCGGGCCCAGCGGCAGGCGGCGCGGCGGCCGTCGCTCTGCGGGCCGGTGTGGCAGCCGGCCTCGTAGCGGCGCACCTGGTCGGCCAGTTCGGTGCTGGCCTGACGCAACCGGGACTCCAGCCCCATGAGGTGCAGCTGTTCGCCCTGCAGGCGCTGCCCCTGCGCCATCGCCACCACCGAGGCCAGCACCGCCAGCGCCCACAGATGCAGGGTGCACAGCAACAGCCAGCGGCCGGGCCGCAGGCACACCGCACCGAGCAGGCCCAGCCCCCACCCGGCCAGCCCGCCCAGCAAGGCGGGCAGGACGCCGCCCACGAAAGGGTCCAGCCGGTCGGCAGCGAGCTGCAGCGTCCGCAGCCCCCACGGAGACAGTCCCTGCAGGTGGACGCCCAACACCAGCCCTGGCAGCAGCCCATACAGCAGCACACGGGCCGGCGCCCGCCGCAGCCAGGGCCAGACCCCGACCAGTGCCGCCGCGCCGATCAGCAGCACGAGGTAGAGGGTCCATACCAGCAAGGGCCGCGCCAGCATCTGCCCGTGCAGCCAGTCGAACCCGGCCTGCGCCACCAGACCGCCCGCCCCCTCCGAGCTCATGGTCCAGGCCGGCCGCCAGGGCCCATGGGATTCCAGCTTCAACACGCGCTCCTTGAAAACCTGCCGGACGTCGGCAAAACCAGGGTGAGGCCCTCGGCGGACGCCGTCCACGGCGCCCGGATCCTCACCCGACGCAGCTTTGTCGGGCATGGCGATGGCTTTGACGGGGCTGGCGGGATAGATGGCGGGTATTGCTGGCGAGATGGATGGATGCAGCGAGTCGGGTTACCGTCGAAAGCCTTGAGACTCGACCTGCGGCGTGGCGGTCCGCAGGCCTGCATCAATGGGCATGATGCGGTCGGCCCGGCCCGTGGGCCGCGCGTCAGGACGCCCGCGCGGCCTCGGCCCGGAGATGCCGGTCTGCGACCGGCCCGCGCCGGAGCACCTGACCCGCATGGCGGTCCTGGGTGCGCCCCCCGAGGCAGGCCAGCCGGCCGTTGACAAAGACGGCCCGGATCCCGTGGCTGACCCGCGCCGGCTCGGCGAAGGTGGCCCGGTCGCCGACGGTGAGCGCGTCGAACACCACCAGGTCGGCGGCATGGCCGGGCACGAGCAGGCCCCGTCCCTGCAGGCCGAAACGCCGCGCACTGAGGCCGGTCATCTTGTGCACTGCGGTTTCGAGGGAGAACAGGCGCCGGTCACGCGCGTAGTGCCCGAGCACGCGGGGAAAACTGCCCCAGAGCCGGGGATGGGGGCTGGCGTCATGCGGCAGGCCATCGGAGCCGATCAGGGTCAGCGGATGGGCCAGGATGCGGCTCACGTCCTCTTCGCTCATCGCGAAGTAGATCGCGCCCGCCGGGCTCAGGGCCTCGGCCAGGGCCTCGGGCGTGCAGCCGCGCTGCCGGGCCAGCGTGAACAGCGACTGCCCGGCCGCCGTCGGATCGGCCTGCGACCAGGTGATCAGCACCTCGTCGGACTGACTCACCCGGGCTGCGAGCAGCATGGTCGACGAGGCGGTGTAGGGGTAGCAGTCGAGGCAGACGCCCTGGTGTCGTGCCGCCGCCTCGATCATGCCCAGGGTCTGCACCGAGCGGCCATGGTTGTCGCGGCCGACCAGCTTGTGGTGCGACAGCACGGTGTCCACCCCCAGGGCCTGCCCGAGCGACAGGGCTTCACGCAACGCCTCGTCGATGGCCGCGCCCTCGTCGCGGATGTGCATGGCCAGCAGCCCGCCGGCCGCACGCAGCGGGGCCCCCGCGATCAGCACCTCGTCCACCGTGGCGGCCCGGGCGGGCGGGTAGTAGAAACCGGTGGACAGACCCAGGGCCCCGCTGCGCAGGGCCTCTTCCAGGTCCTGCGCCATGGCCCGGGCCTCGCCGGCGGTGGCGGGCCGGTCTAGCTGCGCCATGTGCCGCACCCGCAGCGTGGTGTGTCCGACCAGGCAGGCCGCGTTGGTGGCCGGCCCGGCGCTCTCGAGGGCCCCGAGGTAGTCCGCAAAGCGCTCATGGCGCCAGCCTTCGCGCCCCAGCAGATCCAGAGGCGCCGGAGGCAGCTGGGCACTGACCAGGGGCGCGAGGCTGATCCCGCAATTGCCGGTGACCACGGTGGTCACCCCCTGGGACAGCTTGGGATGGTGCACCCCCTCCACGCCCTGCAGCAGCAGGTGGTCGTCATGGGTATGCACATCGATGAAGCCCGGGGCCACGATCTGGCCACGGGCATCGAAGCGTTCGCGGGCGGAGCGCAGCCGCAGATCGCCCAGCTCGGCCACCAGGCCGGCCCGCAGGCCCACATCGGCGCGGCGGCGGGGGGCTCCGCTGCCGTCGACCAACAGGCCGCCCTCGATGATCAGGTCCAGCATCGTCGCCTCACCCGATCTGGGCGCCGGAGCGCTTGACCATGCGGGCCCAGATGGGCGTCTCGCGCCGGGCCCGCTCGAACAGCCGGTCGGCCGGGCATTGTGTGGTCTCGAAGCCGATGGCGGCATACCTCTCCTGCACCGCGCGGACGCCCAGCACACTGTTGATGAGGTTGTTGAGCTGGCCGACGACAGACATCGGCGTGCCGGCCGGCGCCACGATGCCGCCCCAGGCCACCACGTCGTAGCCGGCGACCCCGGATTCGTCGAGCGTCGGCAGGGCCGGGAACAGGGTGCTGCGCCGGGCACCGGTCACTGCGAGGGCCTGCAGCCGGCCGGCCAGGAGGTGCGGCGCGATGGAGCTCAGGTTGTCGAACATGAGGTCGACCTGGCCGGCCATCAGGTCCTGGATCGCCTGCGGGCTGCCCCGGTAGGGGATGTGGACGATGGAGGTGCCGGTCAGGGTCTTGAACAGCTCTCCGCTCAGATGGCCGGTGGTGCCGCTGCCGGCCGAGCCCATGCTCAGGGCGCCCGGCTTGGCCTTGGCCAGTGCGATCAGGTCCTTCACGCTGGACACGCCCAGCCCCGGGCGGACCACCAGCGCGTTCTGGACATAGCCCAGCAGGGCCACCGGCACCAGATCCCGGTCGGGGTCGTAGGGCAGGCGCGCGAACAGCGATCTGTTGATGGCCAGGGTGCCCACATTGCCGTAGCCCAGGGTGTAGCCATCGGGCGCCGCACGCACCACATCCATCATGCCGATGGTGCCGCTGGCACCTGCCTTGTTGTCGATGATGAAGGCCTGGTTCAGGGCGCGGGCCAGTTCGGCGCCGAGGATGCGGCAGATGGCATCCGGCGAACCTCCGGCCGAGGACGGCACCACCAGGCGCACCGGACGCTCGGGCCAGCCGGCCGGATGACCCTGCAGGGGCCAGGGGGCCAGCGCGGCGGTGCCGAGTTTCAGGAAGTCACGGCGAAGGGGGTATTTCGTGTCCATGGGCGGGCCTTTCGGATGCGGTGGCGGGAACAGGGGGTGGGCGCATCTTGTCGCGGCACCGCCCGGCCGGCAAACCACATTTGCTGCGGGTGGCATGCGTTTTCTTCATGGATCTTCGGGCCCTTGCCACTTCCACGCAGCACTGGCGCGGGCATTTGAACTGTGATTTACTCATGCCCCTCATGTACCGAGCGCCCTCCACCATGTCCCTGCTGTGCCTGGAAGCCAGCGCCCGGCTGGGCTCCTTCACCGCCGCGGCCCAGGAGCTGCATCTGAGCCAGGGCGCGGTCAGCCGGCAGATCCAGGCCCTGGAGTCGCGGCTGGACCTGCGCCTGTTCCACCGGCGCCGCGAGGCACTGGCCCTCACCGATGCCGGCCGCTACTACCTCGAAGAAGTGGCGCCCCTGCTGCAGCGTCTGGAGCGCGCAACCTTGAACGTCATGGCGCTCAAGGGCCGCGGCGGGGCGCTGACCCTGTCGGTCGGCGCCTCGGTGGGCACCTACTGGCTGATCCCGCGTCTGCCGGCCTTCACCCGGGCCCACGGCGAAATCACGCTGAACCTCGGCACGCGGGTGGGCGCCGTCGACTTCGCGTCCACGCCGGTGCATGCCTCGCTCGAGTTCGGCGACGGCCAGCGCCCCGGCCTGCACAACGACTTCGTGCTGCCGCTGATGCTGTCGCCCTATGCCGCGCCCTCGTGGATCGCCCGCCATGGCCGCAGGATCGATGCGCAGACCCCCGAAGGCGGCCTGATCCACCACCAGACCCTGGCCGACGCCTGGGACCAGTGGTTCCTCAGCGAAGGCCTGCAGCGCCAGCCCGCCCCTGCGGACCGGCGGGGGCCCTGCTACGAGATCATGTCCATGGCGCTGAACGCGGCCGTCGCCGGCATGGGGGTGGTCCTGCTGCCACCCTACATGGCCGACGACATGGTGGCCCTGGGCCGGCTCAAGCGCTTGTCGCGGCGGCGCTGGCGCCATGCCAAGGGCTACTACCTCGTCTACCCGGAAGACTCGGCAGGGATGCGGCCGCTGCAGGTGTTCCGCGATTGGCTGCTGAGCCAGGTCACCGAGGCGCGGTCCGCACCATAATCGCGCCTGTCGCTTCAGGAGCTCCCATGGTCTTCCTTCTCGCCGTCCTGGCCCTGGCCTTCTTCGTGGCCGGCCTGCGCATCGCCAACCAATACCAGCGCGCCGTGGTGTTCCGCCTCGGGCGCCTCAGCGGCCTGCGCGGCCCCGGCCTGTACTGGATCATCCCGCTGATCGAATGGCAGCGCACCATCGACATCCGCACGGTCACCGCCTCGGTGGACCAGCAGGAGACCATCACCAAGGACAATGTGCCGGTCAAGGTGACGGTGGTGATCTGGTACTCGATCACCGACCCGATCCGCTCGGTGGTCGAGGTGCGCAACGTCGACCAGGCGGTGGTGCAGGTGGCGCTGACCACCCTGCGCAACATCATGGGCCGGCACAGCCTCGACGATGTGCTCAAGGAACAGGAAAAGCTCGGCACCGACATGCGCCAGTCCATCGACAGCGCCACCGAACCCTGGGGCGTGAAGGTGGCACGGGTGGAGATGCGCAATGTCGAGATCCCCGAATCCATGCAGCGGGCCATGGCGCAGGAGGCCGAGGCGCTGCGCGAGAAGCGCGCCCGCATCATCAAGGCCGAGGCCGAACTCGAGGCCTCGCAGAAGCTCAAGGAGGCGGCCGGCCTGATCATGGACAACCCGGCCGGGCTGGAGCTGCGGCGCATGCAGATGATCACCGAGGTGGGCGCCGAGCAGAACACCACCACCATCATCATGATGCCCAGCGAATTCGTCTCCATGGCCAGCGGCATCGCTCAGCTGGCCGCGCGCAGCGCCGAAGGCGGCAACCGGAACACCACCCCATGAGGCACCTTCGCACCTGGGGCCTGCTCGTCTGCCTGACGCCCTTGTTGTGGCTGGGGGCCTGCAGCCGGCCCATGGAGGCCGAGGTGTTCCGCCAACGGCCCGAGGCGGTCTTCCTGCTCGACACCGTGGCCCTGCTGCAGCGGCACGACGATGCGGCCCTGGCCCTGCGCGTGGCCCCGGCCCTATCCGCCCAGGTCAGCGCGGCCGGCCTCGCCCATGCCGCCCAGGCCTTGCCGGCCGAGGGCGTCCAGGACCTGCAGCCGGTCGCCCTCGAGGTCGAAGGCGGCCCGGACGGCCCCCGGCGCCTGAGCACGGTGGCCGCCGAGCTGCACTTCGCCCATGCCGGCCCGGTGCTGGTCACCGCGCGGCTGCAGGGCGAGCCGGGACATTTCCTGATCCGAGGCTTCTACATCGAGGCGCTGGCCGCGCCCCTGGCCGAGACCCATGCGCTGAGCCTGCGCGGCAAGGGCGCCTGGCACGCCGGCTTCGCGCTGTTGGCCCTGGCCCTGCTGGGTTTCACGCTGTGGACCCTGCAGCGCTGTCTGCGCCTGCCCGGTCTGCGCTACCGGGCCCTGTGGGCCCTGCTCATCGTGTCGGGGGCGATGGATCTCAGCCTCGACTGGAGCAGCGGCGCGGTGACGCTCAATCCGCTGGCGCTGAGCCTCTTCAATGTGTCCCTGATCCGACAGGGCTGGATCGGCCCCTGGATCCTGTCGTGCTCGGTTCCGGTCGGCGCACTGCTGTTCCTGGCGGTGCAGCGCATCCGGGCACTGAAAGCGGCCCGGACCGCCGCGAAGGGCGGATAAGGATCGATCTGTAGTCCGCACGACAGATCGCCCGATCCAGCCCGGCACCCCCGGGTCCGGCGCCGCCCCGATGCCCAAGAATGGGCCGCATGGAGGACTGCTTCATGCGCATCACCCCACACCTGCGGATCAGGACCAGACTGGCGCTCGCCTTTTTCATCGTGCTCACGCTCATGGCGGCCTCAGGCGTGGCCAGCCTGCAGCAGGCGGCCCGCATCAACGCCAGCGCGGTGCTGATCGCCGAGAGCTGGCTGCCGAGCATCCAACTGCTCGGCGACCTGCGGGCCCAGGCCACCCTGACCCGCCAGACTGAACTTCGCCATCTGCTGGCGGCCGAACCGGCGCAGAAGGGTGAGCACCTCAGGTTCGTCACCGACGCCGACACCAGGTTCCAGTCCTTGATGGTCCGATACCGCCCTCTGGTGCTGAGCACCGAGGAGCAACGCTTCTACGATCGGCTGGCCTCCTGCTGGAAGGCCTACCTCCAGAGCCTGTCCATGACGCTGCACCTGTCGGAACAGGGCGAAGGCGGCAGGGCCCAGGCCCGCACCCTGCCCTTCGGCGAAGGTCTGAAGCGCTACGAAGACCTCCAGGATCTGATCGAGCAGGACATCCTGCTGAACCGCCAGGGAGCGCAACAGGCCGCCAGACAGGCCGAGAACGACTACCAGCATGCCAAGGCCTTCCTGGCCGGCTTCGTGGTGCTTTCGCTGCTGTGCAGCGCCACCCTGGGGCTGGCCCTGACCCGCTCGGTGACCCGCCCCCTGGGCGCAGAGCCCGGTGAGATCAACGAACTGATGGCCCAGTTGGCGGCAGGCGATCTGCGCGCGATCCCTCCGCCCAGGACCCTGGCGCCCCACAGCGTGCTGGCGGCGGTGATCCGGTTGCAGACGCAACTTGGCGCCTCGCTGGAAGGCGTGCGCCGGGCCAGCGATGCCGTGGTGTCGGCCACGGAGCAGATCGCCCAGGGCAATGCCGAACTGGCCTCGCGCACCGAAGACCAGACCATGGGCCTGCAGCAGACTGCAGCCGCCATCGAACAGCTCACCGCTGCGGTCCAGGGCAATGCCGAACACGCCCGCCAGGCCGACCTGCTGGCCCGCAAGGCCTCCGACGTGGCCGCCGACGGCGGCCAGGCCGTGCAGAACATGGTGCAGACCATGGGC
>Ga0213872_10002115_pt1 | contig 11953 bp, 18 predicted proteins | sample VelepicomBERX_R2_FD_160071 | JGI IMG/M metagenome (GOLD analysis project Ga0213872, IMG submission 160071) | Rhizosphere microbial communities from Vellozia epidendroides in rupestrian grasslands, the National Park of Serra do Cipo, Brazil - RX_R2 | ecosystem: Host-associated > Plants > Roots >... | reverse complement strand
GGCCAGGACGAATATATGATCCAGGCGCGCGACGCCTGCCAACTTCCGGTACTGCGCAAGGATTTCATGCTCGATCCCTGGCAGATCGTCGAATCCCGCGCACTTGGCGCCGATTGCGTCCTGCTGATCCTGGCCGCTTTGTCCGATCACCAGGCGGATGAACTGGAAGAGGCGGCGATGGAACTCGGCATGGACGTGCTGCTGGAGGTTCATGACGAGGCCGAGATGGAGCGCGCCCTGCGCCTGCGCTCACCGCTGATCGGCGTCAATAACCGCAACCTCAAGACCATGGTCACCGACCTCGCCGTCAGCGAGCGCCTGGCCGAGATGGTGCCCGAGGGGCGCTTCCTGGTGGCCGAGAGCGGCCTGCGCACCAATACCGATTTGCAGCGCCTGTCCAAGGCCGGTGCCCGCCGCTTCCTGGTCGGCGAAACGCTGATGCGCGAGAGCGACGTCACCGCCGCGACGCGCGCTTTGCTCGGTACTCTGTCGTGAGCAACAACGACTTCACTCACTTCGACCATAAGGGGCAGCCCCGCATGGTCGACGTCAGTGAAAAGCCGGTCACCCAGCGCAGCGCCACCGCCAAGGGCAAAGTGCTGATCGCCGCCGAGACCCTGGCGCTGATCCGCTCGGGCGGCGGCAAGAAAGGCGACGTGCTGGCCGCCGCGCGCTTGGCCGGCATCATGGGCGCCAAGCGCACCGCGGATCTGATCCCGCTGTGCCATCCGCTCGGACTCGATTCGGTCGAGATGGAACTCACCACCGAAGACTCGCCGCCGCGCGTCGAGATCACCGCCCGCTGCAAGGTCACCGGGCGCACTGGCATCGAAATGGAAGCGATGACCGCCGTCTCCGTGGCGGCGCTGACCGTCTACGACATGTGCAAGGCGGTCGATCGCGGCATGAAGATCGGCGACATCCGCCTGGTCGAAAAGACCGGCGGACGCTCGGGCACCTTCCGCGCCGATTAACACCACATTATTGCCACTTTCCGCCCCGATCTTGCGACAACTCCGGGTTGGGCAAGGGGTGGATCGTGGGAAGATTAGTAAAGATCCTCGGCTGGGTGCTGTTGGCGCCCTTTGCGCTGGCCGCGACCTATCTGGGCGCCGCGGCGGCGGCCGGATTACTGCCACATGGCGCCGCAAGCGATCCGGGTCCGAAGCAGGTCGAGATCTATATCCATTCCAACGGCGTACATGCCGACCTGCTGCTGCCGGTCGCGGCGCTCGACATCGACTGGCGCAAGCGCCTGCCCTCCTATGACGACCCGGATCTGGTCGATGGCGGATACTCCTATCTGGCCTTCGGCTGGGGCGACCGCGCCTTCTATCTGACCACGCCGACCTGGTCCGACCTCGACGTCTCGACGGCGCTGTGGGCATTGAGCGGGCTGGACGGCACGGTGATGCATGTCCAATCGGCCGGATCCCCGCCCCTCGGCCCGAAAACCGCCAAGCTCAGCCTCACCGCCGACCAATATCGCCAGTTGGTGGACTTCATCGACCAGAGTTTCCAGCATGATGCGGCGGGTGCGCCGATCCCGATCGCCGGCGCCCATTATTACGGCCGGCACGACGCCTTCTTCGAGGCGCGCGGCCATTATTCCCTGTTCAACACCTGCAACGAATGGACCCGCCAGGCCCTGGCCCGCGCCGGCCAGCGTACGGCGATCTGGGCGCCGTTCGACATCGCCTTGTTCCATCACATCCGGACATAGAACGCCGCGGCCAAAGACGTTAGGGTTGTCCCTCGACCTTGGAGGGGGAAACAATGCGGGCGGCAACGGCGGGAACCATCTTTGCGCTGACGATCTCTTTCGCGCTCTCGGGCTGCACCGGCGGGGCCGGCGTCGCCGCGCCGGAAGCGGACAACAAGGATGGCCAGAATTTCTCGTCGAAGCCCGGCATGGCGCGGCTCTACATCGTTCAGGGTTTGGAAAGGCAGGCCGATCGTCCCGGCAGCGGCAGCACGGTGATCGCGTCGGGCCCGTCGGGTTCCCCGATGGTCGTCGGCGCCGCAGCCGGCCTGGCGGTAGCCGGCCTCGTCAACGCGTTCCGCGACAAGCCCGAAGCGCCGCAATTGCCGCCGGATCCGGTCGATCCCGAGAACAAATACGTCCATAACGCCATCCCGTTTCCCAACGACGTCGCGATCAACGGCAAGAAAGTCGGCACGATCGGGCACCTCCAATATGTCGTCCTCGATCTGCCGCCGGCGCAGTACGACCTGAAGCTGACCCAAGCCACCAGCTGGAAACAGCCCTTCGCCGACATGCGGGTGGATCTCAAGGCGGAAACGGTCACCTATCTCATGACGACCGAGCTGGCCTATGGCGGCCCCCAGAAAAACGACCGCGCCCTCGTCACCTGCCAGCCTGCGGACTGTCAAACCTATGTGCTCGCCGGCCACCGCGTCACCACGGACTGGAAGTAGATCTTCATGAAATTCCGGTGTTATGGAGCAAACTCACCTTGAGTGATCTCCGCAGCCGGGGCCGGCCTCGGTAAAATCCGGGGTATGACGAATCCGGGAATAGCCGCCGTTGCGGCCAAGTATGCCGAGATCATGTCCGACGTCCGGCGCTTGCGCCTCGAACTAAGGACCGCCGAGTTCAACCTTGAGCACGTCAAGGTCGCCCTCCTGCTGCTCGACCCCGAGTATCCGGTCAGCGATATCAAACCTCCGCGCCGCCACGCCAGCCCGAAGCCGCAAACCGACCGCAACAGAATGGCGATCGATTTCCTTCGGGAATCCACCACGCCCATGACCTCGCGGGAGATCGCCCGCCAGGTGCTTACTGCTGAGGGAAACGAAGGCCCAACGCCACAGGTTGTCGACTTGGTCGCTGCTGGAATTCATGGCTGTCTCAAGGGATACGAAAAGCGGGGCGCAGCTCAAATTGTAAGCCGAGAGCCGATTAGATGGCGGTTGGCTTAGGGCTATTGGTTCGGCGCGATCACTTGCTTGTTTGGGTTATTCCCGTTGGGCAGCGGAGCTGGGGCCGTGGCCCCAATTACTACCGCAATGGCTCCCGCTGCCAAAGTCCAGGTAATCCGCGCCTTTCTTTGCCCTTCTAGGTAGCGCGTTGCCTCTTCGACATTTGCTGGATCAGGCTTAAACCAGGTGTCTTCAATTGTGAACCAAGCTGGTAATAGAAATGCCCAAAGAGCCACGCAAATATCTCGAAGTGATCTATCAACCCCAATTATGTCTTTCAAGCTTACATTGAAGCCAAGAAGCATGCCTACGAGGAGAAAACAGGCTCCTGCCACCGCGAGTTTCACCACAAGTCCATGGTATGCTTGCATGCCGACCTCCTATACCGAATACCGTTCCCGAGACGCAAGTAGAGACTCTTTCCTTATCTGCCACGTTCAGCGATCTACGGCAGGTATATGGCGCGAGGAATATACTTCCAGTTGTCATATTTAGCCTATAGAAAAACAACCATAGGTGGCAGTAGAGTGGCGCTTCCGTCCACTCTTTTTCAGCAGGTAACCATGACTGGCTCTCCCGAAGCGCAAGGCGCCATGGCGCTGATTGTCAAAGCGGACCATTATGGAATTGTCTCAGGCTCGGTCTCCGCGCCCCTCGTATCGATGATCGGCACAGTCGCCGGTGTGCAGCCGGTGGCGGTGTTGGGCGATAGCGGCCCTCCACCCGCGCCGATCACTTTCACGGCAGAGCAGACGAAACTTATTACCGACGCGGTTGCCGCGACCCAACAAGCCGCCCAGACCACTGCGTCGGCCGCGGGTGGCACACCGACGCAGGGCAATACCGCGTCGAGTGATGTTCAGAACGCCATCAAGGGTCTCAATCTGATCGGCAGTGTGATTGACGATATCGGTAAGTTCGAGGGCGGAGCTACCGCCACGCTGCATTGGTGGGGCTGGACCCTTGACCTCAATCATGATGCGTCCCAGGCTTTGGGTCGGCTGTTGAAGAGCGACACCGACGACCTCATCACTCTACTAGGACTGTTCCTGACTTCGGCGCCAATCGCCGCCGCATTTGCCATTGTCAAGGCTGCGACGACGGAGTTGGCTGGGTGGATCTCGAACGATGACACAGGGAATGGCGTCGAGATCTCCTTCTTTCTGTGGATAGCTCCCTACGTTTCCAGCAAGTAAGTAGTTCCTCCCCGCCGAGCCAGCTCGGCGGGGAGGATATTTGCAGAGTATCGGTGATCGCTTTTTGCAATACGTCAGCGTCCCCGAACCGGTTGCGCGGAGCAATGAAAGCTAGGCGGCTTCTTTGACCTGGCGCCGTTGCCAGTAGCGCGCCCAGCCTGCGCTGATCGGCAGCGCCATGGCCCGTCCGGCCAAGATCGAGAACTGACCACCATTGCTGACCCGGCGGTTGTTTTCGCGCCAGGCCATTTCCGCGGCATACGAGCCGAGGTAAGGGCCGGCCATGGAATGGTAGGTGCCGATCTCGGCCCGCCGGGCCCTGGAGAAAAAGGACTCAGCCTGGTTCGTGCAGGCGCCGTCATCCGAGTAGGCCTGCTTGTGGTTGATGCGCTTGGTCTTGTAGCTGGTCTGTAGCGCATTCCAGTGCCGCGCTTCGTCGGCATGGATGACGCTGCCCTTCTGGACAGTGGCCCGCACCAACGGCACGGCGGCGTCCTCGCTCTTCGTCACGAACGGTAGAGCCCGGCCGTTGCGCTCCCGCATCACGACGATGCACTGGCGCTTACCGTTCTGGTTTTCGGCCAGACGCCGGTCCTTCCGGTTCTTGATGTGATTGGCCGGCTGCACATGCCCGCCGAAATATGCCCCGTCGACCTCGACGACGCCGGACAGGGTGAGTTCGGCCGCCGCCGGCGCCATGGCTTCGCGGAGCTTGTGGGCGAGGACGAAGGCCGTCTTGTAATCGCAGGACAGATCCCGGCTGAGCTGCAGGGCGGAAATGCCCTTGGCGCCATTGACGAAGATGGCGATCGCCAGCAGGTAGTCGCGGACGGGCAGCTTGCGCGAGGCGAAGATCGTGCCGCTGGTCACGCTGAAGTGCTTGTCGCACGCCTTGCACTTCCAGAGCGCCCGCGTCTTGTAGCGGTAGACGGCGACACAGCCGCAGGCCGGGCAATAAGGCTCCCCGTCATTGTCGGCCCACCGGATGCGCTGGAAGGTCTCCCGCGCTTCCTCATCGGACAGCCGAGCCACTTTACCCAATGACAGGGTACGTGCCGCTGCTGAAAGGAGGAAATGCTGAGACATCATATCCAATGCGATGAACTACATATCGCAAATGATGATATTTAGCCTGTCGCTTGTCAATAGGATTATATCGCATATGATGATGCTATTAGCTTATGTGGTGGAATGATGGATTCGGATACGGCTTGGGAATCTCGGGTGAAGGCGGTCTTGAAGGCCGAGCTGAAGCGTCGAGACGTGACCTATGGGCAGTTGGCAGCCGAGTTGAAAAAGCTGGGGGTCGAAGAGACCCCCGAGAACATCGCCAACAAGATCAGCCGTGGGAAGTTCACCGCCGTCTTCCTGTTCCAATGCCTGGATGCCATCGGCTGCAAGACGATTACCGTCTCGATCGATTAATCGCGTCCCTGCCAGTAGCCAGCAAACCGCTCACTTTGCGAATGCTGCATCGTTAGGGTCAGCACTTTCTCCCACATTGTGCGGAGGTCGACCCGCCGATGGCTGTGCCGGAACGCCAGTTCCTGCACATAGAGATCGAAGTCCGGCCCAGATGAGAACCGGTGATAGACGCCATGCTGGGATCGTCGCAGCCGGGCGTGGAAGCTCTCCGCATTGTTGGTCGAAATCGACCCGTTTGCGAACTCCACCGAGTGATTGACGCGCTGCAGCTCGTAATAGGCGCTGAGAAAATCGTAGGCCGCCAGCTCGTCGGTGATGACGGTGGAACCGGGTTTGACGTGCGCGCGAACCGCCGCGAGGATCGCCGCCTTGGTTTCGCCCTCGACCGGAATGGCGATCACCGGCCCTTCGCGTTGCGCGAGGGTCAGAACGCACCGCTGGCGCGTCCGGCCGCCGTATGTGGGTGGCGTTCCCCTGCCGAGGTTCGGCCGGCGCCGCGCGCCTCCGAAATAGATGCCGTCGATCTCTACTGCGCCGGACAACTGCAAGCTGCTCTGGGATTTGGCGATCGCCTCGCGAACCTTTTGCCCGAGCACCAGACTGGTCTTGTAGTCGAAACCCATCATCTCTGAGATGAAGGTCGCCGGCAGACCCTTCGACGAACAGACGAAGTAGAAGACGAATTTGAGGATTCGTCGAAGCGGCAGCTTATTGCCGTGCCATAGCGTGCCCGTGGTGACCTTGAACTGGTATCCGCACTCCCTGCATTTGAAGGTCATGCGGGTGGCGATGGTGCCACACTTCATGCAACCACAGGCCGGGCAGATCGCGCGACCGGCTGTTTCCGGCCATCGCAGGCGGCGCAGCAGCGCGTTTGCCTTCCGCTCTGTCATCTGGCCGACCTCGTCGTCATTCAGCGTCCGGGCAGCCGGCGTAACGCGATACGACCGTTCTTTCCTCCGGCGCCTGGGGAGGGGGGATGGAGACGCGGGCATCGCCCGCGCCTCCGTGTGCCTGGCCAGTGCCGATGACCAAGTGGTCATTGTTTCACCCGGAAAAGGCCGCCGCCTTTCTCTTTCTCCTCAAGCGTACCCGCCTTGACTCCGGCCGCGAGAGTTCGGCGGATCGAGTCAAGCGGGAGCCCGATATTGGCGGCATGAACGTCCTCGGCCGTCCGCCAATCGACGCCGCTGAGTCGGAGAATGTTGAAGACCTGGGACATAATCGCGGGCTTCTTCCGCTCCAGGTTGGAGCGCTGAAATTGTGTCGTTCTTCGCCCTCTCCTTGCCGGTGGACTCACGGGAATGCCTGGGCCAGCGCTCGCCTCGGACTCAGCGGGAGCGCTGGCCTCCGGTACCCCTATATCAGCCGCGAAGGCGTCTTGGACCGCTGCTGCAGAGCGATCATACCCCCTAGCTTCTCCCGCCAAGTCGGCGGATTTGAGGGCGGATTCCTTGGCATAACCGGTCAGTCGAGCGACCAGCTCGTTCACCTTCGTTTCAATATTTTTCATCGATGTCCCCGTTCACCGTTCGCCCCCTTCGCTTTGGGAAGGTAATGGCGTGCGCAATGCCGTCCGGCCGCACGGGTGCAGCCGAAAATTCTTGTCCGCGCAAATTGATCTATGTTAAGGGTGAAGGACTCGGCGCCAATTAACTTGGCACTGAGTGGAAAAGGCAGATGCGTCTACATGGGCGTACCTCCGAAACAAATCCAAGTCGGCCGAGAATCCGTGCAAGGGGCTCGGCCGATTGCTTTTGTACGCCCAGATTTCGGAAAGTCGCAAGTGCTAACTGGCTGATATCAAGGGCCAGTTGCTGGGTGATATAACCCTCGTAAGTACAGAATAGGGCAATCTGCCGCATAGCGGACACGATTTTGCAGGGGCAATCTGCCACATAACTACCCCTATACTTACTTGAAATATCTCAATACGGGGGTGCGACCATTGCCCTCTCGGCCTCGATGAAAATCTAAGGGGGCGACACGATGTTCGAGATAATCACCATGGCCGCCCGACATGATGATCCGCCGGTTGAGCCATATGTCATGATCAGGCTCAAATCCGAGCAGTTGATGGCGCCGGCCGAGATCGATGACTTCATCAGGCGGCTACGGTCAGAACTGGATAGGATGGCCGAGAGCGCCAAGCACGATCTCGCCCAGGCTATCGCCAACGATCCTCACCGTCGAAGGTAGATGCAGGCACGCTTGAGCTATTCGCTCTTATCGTCACGCCGAGGCGGCATAGGAACCCTGCTGGAATAGTTGATCAGCAGATCCAGCTCCGGCTCCTCATCACCCCTCACGCGCTCCAAGGCTTCGCGGGACGGCAGTGCCGGGGTGAAACCATTGCGCATTTGGCCTGACTCAAAAGCCTTCATCGTCGTCTCTCCGTGAGGGCGGCATTGCCTGAGCTATAGCTTGCCTCAGTGCTGGGCCGTTGTGGAAGCAGGGTTTGCCGGCGCCGCCACTATGGGCTGCGGCTTAGGCGGCCATGGATTGTCGAGGCCGATCTGAACCAGCACCGCGAACAGCACGACGGCGCCAACCGAGATTTTCAGGGGCACGGCCACCAGGCCGGCATACCACGGCCGCGCAGCGGGCGCCGCATCGCCGGCCGGCAGGACCGACGCCTGGCGGAAGCGGTGGATGATCGTTCCGGCGGCTAGGAGGCCCGACAGGACCGCCAACAGGATCAGCAGCGGGAGAAGGCGGGCGATCGTCTTGAGCACGATCGGGCCGAGCCAGAAATTCCAAGCCGCGGCGGCGACGCCAAGCAGCAGGATGGGCACCAGAATCGGTGTGGCCGATTTCCCGATCTTGGCGCCGACGATCGCGCCAACCACTCCCTCGTCGTCCGGTGCCATCCTGGGTTTCCTCGGTCAAAAATAGGTCAATTCGTCCTATTATGCCGTTTCGCCCTATTCCCTGTCCATTGCCTCGGGAGGTGATGGTTGGGGACGAAGGACGCCCACGATCCGGCGTACAGCGTAATTCTGGAAGGTCTGATTGCCCGCCGGAAAGCGCTCGGCATGACCCAGACCGATCTCGCCCAGGCCATGGGCACCGATCAATCCCAGATATCCAAGTTCGAGCGGCGAGAGCGTCGGATCGATGTGATCGACTACCTCCGCTTATGCGTCGCATTACAGATCGAACCCGGTGAACTGATGATTGATGCCCGCATAAAGATCGAGGAAGATAATTAGTATCACTAGTGCGACCGAGAAAAATCGATGCTGAAGGAATTGCTGCGGGCCGTTGTTGAAGATATTTCCAACCTGCCCTGGAAGCGATGGGGCGTTGTCGGAGGTATCTGGCTCCTCTTGAGCGGCGCAATTATTCAGTGCAACGGCTGGTTCAATATGATCGAGCTTTGGTCATTTCCCTGGCGCACCATGCCCTATGTGCAGATCCACTGGGCGCTCTTTCCGCCGCCGACCTCAGTTTTCTCCACGGTGGCCGGGCTATGGAGCGTCGGATACTTGATGATCATGGCGAACCAGATGGCCAGAGACATCTAGGAAAAACATTATCGTACTGTGAACGCCTTTAGTGATCGGTGCGAAACCCTAACGGGTGGCCGGCCACGCTTTAAATTTTGAAAATGGAGATCGATTTTGCTCGAAAAATTGTTGGTCGATGCACTGCCCGACAAAGGGTTTGCGCTGCCTTTGGCTAACCTGAAGGTCACGCTCTTCGATCAGGCCCACAAGAGTGATCCCTTAAACCGATACTCGGTGATTGTCGCAGAAGCGGATGTAGGCGGTCGTGCGTGCGCCTGGATTGCTCAGGGCATTAACGGCACGAGTTCGGCTGACCGAGATACTTTGATCAAGGCTTTGGCTGGCATGATCGTGAGGAGTCCTACGCAGGCTCGCGAGATCGCCGAAGCAAACGTTTTTAAGCTGGGCTGACACACGCAGGGAATACGAGAACGGCGAGCTACGGCTGTCCGAGGAACAGACTTAATTGGCAGAGGCGGGACGAGTAATAACGAGATAACATCTGCTGAGATATGCCGGGTGAGAGCTTTACAGTGATTTCGGACAAGTCTCGATATTCTCTTGCGCAATTTCTCAACCTGCAGAAGCCCGATCTCGCGCTGATGTTGCTGATGAAGCATGAAGCAGCAAAGTCCATCGAGGACGACCTGTCTGGTCTCGGGAGAGCCTGCCTTGAGATGGATGAGTCACGCCTGATTGAACTGATCGAGGAGATTGCCGCGACGAGCGGGGATTTGCGGGACAGGGTTACCCCGCGCTACCGCTTTGATCAGCGGTATGATGAACTTCAACGCTGCCTTGATGCCGACGGCATTCAGATCAACGGATCGATCGTTTTTGTGCGGGACAAGGTCATTGATCCGTTCGTAGGAACGGGAGATCTATTGCGAAGTGGGCGGCCGGTCGATCTTGTGGTTTCCAATCCGCCTTTTGCCGACGCATTGGCCGGGAACAGCGAGTTGGGCAGCTACTACGATTTGGGATCGGTCGCGGGGCCTGTCACTAACTCTGTAGATTTGGGCGGTTTGCCCGACCCTAATGGAGCGAAGCCGCGAGAGTTTGTGCTGAACGCTAACCAGATCTCATTGGAAACCCGTGGCGCTGGCCAGATAGATTTGGTGTTGCGTGGGCCAGAAATGGCAAAACTGACCCTTCCGCTGTCCGACCAGATGATCATTGCGGTGGAGGAGAAGCTCCGCGAGGCGTTGCAGTTTGTCCGTTCCCCGCGCGAACATGAGGCCCCGCCTCTCGGGACCAGCGCCGGCGCTGAAGTCGATTACGACGAGATCCACGCATCTCTAAACCGGGTCCGCTCGGTGATCGAGGCCGTCTCGGATTTGCGGAACAGTGGGATCGGCCACAACAACCCGCCTGAGCCGATAGACCCGCCGCCGCTCTCCGTGGAAGACATAGATATCTGCATTCAGGCAGTAAACGTCTATCGGACGACTACCAGCGCCGACGCCGATGAGGCTCGGACATTGCTGCGAACGGTGGTGGCGACCGTCGAAAAGCGAACGCTTGCGTGCAAAGAATGGCTTGGGCGGCAGTCGGCCGACTTCATCAGCACCATTGATACGAACTGCGGCAAACTGTTTGCCGAAGGCCTCGTGCGCGGGTTTGGGACTGCCACCGCTGGCGGGGTTCTTGGTGGAGCGGCTCTGTTGCTTGCCGCACTCCTTCGGGCTCTATCGTGAAATCGGTATGGAGGAATAGTTAGGATGTCATCGAAAATGCTCGCCGGCCTTGGCGGAGTCGGCGCACTTTTGCTCGTTGTGTTCGCTGTGCAGTGGGCCTTGCGGGCCGATGCCCGCGAGGAGAAGGCGCTGGTTATCCAAGGCCAAGCACTGTCCGACTTCTTGGAGAGTGCCCACAGCCAGAATTCTCTGGACCAAGCGTGCCGGGATCTTCGCGCTGTCGACGCGCGCTTACTTGAGATAGCGATCAAAACGCAGCAATCGCATCTCGGCTATGCATCGCTCCGGTATTGCCCTCAAAAGCCTGTCTCTCCAGCCCAGGCTCAATAATCGGTTGCCACCCCCGCCGCTACGCGCCATCGCTTCGCGCTGCGCGGCGGGGATGCGCGCCGTACTCCTCACCAAGGTTATTGAGACAATAGGGGTTCCCGCAGGAGGCCGGGGCCGGCAAGATAGAGCCTATGCACCGGCGCGGAGTCAGCCAGACTCAGCAGGTAACGTACCGCCAGGTGCTGCGCATCGCGATCGGCTCGATGTGTCTTCGGGCAAACCGGATTCACCTCGCTGAGAGCAACGGCTCGGGCGATCTCTGGTCCTGAAAACACCGCAGGGATGTCGTCGGTCAATCCGAACGCCGGAGCAATCCCTGCCGCTATCGCCAATTCCTGTAACCAAAGGCCATCCATCGGGCTGTCTGCCACCGCCACCATGCCGGCGAGTTCCTTATTTAGCCAGGTCATGACGGCGCGCGGCGAGACGCCATATTCCATGATCGAATTCCGGTCGATGTTGTGGATCTGCGATGCCTGCCAGTCCCAGCGGGCCAGATCGTCAAGCCATTCGTCATGCCGGATCAGCTTCGCGGCCGACCTGGTTCTCCGATCGGCATCGATCACACAGAACCCGACCTCGATCGGAAAGCCACCCATGGCAGCGGAGGCCTCAAAATCCAGGAAGATCATCGATCATGCCGCCCCTAAGAAATATCGGCGACTATCTTAGGCGATGCGCTATCCCGCGGAAATCCGGCCTAGGTGAGTTTGCTCCATAATCCCGTGAAATTCGCCTTGACGACCCGATAGAACTAAAATAGAACACATATGGATGTTTCACATTTGTTCCACATTGGAAACGGGCATCCGGGCGGAGAGGTTCCATGCTGACGCGCAAGCAATATGAGCTG
>Ga0213872_10002114_pt1 | contig 11954 bp, 10 predicted proteins | sample VelepicomBERX_R2_FD_160071 | JGI IMG/M metagenome (GOLD analysis project Ga0213872, IMG submission 160071) | Rhizosphere microbial communities from Vellozia epidendroides in rupestrian grasslands, the National Park of Serra do Cipo, Brazil - RX_R2 | ecosystem: Host-associated > Plants > Roots >... | reverse complement strand
GCCGTGCTGCCCGAACTGCGCGCCTCGATCCCGGCAGCAATCAATCTCGACGTCGCCATGGATCGCAGCCCGACCATCCGCGGCTCGCTGCACGATGTGGAACGGACCCTGCTGATCTCGCTCGGCCTGGTCATCCTGGTGGTCTTCGTCTTCCTGCGCGACGGCCGCGCCACCTTCATCCCCAGCGTCGCCGTGCCGGTCTCGATCATCGGCACCTTCGGCGCGATGTATCTGCTGAATTACAGCCTCGACACCCTGTCGCTGATGGCGCTGACCATTGCGACAGGTTTCGTGGTCGACGACGCCATCGTGGTGCTGGAGAATTGCGTCCGCCACATCGAGAACGGCATGCCCAGGATGCAGGCTGCCTTGCAGGGTGCGCGCGAGGTCGGCTTCACCGTGGTCTCGATGAGCATCAGCCTGGTCGCGGTGTTCATCCCGATCCTGCTGATGGGCGGCATCGTCGGCCGCCTGTTCCGCGAATTCGCCGTCACCCTGTCGGTGGCGATCCTGGTCTCGCTGGTGGTGTCGCTGACCACCACCCCGATGCTGTGCGCCTATCTGCTGCGCAAGCCGAAGGAAGAGCATGAGCAAGGCCGGCTGTTTCGCTGGAGCGAGCGGGCCTTCGCCAGCTTCGCCGACTTCTATGCCCGCACGCTGAAGGTCGCGCTACGGCATCGTTTCATCACCCTGGCCATCCTGGCGGCGACGGTGGCGCTGAATGTCTGGCTCTACACCCTGCTGCCCTTCGGGTTCTTCCCGCAGCAGGATACCGGACGCCTCAATGGCGGCATCCAGGCCGATCAGAGCATCTCGTTCCAGCTGATGCGCCAGAAGCTTCAGCAATTCATCGAGATCGTCAAATCCGACCCCGACGTCGACAGCGTGGTCGGCTTCACAGGCGGCGGCCAGGTCAATAGCGGCAATGTGTTCGTGGCGCTGAAACCGCTCTCCGAACGCAAGCTGACCAGCGACCAGGTGATTGCCCGATTGCGCGGTAGGTTGGCCCAGGTGCCCGGCGCCCGGTTGTTCCTGCAGGCGTCGCAGGATGTGCGCGTCGGCGGGCGGCAATCCAACGCCCAATATCAATACACCCTGCAATCGGACGATCTGAACGAGCTGCGCACCTGGTCGCCCAAGCTGCTGGCGGCGCTGATCCGCGATCCCGCCCTGGCCGACGTCAATTCCGATCAGCAGGACAAGGGGCTGGAAACCGATCTGGTGATCGACCGCGACACCGCCTATCGCCTGAAGCTGACCGCCAGCGAGATCGACAACACCCTCTATGACGCCTTCGGCCAGCGCCAGGTTTCGACCATCTTCAACGCGCTGAACCAGTATCACGTGGTGATGGAGGTCGCCCCCCAATATTGGCAGGATCCGGAAATGCTGAAGCGAATCTGGGTCAGCACCTCGGGCGGCGCCGCCTCGGGCACCCAGACCACCAACGCAGTGGCCGGCACCAGCGTCTCCTCGGCCAAGAGCAGTAGTGCGCCCACCGCCGCCTCGGTCGCCGCCGATTCGGCCCGCAACGCCGCCAACAACGCGCTGGCCGCCTCGGGCCACAGCTCGGCTTCGGCGGGCGCCGCGGTCAGCACCTCGGCGGAAACCATGGTGCCGCTGGCCTCGTTCGCGCGCTACCAAGCAGGCTCGACGCCGCTGGCGGTCAACCATCAGGGCCATTTCGTCGCCACCACCTTGTCGTTCAACCTGCCACCCGACAAATCCCTGTCCGACGCGGTGGCCGCCATCGATGCCGCCGAAAAGCGCATCGGCATGCCGGCCAGCGTGCACGGCACCTTCGCCGGCACCGCCCGCACCTTCCAGGATTCGCTGTCCTCCCTGCCGGTGCTGATCGCCGCCGCGCTGCTGGCGGTCTATATCGTGCTGGGCGTGCTCTATGAGAGCTACATCCACCCGCTGACCATTCTGTCGACCCTGCCCTCGGCCGGCGTCGGCGCGCTGCTGGCGCTGTTGATCTGCAACACCGAATTCTCGCTGATCGCGCTTATCGGCGTTCTGCTCCTGATCGGCATCGTGAAAAAGAACGCCATCATGATGATCGACTTCGCGCTCGATGCGGAGCGGACGCAGAACCTGTCGAGCGAGGAATCGATCTACCAGGCGTGCTTGCTGCGTTTCCGTCCCATCATGATGACCACCATGGTGGCGCTGCTCGGCGCCCTGCCGCTCGCCTTGGGCCATGGCGACGGCGCCGAACTGCGCCGGCCGCTCGGCATCTCGATCGTCGGCGGCCTGCTGGTCAGCCAGATTCTCACCCTTTACACCACACCCGTCGTCTATCTCACCCTCGACCGCCTGCGCCGCAAGCGCCAGCGGCCCCTGCCAGGAATAGCCTGATGAAACGCTTCGCCAAACCCTCGCTGCTGACCCTGTCCCTGCTGGTGTCGGCCTGCGCCGTCGGCCCGGATTACCAGCGTCCCGACGTGTCCACGCCGGTTTCCTACAAAGAAGCGGACGGCTGGAAGGTGTCCGAACCCAAACCGGTCGATGCCGATCCCAATTGGTGGTCGATCTTCAACGATCCGGTGCTCGATCAGTTGGAGAAAGAGGTAACCGTCTCGAACCAGAACGTCGCCCAGGCCGAAGCCGCCTGGCGCGCCGCGATCGCCACCGCGGACCAGGCCAACGCCAATCTGTTCCCCACCGTCGGCGGCACGGCCGGCTTCTCGCGCGGCAAGGAAGGCTCCGCCAGCCTGCTGGGTGGCGGCGGCCGGGTCGCCAACACCTACAGCGCCGGGGGCAGCCTGAGCTGGACCATCGACGTGTGGGGCAAGCTGCGCCGCTCGCTCGAAGCCGCCCAGGCCACCGCCGAAGCCCAGAACGACCAGCTGGCCGCCGCCCGCCTGACCGCGCAATCGGCCTTGGCCAGCGACTATTTCGCCCTGCGCGGCGCCGACGAGCTGAAGCGCCTGCTCGACGCCACCGTCGTCGCCTATGAGCGCAGCCTCAAGATCACCCAGAACCAGTACAAGTCCGGCACCGCCGCCAAATCCGACGTCGACCAGGCGCTGACCCAGCTCGAAAGCACCCGTTCCTCGGCCCTCGCGGTGGTGTCGACCCGCGCCCAGCTCGAACATGCCATGGCGGTGCTGCTGGGCAAGGCGCCGGCCGAATTCAGCGTGGCGCCGATACCGGGCCTGGCCGACGCGCCGGTCTCGCCGGTGACGATCCCCTCGGCCCTGCTCGAACGCCGCCCCGACATCGCCGCCGCCGAACGCCAGATGGCGGCGTCCAACGCCCAGATCGGCGTCGCCGTCGCCGCCTATTACCCCGATTTCACCTTCGACGCCTCGTTCAGCCGCACCGCCGAGACCTTCGACAAGCTGATGCGCGCCGGCAACAATGTCTGGTCGTTCGGCCCCAGCCTGTCCGAGACGGTGATCGATTGGGGCGCACGCGACGCCCAAATCGCCCAAGCGCACGCCAATTACGACGGCCAGGTGGCAAGCTACCGCCAGACGGTGCTGACCGCCTTCCAGCAGGTCGAGGACGATATGATCTCGCTGACCCAGTTGGCCAAGCAGGCCGAGGTCGAGGACCGCGCGGTGACGGCGGCCGACGAGGCCGAGCGCCTGATCACCAACCAGTACCGGGCCGGAACAGTCGCCTATACCAGCGTGGTGACGGCCCAGACCGCCGCTTTGTCCGCCAAGCAATCGGCCCTGACGATCCACCAGAACCGCCTGACCACCACGGTCTCGCTGCTGCAGGCGATGGGCGGCGGCTGGAAGGCGCCCGTTCTCACAAGCGCTTCGCCATGATGTGAGTATCGACGTAACCGAGCCGGGGGTGCTCGAACGCCTCCGGCACGGTGCCGACGATCTCGAAGCCGCAGCGCTGCCACAAGGTGACGGCGCCGACATTGCTGGAAATCACGAAATTGAACTGCATCAGGCGGAACCCCTGGGTAACCGCCTGTTCCTGCGAATGGTCGCACATCGCGCGGGCGACACCCTGGCCGCGCGCGTCGGGGCGCGTCGCATAGCCGGCATTGGCGACATGACCGCCGCCACCCAAATGGTTGGGGCGGATGAAATAGCTGCCAAGAACCTCGCCGTCGCGCTCGAAGACGAACGCCTGATGGTCGCCGCCGGTCCACCATTCCAAGGCCGCCTCCTCCGCCATTTCGCGCGGCAGGGCATAGGTTTCGCCGGCGCGAATCGCGGGTTCGAGGACCTGCCATACGCCGGCGGCATCGCTGGACTGATACGGACGGATCGACATGGCGGCTCCTCTTGAGTTAAACCCCATCATCCCAAAGCCTAGGAGCCCCACTCAATGAAGTTCTTCATCGACACCGCCGACATGGCGCTGCTCATCAAGTGCGCCGACACCGGCCTGGTCGACGGCGTCACCACCAACCCGACCCTGATCCGCCAGTCCGGCCGCAACATCCATGAGGTGATCGGCGAGATCTGCGCCCTGGTCGACGGCCCGATCAGCGCCGAAGTGGCGGCGATGGATTTCGAGGGCATGAAGAGCGAGGGCCTGGCCCTGTCCAAGATCCACCCCAACGTCACGGTCAAGCTGCCGATGACCTGGGACGGCCTGAAGGCCTGCCGCTTCTTTGCCAGCCAAGGCATCAAGACCAACGTCACCCTGTGCTTCTCGGTCAACCAAGCGGTTCTCGCCGCCAAGGCCGGCGCCACCTTCGTCTCGCCCTTCATCGGCCGCCTGGACGACCAGGTCTCGGACGGCATGGACCTGATCCATGACATCGTCGAGGCCTATGTCGCCATCGACGCCCAGACCAACATCCTCGGCGCCTCGGTTCGCACCCCCTTGCACGTCAAGCAGTGCGCCATGGCCGGGATCCAGGCGATCACCATCCCGCCGGCTCTGTTCCTGAAGCTGATCGAGCACCCGCTGACCAAGGCCGGTCTCGACACCTTCGCCGCCGATTGGGCCAGCACCGGCCAGAAGATCGCCTAACAAAACCTATATCAAACCGATATCGCTTCGATATTGATTTGATATGCTCCAAGGGCGTACGCTTCAGGCAGAATAACAGCAAGAAGCGTACGCCCGATGATCATCGCAGTCGTTCAAACCAAGGGTGGCGTGGGAAAAACCACGCTGACAGTCAATCTCGCCGTCGAGCGAGTCATCCGCGCCAAGCGCGACGTCTTGCTGGTCGATGCCGACGAACAGGGGACCGCCTCCGACTTTTCCGCCCTGCGCGCCGAGCGCCTCGGCCAGACCGGCTATTCCGCCGTCCAGCTGTCGGGCAATGCGGTGCGTAACCAGGTACAGGCCCTGAAGTCGAAGTTCGACGACATCTTCATCGACACCGGCGGGCGCGACACCCAGGCGCTGCGCGCGGCGCTGACCGTCGCCGACATCGCTTTGGTGCCGTTCCAGCCGCGCAGCTTCGACGTCTGGACGCTCGACAAGGTGGCGTCGCTGATCGGCGAGGCGAAAAGCTTCAACGAATCCCTGCGCGCCTTTGCGCTGCTGAACTGCGCAGATTCGTCGGGCCCGGACAACATCGCCGCCGCCGTGTCCTTGAGCGAGCACCCCGAGATCGCCTTCCTCAATTCGCCGCTCGGCCGGCGCAAGGCCTTCCCCAATGCCAACTCGATCGGTTTGTCGGTGCTGGAAGCCAGCCCGGCCGACAAGAAGGCCTGCGGCGAGCTGACCCGCCTGGCCGACCGCCTCGTGAAACTGGGCTGAAAGGAGCCGTCATGACCATCACCCGCCGCCCGCCCCGCCCGGCCACCGCCGCCAAGCCGCCCGTCCGCCGCCGCAAGACCGCCGAGACCTTCATCGAAGACGCGCATCATGCCGTCGCGCCGGCCGTCAATGAAGAGCCCGCGCCGGCACCCGCCCCTGTTCCCGTCGAACCGGCCGAGGACAAAAAGTCGAAATCGAAGGGCAAGCACAAGGACAAGCCGAAGGGCAAGCACAAGGCCGACAAGCCCGAAAAGGCCAAGCGCAAGGACAAGGAAGCGGTGCTGATCCGCTTCGAGGACGACCAGCTGACCGAGATGGACAAGCGCGCCGCCGCCCTCGGCCTGTCGCGCGCCGCCTGGTTGCGCATGGTGGTTTCCAAGGCGCTGCGCGGCAAAAAGGCCTGACCCGTCTGTCCTGTGCGGGACCGCACAGGGAAAAGCGGCTCCCTCCCCTATAGTTTTCCTAACGAAAATATGGGGGAGTCGGATCAATGCGCCGCATCGCGGCCATCCTTGCAAGCGTGACGATGCTGGCCGGCCCGGCTCGTGCCGGGTCGAGCGGAGCCGAAGCGCTGGCCGCCCTCGACCAGTTCATGATCGTCCGTGCCGTGGCGGCCCGATGCAGCCATGGCACGCCCGCCGCTGTCGAAGCCTTCCAGCATAAGTACGATCTGGTCGTGGCGCATGCCGCCGCAGCCTTGAAGTTGCTGGCCTCCGATCTCGCCCAGCCGCATATCGAAAAACTCATCGGAAATCATTATGACGAAATAGACCGGCGGGTATCCGTCGTCGTCGCGCAAGAAAGCTGCGATGGGCCGCACGCTCAACAAGCGCTGCAGAAATATGACAACGCTGCCAATACACCAAACATTGAGCTGCTGGCCGATAACGGCAATTAGTAAACCGTTATTACTTATCCGCCGACGATGAAATTATTATGTCAGGCTGGATAATTCTGCTTCCAATGCCAAATGCTAGGTCCTATTGTCCGCGCCGAAAACGCGTCAGGGTTACTATGTTCAATATCCGCACCCACGAGCAGTTGCAGGCTCACCTCGCCCGTACCGGCGATCTGTCCGTGACCACGCTCGACGATCTGGATCTCGATGTCAGCGCCGTGCCCAGCCTGGCCGAGGCGCATCTGCGCGCCTGCCGCTTCGCCGAGGGTTCGGAGATGCCGGCCGATATGAGCGAGACTCTGTTTGTCGATTGCACCCTGCGCCGGCTGCGCTTCAATGCCGCCAGCCTCTATCGCGCGCGCTTCGTGCGCTGCGACCTGTCGGGATCGGAATTCGTCGGCTGCGACCTGTCGGCCGCCAGCTTCGTCGAGTGCCGCTGGGATGGCGTGACGCTGCAGGATTGCGACGTCGACGCCACCCAGTTGCCGGTTAGCGCCTAACCGTTACTTAGCGCCACTCATCATCTTGTCGCGGATGGCTTTGAACTCCGAGCCATCCTTCCATTGCGGCGTCAGCTGGCCTTCGGCCACGTCATAGCCGACCCGGAACAGCAGGCCGAGATCGTCGACCGCCGCGTCGAACTTCCAATCCGGGGTGATCTGGTCGAGCGGATTGTGGTAACGCACGGCGGTATATTCATCGATCTTGGCCTTGAGACCGGCCGGATCGTCGATCCCCTCATCGCCATTCTCGGTAAACAGCACCGGCACGCCGACACGGGCGAATTCCAGCTGGTCGGCGCGATAGAAGCCGCCATGCTCGGGACGGGCGTCGGGCTTGGTGACGCGGCCCGTGGCGGCCGCCGCCTGGGCCAGATCGTCTTCCAGCGTCGTATTGCCGCTGCCGATGATCTCAATGTCGTGGGTCTTGCCGAGAATGTTGAGGCCGTCGATGTTGATGTCGGCCACGGTCTTCTTCAGCGGATAGAGCGGATGGGCGGCGTAATATTGCGCGCCCAGCAGGCCCTTTTCCTCGGCGGTGGTGGCCAGGAACAGGATGGTGCGCTTCGGCGCCTTCGGCAGCGCCTTGAAGGCCTTGGCCAGTTCGATCAGGCCCGAAATGCCCGAGGCGTTGTCCAGGGCGCCGTGATAGACCTGGTCATGCTTGGTGCCCGGCAGGGTCGGATCCCAGCCCAGATGGTCCCAATGGGCCGAGAAAACCAGCACTTCGTCCTTCAGCTTGGGATCCGAGCCTTCGATCTTGGCGACCACATTGCGCGAATCGACGTCGCGCATGTCCTTCTTGATGTCGAAGGAAACAGCGGTCTTGAGGTCGACCGGGCGAAAATCCTTCGACAGCGCCTTCTTCTTGAGATCGTCGAGGTCATAGCCCGCCGATTTCAGCAGGCCGCGGGCCTTGCCCTCGGACAGCCAGCCGGACACGGTGGGGAAATGCTCGTTCGGCCCTTCGGCGTGGATCTGGAAATTCTCGTGGCTGTTCGAGTTGACCACCACGGAATAGGGATAAGCGGCCGGTTCGGTCTCGTGGATGATCAGCGCGCCGGCGGCGCCCATCTTGCGGGCGATCTCGTATTTGTAGGTCCAGCGGCCGTAATAGGTCATCGCCTTGCCCTTGAACATCTTATCGTCGAGTTTCGACGGGTCGTTCGGATCGGGGATCGGCGGATCGTTGATCAGCATGACCAGGGTCTTGCCCTTGAGGTCGGCGCCCTTGAAATCGTCCCAGCCATATTCGGGGGCGACGACGCCATAGCCGACGAACACCAGGTCGGAATCCTTGACCACCACGTCCTTCTGGCGCTCATAGGACCAGGCGACGAAATCGTCGGGCGAGGCCATGGCCTGGCCGCCCACCGACGCCTGCGGATGCGACAGATTGCCGGTCAGCGGCACGTTCTGGATATAGGTGCCGTTGGGATTGCCCGGCGCCAGGCCGATCTTCTTGAACTGGTCGGCGATGTATTCGACCGTCAGGGTCTCGCCGTGGCTGCCCGGCTCGCGGCCCTCGAACTCGTCCGAGGACAGGGTCTCGATCACCTTGTGGACGTCGTCGGCCTTGATGGCTTGGAGACCTTTGGCGATATCGGCGGCGCTATCGGCGGCGGCGCCGCGCCCGCAGAGGCAGGCCAGTGCAAAAAGGGCGGCAGGAACCGCCCGGGTATAGGATTTCATGGAGTTTCCTCTGTTTCGTATGCAGAGGAAGTGTGCGGCGAACGGCGCCTATTCGTCAATCTGGCGATAGGGTTCCGGACCATCGCGATACATCGCCATGATCTTCAGCATTTCCGGCAGCACGTCCTCGAACACCTTGACCAGCTTGGGGTCGAAATGGGCGCCGCTGTTCTGCTTGATGAAGGACACCGCCTCCTCGACCGTCCAGGCCTTCTTATAGGGGCGCTCGGAGGTCAGGGCGTCGAACACGTCGGCGATGGCGACGATGCGCGCCGCCAGCGGAATCTCCTCGCCGCGCAGGCCGGAGGGATAGCCGCTGCCGTCCCATTTCTCGTGATGGCTCAACGCGATGACGGAAGACAGACGCATCAGCTCGGACTGGTCGGCGCCAATGATCTCGGCGCCGATCGTGCTATGCGTCTTCATGATCTCCCATTCCTCGGGGTCGAGCTTGCCCGGCTTCAGGAGGATATGGTCGGGGATGCCGATCTTGCCGACATCGTGCATGGGCGCCGCGTTGAACAGCAGATCGGCCCATTCCTCGCCGCAATTGGCGGCCAGCGCGATCAGGCGGGCATGGTGGCTCATGCGGATGACGTGGAAGCCGGTCTCGTTGTCGCGGAATTCGGCGGCGCGGCCTAGGCGGCGGATGATTTCGAGGCGGGTACGGTGCAGTTCCTCGGTGCGCTCCTGCACCTTCTTTTCCAGCTCGATGCTCTGACGGTGCAGCGCGAGATGGGTGCGGATGCGGGCCTCGACGATCTTCGGCACCACCGGCTTGGTGATGTAGTCGACGGCGCCCAGCTCCAGGCCCTTATATTCGTCGTCCTGCTCGGTCAGGGCCGAGATGATGATGACCGGGATCGAGCGGGTGGCGGGATCGGCCTGCAGCTGGCGCAGCACTTCGTAGCCGTCCATGTCGGGCATCATCACGTCGAGCAAGATGATGTCGGGCGCCGGCTTGGCCTTGGCGATGCACAGCCCCCGCTCGCCGTTCAGCGCCGCCTTCAGGCGGTAGGCCGAGCGAAGGATTCCGGCGATGACATCGATGTTGTCAGGCGTGTCATCGATGATCAGGACCGTCTGGGCGGACGACATAACCGACATCAGATCTCCCACGATACCTATGCCGTCAGGCGAATTGTTCCCCATAGTCACAATACCCCGATTGCGAAGGCTTCCGCCAGCGGCGAATCCACCACAAAGCGAGAGAAACAAGACCGTCACACTCGCAAAAGGTCAGCCCCCGAAAAATTCATCCGCTGCGGCTGGCCGTCGATCTCCAGGTCGAAGCGGACCCGCTCCGGGCTCCAGGCGTCGGAGCCGACCCGAAACGACCCGTCCGCCAGCGGCACCAGCGGCGTAGTGCCGCCCAGCCACAAGCCATCCGGCCGCGCCACGACCTCCATCATACCAACCCAAGGGTTACCGCCGTCATAAAGACCGGCGCAGCGCGCCAGCGCGTCGGGAACCGCGGAGGCGGCCGCACCATAGAGCACGGAACCCCACCCGACCGAACGCACGGCTCCGTTGTCCATCTCGATCCGCAAGCCGGAGGTCTGGTCGCCGGGGCCGACCACGGTGAACTGTCCGTCGCCTGCGCTCTGCATAGGCAACAGCGCCGCGCCCCGCCTGATCGCCAGGCCGTCGCCCGCCGCCACCAGTTCGAGCGTGGCGCCGTCGGCAGCGCGGTAGGTGCCGGCCAGCTTTCGGGCATCGTCGAGCTTGGTCGCACTCCGGATCGGCGGAATGGGCGGCAGCGGCTTGTTCTCCCGCACCGCCCGCATCAGGCGGACGGCATAGGCGGTGACTTGGCGCGGCCGGTAATTGTCTTCGGCGCGGGCATTGACGCTGGCGAAGGCGCCGACGCCGGTCGCCTCGTCGACCATCAGGGACGAGCTGTAGGCCAGCATCCCGCCGGTATGATAGAGCACCGGCCGGTCGTCGAGCGGCAGCACCGCCAGGCCCAGCGCGTAATGGGCACCCGCTCCGAACTCGGCCGCTTCGATGGCCGGCGCCGTGAACAATTTGCGGGTCTCCGGCTTCAGGAGCGGCGCGCCCTTGCCGGCCGCGGACGCGATCAGCCATTGCAGATAGACCGCCATGACGCCCGGCGGCGCCGCCACGCAGCCCGCCGCCTCGGTGACCGAGATGTTCGGCCCCGGCCCCAAGCGTCCGCCGCGCGCATAGAGCCGATCGGCGTAATAGGGCGCATAGCCCGGCGCATAATGGTCGCGGTCGGCCGCGCGGATGGCGGGAAAGGCCTCGCCCATGCCGAGCGGGCGCAGCACGTCCTCGGCCAGAGCGTCGGTGTAGGATTTGCCGCGCGCCTTGGCGACGATCAGCCCGATCATCTGATAGCCGATATTGCTGTAGGAGAACTGGCTGCCGGGATCGAACCCCTGCCAGAACGCACCATCGGCGCCGCGCGGCCCAAGCGGCGCGTCGGCCGGCAGGCCGGAAGAATGGGTCAGGAGATGGCGGATGGTGAAGGGCTTGCCGTCCACCATGCGGATTTCCGGCAGATGGGTGCGCACATCGTCGGCCAGCGACAGGCGCCCCTCATCGACCAGCCGCAGAACGGCCAGCGCGGCCAGCGACTTGCTGATCGAACCGATCTGGAAATAATGCGCCGGCGTGACCGGCCGCCGCCGCTCCACATCGGCCCAGCCCGCCGTCAGCGTGGTGGAAAAGCCCTCGCCATCCGCCAGCGCGACGGTGATGCCCGGCAAGCTGTAGGCGGCGAGATGCAGGTCGATATAGCGCTTGAGGGCCGCCACCGCCGGCTGGTAGCGCGCCGGCACCGTGCCGGTTCCTGCCGCTCGCGCCAGCCCGGCGCCGACCCCTCCGGCAACCAGCGCGGACAATTGAAGACAATGGCGACGACTGACGATCATGGGCGGCTCCCGGTCGGGACGAAGGGTTGGACGAGTTTAGAAAGGAAACGCCCTCAATGGAAATAGGCGGAATAGAGCTGCTGATAGGTGCCGTCGTTCCGCATGGATTGCAGGGCCTGATCGAATGCCGGCACCAGGGAGGTGAGGTCGCGCGCCCGGGTGAAGGCGAGATAGCCGGGGACTTCGTCCAGCGGGGGCGACAGCACGGTCACCTTGTCTTCCGCCGCCAATTTGCGCAGCAGCCCGAACGCCTCGAGATCGTGCAGCACG
>Ga0213872_10002113_pt1 | contig 11956 bp, 8 predicted proteins | sample VelepicomBERX_R2_FD_160071 | JGI IMG/M metagenome (GOLD analysis project Ga0213872, IMG submission 160071) | Rhizosphere microbial communities from Vellozia epidendroides in rupestrian grasslands, the National Park of Serra do Cipo, Brazil - RX_R2 | ecosystem: Host-associated > Plants > Roots >... | reverse complement strand
TCAGCTCGAAACGGAAGATGGAAGCGGGTTTTTCGGAATCACTGAGGATCGCAACTTTCGGCCTAACGCAAACCGCATCGCGTTCCGCGCAGTAAGCTGCCCCGAAGTCGATGCGCTCGCCTGTCGCTTGCCCCAGTTCGGCGCCAGGAACATCGATGGACCAAGCCTCGAGGCACCCGGCTACTACGCCGTATTCTTCGAAGACCCGTTTGGCAATCGATTGGAAATCGTGCATCGCGCTCGCGTCGGATAGGGCGAGGCGCCACGTCCCGTAGGGACCGAATGATGGTAGCCCGCACCAGGCGGAGCCTCTACCCATAGGTCGTATGGGTCCTATCGGTCCTATGGGTCCCATAGGGGACACAGGTCAAATGGGGACAGGTCAATTTTTTCGCTGAACAAGGGTCGTGCGGGAGCACGCCCTACCGGCTCGGGAACGTGTCCACGTCGGCGAAACGCCCACCGCGTCCAACGCCAAGGACTGCTACATCCTTTTCTATCGTCATAAAATGTGCAAAGGGTGTCGGACTATATGGAGAATGGTTCTCCAGGCCGCGTATTGAATGCCTTTCTCGAACTCTTCCTTCGAAAGGCAAGGCACGATTTCCGCGGGTTCTGGTTCGTCTTCTCTTTTCTTCTTCTTTCGATCTGCGACTGGAACGCTTTCGGCCAGTCGCAGTACCAAAGTAGTACGGACTTTGCGAAGTTTGCGATAAAACTGCGCGAAAATGGGCTTTTAGCCATTGGACCAAAACTAGGGAATGGGGCCAGACTCACCATGGCCGGTCGAGGTTTACCGCAAACTGGTGGATCGGAGCGCTACCCCTGGAAGCTAAGCGTCGCGACGACGATCTTTTGGGTTGGAGAGCGTCCAACCGCCAATAATCCGGTGCCGAACGATCGAAGTTCGTGGGATCCAAACTGGATCTCCAATTACGGCGGCTACGACGACCCGGATTCCAAATCCCGCAAGGATTTTATTCCGATGAGTTTTCTTCCGCGGCAGAACCCCTTCTACGTCGCCCTCCCGTACAACGATGTCGTGAGCGGACATACAAAACCCGAGGCCAAAGATGTGATTCCCTGGTTTAAAGATGCCTTCGTGCGCGACGGTCAATCCGTTCTCAAAGGGCGCTGGCTGGCGATCCGCCGCGGCAACAAAATCTGTTATGCACAGTGGGAAGATTGCGGACCTTTCTTCACCGATCACTGGCAGTATGTGTTTGGCAACGAACGCCCAAAAGCAAATCTCAACCAGAACGCCGGACTTGATGTTTCCCCTGCGGTCCGGGATTACCTCGGTCTTGACAACATTGATGTGTGCGATTGGAGGTTTGTCGAGATCCGCGAAGTACCTCCTGGTCCCTGGGCGATGTACGGGGATAACAACATCTTTGTTATTCTGCGCCGCCAGGGAACAGACCAACTGGGACACTGAAAGTTGGGGGAGACGTGCTCGTGCTCGAGAAAACAGCCGCTCCGCTGCCACGCTGGCCGGAAAAGAACAGTTGCGGAAAGATCGGACCCTCTTCTCGGCGCGGATGGCCAATAGATCGAGGACGAGCACGAGCAGGAGCACGAGCACGATTACCCTAACTTCGGAGTTTGGTTTCAGAGTCCTTTGGACCAAAGGTTAGTCTACAAACATGCCAATGCTGCTACGCCCTTTCAGCCCTTCTGACGAGAGCGCCGTTATTGCGCTCTGGAGAAGGTGTGACCTGGTGCGTCCCTGGAACGATCCGCACGAGGACATCCAGCGAAAACTCAAGGTTGCGCCTGAGTTGTTCCTCGTCGGGGTATGGAACGGGGAAATTGTCGCGACCGTCATGGCCGGTTATGAAGGACACCGTGGCTGGAGCCGTTTGGGTTACTCGGTCGATACAGTGGTGAGTTTGGGTAAGCGGTTGGAATTCGATGATCCCGGGTTCGATTCTGCGTGAGAAGGGAGTGTCCTGATTGAGCCGGCTCGTTCGTCGTATCATGAATTACGGAAAATACTAGGAGACACCAACTGAAAGGCAATCGGATGAGCGAACTCAGTCGTCGGAAATTTTTAACCGTTGCCGGTGCGCTGGCGGTCGGCAGTGCCGTCTCAGCGGGCGATAGACTTGCCGCCAACGAAGCGATTCGGAAGACTGGCGCAGGTCCGGCGACGCGCGGGAACCTGGATTACAGCAGCACCACTGAACTGGTCGCCATGCTTTCGGCCCGGCAGGTCTCGGCAGTAGAACTGCTGAAGCACGCGATCGCTCGGATCGAAGAGTTGGATTCCCGCATTAATGCTGTGGTCGTGCGAGACTTCGATCGAGCGCAAAGTGCGGCCGTTGCCGCCGACGCCGCGCTGGCTCGTGGGGAACGGGCTCCACTCCTTGGGATCCCGATGACGGTGAAGGAAGCGTGCAACGTCGCCGGGTTGCCCACGACCTGGGGCATGCCCATGTTCAAGGGCTGGACGCCTAAAGAAGACTCGTTGGCAGTCGCTCGACTCAAGGCTGCTGGAGCGGTTATTATCGGTAAGACCAATGTCCCCTTCGCCCTTAGCGACTGGCAGAGCTATAATGATATTTACGGCACAACCAACAATCCCTGGGACCTTAGTCGGACGCCCGGCGGCTCATCGGGCGGTGCGGCGGCGGCGTTAGCGGCTGGATACGTACCGCTGGAGATTGGCTCGGACCTCGCTGGCTCTATCCGCTGCCCGGCCGCATTCTGCGGCGTGTTCGGCCACAAACCGAGCTACGGCTTGGTTCCCCTGCGTGGGTTCACTCCGCCCACCACCGAAGGATTAAGCGCCAACGGTGGCCTGCCAGTACTTGGCCCGCTCGCGCGTACAACCACTGATCTGGCTTTGGCCCTCGATGTGATGGCGGGACCTGACGACAGCGAAGCGATCGCCTACCGCCTTGCTCTGCCCCCGCCGCGTCACGATTCATTGAAGGATTTCCGGGTTCTCATGATCGATACGAACCCGTTCTTACCGACCTCGGTCTCGGTTCGCACGGCTCTCGACCGCCTGGCTGATCGGCTGATCAAAGCTGGTGTCAAGGTTGCCCGGGAGACGCCGCTGCTTCCCGATCCGGCTGAGTCTAGGCGGACCTATATGCTGCTGCTTTACTCGTTCGTTAGCCTGGGAAGGCCGGCGGAATTCTACCGCGGTATGGAAGCGGCTCTGGCTAAACTGCCACCGGAGGACGAGAGCTCGGGCGCGATGTGGATTCGGGGCATGGTCCTGAACCACCGTGATTGGTTGGGTGCGATCGTGGTTCGTGACCGGCTGCGTCGGCAGTGGAGTCAGCTCTTCCGCGAGTACGACGTAGTCGTCTGTCCGATCATGCCGACTCCGGCTTTCTCGCACGACCATTCGTCGGCCGAAGAACAGCGCAAAATCGACGTGGACGGCCAGCAGATCGACTATAACGAACAGGCGGTTTGGGCTGGACTCGCGACTCTCCCTGGGCTCCCGGCAACCGCGGCGCCAATTGATCGTTCCGAAGCCGGTCTCCCGATCGGAATACAGATCATCGGGCCTTACCTTGAGGATCGTACAACTATCGCTTTTGCGGGGTCGATCGAACGCGAGTTCGGCGGCTTTGTGCCGCCTCCGGCGCTTCAGGGGTGACCGGGCCGCCTAATTGGCGGGACGCCATCGTTGCGCCGGCGTCGCGCTTACGAAACTAGCTGCCGCTCGAAGTGTGCGCGGAAGGCGGTCATTAACTCGCGCACCCATCTGACGAAGTCGGGCTCTTTCGTTGCCTCGAGCAACTCCCGCGAAAAGTAATCAGGCTGAAAATGAAAGGCAACCATCCAGCAGTCGCGAAGTCGGTCTGTATTCGGAGACCTTAGCAGCGTCGTGAGACGCGGATCATGCAGTTTCGATGCATGGAAACCTTCCACGACCACGTAAAGACTGCCATACCAGTAGTACATGAAGTTGCCGCGGGGCCCGGCGAATAGTTCGAGTGCTTCACGATTCGGATCCTGAACCGTACCATGCGGCTCCTCAAAAGGCACCAGATTCGACTCGAAGTGATGCTGCATTCGAGCCGCCGCCACGAAATAACGATGGAGGGAAAGCAATGGAGGGAGACTCATGCAGGTACTATACAACGTTGAAGCAAAATCAGCACCAAGAGGTTGGTAGGGCGAGGCCCCGTCCGCGTGTCGGCGAAACGGCGTGTCGGCGTATCGGCGTGACTGATGCAGGCCGCAGAAACGCCTTGCGCGAATAGCGTGGGGTGATGTTCACCCACTCAGATGAGAAATACAAAGGTCACGGCGCCGAAAAACTCCACTGGCCGATACGCCGATACGCCGATACGCCGATACGCCTATTCGAAGGTCACGAGAGCCGCTTTCATCACGAAGGTGTTGTACGCGCCAAACATCGACATGATGAAATAGAGTGATTTACCCTCGTCCTTCAAAAAGGAGGGAGTCATAAAAGCCCCGTAGAGTTGCGGATATTGGGCCGCTTTCGCGACCACGTGAGGTTTAGTCCAGGGTCCCCACGGGTACTCGGCTTCGCGCAGTTCGATCGATGCTGTTTTCTCGTTTAGATAGGTGTACATCCAGCGTCGAATTCCCGGATTCCAAAGAATCGATCCTTCGCCCACCGGAGCCGGGATGATTTCAATTGCGCTCTTCGGATCAGTCGTCCAGCGCTGATCAGCGGTGAAGTACTCCCAGGCATCGAAAAACAACAGGTCCTCTTTCTTGACCCGCGCCAGTCGAACGCTGCCGAATCTTCCACACTGAGTCCCCATGGCGTAGACGTGCGTGCCTTGGTCATTCCCGAGACCCGATTCGCCCGTTAGCGCCAGCATGTTGAAATTTGAATTCTGTTCTCCGAAGGTCACACCACTCTCTGTCCAGGTCTTACCCAGGTCATCCGAGTAAACAAAATTCGAGTAGTTGCAATCCCAAACACCGCCGGTGGTGCTGAAGCCGTGGACCGACATGTAATGGAGATAAATCCGGTTGCCGACGCTCACCATCGCGGTCGGAATTTTCGTCTGTTCGCCGTCCTTTCCCGTGAAGGCCGTTTCATGGCCACCCTCGACTATCGCAATTGCTTTGCCATCAGGCCCTCTCAACCAATCTCCCAGCACTATCTTATCTGACGGGTTGTGATCGGTCGTGGACGCAAACACATTCGAACGCCAATTAGACCCGCCAATTCCTCGGCAAATGTCGCCCTCGTATCCAAAGGTGTCTCCGAACGCAAAGAAGATCCTGTTGCCGATCTCGGTCATCGTACCAAGATCAGTGCCGCAAATGTCGAGCGACTTCATTTCAGTTGGCGATTCGGCTCCGGTTAATGCGCTCACTTTCTCGATGCGGATTTCCTTAATCTTCGGCTCTAGGGGTATGGCGTTATCGGATAGCGAAATTCCGGCGTCAGATGTAACCGCCCGTTCGCTAGTCAGACTGAGAACAGAACCTATGGTTAGTATTGTCAAAGTCAGTTTTTCCATTTTTAATAGCGCGGAAGGGAATAAATATGGAATTATGGACGAATTTATTCAATTCCCGAAAGGCCTTGTCTGATCCGAGGTGGAGGCTAACAAAATTGATAAAAACAATTGCCGATCGATTCCTGCCGGCACTAGCAGCTGCCTCACTGGCCATCGTGCTCGGTCCGACAAGCGCGAAATCACAGGAGACGCCGGTTGTGACCGCCGGGCCGGCCAACCAAGGCACCGCCGGTGGGGCTTTGGAGAAAGTGACCGTGACGGGCTACTTGTTCCCTCGGATTGGGGAAGGTCCGCAACCGGTCATCACTCTTGACCAGGACTTTATCCAGAAACAAGCGGATCAGACGGTCGGTGATCTGATTCAGCGGTTGCCACAAAGCGTGGGATCACTTAATCCAATCACGGCCACAGGGATCAGCTCTTCTCCCGGGTCGACGGCAGTTGGGCTAAAAGGGTTACCCTACAACGCGACACTCACGCTGGTCGATGGGATACGGTTCCCGATTTATCCGTTTGCTATCAACACTGCGAATGGTGGGCCAATCAGTTTTGTCGATCTGAACTCTTTTCCGCTCGCCTCGGTCGACCGGATAGAAATACTGAATGATGGGGGAAGCGCGATTTACGGGTCAGATGCCGTCGCCGGCGTGATCAACCTGGTATTGAAAAGCGACTATAAAGGGGTTGATCTAAACTACTATTACGGGATCAGTCAGCGTGGGGACTACGAAGTAAATCACTTTCAATTCACGGCCGGTCTCGTTCACAATTTTAGCGAAACGTCGAAGTTAAGCATCGTCACCAGTTTTGACTACTACAATCAAAGCCCGGTGGAGTCGGCAGACCGCTGGTATTCGGCGCACCTGGAACATAGCACGTACAGCCCGAAATATCCGGATCAGCCTCAATTTTTCTCCCCGACGGGCGTTTTCGTTGATCCAAGCGGTAACGTATTTTCAGTAAAACCAGGGACGGTGGGCTCAAACATCTCGGCGGCAGATTTCAATGTCGGGCTCCCCGCCCCGAACTTTAGCGTGAAATACCAAGAGATTGTGCCCCGGGAGACCCGTTACGGTGGGGCTATCAAGTTGGATTATGACGCGACACCCTGGCTCAAGCTATACGATTCATTCATTATTCAACGAAACGAAGAATCAAGCGTTACGCAAAACCAGGGCTATAGCGCATTTGATCACATTACCGTTCCTGCGAACAATCCGTTTAATCCTTTCGGCGTGACGCTGCAACAGGCAGGCTTGCCGTTAAACTCTGAACCGGAGTTCGGTCCGTGGGTCGTTGACACGGTGGTTCGCACTCTCCGCAACACGGTCGGACTCACCGTGGAACTGCCGCACGACTGGTATGTCGATGCTAGCTTCACCTATGGCGAAAGCGACGGTACCGAAGTAATTAATAACAGCATCAACCGCGATAGGCTTCAGGAAGCGCTTAATGGGACGTTACCCGGATTTGAGGGTCAATTTTTTAACCCCTTTAATGATGAATCCATCGCGAGCCCGAATAAGCAATTCCTGGATGCCTTACGTATCCAGCAAATCCTGGATAGCCGGACCGATCTCGTTAACTGGATACTGAAGGCTGGCGGAACAGTCTGGGAGCTGCCGGCCGGAGCGCTCACTGCTGCCGGCGGCCTGGAGTACCGGAGCGAAAGCCTGATCCAGGTCAATGACCCCAACAGTCGCGTTGGTAATGTCACATCGCCCAGTTTTGCGGGCCAATTGGTTAACGGGAGGCGCTACATACAGAGCGTCTATGGCGAAGCAACCCTGCCGATCCTTGGCGGCAAATGGTCCTGGCCAGGCGCTCGCGCTCTGGAAATAGTCTTTTCGGAACGCTATGACCACTATTCCGATTTCGGAAATGCTGCGAAACCCAAGGTCGCGGCTCGGTACAAACCGATCGATGATCTGACTATACGCGCGACCTATGCCGAAGGATTCATCGCACCGTCGCTTAGCCAGTTGTTCGGTGCGCCGATCACACAAGTGACCAGCATCAATGACCCGGTTTTGGGCACTACCTATACCACGATTGCAACCACAGGAGGTAACCCACACCTGCAACCTGAAAACTCCTATGGCTATTTTGTTGGGGGTGTCTGGACCCCCGGTGCGGCCGATCCCGACCACAGCTGGTGGGGATGGGCAAACGGGTTTACCGCTTATCTGGACTGGTATCAGATTCTTTTACGCAATCTTGTCGGTCAAGTCTTGGCGCAGCAGCTGGTGGATTTGCCAGGTGCTTTCCCCGGAGCGGTCGTGCGCGGTCCGACCGGAAACATCGTTGCGATTAACGCTCCTTTCCGGAATTTGGGAACTCGGCTAACCGACGGGATCGATTTTGGTGCTAGCTATATCACCAAGGAGTATTTTTGGGGCAAACTCGATTTCGAGTTCAACGCGAGCTATATTTATAACTTTCAACTGAATCAATTTTTAGGCGCAAAAGCGAACGGAAAACCGGAGTTCTCAATTCTTGACCAGGAAGATTCCTATGGAGTTCCTGACTTTAAAGCGATCGCCAGCCTTTTCTACTCGAAGACGCTCTTCGGTATCGACACGTTCCGGACAGGGCTGACGCTCAATTTCGTTGATTCGGAGCACGATATTAACGACAACTTCAAAGGGACTTTCGGGCAGGCTACGTTGGACGCTCCCAATTACGTTCACCGAATTGGTGAATTCACGACGGTCGACTGGCAAATCTCCTACCTGCTCGGTGAACCTGCCGCACTGACCCCGCAAACTCCTCGACCCGGTTATTCGAAAGATGGCAAGCCGATCCTTGGCGAGAAAGCGATCTCACCTCAGCTGGAAGGATCAAACAGTGGCGTACGCAAATGGCTCGCGAACACAACGCTGACTTTCGGCATCAAGAATATTGGTGACGTGAGACCGCCCTTCTCGGCCGATTGGTTCCAGGGCTTTGACACTGGGGACACCGTCCCATACGGTCGCGTTTACTATTTCCAAGTGGAAAAAAAGTTTTGAGCTTGGTGCACTTGACACCCTGCAAACTCTCCGCTATGGTGGGCGCCACTATGCGACTTCTACCGCTGCATCCATCGATTGCCAGCCCGGTAGCAGTAGCTATTGCTATCATCGTACGAGTAGGCTAACCGCCGGTCACACTCGTCCGTAAGAATCCCCGACCGGCGCTCGCTCGGATCCCGAGAGAGATTTTATTCTTCTATCAACAACCTTCATTCAACAACCAACCAATCCTATGTATACTCCACATGACCTGATGTCCGTGACCTTTCATTCAGAATCGCACTTCGACCCGAATTTGATTTCGGAGTCAGCGCAAACCACATATGAACGGGTCTTTCCGGCTGAGCTTTTGGATTCCGGCTTTGAATTGACCGAAATTCTAACAAGTTAGCTCGTAAAGACTGCAGTGACGAGCTCATCGCGGCCGGAAAACTCTTAAGGCCTGCGGCGCTGCCAAATCTCTAAAGATTTGTTAGCGTTGCAGGCTAAAGGCTTAACGAATTCGAACAAAACCTGGCGGGAACAAAATAACCTGCTTAGCATTGTGCCGATGAAGGTAGAGCGCGTGAAGTATGTAATCTGGGCTTTTGACGTGAAGCGCGCAGTACAGTTTTACTGCGAAGTTTTTGGCGGTGAGATAGTGAAGCAGTCGGATGTGATCAGCGAGGTCGCTATATGCGGAGCGACGGTCGCTATCCATAGCGGTGGGGAAGGGAAACGAACTTGGACGGGCTTGGCCTTCCAAGTGCCAGACGTAATCGCAGGCGCGCGGGAAGTGGCGCTTCGCGGTGGTCAGTTGACCCGAGAACCGCAGGCCGAAGGGGAGGAACCCCCGCATCTGGCGATGTGCGTGGATCCAGAGGGAAACGAGTTCATGCTGACGCGGGCCCGGTAGGGCTGCGCTCTAGGCCGGAACCGGCCCCGTCGATTCCCCTAGGTGTCCGTCGGATTTCGCCGCGAAGCGGTTACCAGATTTTAGCCTAGGCCGAGCTTGCGAGGCCTTAGGAAGGTCCCCACACCCGGCGGAGCGCTGAGAGCGCGAAAAACGGCCCGCGAAATACGCGAAATGACGCGAAATCCGACAGGCAGCTAGGCTGATATCTGGAACCGCTTCGCGGCGAAATCCAACACCCTGGAACCCGAAAGACGAAGCTAAAAATGGCCAAACTCCAAAGGGACGCGCTCCCGCGTCCCACTAGGCTACGTTCAGCTTATTTCTTCTTCACCTGTGCTATCGCCGCCGAAACGACAGCTTCGACCGTGAATCCGAATTTCTTCTGCAACTCTTTCAAGGGAGCTGAAGCTCCAAAGGTTCGCATCCCGATGCGCTCTCCCTTAAGGCCGACATATCGTTCCCAACCGAACCTTGAAGCCTTTTCCACCGACACGCGCGCTTCGATATTCGACGGGAGGACTTCCTCCTGATAGGCCTCGTCCTGGTGTTCAAACAATTCCCAGGATGGCATACTGATGACTCGGGATTCCACACCTTGCTGTTTCAACGCCATTTGCGCCTCCACGCAAAGCGTGACCTCGCTCCCGGTTGCGATCAAGAGTACCTCCGGTTTCCCATTGGTTGCGTCAGAAAGAACATACGCACCTCGTCTTAGACCTGAGGCGGGCGCAAATTTGGAACGGTCCAGGGTTGGCAACGCCTGGCGACTCAAAATGAGCGCTACCGGATCATACTTTTTCTCTATAATCAGGCGCCAGGCCTCGGCGACCTCGTTCGCGTCACATGGGCGAATTACCGTTAAACCCGGAATGGCCCGCAACGAGGGGAGTTGTTCTATAGGTTGATGAGTCGGACCGTCTTCTCCTACGCCAATCGAGTCATGTGTAAAAATGTAAATCACCGGGAGTTCCATGATGGCTGCGAGACGCAATGAACCTCGACCATAGTCGCTGAAGATCAGAAACCCAGAGCCGAACGGCCTGAGCTTCGCAAGCGCCAATCCGTTCAGGATCGCGCCCATCGCGTGTTCGCGAATACCGAAATGGATATTTCTCCCGCCTAGGGACTCGCGGCTGATCTCGCCGGCACCGTCGAAAGTAAGTCGAGTTTTAGTGGAAGGTGCGAGATCCGCAGCGCCGCCGATCAGCCATGGATGCAATTTAGAGATCGCGTTGAGCACTTTGCCCGAGGAATCTCTGGTGGCGAGCCCTTTTGGATCTGTCGGAAATGATGGGATTTCTGCATCCCAACCTTTTGGCGGTTCACGGCGTTGGATTGCGAGGGTTTCCGTTGCCAGTTCGGGATACTCCTTTTGGTAGGCGGCAAACAAATTCATCCACTCGCCGCGCAATCTTCCGCCGCGTTCTCCGAGGCTGCTCTTGAAATCCCCGAGTACTTCCGGAGGCACCAGGAACTTTGAGTCCTCCGGCCAACCGTAACGTCGTTTGGTTGCGCGAATCTCGGCTTCACCAAGCGGTTCGCCATGAGCTGCACTCGTGTCCTGTTTGGTAGGAGCACCATACGCGATGTGGCTATCGACGATGATCAGACTCGGTCGATCCGTTGTCTTCTTGAACCGTTGAAATGCTTCCCGCAACAGATCGAGGTCGTTCGCATTTGATACACGTTGAACATTCCAGCCGTAAGCAAGAAAGCGTCCGGCCACATCTTCGGAAAAAGCCAGACTGGTATTTCCCTCGATGGTGATGTGGTTATTGTCATAGATCCAGCAGAGATTTGAGAGTCCCAAATGGCCGGCCAAGGATGCGGCCTCGCTGCTGATGCCTTCCATCATACACCCGTCACCTGCCAACGCGTAAACGTCGTAATCGAACATCGAAAACTTCGGGCGGTTGTATCTCTCGGCGAGCCATTTACTGGCCAACGCGATACCCACGCTTGTGGCCACCCCTTGTCCGAGCGGCCCAGTCGTGGTTTCAACGCCGGAGGTCCACCGATACTCGGGATGTCCGGGGCACTTACTCTCGAGTTGCCGGAAATTCTTCAGATCATCGAGCCCAACCGCGAGTTCGCCCAAGGTCTCATACTTTCGATTTACCGCCTTTACTCCAGCTAAGTGCAGCACGGAATACAGCAGCGTGGAGGCATGGCCGGCCGAGAGGATAAATCTGTCACGATTCGGCCAGATCGGATCTTCGGGATCAAACCGCAGAAACTCCTGCCAGAGCACGTATACAACCGGCGCCATGGCCATGGGAGTTCCCGGATGACCGGAATTCGCCTGCTGGACGGCATCCATACAGAGCGTCCGGATGGTATTTATCGATAAAGATTGGATGTCCGGCATAGCTCCAAGATGTGGCCGGTGACCGGGTTCAACAAATGAAATTCGGCATTACTTCTCGCTGCGTCGCTTCTAACTAACGTCCTTGGCTAGGACGCGACGAAGCCGTCCCTACCGAACGATCTGGTAGGGCCAAGTTTCACCTTGGCCTTGTGGCGGCAGCGGGGTGCGACAAACCGAGCAGACCGAGACGGTGTTCGCCTATGTA
>Ga0213872_10002112_pt1 | contig 11959 bp, 5 predicted proteins | sample VelepicomBERX_R2_FD_160071 | JGI IMG/M metagenome (GOLD analysis project Ga0213872, IMG submission 160071) | Rhizosphere microbial communities from Vellozia epidendroides in rupestrian grasslands, the National Park of Serra do Cipo, Brazil - RX_R2 | ecosystem: Host-associated > Plants > Roots >... | reverse complement strand
TGTCACGGTGACAGTATGCGCGGTGAGTGCTTCGGCTCCGACCGCCAGCTCGAAGTTGTTGATGATGTCATACGGAGTAGCCCGATTTGTTTCCGGGGCAGTTGCGACCAAGACACCAAGTCCGGCCGTCGGCACGACCGTGTAACTCGTCGTATTGAACGTGATGCCTCCACCGCTGGTCGAGTGCGCACTATCAGCGTCCGTCAACAGCTCGTTGGTCGGAACGCCGGTTGAATTCGTCGGATTAGAGCTTGCAACGACCCACAATTGCAGATTGTGCCCTGGTGAGGTTGCGCCGGTATAGACGATACTCGCGCGGATAACGTCTTGATATGTATTCGTGCTATTTGCTGCGGGGTTGCCGAAGTCGATCGTGCTTCCTGCGAATCCGCACGCGATTTGACAGTTGACCACCGGCGTCGATCCACCAGGCCCCGGGTTCGACGGATTCACGACGATATTCAAGCCGAGCGAGAACTGTTCGGTAACTTGGTTTGCGCCAAGCCATGCTGCACCGCCCGGGTTACCATCGACGGTTGCCGGGAATAGATAGCTGTCACTTTGCGAGAGTGGATTATCCGCCGTGAAGTTGACGTACAAGGTGTCGCCGGGCTTGAAGGTGGTGCAGCCTTTAATTGTGATCTGCCCATTAGCGCCGCCATTTGTCGGGTTGAACGTATTCGCTGGAGTAGTATCAACAACGCATCCGCCGGTACCATCCGTTTGGCCGGCGGGATTCGACAACGTGACACCGCCGGTGGTTATATTGTGCACCGTCCATTGCGTCGTACCGTCGAACGCGTTCTGGTTGTTGATATCGAGCCCCGGGATAGTCAAGACCACCGTTCCGATGTTGCTCGACTTGCTCGTATTCGTGATCGCGTATTGGTACGTATTCGGACTGCCGCCGATTGTGGGAATGCTATTCGTTGCAATGGCTGTCCCGTTAATTTGATTGAATCCGATTGACGCGGATTCTGTGCTGACCGTCAGCGTCATGTTTTGCGGAGACGACCACGCGCCCGTATTCGCGCCGTGCGCATAGACTTTCCACGTTTCCGTGCCGGCAGCGAAATTCGACAGCTGCCAATTGGAGAAGCTAACGGACTGCCCTTGCTTGAGCGCGCTCGTATCCGCGGCACAGGTACCGATCGACTTATACGTAGCGGTCAGTGGTTCCCCAACCGGTGACGAATTTGCCAGCGGCGGTCCGCCGTAATTTGCCGCACCCTGTTGTGCGCCGGCCGTGAATTGCGAGGCGCAGGTTCCGAACCAATACTGCGTTGTGGTTGCGCCGTTAAGCTTAAAGCTGCCGAGATAACTCCAATTGCCGACGGCCGGCGGCGCCGCGACAACATTCAACCCGGTTGACGGCGCTTCCAGAACGACTAAGTCCACCGAATCCGGATTCGGATCCAGCGATTGCGACACGTTCTTGAACTGGAATCCCAGGTTCGCAGTAGCCCCCGCGCCGACGGTGTTCGGATTGAAGTTTGCCGTCATATCCGAGCCGATCAGCGAGAACGCTCCGACGGCAAGGTTGTCTACGGAGCTGCCGTCAGGGAGCGTGTTCGCGCCGGCAAACGGCTTGATGGCAAACCATTGGCCGTTCGCATACGCTTCCACAACCAATTCCTGGAACGGAAAACTTTGCAGCGGGAACGTCTCGTCGATGTACACCGTCTGCGATGCATTCGGCGCAATGCCTGCATTGTAGTGGACGCAGGCAAACTGCGAGCTGAAATTTGCCGGGCACCCGTTCGTACCGCCGAAGGTCGACATCGTCCAGCCGGCCGCATATCCGTCAAGCTGGAAGAAGCCTTGGTAGAGCAAAAGTGACGGATACTCGATCGCGACGTCGGTAATGTTGCCTGCCGATAGACTCGTGTTTTTGACCGTGACCGCCCAGACATCGGTATAAGAACCGGGCGTCGCACTAACAGTCTCCGTGTACGGCGACTGCAGGTTCAGATCCGATTGCAAGAAGTTCGATTGAAAGTAATGGTTTCCGACAAACGGTGCGGTGTACGTCGAATACGCGGGTTCTGCTCCCTTCGCTTCCTTGACGTTCGCGTTACCGATGAGACGGAACGCAGCGGTTCCGCTCTGAGTCGACGCTGCGTCCGAGAAGTACACCGGAGACCACGCGATCGTCGACGAGGTCGTCGACCACTGCAGGCCGTGCTGCGGCATCTCGGACGTCAATCCTTGGCACGTGTTGCCGCAGCTCCCGCCCGTCGTATAGAAGAACGAGATATTGTTCATCGAGATATACGCGCCGGGCGGCAAATAGATCGTTGGTGACGAGGCATCAAACTCGATCGTGCACTCGCCCTTGGTATTAAGACCGCCGGCGCTGCACGTCGCTTGTACGTTCCACGTGTTCCCGTTGGAATCGGTGGTCGTCGTAGCGGCACACGACGTATTGCACGGCGCGAGCGCACCGTTCACGGTCGAAACCATGATCCCGTTACCGGTCACCGTGTTCGCGAAGTTCGGCCCAGTCGAGAAGATGACTTTTGTGAAATTGTCACCGGCGCCGTTGAACGTCTGGTTGCTCGTATTCGTAATCTGCAGTCCGGCAACGGTTTTGGCTCCCGGCGCAATGGAAATCGATGTTGCGAGGCCGCCGTTATTGAACTGTGTCAGCGAGGAATAGCCAAGAATCTGGAAACTCTGCGACGCGATGACTTGTTTGTTCGTCGTGTTGTACAGCTGCGTTACGAACGTCTTCGCCGGATACTGCCCGGGCGGATTCAGCGTTCCCGAACAGTTCGCCAAGACACACAACAAAGCATCAAACGTAAACGTGTTGCTTGCAGTACCGCCCGCTACCGTGCCCGTCGCCGCGCCGGCAAGCTGCCCTTGCGGATCGATCAAGGTCCACAGGTAGTTCGCACCGTCTGGTCCGACGCCGGTGACCGTTGTTTTGATACCGGTCGTGGATTCGTCCCGGACGACCGTACCGTCCCAGGCCATGATCGTCGACGGTGTCGCAGCAGCTTTCGGGTTCGGTGACGGATCCGCGTTGCCACCGGAATTGTCCGGATACGTCGTCAAGACGAGCCCCGTTGCTGCCGTGAGCGAAACCTGTATTTGTCCGAGACGAACGCCCTGCGTTAGATCGAAAACTTCTACCGAGTACGAGCCTGCTTTTAACGCCGCGTTATTTAAGGGCCACGTTACCGAAAGATTTCCACCCGGAGCCTGCACGCCGGTGGAAGCCGTCAAATTACAGAGTTGATTTGCCGGGTACGCGTACGGCGACGGCAGCGGCGCCGGGCCCATGAACACGCAGTTCGGTGACACGCCCGTCTGATGAACGCCGACCACGTAGTAATCACTTGCAGCGACGTTCTGCAAGTAGACATATGCGGCCGTATCGCTCGACGCGAATTGGTACGTCTCTTGCGTGTGGAACGGATCTTGGTAGACCTTAATCGAAAACACTTGGCCGGCATTCACATAAATGACCGCGGCCCAGCCGCCCGCCGTTTGATCGTACACCCCGAAGATGTACGTACCGGCCGTGGCCAGAGCCGTGTTGTGCGCATTACCACTTGTGCCGGTGTATGTGGCGCCCGTGGCGACGGCTCCGCCGGCCGTCAATTCGTTGCCCGTGACGTTTGAGATCACGTAGTCTTGCTTCGTGTGACCGTTAACGAGGTTCCACGCTTGCCAATTCAACGAGCATCCCACGTTGAATTGATCGCCGAGCGCTCCCTGACCGCCGCAATTCGTTCCTGTGATATCAATGTACTGACCGTCAGCGGACATCGGCCGGCGCATATGAGCGCTCTTCGGAGAAACCGAATTCGCGAGCGACTTTAACGGCAAGCGCGGCAATTGCGAGAGCGGCACGCGCGTGCCGTCCGGAACCGCGCCGACGTATGCACCCGCAGGCGCAGGCGTCAACGTACCGTTTGGGACCGGCAGTACGCGTTGCGCGACCGGAAGGATGGGATTCATCGTCGCGCGCTGGATCGGGCCGGCGATGAGACTCGGAACCGGTGCCGCAAGAGCGCTGGTTACGCCGACGATAAAAACGATCGCGAACACCCACGCGAGACGTGCCGTACGAAGCATGTTAGTAGAACAGCGTATAGATCGCATTCGAACTATACGTCCCTTGTGGAGTCGAGATCGGCATGTTGACGGTCAAGTCAACGCAATATGTTTGAATTCCGCTGTTCGTTTGCAGGAGGTTCCACGTATGTCCGTTGTCGGCGTACACGGTAAAGGGCGTCGCCGTAGGTCGCGGTGTAGCGACATATGAATTGTTCGCTACGCTTCCGCCGAGAAACGAGTCGCCGGAGCCATCAGAGAAATCGTTCGACAAACCATGATCGAGCGACCAGCTCGTCACCGTGGTGTGAACCGTCACGTGGTATGCGCACGGCACGACCGTGGCGACGCCGGCTTCAGCATTGACCACGACGGCATTTTGGTCGCTATAAAGCAGCGTTGCAGTCGGGTTTGGCGCGATTGACGCTTCGACCTTAACACCGCGCTGCACGTTTTGCGCCACAACGGAGGCGCCACCGGTGAAATGCAATTGTTGAGCCTCAAACACACGACTCACGCTCGAGGGCGCACCACGAAGCGACGCTTTTGCGACGATCGCTCCAGCGCCGCTCGGAGGCGCTGCGATGCCGAGCGGGTTGGGCGTTACATTGATAATGATCGTGACACCGATTTGGCCTCGCTGCGTCTGGAGCGCTTGCACGACGATCGGCATCAAGACGAGTACCGCAAACGCGACAATCGCCGCTTTAAACTTTTTCATTGCGGCACCACCGTGTAAACGATCCAGACGAAATATTGACCGGGGGTCGCGGTCGCCGGCACCTTCAAAAGGTAGTCATAGTAGAAGTCGGCAACGGACGCGATGCTCGTGGCAACGGGCGAGGATGGATAGGATCCACCGTAGTTGATCGACGGCGTTGCGGCTGGGTTCGGCTGCGCGGGCGTCACGACACCGCTAGTGTTCTGAAACGGCAAGCCCGGACTGAATCCGGTGTTGCCGTCGGCCGGAGCGCCGCTCGTAGAGTTCGTGTAGAACAGGGTCGAGGCGATCGGCTGCGATGACGAATCGGTCGTGTTGTAGAAGTTCGCCGCGCCCTCACCGTAAAGCTTGAACCCGCTCGCGTCATTTGTCGAGACGTTGATGTGAGCGGCGTATTTGTAAATGTAGTTTGTGCCGGAGAGCAGATTGCCGAAATCGATATCGCCCTGACCGGCGGCCGGTCCCGCATTAGGACCGTGCGTCGGAGCGGGTTGCGTTCCGAAGACGGCTTTAACCTGACCAAACCCCGCGAAATAGTTTGGCGTGAGGGACATGCTTACGAGCGCCTGCGCATTCCACTTCACCGTGGTCTGCGCCGTCGGACCGGCGGCTTTGGCCGGTAATAGGGCGCTGACAAACGCTGTTAGCGTAAGCGCCATCCCCATTAGACCAAGTACGTGACGTCTCATCACCAGCTGTCCTACACACTCCGTGTGTTGTGCCCCGGACTACATCCGTACGTCCGGGTTGAAGTAGTTGCGTGTCAGCGCACTTCGAATGTGATCTGACCGCCCGTTTCCGTCTTCCCACCGTAGTCGACGGTTGCGATTGCCTGATATGAGCCTGGTTCGAGCGCTTTGCCCTTGACGTCTATAACTCGCTGCCCGTCACGTTCGACGAGCATATTTTCCGGCAAAGCGATCTGCTCGATCACCGAGCTGCCCTTTTGCACCATGAGCATACCGCGAAGATAGACGTGCGCGTTTCCCGTGTTTTTGAACGCAATGCGATACGATTGCCCACCAGGTGCTTTCGTGCTCGTCATCTTCGTGATCGCACCGTCGATCTTGACGGTGCCGGGAATTGTTTCATAAATCTTCGAGGCGACACGTGCGGAGAAAGCAACTGCACCGCCGTGACGCTCAGGTCTAGTCTGGAAGAAGATGATGCCGGCGTATTCCCCGCTCAGCTTTTGATCGGAAGGAACTGAGACGGTCAGCTGAACCTGTTGTGTTGTGCCCGCCGGGATGTCGAACTCTCTCGGACGAATGGCGGCCCACTTCAGCAGCGAGAATTCTCGAGAGCCCACTTTCTCGAACTGATAGTCGCCGTTCGGAGCAACTCCAAAATCGACCATCGATGCAAGAATGTGGGATTGCGAGAAACTCGTGTTTTGCACCGAGACCGGTACGTTGAACGTCGTACCGAGTGGTATTGCGACCTCGAGTTTACCCGGCGTCACCGTCATGCCCAGATCGAGTGAGTCCGCCGCTGTCGTGAGCGAACCCACGAGCACCAGCAAACCAAGCACCGTCGCAAAGCGTCTTAGCTTCATCTTCTCCGCCTCTTCGCCGCGAGACCAAAATCAGGCCCCGCGACGAATAGGTTCGGATTCCTTTCGCGGATTGTTTAGTTGAGAACGAGCGTCCAGGTCGCCGTCGTCTGATCGGCGCCCGAAGGTGCGTTCGGTTGGAGCACGAGCTCGATGTCGCCGCCGGCGTTAAGCGTACCGGCGGTCGCGCCTGCACCCGACGTGATGGTCGAAGCGGAAGCGGACTTGATCGCAACTGCACCGGCAACTGCTGCACTGCAGGTGGCGTCCGTTTGCGTCACGGCGATGATCGACGGCGTAAGCGCATTGCTCGTACGCGTCGTCAGGACCGGTGCAGCCGCCGTTTGCGAGCCGTTGGGGAGGTAGCAGAGGAGTTTGTTCGCGTCGTGTGTCGCCGCGGTCGTCTCTTGGACGGTCAGCGAGTAACCGTTCGAGTCGTTCGTGGCGTACTGAGCATTGGCACCGTTGTTGAAGTTGCAGTCCGTGTATTTGACTGAATCGGGGGTGACGTTGCCAAAGTCCACGGTCTGAGCGACGTTGCTTCCGGCCGCGGCCGAGCAGATGCCGGCGCCGCCGTTGAGGTTCGAGTAGATCGTGCCAGCGGACGCGCCCATCGCGCCCGTGTTCGTGTAGTTGCTCGTGACCGTAAGCGAGGACACCGATTGCGTGTTCCACTTGATCGTCACGTTGACGGTCGGGTTCGCGGCCATTGCCGGACCGACTGAGGCTGCGAGCGCCGACATAAGAGCCAGCGCGGCGATACGTTTTTGGTTCATCGTCCTTTCACCATGCGCGAGAATGCCATCCTTGGCAGATGCGAAGCGAGTTACATAAGACTTATCGGCAAGCGAGCAACCTTGGTTAGTAGCACTCCGTGCAGGGGCCGTAAAGATACACGTAGGTTAAAAGTAAAGACGCGTCCCGAGACGGCGCGACCGAGCACGGTCGTCTGTCCGTCGGCCCATTCGATTCGATCGCCGGGTGCGACATCGACGAGGAACCGGGCGCGAACGCGAACGTATTGGCCGGGCTGCGGATTCGGCGGATCGGTTTGTAAAATCGCAAGCGGCATCTTTGGATCCACCGTCAGACTCGCCGATTGCGGTTGCGTACCTGCCGCAGTACTGGCAGTTACGTCATAGTCAGCCGCCTTGACATTTGTCGGAACGGTGAGGTCGCCGATCCAAGCTTTCCGGCGATCGTCGTACGTCAGATCGACGATCTGATCGAAGGCGTGGGCCTTAACGGGACCAGCTTCTTTCGGCGCATCAACCGAGATCGTCGCGGAGCCGCGAGGCGGTAGACGCCCCTCACTAACGTGAACTTTCGGCGCTGAGGCATTGTCGCCGGATCCGCCCGCGACGAAGCTGAAGACGACCTTTTTCTCACTGTGCCCGACAAGGAAGGCCGCGCCCTGATAGTGCTCTTTGGAGCCTAAATCGACACTGAACGACTCCGGGGCGGCACCGAGACCATCCGGGATCGTTTCCGGGTCGACGCTGACCGTGTACGTTCCCGGCGGAAGGTCGTCGATGGTGAACGACCCGTCATTCTCGATGATCGCCGCGTGTTCGCCGGGCTCAGCGACAACGTAGGCGTTATCAACGGGCGTTCCGGCATCTTTGCCCATGTCGTGCGCGAAAAGAATCGAACCGGAAATCGAGCCGAGCGGCTCCGCCGTGAAGTCGACGACGGTATAGTTGCCGTTCTTTACGTCGACTTGAGCCTTTTCTTTAGTCGCGTCGAACTCGGCGAACGCCGGCACCGAACTATCGATAATCGCGATCGTGTGCTTTCCGGGACGCAGGCGGCCGAAGCCATATGCGCCGCTCGCATCGGTCTGCGAATACGCACCTCCGTCCACGCGCAGTAAGACGTTCGGCAGCGGCACGATCACGCCCGAACTGTCGCGGCCGTAGATGTGCCCGCTGATGCCGCCGAAGTTGCCGACCAGGAACGTCATCTGTGCGGTTTGACCGCCCTCGACTTGCACCGTATTGACGGGAATGTCCACCGTCAGCCCACGAGGCAGCGACGCACTCTCGACACGCACTTGATGCTGACCAGGCGTAACGAACGCAAATTGGAACCCGCCGGTGACGTCTGTGCGCTGAATCAGCTTGTCGTCCAGAACCACGACGACGTTGCCTACGCCGCTTGTAGCAAACGGAGAGTACCCGGCGGAGGAAGCGTCGCTGATGACGCGCCCCACGATCGTAGCCGGAAGTTTTGCGTCAGCACGGCCGGAAACAAATCCGTTGCCGTAGCCGAACGGCGCGTTGAGTTGGATTGAGAAACTGTGTGAACGGCCGTTAGAGGCCGGACTGATGCGATCGTTAAGTTGCTGCAACGTGTACGCAGCTTGAATGGTGATGACCGGCGAGATCGTTCGACTGACCGTGAACTGCGAGTTGCGAACCAAGGCATTCGTTGAAGAACCGAGATTGTGGCCCCACGACTCCGTAAGAGCGTACGCCGATTTGCGGAATTGCCGGCTGATATTGATGCCTTCCGTTGCGGTCGTGCCGGAGCCGGTGACGGAGTTGACGAGGCGGTACGCGGTGTAGTTACCGCCGACTTCAAAATTACCGAACGGCTGTTGGTATGAGCCCGAATAGCCGACAAGTGCTTGCGCTCCCGCGGTGCCCGTCGTGGTCTGCCGGTTGAGCTGATTCGTCAGCAGCAAAAATCCCCGGCCGACCGATGCAGAGACTTGCGTCGTCGCGGAGCCTAGCCACAATGGGTACGCGCCGTCGCCGCTCGTGCGTTGCGACTGCACCGTAAGCGAGTACGACCCGAAGCGAAACGGACCGCTATACCCGAGGGACGATTGACGCAGGAACGATGCGAATCCAACGCCGTCGAGAACGCGCTCGCTGCTGGTGTCGGCCGTGAAGTTCTGTGAGGAGCCGGCACGCCGGTAATTGACGTCCCAGTAATTGTCCCCGAAGTTTTCACCAACGCCGAAATTTACAAACCCGGGCGCAATACGACGGGTGATCAACGTGAGGTAGCTCTGCATCGAACCGTCGTCGGCGCGCAACTGATAGGACAAGCCGGAGACATCCTCGTCGCCGCCCTTCCGGTCTTGCCAGGCGCTCTCGCCGATGAAGCTCAACGGTCCGCGCGACGTGGCGACGCCGCCGAGTATCGTCGTCGCCTTTCCCGTTTGCGGACCATCACCGTTCACGAGGCCGGCTTCAAAAAGCACCGGTCCCGCATCTTGACGCCATCGGAGCCCCTTCAAAGGAAGCTCTTCACCGTTGGCGCCCAACGATGGTCCACCGTACATCGTCACATCGCCGTTGCGAGTCGGAACGATCGCGTACAGACTCCGTAACGTGCTTCCCGCCGGAAGCTGTCCGAAGAGGCTGGTCGATTGCGCGCCGTATCCGAGCGCGTAGCGCGGAGTCGAGAAGAGCAATTGCGTCCCGCCGATCAGCGAACGCGCGTTTGTCGAAACGGCAAACGGTACGCGAAGATCGGTAGACGTCGTGGCCGTACGCCTGCTGATGTCCGCGTACATCCCGAGACTGCCTTGCGACTGCGCCAAGTTCGACGTGGTGGCCGTGCCGATGAACGGCGACGGCGATCCTGAGGCATTCGGGGTCGGTGTGAATTCGGGCGTACCGTTATATAGCGTCTGCGAGCTCGCTTGTGTCCCGAGCGAGAGACTGCCCGTCAGGGACAGCTGAAGGCGACCGCCGCGAACGACTTGGTACGGCTTGGGTGTGGGGGTCGCGGACGGAAAGCCGGCGCCGCCGAAGGGCGGCGACGCAGCCGGGGACGGCGAGGGGATCACGATGGCAACGATGCGCGATAAAGGTGTCAAAATATCGGCACTCGCCGGGACCATGGGAGCGGCAAGGCCGGCTATAGCGGCTGCCATGCACAGGCCCCCAACCAACTGAAGGCTGCGGCCTAATCCAAGCCGCAGCTTTCGTCGTCTCCAAGCGTCCATCGTCATTAAGGGGTTTCGGAGGAGGGAGCGAGCGACTTAACGGGACGCTGACGCCGTTAGCGCAAACTTTTCCGGACCTTCAGCCGATACTACGTAGTATCAGGAAGTTGTTTCAGGGAGGAAACGACCTCTTCATGGATGTGCTGGTGGGCATCGGAAACGCTCTGCGGAGCGATTCCAAAGCTCAAAATCTTCAAGGACGGTATGACGCGCTAAGAGCAATCTTCAGCGCGATTTGTATTGTCTGCGAATCCGCCATCCATGCATGCACTTCCGTTTCCATCAGCGTTGCGTCTCGGCATAACCGCAGCGAGCGTATCCAGCACATCCGCTCGTTCGAATTTGCCGTTGCCGCCGTGCGCTGCCGTTCGAAGTTCACCGCACCCGCCACGAGGGCGTTGCGCAGATGAACATTTTGAGCGGAACGGATGACCTGCTTCGTAACCTCGGTACGAACCAGCAGCAACTCGGCAATCTGACGAGCAAACTCGCGAGCGGGCTGCGCATTCAAGGCGCGTCCGACGACCCGAGCGGCTACGCCATTTCCGAAAATCTGCAAAGCCGTGTCGGCGGCCTCCAGCAAGCCGTCGAAAACGTTCAAACGGGTGGAAACATGCTCGCGGTCGCCGACGGCGCGGCCGCGACCGTTCAAGAGATTCTGCAGCGTATTCGATCGTTGATTGTCGAGGCGCACTCCGACATTAACTCCGATACGCAACTTACTGCGATCCAAACCGAAATCGAGTCGATGCTTTCGGAGATCAATCGCATTTCTTCGGACGCGAACTTCAACGGGCTAACACTCTTCAACGGATCGCACGACACAACGGTAGTCAATCCGAACGCTACTCCAACCGTCACTGAAGTTTCGCCTGGTCCGAATCCCGACGGCAGCGTACCAACGACGGATTCAGTTAGCAGTCCTCAATACCAAGCAACGACGTCCGCGAAGCTTATTAGCGATCTGAACGAGAGTGGAGCGAATTGGGATTGGTGGACAGGATACGTTGTCTTCCGCGTTACGGGATACAGTAACAATCCCACGGATCCAACGCTCGGAGTGCCCCTTGGCCAGCCGGGTGTATATGTAGAAATTGACGCCTACAGCTCGGACTCGACGTTCTCCGGTGGAGTCGGCAATTCGTTTAGCCAGACGTCTGCGGTCGCTACGGGCCAGGGATCCACTCCTTCAACCGAACCGATTCCGAACAGCGCCAGCGGCAGTCAACTCGTATTCAATCTGCAAAATTTGACTGCAGCGGATGTCGGTACCGCGATCGCATTTGAGATCACCAAGCCGACCACGGCCGTCGGTGGCGGAACGGCGATCAATATCAACGACTCCGGCCAAGAGGGCGGTACGGTCGCCGTGTCGTTACCGACGCTCTCTACGAATGCGTTGGACATCTCGAGCATCTCCATTATGCCGCCCACCGAGGCAACGCCGGGTCCGGGCGGCCTCAACTACGTTCCCGACGGCACGAGTACGTCAAATGATCTCGCAGCACGCGACGCCGAAACGCGAGTCGACGCGGCAATAGATCAAATATCGTCGGTGCGTGCGCAATTGGGTGCGCAGATGGTTTCGACGCAGGAAGATGCGCAGAACGACAACGTCGCGTCAGTCAGTCTCACTGCATCGGAATCGTCGATCCGCGAT
>Ga0213872_10002111_pt1 | contig 11964 bp, 9 predicted proteins | sample VelepicomBERX_R2_FD_160071 | JGI IMG/M metagenome (GOLD analysis project Ga0213872, IMG submission 160071) | Rhizosphere microbial communities from Vellozia epidendroides in rupestrian grasslands, the National Park of Serra do Cipo, Brazil - RX_R2 | ecosystem: Host-associated > Plants > Roots >... | reverse complement strand
CCTGTCCCACGTCGAGGCCAGCCTGACCTTCGACCGCAAGCTGCCCACCAGCGACCTCTCGATGGCGCTGTCCTGACCCCCCAACCCCAGTCCACCCGAGTCCACCCGAACCACTGCGAGCCCCCCATGCCCGTCTACGACTCCACCCTGCCCTACCCCCGCGACCTGGTCGGCTACGGCCGCAATCCGCCGCAGGCCCGCTGGCCCGGCCAGGCGCGCATCGCGGTCCAGTTCGTCCTCAACTATGAAGAGGGCGGCGAGAACGCCACGCTGCACGGCGATGCCGGCTCGGAGCAGTTCCTGTCCGAGATGTTCAACCCCGCCAGCTACCCCGAGCGCCACCTGAGCATGGAAGGCATCTACGAGTACGGCTCGCGCGTGGGTGTCTGGCGCATCCTGCGCGAGTTCGAGAAGCGCGGCCTGCCGCTGACCGTCTTCGGCGTGGGCATGGCGCTGCAGCGCCACCCCGACCTGACCCGCGCCTTCGTCGAGCTGGGCCATGAGATCGCCTGCCACGGCTGGCGCTGGATCCACTACCAGAACGTGCCCGAGGAGGTCGAGCGCGAGCACCTGAAGCTGGGCCTGGACGCGATCGAGCAGCTCACCGGCGAGCGTCCGCTGGGCTGGTACACCGGGCGCGACAGCCCGCGCACCCGACGCCTGGTGGTCGACGACGGCCGCCTCGAATACGACAGCGACTACTACGGCGACGACCTGCCCTTCTGGATGAAGGTGCAGCGCAGCGACGGCCAGGCCGTGCCCCACCTGGTGCTGCCCTACACCCTGGACACGAACGACATGCGCTTCTCGCTGCCCCAGGGCTTTTCGCAGGGCGACGACTTCTTCACCTACCTGCGCGACAGCTTCGACTGCCTCTATGCCGAAGGCGCCGAGACCCCCCGGATGCTGAGCATCGGCATGCACTGCCGGCTGCTGGGCCGCCCCGGTCGCATGGTCGCGCTGCAGCGCTTCCTCGACCACATCGAGCGCCATGACCGGGTCTGGGTCTGCCGTCGCATCGACATCGCCCGGCACTGGAAGAGCGTGCACCCCTACACCGAACAGAAGGCAGGCTGACCATGACCTTGACACTCGAGCAATTCAATGCCCTGCCCGCCGGGCAGGCCCTGCAGGCCCTCGACGGCCTCTACGAACATTCGCCCTGGATCGTCGAGCAGGCGCTGGCGCAACGCCCCTTCCGCAGCCTGGCCCAGCTCAAGGTGGCGCTGGCGCAGGTGGTCCGCGAAGCCCCGCGCGAGGCCCAACTGGGGCTGATCCGCGCCCACCCCGAACTTGCCGGCAAGGCCATGGTCAGCAAGACCCTGACCGCCGAATCGACCCATGAACAGGGCAAGGCCGGACTGACCGACTGCACTGCGCAGGAGTTCGCGCGCATCCAGCAGCTCAACGCCGACTACAACGCGCGCTTCGGCTTCCCCTTCATCCTGGCGGTGCGCGGACCGCGCGGCCTGGGACTGGGCCGGCACGAGATCATCGAGACCTTCGCGCGGCGCCTGCACAACCACCCCGACTTCGAACTCGCCGAGGCGCTGCGCAACATCCACCGCATCGCCGAGATCCGCCTCAACGACAAATTCGGCGTCGAGCCGACGCTGGGCAACGAGGTCTGGGACTGGCAGGAAAAACTGGCCCAGCACTCCGACCCGGGCTATGCCGAGCAGGGCCAGCTCACCGTCACCTACCTGACCGAGGCCCACCGGGCCTGCGCCCAGCGCATCAGCCACTGGATGCGTGAGGCCGGCTTCGACGAGGTCGGCATCGATGCGGTGGGCAACGTGGTGGGCCGCTACCACGCCGCCACCCCAGGCGCGCCCTACCTGCTGACCGGCTCGCACTACGACACCGTGCGCAACGGCGGCAAGTACGACGGCCGCCTGGGCATCTTCGTGCCCCTGGCCTGCGTGCAGCAGCTCAAGAAGGCCGGCCGGCGTCTGCCCTTCGGCCTCGAGGTGGTCGGCTTTGCCGAAGAGGAAGGTCAGCGCTACAAGGCCACCTTCCTGGGTTCGGGCGCGCTGATCGGCGACTTCAAGCCCGAATGGCTCGACCAGGAGGATGCCGACGGCGTCCCCATGCGCCAGGCCATGGAGCAGGCCGGCCTGTGCATCGCCGACATCCCCAAGCTGCAACGCCAGGCGGCCGACTACCTCGGTTTCATCGAGGTGCACATCGAACAGGGCCCGGTGCTCAACGAACTCGACCTGCCGCTCGGGGTGGTCACCTCCATCAACGGCAGCGTGCGCTATCTGGGCGAGATCATCGGCATGGCCAGCCATGCCGGCACCACGCCGATGGACCGGCGCCGCGACGCCGCCACCGCCGTGGCCGAACTGGCGCTGTACGTCGAGAAGCGTGCGGCCCAGGACGCCGACTCGGTCGGCACCATGGGCCAATTGCAGGTGCCCAACGGCTCGATCAATGTGGTGCCGGGGCGCTGCCGCTTCTCGCTCGACCTGCGCGCGCCGGTCGATGCGCAGCGCGACGCGCTGGCGCACGACGTCCTGGCCGAGCTGGCCGCGATCTGCGAACGCCGGGGCCTGCGCCACACCCTCGAAGAGACCCTGCGCGCCGCCGCCGCCCCCAGCGCCCCGGCCTGGCAGCAGCGCTGGGAGCACGCGGTGCAGGCCCTGGGCCTGCCGGTGTTCCGCATGCCCAGCGGCGCCGGCCACGATGCGATGAAGCTGCACGAACTCATGCCCCAGGCCATGCTGTTCGTGCGCGGCCTGAATTCGGGCATCAGCCACAACCCGCTGGAATCCAGCACCAACGACGACATGCAACTGGCCGTGGAGGCCTTTGCCGATGTCCTGAACCAGATCGCCAAGGAGCACCCATGAGCAGCACCGCATCCACCTCCCTCGACCACGCCCTGGACGCCTGGATCGACGCCCATTTCGATGACGAAGTGCGCTTTCTGCAGGCCCTGGTGCGCGTGCCCACCGACACGCCGCCCGGCAACAACGCCCCGCATGCCGAACGCACGGCCGAACTGCTCAAGGACTTCGGCTACGAGGCCGAGAAGCACCCCGTGCCCGAAGCCCAGGTGCGCGACTACGGCATGGAGAGCATCACCAACCTGATCGTGCGCCGCCGCTATGGCGAAGGCCGCACCATCGCCCTGAATGCGCACGGAGACGTGGTGCCCCCGGGCGAGGGCTGGACCCACGACCCCTATGGCGCCGAGATCGTCGATGGAAAGATGTACGGCCGCGCCACCGCGGTGAGCAAGAGCGACTTTGCCAGCTTCACCTTCGCGGTGCGCGCCCTGGAGGCCGTGGCCAAGCCCAGCCATGGCACGGTGGAACTGCACTTCACCTACGACGAAGAGTTCGGCGGCGAACTCGGCCCCGGCTGGTTGCTCGGCCAGGGACTGACCCGCCCCGACCTGATGGTGGCCGCCGGCTTCTCGCACGAGGTGGTGACCGCGCACAACGGCTGCCTGCAGATGGAGGTCACCGTGCACGGCAAGATGGCCCACGCGGCGGTGCCGCACACCGGCGTCGACGCGCTGCAGGGCGCGGTGCACATCCTGAATGCGCTCTACGCCCAGAACACGCTCTACCAGCAGGTCAGCTCGCAGGTGGCCGGCATCAAGCACCCCTACCTCAATGTGGGGCGCATCGAAGGCGGCACCAACACCAATGTGGTGCCCGGCAAGGTGGCGTTCAAACTTGACCGCCGCATGATCCCCGAAGAAAACCCGGTCGAGGTCGAGGCCCGCATCCGCGAGGTGATCGCCCAGGCGGCCGCCGAGCGAGACGGCATCACGGTCGAGATCCGGCGCATCCTGCTGGCCCGCGCCATGACCCCGCTGGCCGGCAACCAGCCTCTGGTCGAGGCCATCCAGCGCCACGCACAGGCCGTGCTCGGCGAAGCGGTGCCGGCCGTGGGCACGCCGCTCTACACCGATGTGCGCCTCTATGTGGAACGCGGCATTCCCGGTGTGATCTACGGCGCCGGCCCGCGCACGGTGCTCGAATCGCATGCCAAGCGTGCCGACGAGCGCCTGGACCTGAATGACCTGCGCGCCGCCACCAAGGTGATCGCCCGCAGCCTCAAGGACCTGCTGAGCGCCTGACGCCCCCCCGGGCCCCGGCCCGGAACACGCCGGGCGCGCGCGCGATCCGGGTCACAATGCGCGCTTTGCCCACGACCCATGAGCGAGCCCCCGCTGCACATCCTCTGGCGCGACGAGCATCTGGTCGCGGTCTACAAGCCCGCCGGCTGGCTGGTGCACCGCACCGGGCTCGATGCCGGCGAGACCCGTTTCGTGCTGCAGACCCTGCGCGACCAACTGCAGCAGCGGGTCCATCCGGTGCACCGCCTCGACAAGGGCACCTGCGGGGTGCTGCTGATGGCCCTGCATCCCGAGGCGGCGCGGCGCGTCGGCGAATCCTTCGAGCGCCACGAGGTGCGCAAGCGCTACCTGGCCCTGGTGCGCGGCTGGGCCCCGGCCGAGGCCGAGGTGGACCACCCGCTGCGCCCCGACGATGCCCCGCCCGACGCGCCCGCACAACCGGCGCAGACCCGCTTCCGGCGCCTTGCACGCCTCGAACTGCAGGGCCCCGGCGCGCCGGCCGATCCGCGCTACCCGAGCAGCCGGGCCAGCCTGGTCGAGGCCTGGCCCCTGACCGGCCGACGCCACCAGATCCGCCGTCACCTCAAGCACCTGGCCCACCCCATCCTCGGCGACGCCACCCACGGCAAGGGCCCGGTGAACCGCTGGTGGGCCGAGCAACTGGGCCAGCAACGGCTGTGGCTGCATGCGGCCGAGCTGGCCCTGCCGCATCCCTTCAGCGGCGAGTGGCTTCGGCTGGACAGCGGCCTGGCACTGGAATGGGGTGCACGCACCGCCCTGGCGCAGACCGGCCCGGGCAGCGACTGGCAGCGTTGCCTCGGGCCCTTGCCCTGGTGCGCCGGCGACATGCCGCCGACACCGGCGCCCGATACCATGGAGGCCTTCCGACCCCTGACCTGAACCCACGCCTCCATGAGCACCCCATCTCCACGCCTGAGCGGCGCCAGCAATTTCCGAGATCTCGGCGGCTATGCCGGCCTGCAGGGGCGCCGGTTGCGCCCGGGCCGCATCTACCGCTCCGACCACCTGGCCCGCCTGACACCCGAGGACCGCCAGCTTCTCCAGCGCCTCGAGATCACGCGCAGCGTCGACTTCCGGGGTGTCGACGAACGCGCCGCCCAGTCCTACGACCTGCCCGGGCTGACCCAGCATGCCCTGTCCATCGAACCCACCGTGGTGCAGCGGGCCAAGGCCATGGTCGAGGCCGGCCGCCAGATGACCGCCGCCGATGCGGTCGAACTGATGCAGATCACCTACCGCGACTTCGTGCTGCACAACTCGCCGCGCTTCGCCGCCCTGTTCGCGCTGCTGCTCGACAACGACCAGCCCTTGGTCTTCCATTGCACCGCCGGCAAGGACCGGACCGGCCTGGCGGCCGCCCTGATCCTGCAGGCCCTGGGTGTGGCGGACGAAGTGGTGCTGCATGACTACCTGCTCACCAACCAGCTCTACCGTCGCCCTGCCGAAGTGAGCGGCCAGGCCCCGGCCGATGTCCTCAATGTGCTGTGGCAGGTCCAGCCCCCCTTCCTCGAAGCCGCCATGACCACCATCCGCGATGTGCATGGCGGCGTCCTGCCCTACCTCGACCGTGCCCTGGGGGTCGGGCCGGCCGAACTGGAACGGCTTCGCTCGCTTTACCTGCAACCCTGAGAAAAAACCAGCCCCGCGACACAAAGAAAGGCACCAACACAGGGATTTCCCCAGGCACGGGTCTTGCAACACTTACCTACATTCCTTGTATGCAAGATTTGCAGATTAGTTAACCTCCTCAGGAGTCCTCCATGTCGCGTCTCTACAAATCCCTGTTCGGCCAGGTGGTACTGGCCCTGATCCTCGGCGTCATCGTCGGCCTGGTCTGGCCAGACCAGGCCATCCAGCTCAAGGCGCTGGGCGACGGCTTCATCAAGCTGGTGAAGATGCTCATCCCCTTCATCGTCTTCACCGTGGTGGTGCACGGCATCGCCGGCACCGGCGACCTGCGCCGCGTGGGGCGGGTCGGGGTCAAGGCCCTGATCTATTTCGAGGTGGTCACCGCCATCGCCCTGGCACTGGGCCTGGTGCTGGCCTATGTGTTCCAGCCTGGCGCCGGCATGAATGTCGACCCCGGCAGCCTCGATGCCTCGGCGCTCGGCAGCTACAAGGACACGGCCGGCAAGCTGGCCAGCGGCGGCCTGACCGAGTTCGTGCTCAAGCTGATCCCGAGCACCGCCATCAGCGGCTTCGTCAGCGGCGACGTGATGCAGGTGCTGCTGTGCTCCATCCTGTTCGGCTGCGCCCTGTCGCTGATCGGCCCCAAGGGCGAACGCATCACCAGCCTGATCGAGGATCTGTCGCAGGCGCTGTTCAAGACCATGGGCCTGATCATCCGCCTGGCCCCGCTGGGGGTGCTGGGCGCCATCGCCTACACCGTGGGCAAGTACGGCATCGGCTCGCTCAAGCAACTGCTGCAACTGGTGCTGCTGTACTTCGTCTCGGTCGCCTTCTTCGTCTTCGTGCTGCTGGGCCTGATCATGCGGATCGCCGGCTTCAGCCTCATCAAGCTGCTGCGCTACCTGCGCGAAGAACTGCTGGTGGTGTTCGCCACCACCTCGTCCGACGCGGTGCTGCCCCAGGTCATGGCCAAGCTCAAGAACATGGGCATCCGTGACTCGACCGTGGGCCTGGTGATCCCGACCGGCTACTCCTTCAACCTCGACGCCTTCTCGATCTACATCACGCTGGCCGCGGTGTTCATCGCCCAGGCCACCAACACCCCGATCTCCCTCGGCGGTTTGCTGACCATCCTGGCCGTCTCGCTGATCACCTCCAAGGGCGCCCACGGCGTGCCGGGCTCGGCCATCGTGGTGCTGGCGGCCACGCTGCAGGCGATCCCGACCATCCCTGCCATCGGCCTGGTGCTGGTGCTGTCGGTGGACTGGTTCATGGGCATCGCCCGGGCACTGGGCAACCTGGTGGGCAACTGCGTGGCCACCGTGGCGGTGGCGGCCTGGGAAGGCGATATCGACCGCGAACGCGCCCACGCGGTGCTCGACGGCCGGGTCTCCGACGAGCTGCCACGCTGAACGGGGCCTTCCAACTCGCGGCCAGGCGTTTCAAGTACATTTTTGCCACCCCACCCGCTCCGGAAGGCCAGGCCATGATCTCTTCACTGCGCACCAAACTCCTGCTCATCTCCACCGCCTCCGTGGTCGCCGCGCTGGCGCTCACCGGGGCGGTCACCTACTCGCTGGTCCGCGCCAGCACCGCCGAGGCCATCGCCAACAACCTGGAAACGGTGGCCGAAGGCAACGGACTGGCCATCGACCAGTGGGTGGCCGCCAAGGCGATGGCGGTGAATGCGGCAGCCGAGGCGGTCCAGCCCGGCGACCCACAGGGCATCGTGCTGCACATGAACAAGGCCAACGGCTTCCCGGTCACCACGGTGGGCTGGGTCGACAAGAGCTATGTCTCCAGCAGCAAGACCACGCCCGCCGACTACGACCCCACGGTGCGCCCCTGGTACAAGTCGGGCGCCGAGGCCGGCAAACTGGTGGTGACCCCGCCCTACGCCGACATCTCGACCGGTGTGGCCTATGTCTCGTTTGCCGCACCGATGCTGCGCGAGGGCAAGCTCAGCGGCGTGGTCAGCGGCGCCGTGCCGCTCGATGGCGTCAGGGAAGTGGTCCAGGCGGTGCATCCGACGCCCAACAGCCTGGGCTTCGTGCTGCGCCGCAACGGCCAGCTGCTGGCGCTGGCGGACACCAAACTCATGCTCAAGCCGGCCACCGAGCTCTCGCCGGCCCTCGACAGCGCCACCCTGGCTGCCTTGTTCGACGGCGGCCCGCCAAGGGAGGTGATGCTGGGCAACGCCACCAAGCTGCTCAAGGCGCGCGCCATCCACGGCACCGACTGGTACCTGGTGGTGGCCCTCGACAAGGCCGATGCCACGGCAAGCCTGAGCCATGTGCTGCAGGCCATGGTGCTGGCCACCCTGGTGCTGGCCGCCCTGACGGCCGCCATCAGCGCCGGGTTTGCGGCCCGCAGCCTGCGCCCCCTGGCCCAGGTGCGTGACGCCCTGGTCGACATCAGCTCGGGCGGCGGCGACCTGACGCACCGGCTGCCGGTGGCGGGCCAGGACGAGATCGGCCAGTTGTCGGCGGCCTTCAACACCTTTGTGGAAAAGATCGCGGTGGTGCTGCGCGACATCCGCCAGGGCGCCGAATCGATGCGCCAGGCCACCGACGAGATCCGCAGCGGCAACCAGGACCTGTCCAACCGCACCGAAAGCTCGGCCAGCAGCATCGAGCAGACCTCGGCCGCCCTGGTGCAGCTCACCGGCAGCGTGCAGCAATCGGCCGAGGCCACGGTGCGCGCCACGCAGCTCGCCGCCACCGCCAGTGCCGCAGCCGCGCGGGGTGGGGAGGTGGTGGCCAGCGCCGTCAGCACCATGGACGAGATCAACCAGTCGTCCTCGCGCATCAGCGAAATCATCGGCGTGATCGACAGCATCGCCTTCCAGACCAACATCCTGGCCCTGAACGCGGCGGTCGAAGCCGCCCGCGCCGGCGAGAACGGGCGTGGCTTCGCGGTGGTGGCCAGCGAGGTGCGCAGCCTGGCGCACCGCAGCGCCACGGCCGCCAAGGAGATCAAGGGCCTGATCAGCACCTCGGAGGAGCGTGTGGGCACCGGCACCCAGCGGGTCCGGGCGGTGGGCCAGACCATGGGCGAGATCGTCGACAGCATCCAGCGGGTCAGCCAGCTCATCGGCGAGATCAACGGCGCGATGCGCGAGCAAAGCGATGGCATCGGCCAGATCAGCCAGGCGGTGGCCGAGATGGACCGCGCCACCCAACAGAATGCCGCCCTGGTCGAGGAGTCCGCCGCCGCCTCCTCGGTGCTCAACGACCAGGCCCATCACCTGGCCGGCACCGTCGGGGGCTTCAGGCTCGAACGCGACGGCGCCACGGCGCTCCACTCATCTTCGCCATCGGCGCTGCGGCTGTCCTGAACGCCGACGGCCCCGCCTTGCTTCCAGCCTCACCGAGACATGAGCCGATCCCAGACCGAAATCGCACAACAGGTGGTCGAGTCCATCCTGGCCCAGAAGCTCGCCCCGGGCGAGCGGCTGGGCGAGCAGGCGCTGGCCGACCTGTTCGGTGTCAGCCGCACCCTGGTGCGCGAGGCCCTGATGCAGTTGCAGGCCCGGGGCTTTGTCGAGGTGCGCTCGCGCAAGGGCTGGTACGTGGTCGAACCCTCGGTGGAAGAGGCGCGCGACGCCTTCGCCGCGCGGCGCATCATCGAGGCCGGCATCCTGAGCTCGGCCTTCGAGGCCGGCCGCCCCCTGCAGTCGGTGACGCGCCGCCTGCGGGCCCACATCGCCGAAGAACAGAAGGCCATCGACGGCGCCGACGCGGCCACCCGGGCCTTTCTGCTGGCCGACTTCCATGTCTGCCTGGCCGAGTCCATGGGACACCGCAGCCTGACCGCCATGCTGCGCGACCTGACCGCCCGCACCACGCTGGCCGCATCGCTCTACCAATCGCGCCATGAGGCCGGTCAATCCTGCCAGGAGCACGCAGCCATCGTCGAAGCGCTGGAGGCCGGCGACACCGGCCTGGCCCGGGAAAGGCTGCTGGCGCACATCGGCCATGTCGAAGAGGCGCTCAACCCGGGCTCACCGCGCGCCCACGACCGCCTGCGCGATTCCCTGTCCCCCCTGCCCCTGCCCCTGTCCGCCCACGCCGGCTGAACCCGGTCGTCGACCCGATCCTGCGACCCATCCATGCGGCCCGGCCAGGGGTCAGGCCGCGCCCTGCCCGCTGGGGTTTTCACTAGTCGGTGCGCGCCATGTTTTGTATACACTTTTCCCATACAGAAATGTTCACCCACGCGGTCGCCCCAGGCACGCCCCGACGCACGCCGGCCTCCGTCCCTTTTGACAAGGACACCCCCGCATGAACCCCACGGTCCATCCTGTAGACGAAAGACTCCCCCTCAACCGGCTGACCGCGCTCGGCCTCCAGCACGTGCTGGTCATGTATGCCGGCGCCATCGCCGTGCCCCTGATCGTCGGGCGGGCCCTGAACCTCGCCCCGGACCAGGTGGCGATGCTGATCTCGGCCGATCTGTTCTGCTGCGGCCTGGTCACCATCATCCAGGCCCTGGGGCTGACGCCCTGGTTCGGCATCCGGCTGCCGGTGATGATGGGCGTGACCTTCGCCTCGGTGGGGCCGATGGTGGCCATCGCCAGCAGCCACCCCGGGCAGGAAGGGGCGCAACTGATCTTCGGCTCCATCATCGGGGCCGGGCTGGTGTCCATCCTCATCGCCCCGGTGGTCAGCCGCCTGCTGCGCTTCTTTCCGCCGGTGGTCACCGGGACGCTGATCACCGTCATCGGCGTGAGCCTGATGCGCGTGGGCATCAACTGGATCTTCGGCAACCCGGTCGGTCCGACCGCACCGACCGTGATCGACCCCAACCACGCCGCCTGGCTGGCCGCCATCGGCAAGCTCAGCGCCGCCCCGGGCTCGGCCCTGCCGGCCCTGCCCAAGGGCCTGGCCCTGCTGCCCAGCATGCCCAACCCGAAGTACGCGGACCTCATGGGTGTCGGCGTCGCCGCGCTGGTGCTGGCCTCCATCCTGCTGATCGCCAAGTACGCCAAGGGCTTTGCCGCCAACATCTCGGTGCTCCTGGGCATCATCATCGGCGGCGTGGTCTCGGTGGCCCTGGGCATGATGAATTTCGACAAGGTCGGCAAGGCCGCCTGGTTCGACCTGGTGCTGCCTTTCGAGATCGCCACCCCGGTGTTCGACCCGCTGCTGATCTTCACCATGACCGTGGTGATGCTGGTGGTGATGATCGAATCGACCGGCATGTTCCTGGCCCTGGGCGAGATGACCGAGAAGCCGGTGGACCGGCAGGCCCTGACCCGCGGCCTGCGCACCGACGGCCTGGGCACCCTCATCGGCGGGCTGTTCAACACCTTCCCCTACACCAGCTTCTCGCAGAACGTCGGTCTGGTCGCGGTGACCGGGGTGCGCAGCCGCTTCGTCTGCGTGGCCGGTGGCGCGATCCTGATCGTGCTGGGCCTGCTGCCGAAGATGGCGGCCCTGGTCGAGTCCCTGCCCACGGTGGTGCTCGGCGGTGCCGGCCTGGTCATGTTCGGCATGGTCGCCACCACCGGCATCCGCATCCTCGGCGGGGTGGACTTCAAGAACAACCGCTTCAACGCCCTGATCGTCGCGATCTCGGTGGGCATCGGCATGATCCCCCTGATGGCGCCCAATTTCCGCCAATGGATGCCGCATGCGATCCACCCCCTGATCGAGTCGGGCATCCTGCTGTCCACCATCGCGGCGGTGTTGCTGAACCTGTTCTTCAACGGCGCCCGCCACGACGAGGCGGCCATCACCGCCGCCGCCCGCCAGGCCGACGCCCACTGAGCGCCCACCGGGCAGGCAGCGTCCGGCAGACGTCAGACTGACGTCAGCTTTGAGGTAAGCTGCCTGCCCCTGCATCGCTATCGAAGGATACCCAGAGCATGAGCCAACCCCTGTCTGCCGCCGAACAGGCGCTGCGCGACGCAGCCCGCGAATACCACCGCGCCCCCGTGCGCGGCAAGATCTCCGTCACCCCGACCAAGCCGCTGTCGAACCAGCGCGATCTCTCGCTGGCCTACTCGCCGGGTGTGGCCTATCCCTGCCTCGACATCCAGGCCGACCCGTCTCTGGCCGCCGAATTCACCGCCCGCGGCAACCTGGTCGGCGTGATCACCAACGGCACCGCCGTGCTGGGCCTGGGCGACATCGGCCCGCTGGCCGGCAAGCCGGTGATGGAGGGCAAGGGCTGCCTGTTCAAGAAGTTCGCCGGCGTCGACGTGTTCGACATCG
>Ga0213872_10002110_pt1 | contig 11964 bp, 12 predicted proteins | sample VelepicomBERX_R2_FD_160071 | JGI IMG/M metagenome (GOLD analysis project Ga0213872, IMG submission 160071) | Rhizosphere microbial communities from Vellozia epidendroides in rupestrian grasslands, the National Park of Serra do Cipo, Brazil - RX_R2 | ecosystem: Host-associated > Plants > Roots >... | reverse complement strand
CGCTGCATCAGGCGCTGGCGAATCTCGCGCTGTTCCGCCATTTCGTCGGCGCTGGGCTCTGAACTGTTCGAGGCGCGAAGCGGAGTCGGGCGGATGGCGGTCATGTGCGCAAAATCTGTGAAATCGTAGTGGCGGATGATCGTGTGAAGCTGGGCTGGCGTCCATACCCATGCTGCGGCTGCGTATCATAATAGGGCATCTGCGACGTTTATCGGCGCCGCATTTGCAAGGATGCGCTTGCTGCGCTGCGAAAAATGGTAGAATCCTAGGTCATTTTGAGTCGACGATGGCGAAGTTGCGTAATGCAGGCGCGGTCGGCGACCAGAAAACTAACCTTTCCCAACTTTGTCTTTAGATTTTTGGAGTGAATTTCCATGGCCGTCGAACGTACCCTGTCGATCATCAAGCCCGATGCCGTTGCCAAGAATGTGATTGGCCAGATTTACAGCCGTTTTGAAAACGCCGGCCTGAAGGTGATCGCTGCCCGCATGATGCACCTGTCCCGCGCCGAAGCCGAAGGCTTCTACGCTGTGCACAAGGAACGCCCCTTCTTCAAGGACCTGGTCGACTTCATGATCTCCGGCCCGGTGATCGTCCAGGTGCTCGAAGGCGAAGGCGCCATGCTGAAGAACCGTGAACTGATGGGCGCTACCGACCCGAAGAAGGCAGAGAAGGGCACCATCCGCGCCGACTTCGCCGACAGCATCGATGCCAACGCCGTGCACGGTTCGGACAGCCTGGAGAACGCCGCGATCGAAATCGCCTACTTCTTCCCTGCTTCGCAAGTGTTCACGCGCTAAGGTAGTTTGGGCAATGCCGGTCAACCTGCTTGATTTCGATGCCGAACGATTCGCTGCCTTCCTTGCGGAGCGCGGCGAGAAGCCGTTTCGCGCCAAGCAGCTGATGCGTTGGATTCACCATTTCGGTGAAGCCAGCTTTGAGCAGATGACGGACATTGCCAAAGTCACGCGCGAGAAGCTCGCGCGTGAAGCGGTCATCGCCCCGCCCGCGCTGATGATGGAGCAGGTGGGCGATGACGGCACCCGCAAATGGTTGCTGGATGTTGGCACCGGCAACGGTGTCGAAACGGTATTCATCCCCGAGGATGAGCGTGGCACGCTGTGCGTATCCAGCCAGGTCGGTTGCGCACTGGAATGCACCTTTTGTTCGACGGGACGCCAGGGCTTCAACCGCAACCTGACGACGGCCGAGATCATTGGCCAGCTATGGTGGGCCAACAAGGCCCTGGGCCGCGACCCGAAGGGCGACCGCATCGTCTCGAACGTCGTGATGATGGGTATGGGCGAGCCGCTCGCCAACTTCGATAACGTCGTCGCCGCCATGCGCCTGATGCTGGACGACAACGCCTACGGGTTGAGCCGCCGCCGCGTGACGCTGTCGACATCCGGCATCGTGCCCGCCATGGACCGCCTGCGCGAAGCCTGCCCGGTTGCCTTGGCCGTGTCGCTGCACGCGCCGAACGATCCGCTGCGCGACGAGATCGTTCCGATCAACAAGAAGTACCCGCTGCAAGAATTGATGGCTGCCTGCCTGCGTTATCTGGAAAAGGCGCCGCGTGATTTCATCACCTTCGAGTACGTGATGCTCGATGGTGTCAACGATACGATGGAGCATGCCCGCCAGCTCGTGGCGCTGGTGCGTGACGTGCCCTGCAAGTTCAACCTGATCCCGTTCAATCCTTTCCCCAACTCCGGCTATCAGCGTTCCAAGCCCGATGCGATCCGCCGCTTCCGCGATCATCTGATCCAGGCAGGCTACGTGGTGACGGTACGCAGGACGCGCGGCGACGATATCGACGCCGCCTGCGGGCAACTGGCGGGCCAGGTGAAGGACAAGACGCGGCGTACGCTGCGGCTGGTGGAAGAGGGTAAGGCGCCGGTGGATTCGATTCAACTCAGCAAGAGGGAGCGTACTGCATGAAGCGGCTGGTTCTTTACGTGCTGTTAGGCACGATGTTCGGTTCGGTTTCCGCGCAAGCCGAGACCAAGAGCCAGGAGCTTGCCAGGCTGAATACCGAGATGGCGGCGAGCTATTTCGGCTTCGGTCAGTACGCTATTGCGCTGGAAAAGCTCAAGTTGGCTCTGGCGGCCGAATCGGACTACGCCCCGGCCTATAGCGTGCGCGGCCTTGTGCTGAGCGAGCTGCGCGAGTTCGATGGCGCGAATGATAGTTTCAAGAAGGCGCTGAGCCTGGCGCCAGACGACTTCGACATCAACCACAACTACGGCTGGTTCCTGTGCAACCGCGTGGGCAAGTACAAGGATTCGCTGCACTACTTCACGCAAGCGGTGAAGAACCCGCTCTACACGACGCCCGAGAAGTCGCTCGTGATGGCCGGTACCTGCGCTATCAAGGCCAATGATTTGGACGCGGCAGACGCTTACCTGCATCAGGCGGAGCGTTCGATGCCCAACAATAGTCCGGTCATGTTCCAGAGTCTGGCCGAATTGGCCTATGCCCGCGGCGAATTTCAGAGTGCGCGTGATCTGCTGGAGCGCGAAGCCAAGGTCGCGCCGGCGACGGCCGCGTCCATCTGGCTGGCCATCCGCGTGGACCGCAAGCTGGGCGACAAGCCTACGGCCACGCTGGAAAACGATTTGAGCACGCGCTTCCCGCAGACCGACGAAGCGCGCAAGCTGGCAAAAGGCCAGTTCGACTAACGACCTGCAGTAGCGAGTTGCACCGTACCGAAAGCGCCAATGAACTCATTCCAAGAGCAGCCCACGACGGACATCACCACCCCGACCACGACCCGCATGCCGTCCGTTGGCACCATTCTGGCGAGCCAACGTGAGCAGGCAGGTATGAGTCTGGAAGACGTAGCTGGGCAGCTCAAGCTGTCCAAGCGTCAGATCGAGGCCCTGGAGCAGGATCGCTTCGATGCCTTGCCGGGCAACACCTTCGTGCGTGGCTTTGTGCGCAACTATGCCCGTTTGCTGCATATCGACCCGCAACCGCTATTGGGCGACTTGGCGCGCGTGCTCCCGACCGAGGCCCCGCAAGCCGTGTTGCCGCGGCTGCAGGACCAGGCGATGCCCATCCTGCGACCGCATCGCCCGTCCAAGGTCGGGCCGTCTGTCATCTTCATGCTGATCGCCGTTGTCGTCGCGCTAGGCCTGGCTTCCGCCTGGTACTACGTGAACAACCGGCACGAGCCGCAACTTACGCTCGACGCCGGCCAGGGTGGCGGCGAACAGTCACGGCCGATGACACCGACGCCGGTGGCGACCGAAACGCCGTCCGCGACGCCTGCCGATGTGTCGGCCACGCTTGTGCCGGACGCAAGGAATACGCCTGCGCCGACGCCGACCGAGGCCGCCCAGCCCACAGAGAAGCCGGTCGCAGCTGCGACAACGCCGACGCCATTGCCGACGATTGCCATACCAGCCACAGCGCCCGCCGCGACGTCATCGCCGACGCCAGCCGTAGTTGCAAGCCCGACGCCCCTTGCGGAAGCGGCCGGCAACACCGATATCCGCATCGTGGCCAAAGAAGACAGCTGGATCCAGATCACCGATGCCAGCGGCAAGAAGCTCTTGAGCGAGCTTGTCCACGCCGGTGATTCGCGCAATGTGGCAGCTGGCACCCCGCCTTACCAGGTGCGTGTGGGCAATGGCCGCAACACGGAACTCTATTTCAAGGGTCGCCAGATCGACCTACTGTCGCATCTAAAGGTCGACGTCGCCAACGTCGAACTGAAATAAGCCTACGCCGGTGTTCTAAGTCATGAGTCAACTTCCCCGTCGATCCTCGCGCCGTGTCATGGTGGGTAATGTACCGCTAGGTGGTGGTGCGCCCGTCGTCGTACAGTCGATGACGAATACCGATACGGCCGATGCAGAGGGCACGGCACGCCAGGTGTTCGAACTGTGGCAGGCCGGCTCCGAGCTGGTTCGCATCACCGTGAACTCGCCCGAAGCTGCCGCCCAGGTGGCGACCATTCGCCGTAAGCTCGATGAAATGGGTTGCGACGTACCGCTGATCGGCGACTTCCACTTCAATGGCCACAAGCTGCTCGCCCAGTTCCCGGACTGCGCCGAAGCCTTGGCGAAGTACCGCATCAATCCGGGCAATGTGGGCCGTGGCAGCAAGCGCGACGAGCAGTTCGCCGCCATGATCGAAACGGCCATCCGCTTCAACAAGGCGGTGCGCATCGGTGTGAACTGGGGCAGCCTGGACCAGGCCAAGATGGCGCGCATGATGGACGAGAACGCCAACAAGGCGGAGCCGCTATCGGCCGATGCCCTGATGCGCGAAGCGCTGATTCAGTCGGCGCTGGAAAGTGCCGAGCAGGCCGAGGCGCTGGGCCTGCCGGGAGACCGCATCACGATCTCCTGCAAGGTCAGCAATGTGCAGGACCTGATCACCGTCTACCGAGAGCTGGGCCAGCGTTGCGAGTACCCGCTGCACCTGGGTCTCACGGAAGCGGGCATGGGTTCCAAGGGCATCGTCGCGTCTACCGCCGCGCTGGCCGTACTGCTGCAGGAAGGCATCGGCGACACCATCCGCGTCTCGCTCACGCCGGAGCCGGGCGAGTCGCGCACCAAGGAAGTCGTGGTTGCGCAGGAAATCCTGCAGACCATGGGTATCCGCTCGTTCACGCCGCTTGTAACGGCCTGCCCAGGGTGCGGCCGCACCACGTCCACCTACTTCCAGGAACTGGCGCAGAAGATCCAGCGCTACCTGCGCGAGCAGATGCCCGTCTGGCGTTCCCAGTACCCGGGCGTCGAGGACATGAATGTGGCCGTCATGGGCTGCGTGGTGAATGGCCCTGGCGAATCCAAGCTGGCCAATATCGGCATCAGCCTGCCCGGTACTGGCGAGGTGCCGGTCGCGCCCGTCTATGTGGATGGCGAGAAGACGGTGACGCTCAAGGGCGACCATATCGCCGAAGATTTCCAGCAGATCGTCGAAGACTACGTGCTGACCAACTACCGCGAGGGCGGCAAGCTGCGCAGTGCCACCCGCGTCATCGCCCTCAAGGCTGTGTCATAAGGGCGTACGCCCTCGAATCGAGAGAAGAATTCCTTAGAAATGGCCGATAAGTTCCAGAGCATCAAAGGTTTCTACGACGTACTGCCCGACGGTGGCCCGGACGGCCGTCCGTCCACGGCCCTGTGGCATCACCTGGAGGACGTCGCCCGCCGCGTGATGGGCATGTACGGCTACCGTAATATCCGCCTGCCGCTGGTCGAGCAGACCCATCTGTTCGTGCGCAGCGTGGGTGAGCACACGGATATCGTCGAAAAGGAAATGTACGCCTGGGAAGATGCCCTCAACGGCGATCGCATCGCCCTGCGTCCGGAAGGCACGGCTGGCTGCGTGCGCGCCGTGGTCGAACACAGCCTGACCTACAACGGCCCGCAGCGCGTCTGGTATATGGGCCCGATGTTCCGCCACGAAAACGTGCAGAAGGGCCGCCAGCGCCAGTTCCACCAGGTGGGCGCCGAGGCCTTCGGCTACGCCGGCCCGGAGACGGAAGCGGAGCAGATCATCATGCTGGCGCGCCTGTGGCGTGAGCTGGGCATTACGGACGTGGAGCTGCAGATCAATACGATTGGCGATGCGGAAGAACGCCATGCCTACCGCCAGACGTTGATCGCCTATTTCGAACAGCATATGGACCTCTTGGACGAGGATGCGCGCCGCCGTCTGCACGCCAACCCGCTGCGTATCTTGGACAGCAAGAACCCGCGCATGCAGGCCATGATCGAAGCGGCGCCGAAGATGTTCGACGCACTGGGCGAGGAGAGCCGTGCCCATTACGAGGGCTTCTGCGAGCACCTGCGTGCGGCCGGCATCGATTTCGTGCTGAACACGCGCCTGGTGCGCGGTCTCGACTACTACAACCGCTCGGTGTTCGAGTGGGTGACGACCAAGCTGGGCGCCCAGGGCACGATCGCCGCCGGCGGCCGCTACGACACCCTGGTCGAATCGCTGGGCGGCAAGCCTACTCCCGCCTGCGGCTTCGGCATGGGCATGGAACGCGTGCTCATGCTGATGCAGGACTACGGCGTAACGGCGACGGACGCGCCGCACGTCTACCTGGTCAACGCCGGTGAGGCAGCGCAGCGCGCGGCACCCTTGCTTGCGGAACGATTGCGCGATGGCGGACTCTCTGTCTCGGTGCACGCAGGCGGCGGCAGCTTCAAGTCGCAGATGAAGAAGGCGGACGGTTCTGGTGCGGCTTTTGCCGTCATCCTGGGTGACGACGAGGTGGCTGCCGGTACGGCGGCTATCAAGCCGCTGCGTGGCCAAGGCGAGCAGCGTACGGTCGCGCAGACGGAACTGTTGGCTGCGCTGGCTGAGTAGATTGTGAACGACACGCCGCGCCTCAAGCTGTCGCGCAAGCTGTTCTTCGCCAACGTACTGGGCACCGTCATGGTGGCAGTCGGCGTAGCAAGCTTGGCAGGTGGCACGGCGCAGTTTCTACCCATACTGGGTAACCGTCTGCTCGACGGACTTCTGTTGGTGGCAGGGTTCGCGTTGATGGGCTGGTTCCTGGTGGACCTTTTTAAACGTATTCGCGTAGCCAACGAGGCTTGCGCAAAACAGACGAGAGACGAAGGAAGCGATCCAAATGGCAGCATTTGATTTGCAGGAACAGGAACAGATTGCCGAACTGAAGGCAATGTGGGCCAAGTGGGGCATGTTGATTACGGGCACGATCGTCGCCGTCGTAGTTGGCTACTTGGGCCGCCAATTGTGGACCGGCTACCAAGCCAAGCAAGGCGAGGCAGCCGGTAATCTGTACGCTGCCGTCGACAAGGCGTTCGAAGCGCACGATGCCGTGAAGACGCGCGCTGCAGCCGATGCCATGGTGGCAAGCGCACCTAGCCACGCTGCGACGGCTCGTGCCATGCTGCTGGCCGCACGCGCAGCCGTTGATGCCAAGGATACCGAGCACGCCAAGTCGGCCCTGCAGTGGGTGATCGATCATGCGAAGGAAGACGCGGTGGTCGATACGGCCAAGCTGCGCATGGCAGCCGTACTGACCGACGAGAAGCAGTTCGACGCCGCGCTGAAGCTCGTTGCCGCGTCGAAGTCCGCAGGCTTTGCCGGCTTGTTTGCCGATGCCCGTGGCGACATCCTGCTCGTGAAGGGCGACAACGACGGTGCCAAGAAGGCCTACCAGGAAGCCGCCGCCAAGCTGGACAAGGCCAACCCGGCCTACCAGCTGGTCGAGACCAAGCTGCTCGCCCTGGGAGCCTGATACGTGAAGCGGATATTCGTACTGCCCATCGCCCTCCTACTGGCCGCTTGTGCCGGCACCGACAACGCGCCCAAGCCCACGCCGCTCACGACGTTGGCCAGTAAGGTGCACGTCGACACGAACTGGAAGGCATCGCTCTCGTCGGCCGATATCTACCACTTCGCGCCCGACACCACGGGCGGCGTGATCTATGCGGCCGGCGTCAAGGGCATGGCTGGCTTCGACCCGAAGACGGGGCGCGAAACGATCCGCATCCGCGCGGACAAAGAGCTGAGCGGCGGCATCGGTGCGCAGAATGGTGTGCTGGTGGCCGGCACCATCAAGGGCCTCGTGCTTGCCTACGATACCGACGGCAAGTTGAAGTGGAAGGCCCATGTGTCGAGCGAAGTTATTTCGGCGCCGGCCCTGGGTGAGGGGATTGCCGTCGTACGTTCCGTCGACGGTCGCATCTGGGGCCTGGACTTGGCTGATGGCAAGGTGCGCTGGCAGTATCCGCGTGCACAGCCCTCGCTGATTCTGCGCAACTACGCACCTGTCGCAATTTCGGACGGCGTGGTCTATGCCGGCTTGGCTGGCGGTCGCATCGCCGCGCTGTCGCTGAACGAGGGCCGCGTGCTGTGGGATTCACAGATCGCCCAGGCCAAGGGCGCCTCTGAGCTGGAGCGCGTTACGGACGTCACCTCTACACCCGTGGTGGATCGCGGTGAAGTGTGCGCCGTGGCCTACCAAGGCAAGGTAGCCTGCTTCGCGGTGAATAATGGCTCACAGCTATGGTCGCGGGAGATTTCCAGCTACGCCGGCCTGGCCGTCGACAAGGACAACGTCTACGTCACGGACGACGAGGGCAATGTGCAGGCATTCGAGCGTTCGGGTGGCCGCAGCCTGTGGAAGCAGGCTGGCCTGTATGGCCGTCACGTGAGCACGCCGGCCGTCTACAATGGCAATGTGGTCGTCGGCGACTTCGAAGGCTATGTGCACTTCCTGTCGCCCGTTGACGGGTCCTTCGTCGCCCGTCAGTCGACCGACAAGAGCCCCATCGTGGTTGCCCCGCGCGTGATCGCCGATCAGCTCGTCGTGCAGACCAAGGATGGCGATTTGTACGCCCTTGCGGTGAAGTGACGAGATGATGAAACCAACCATCGCGCTTGTCGGCCGGCCCAACGTCGGCAAGTCCACGCTGTTCAACCGGCTCACCAAGAGCCGGGATGCCTTGGTGGCTGATCAGCCGGGCCTGACGCGCGACCGCCACTACGGCCACGGCAAGGTAGGCAGCAAGCCCTACCTGGTCGTCGATACGGGCGGCTTCGAGCCCATCGCCGACGACGGCATCCTGGTCGAAATGGCGCGCCAGACCATCCAGGCCATCGATGAGGCCGACGCTATCGTCTTTATCGTCGACGCCCGCGTCGGCGTGACGCCGCAGGACAAGATCATCGCCAACCGCCTGCGCCAGCTGGATCGCCCCGTGCGCCTGGCCGTGAACAAGGCGGAGGGCATGTCCGCGTCTGTGGTGGAGGCCGAATTCTACGAGCTGGCTCTGGGCGAGCCCTGGGCCATTTCCGCCAGCCATGGCGAAGGCGTGCGCAGCCTGATCGAAGACGTGCTGGCCGGTTTCGACGTGCCAGCCGAGGAGAAAGAGCCCGACCACCCCAAGTTTGCCGTGATCGGCCGCCCCAATGTGGGTAAGTCGACACTGGTGAACGCCATCCTGGGCGAAGAGCGCGTGATCGCGTTCGACGCACCCGGCACCACGCGCGACTCGATCTACATCGATTTCGAGCGCAACAGCCGCCAGTACACCATCATCGACACGGCCGGCGTGCGCAAACGCGGCAAGGTCAACGAGGCCATCGAAAAGTTCTCCGTCGTGAAGACGATGCAGGCCATCGAAGACGCCAATGTGGCCGTGCTGGTGCTGGATGCGCGCCAGGACGTGGCCGAGCAGGATGCCCATATCGCCGGCTTCGCGCTGGAAGCGGGCCGCGCCTTCGTGGTGGCCGTGAACAAGTGGGAAGGGCTGGATGAATACCGGCGCGACCAGGTGAAGCGCGATATCGCGCGCAAGCTGGGCTTCCTGGACTTTGCCAAGTTCCATTTCATCTCGGCGCTGGAAGGCCGCGGCGTGGGCGACCTGTTCGCCAGCATCGACGCCGCCTACACAGCCGCCATGGTCAAGCTGCCTACGCCGCGCCTGACGCGCGCGCTGCAGCTGGCCGTGGAAAAGCAGGTGCCGCCGCGCGCGGGCCTGGTGCGACCCAAGATGAAATACGCCCACCAGGGCGGTACCAACCCGCCCGTGGTTATCGTGCATGGAACGGCGCTGGAGCACGTGCCGGACAGCTATTGGCGCTACCTGGAACATTCTTTCTTGAAGATGTTCAAATTGCAGGGCACGCCACTTCGTGTACAGTACAAGAAGGGCGGCAATCCGTTTGGGGAGAAGGACTGAGTCGGATTTGCTGCCTTGCAGCAATTGTCGTACAAATCTGAGGTATGGCTTGCCCGATTGCCGGGCCTTGTGCTTAATGCAAAAGCTGCTAAAAGAGACTAGGTAGAACCGGGGAATCTTACGCCGGGACTGGACGAAAATTCGTCGTTTTTTCAATTACATAGTGGAGAACTACAAATGAGTGCAAAAGGGCAAATGCTACAAGACCCGTTCCTGAATATCCTGCGTAAGGAACATGTGCCGGTCTCGATCTACCTCGTCAATGGCATCAAGCTGCAGGGCCAGATCGAGTCGTTCGACCAGTATGTCGTGCTGCTGCGCAATACCGTGACGCAGATGGTGTACAAGCACGCGATCTCCACCGTGGTGCCAGCACGTCCTGTTTCGATTCCGTACGACAAGGACCAGGCCGCGGCACCGGCTGCCGAGTCCTAAGCCACGAATAGTCCTGCCTGGTGCGTTGCAGAGGACGCCCCAGGCAGGCGGAAGCAGTTGGGGCTGCGGGATCACGAACAGTCTGTTCAGCGGCCCCACGGTTGTCCGTCCAAATATATGAAGCCAAGAACAATGCCGGAAGTAGCGCGTGTTTGAACGCCATCAAGGCGGCGACAAGGCCGTCCTGGTCTGTCTCGATTTCGGCGAGCCGGACTATCTCGAAAACATCGAAGAATTCAAGCTCCTGGCAGAAGGCAACGGCTATGAGGTGCTAGCCGTCATCCAAGGCAAGCGCCAGAAGCCCGACGCCCGGCTGTTCGCCGGTAGCGGCAAGGTCGAAGAGATCGCCGCCGCCGTACGCGCGGGCGACGTGCAGACCGTCCTATTCAACCATGCCTTGTCCGGCGCACAGGAACGCAATCTTGAACGGGAGTTGCAATGCCGTGTGTCTGACCGCGTTCGCCTGATCTTGGCCATCTTCGGCCAGCGGGCGCGTTCGAACGAGGGCAAGCTGCAGGTTGAGTTGGCGCAGTTGCAATACCACGCTACGCGCCTCGTGCGCGGCTGGACTCACCTTGAGCGCCAGCGCGGCGGTATCGGCGCCCGCGGCGGCCCCGGTGAGACGCAGCTGGAAATGGACAAGCGCATGCTCACGGAGCGGGTCAAGCGGCTGAAGGACAAGCTAGCCGACCTGCAGAAGCAGCGCGATACGCAGCGCCGTGCGCGGGAACGCAGCCGGCAGTTCTCCGTGTCGCTCGTGGGCTATACGAACGCGGGCAAGTCCACGCTGTTCAACGCGCTGACGCATGCCAATGCCTATGCGGCCAACCAGCTTTTCGCCACGCTCGATACCACGAGCCGCAAGCTGTTCCTCGATACGGAACACTCGCTCGTGCTGTCCGATACGGTGGGTTTCATCCGCGATTTGCCGCACGGCCTGGTAGCGGCCTTTCGCGCCACGCTGGAGGAAACGGTGCGCGCCGACCTGCTGCTGCACGTGGTGGACAGCGCCAGCGATACGCGCGATGCGCAGATCGACGCGGTCAACGTGGTCTTGAAAGAAATCGACGCCGACAATATCTCCCAGATCATCGTGTGGAACAAAATCGACCTGAAGGAAGGCGAGCCGGCGGTCGAGCGTGACGAATATGGTAGGATTCGCGCCGTCCGCATCAGCGCGAAGACGGGTTTGGGCGTGGATATGCTGCGCCACGCACTGGTAGAAGAAATGGATAGGCGAATGCACGTCCGGCAGCACGCCCAGGACGGCGGAAGCCATTGACCAATATGCCGCCGGCGAGTGCCAGGCGGCCGAACGACAACGGAAGCTCAGCCCATGTCGCAAGACCCCAATTGGGGGCGTCGCCGCAACGACGGCCCACCGGATCTCGATGAAATCATTCGTCGCATGATCGGCAAGCTGAAGCAATTCTTCGGTGGCAAGCCGAGCGGCCCGGTCGAGCCCAGCCAGAACGGCCCGGATGGGCGCGTGCTGGGGGGCGGCGTGGTGATCGTCGGTTTCCTGCTCGCCTTGCTCTGGTTGGGCTCCGGTTTCTATATTGTGCAGCCCAGCGAACAGGCCGTGGTGCTGCGCTTCGGTCGCTATGTGGAGACGAGCGAACCGGGCCCGCACTGGCGTGCGCCTTGGCCTATCGGGCAGGCCGACATCGTCAAGGTGTCGGACAACCGCTCTGTTGAGATCGGCTATTCGGGCGATTCCAAGAACCACGTGCAGGAAGAGTCGTTGATGTTGACGCAGGACCAGAATATCGTCGACATGCAGCTGGAAATCCAGTACGACGTCAAGAGCGCACGTGACTTCGTTTTCAACAACACCACGCAGAGC
>Ga0213872_10002109_pt1 | contig 11965 bp, 10 predicted proteins | sample VelepicomBERX_R2_FD_160071 | JGI IMG/M metagenome (GOLD analysis project Ga0213872, IMG submission 160071) | Rhizosphere microbial communities from Vellozia epidendroides in rupestrian grasslands, the National Park of Serra do Cipo, Brazil - RX_R2 | ecosystem: Host-associated > Plants > Roots >... | reverse complement strand
TGTGGTCGGAAACTCGCGTTCGATCAAACCATCGGGTGATCCCGACTACATTACCGTTCCCGGCGACGTCGGTGAGCCGGCCATTGCCAGGAAAGTCGTTGAGACTGCCATTAAAGAGTTCGGTCGCGTTGACACGCTGATCAACAACGCGGGCATCTGGCGTCCCGGAGCAATCGAAGGAATTTCCGAAGAGCTGTTCCGACGCGTAATGGCGACCAACCTAGACAGCGTCTTTTTCGCCACCCAGGCTGCCGTCCCGGCGATGAAGAAGCAGGGCGGTGGGCACATTGTCCAAATCACGACCAGCCTGGTCGAGCACGCGCTCACCACTGTCCCTGCGGTTCTCGCTTCCTTGTCTAAGGGTGCGTGTGTTGCCGCGACTCGTGGCCTTGCGATGGAGTTAGCTCCGAGCAACATCCGGGTAAATGCGCTGTCGCTCGGCATCATCAGGACTCCGCTCCATGAGGAGGCTTCGCTTGAGGCGAAAAAGGGTTTCTCTCCGCTCAATCGCTACGGAGAAATCGCCGATGTCGTGCGAGCGCTCCTTTATCTAGAGGACTCGGATTTTGTCACGGGCGAAATCTCTTACATCGACGGAGGCCGCACCGCCGGACACTGAACTTATCACACGGGAAGCGGACTAACTCTTCGCATCCGGAATCTCAGAAACTAAGAAAGAAACATTTCGATGAAGAGCATTCAACTCACCGCCTACGGCAAAGCCGCTGATGTGGTTAAACTTATTGATGTCCCGGATGTTGGGACGCCCGGACCTGACGAGATCATCATCGATGTCGAAGCAGCGTCAGTCGAGCCCAGCGACTTGTATATGATTGCCGGAATCTACGGCAATCTTCCGCCATTGCCGCATATCCTGGGAATTCAAGGGGTGGGACGAGTAGCGGCGAAGGGGCGCAACGTCAAGCACCTCAAGGAGGGCGACCGGACGATTACCCCGCCTTTTGTACCTTCGTGGGTGGATCGAGTCAAAACGAACGCCTCTTACCTGCGCCCGTTGCCGGATGGAGACGTCAATCAGCTTGCCATGCTTGGCATCAACCCAGCTACGGCTTATTTGCTGCTAACAGAGTACGTCCAACTCAAGCCCGGTGAGTGGTTGCTCCAGAACGCGGCAAACTCATCGGTTGGCCGGGCAGTGATCGCGATTGCGAAAGCCCGAGGTATCAAGACCGTGAACATTGTGCGACGCGCCGAATTGATCAATGAGATCAAAGCGCTCGGTGGCGATGTTGTCCTTGTTGACGGTCCAGACCTTCCTAAGCGCGTAGCCGAAGCAACTGACAAGGCGCCCATTCGACTAGCATTGGACGGTGTTGGTGATTCTGCTACCCAGGATTTTCTCAACTGCATTGCATTATATGGGACACTGGTCATCTGGAGCGGCATGAGCGGAAAGCCATTCACCGCCTCGGGTATTCAACTGCTTTTTCACGAGCAGACCATTCATGGGATGTGGATCTTTAACTACTTCAGGAATCCAAACCCTGAAAAGGTCGCTGTAATGTACCAAGAGCTGGCGGCAATGGCCGCAACCGGCGCCATTTTTTTCCCAATCGCAGGTCAATTTAGTTTCAACCAATTTGCTGATGCCATCGCTGTCGCGGACAAATTCAGCGGTAAAGCCATTCTCACGCCTAATATTCAGGGCTAACTGTTTCGCTCAACCGAATAAACTTGTTTCCTAAGACTGGAAATAATCCATATGGCTACTCCGATCCTTATTACTGACCTGACTCAACGTCCTCCTCGTGATTTTCGCGTTCGACTCGGAGGCCTTGTGATTCTTGCGCGCATGCTCGACAAGGGTCGGGCGACGCTCGCAGGGAAAAACGGCGACTACGAATACCTAACTTCCATCGACGAACACCTTGTCCGTTTTCTCGAATTTGATCCCGATGCACTGCTGAAGGAATTGGCATCGGGCAAAGGCGACTGGGAGATCCTGCAATGGATTAAATCCAACTCCAAGAGCCCGCGCCAGCCCTGGGAAATTGAAGCTTTTTCCTCAGTCATGGAACAGTACGCACCGGATAGCGATCCCGAAACGCTAGCCGTCTTCCAGGATCATTTTAAGAACTTCCCTGAGGGACGAGACGACCTCAAGACCTGGTTCGAAGTTTTGGAGCTCGACGACTACGTCAGTTATGGAGGAAAGGCATAGTGCGGACGAACCGATAAATGGCCTAAGGGACTAAGCCAATACGAAGTTTGCTTTCTCGAGCGGTTTCCCTTGTACCTGTTGCCGATAATTGCGTGGCGAAAGCCCGAAGTGAGCGACAAAAGCCCTGCGCAGATTTAGTTCATCTCGAAAACCGGTTGATACCGCAATTTGTTTTAGCCCGTCAGAAGTTGACTCGAGGCGGTCACGCGCCGCTTCAACTCGTAAGGATCTGATCCAAAGCGCAGGACTCATGTTGAATTGCTTTTGAAAGCGACGAACAAAGGTTCTTGGACTCATCGACGTGAATTTAGCGAGCGTCTCAACATCGAGCTTCTGATGAAGATTGGCCGTAGTCCAAGCTGGCAGATTTCTGAAACCAGGTTCCGACACCTTCTCCTGCTCACGCAAGAGTGTGCTGTATTGAGCTTGGTCTCCGCCACGTCGCATAAAGAGCACCAATTGGCGCGCAACCGAGTTTGCGGCCTTGAAACCCCGATCCTCCTCTATCAGAGCCAATGCAAGGTCGATTCCCGCGCTGACACCAGCGCTGGTATAGACATTCCCCTCTTTTATAAAAATCGGGTTCAATTCGACCTTCAGGTCCGGATAGCGGCGCGATAGCTCCGAACAATACTGCCAATGTGTGACCGCACGACGTTTCTTAAGAAGACCGGCTCCAGCAAGAATGAAGGCGCCGACGCAGACTGATCCGATTCGGCGGACGCGCTTCGCCCGTAGACCTAACCATGCTCGGAGGGAAGGAGTGATTGGTTTCAAAGCACCCGTTCCGGCTACTACCAAGAGCGTGTCCAAGGAGTCCTCAAATTTCGAGTAGTGCGTCGCCGGTCCCATACAGCTTCCATCGGCGCTGGTCACGTAACGGCCTTTCTCCGCTGAAATGAGCTTGATCTCGTAGAGACAGCGGTTTCCTTCGACAACGTTTGCGTTAGAAAAGACCGCGATTGGCCCCGCCAAATCAAGTAGCTCAAATGGCGGTACGACCAGAAAACCGATTGTTCGTTTGGAGTTTTTCATGAAGCAGGCTCTAGAGCGGATGGCACAAAATGATCGGTAAATGACATTTTTGCCTCAGAAATATCTGACAAACTTTTCTCCTGATCAACCCGTGGGAAACCAGCTACATATGACTGGAACGTCAAAAGACACAGCAGGCAGGTCGAATATTCGTACAACAGGCGAGGTAAAGCACTCAAGCCGTTGGTGACGAAATATGCCTTTGGGGCCAAGCCTTCCTCACGCTCCTCCCCGGAACGAGGCCATTAGGAACAATCCAAAGTGACCAAAGTCTCATGAACCAACTTACCAAACGGAGAGAAGCAATGAAGAATGGAAACGACGCCCGACTCGTTCAGTCGGAGGATCGAAAATATACCAAACTTGAATATGTCGAGCCTTCGCAAGCTGACCGTCTGGACAGCGATCCCATTCAAAAGGAGACTGTCGAACAGACCAATTCCAATCAGCGAGAGGCTACCCGCAAACGCCATGTCGGCGCTTGGGTCGCCGCTGCGGTATTAATCTGCCTAGCTGTTGGCGCGGCTCACTTGTCCAACGTCATCCCCGTTACGAAAACGCCGGCGGCCGCTGCCGCTCCGGTGCCCTCAGTGGTTGTTAGTGCGCCCGTGACGAAGGAAGTCGTACCCCAGCTTCAATTCCTCGGCCAATTCTCAGCCGTTGATCGCGTTGAGCTGCGCGCTCAGGTGGGGGGCACTCTCACGAGGATCGGTTTCAAAGACGGAGACGTGGTCAAGCAGGGCGATCTTCTTTTCCAAATCGATCCTACCCCCTACCAGATCAAGCTGAACGAAGGGACCGCTCAGCTTGAAAGCGCCAATGCCCGCTTGGAACTGGCGGAGCGTGAACTCAATCGCGCCAATCAATTAAGACTCAAAAACGTCATTCCTCCTCAAGATCTCGATCAAAAAGTGGCCGAAAATCAAGCTGCGGAAGCCGCAGTAGACAGTGCCAGGGCCGCAATTGCTGATGCCAAGTTCGATTTGGACTACTGTCAAATCATCTCGCCTTTCACGGGCAAGATCGGCACACACCTGGTTTCAGTCGGCAATCTGATCGCTGGTAGCCGAGCCGAAAGCAGCCCTACCACGCTGCTGGCAACGATCGTTTCGATCGATCCCATCTACTTAAACTTTGACATGAGCGAGTCGGATTACCTGGTTTTTCTCCGGCAGCGGACCAAACAGAGCGGACCGCTTGCCAACAAGGTCACGATCGCCCTGAGCGACGAAAATGCGTTCACCCGAGAGGGGACGTTGGACTTTGTTGACAACACGCTCGACCGATCAAGCGGCACGATCCACGCCCGGGCCACGATCCCGAACAAAGATCTGCTTCTGACGCCAGGCGAGTTCGCCCGTATTCGCGTTGACCTGGGAGCACCTGAACCCTCTCTCCTTGTCCCCGACGCCTCGGTCCTCAATGACCAATCAAATCACATCGTCATGACGGTGGATGCTAACAACACCGTGGTCCCGAAGGTGGTCGAACTGGGTGACATCCGACACGGCCTCCGCGTGATTCGCTCCGGTCTCGCTCGAACGGACCGAGTCGTTATCGAGGGTGTCCTCTTGGTCGCGCCTGGCGTGAAGGTTAATCCGTCCAACGGCACGATACGGGAAAAGTCTGATCAACTCGCGGTTTTAAAACCGTAACGAAAAGAAGTCCCAACCTAGGAGCATAACCGTGAAACTGGCGCACTTCTTCATCGATCACCCGCGATTCGCAACGGTGATCAATATCTTCATCGTCGTGTTTGGTTTGGCGACAATGTCATTTTTGCCGGTTGCCCAATATCCAAACATCGTGCCGACCACTATCCAAATCACGACGTCTTATCCCGGCGCTTCGGCACAAACCATCGCGCGTACCGTTGCAACGCCGCTCGAGCAGGCGATCAACGGCGTCGAGAACATGGACTACATCAGCAGTCAGTCTACTGGCAACGGGCAACTGACCATCACGGTCATCTTTAAAGTTGGTACCGATCCTAACACTTCCCTGCTGCTCACCCAGAGCCGCGTACAGGACACGCTGTCCCGACTGCCTCAGGAGGTGCAGGCCCAAGGCGTTCAGGTCAAGAAGACCATCGAGGCACTCCTTCTCGGCGTGCATGTGTATTCGCCAGACGGTTCTCGCAGCCCCGAATACATGTCCAACTATATGCTCAAGATCCGCGACCAGATCGCCCGGCTTCCCGGTGTGGCGGACTTCCAGTTGTTCGGCGAACGCGATTACGCCATGCGAATCTGGATCGACCCCGACAAGGCTGCCGTCGACGGCATCAGTGCCAATGACATCTTGAGCGCGCTGCGTGCGCAGAATGCCCAGGTTTCGGCCGGTGTGCTCAACCAGCCGCCGATCACGACCGACGCGGCCTATCAGGTCAACGTCGAAGCGCTTGGCCGCCTCTCTACGCCCGAGCAGTTCGGCGCCATCATCGTCAAGTCTGACAACCTCGGGCGCGTCACTCGCATTCGCGACATCGGCCGGGTCGAGCTCGGTTCGCTGGATTACGGCTCCATCGCCTATGCGGACAAGCACGCCTCCGCGCCCTGGTTCGTCATCGCCACGCCTGGGGCGAACGTAGTGCAGGTCGAGCATGAGGTCTGGGCGAAGATGGCGGAGCTTAAGAAGAGCTTTCCACCGGGTCTCGATTACATAAACATCTACGACCCGACAACATTCGTGGGCCAGTCTATCCACGAAGTCATCGAAACGATTTTCATCGCCATTGCTCTCGTGGTCGGAGTCGTCTTCCTATTCTTGCAGACATGGCGAGCGACGATCATTCCCGTGGTCGCCATCCCGATATCGCTCATCGGCACCTTCACAATCCTCTCCGTCTTCGGCATCTCGATCAATAACCTGTCGATGTTCGGCTTGATTTTGGCCGTAGGCATCGTCGTCGACGACGCCATCGTCGTGGTCGAGAACGTGGAGCGAAACATTGCGCTGGGCATGCCGCCCAGGCAAGCCGCGCACAAGACCATGGACGAGGTGTCATCGGCGCTCATCGCCATCGCGCTAACGCTGTGCGCTGTCTTCGTTCCCTCGATCTTCATCAGCGGTATATCGGGCCTGTTTTTTACCCAGTTCGCGGTGACCATCTCCGCGTCGACGATGATCTCGGTCATCGTTTCCCTGACGCTCAGCCCTGCGCTTTGCGCCGTGTTGTTGAAGCCGCACCACGTCCGCACCGAGCCAAGTGGAATTAACCGGATCCTGCGAGGAGCTTTCGGTCGCTTCAACGCAGGTTTCGAGTGGTTGTCGTCGGGCTATGGTAAGATGACCGCCCGCTTAGTCAGGGCGACCGCCATAGTCGGCCTACTCTATCTTGGCTTGATCTGTCTCACGGGTTTTCAGATGTCGCGGTTACCCACCGGCTTCATACCGGATCAGGATATCGGATACCAAGCCGTGATCGTCATGCTGCCGCCGGGTTCAAGCCTGGAACGCACCGACGCGGTCGTCCGCGAGGTGAACGACATCATCCTTAAAGTGGTGCCTGGCCCTACCCACACCTCTCCGGTAGCTGGACTCGACGTGACGACATCGACCATCGCGCCCAATGTTGGAACGATCTTCTACGGCTTGCCATCGCTTTATGGCCATCACATTCCGGGTATTAATGCGGCGACCATGTTGCCGAGGGTCCGCGCGGCGTTGGCTGGCATCAAGGACGCCGTCGTCATCGTCGTCAACCCGCCGCCCGTACAAGGCTTGGGCGCTGCCGGTGGTTTCAAGTTGATGGTCGAGGATCGCGGCGACCATACGCCGCAGCAACTGGCTACCGCCGCCAACGCGCTGGTCGCGGCGGCCAATAAGGATCCGGATTTCGCCAGAGTCTTCACCCTCTACAATGCCGGTGCTCCTTCGCTCTACGCTGACATCGATCGCGAGAAGACGGAAAAAGTTGGTCTCACTCCGAACGACGTCTTCTCGACCCTTCAGCTGTACCTCGGCTCGCAGTACGTGAACGATTTCAATTACCTCGGTCGCACCTACGAAGTGCTTGCCCAAGCGGACGAGCAATTCCGGAAGACGCCGGAGGATATCAGCCGTCTCAGGGTTCGCAATGCCGACGGTGAGATGGTGCCGATTGGCACGGTGGCGTCTTTCAAGGACCGGACCGCACCTTATCGTCAACCACGCTACAACCTCTACCCCGCAGCTGATGTCCTCGGCGCCGCAGCTCCTGGCGTCGCCTCCGGAACGGCCATCGCCCGCATGACGGTGCTTGCCAAGCAGGTGCTGCCCCCAGGCTTCGTTATCGAATGGACCGAGCTGTCTCATCAGCAGGAACAGCAGGGTATCCCGGCTATCGCGATCTTTGTCGCCTCCGCGCTCTTCGTCTTCCTGGTGTTGGCCGCGCAGTATGAGAGTTGGAAGCTGCCATTGGCGATCGTGCTGATCTTGCCGATGTGCTTGTTGGCTTCGGCGACCGGCCTTGATTTCAGAGGAATGCCGATCGACATCCTCGCTCAGATCGGCTTCGTCGTACTGGTCGGGTTGGCCGCGAAGAATGCCATTCTCATTGTGGAGTTCGCGAGACAGCGACAAGACCAGGATGGCCATGAACCTGAAGCTGCCGCGGCTGAGGCTGCGCAAACGCGTCTTCGTCCGATCCTAATGACGTCTTTTGCTTTCATCCTTGGAGTCGCTCCTTTGGCTGTGGCGAGTGGAGCAGGATCAGAGATGCGGCAATCCCTCGGGACAGCCGTGTTATTTGGAATGATTGGCGTGACAGTGTTCGGTCTGCTGTTCACCCCCGCTTTCTACACCGTCGTCCGAAAGTTTAAAAAAGACTCCATCAAGTCCGCGAACGTCTCGCTTCCGGAGAGATTAAAGTCACCAGCGCTGCCGATCAGGCACTGACCGGAGGCCCAACAATGCGTCACATAAATTACGATGGGCCTGGTTGCCCGGTAGAGGCCTGTACCGAGGTGATTGCCGGCAAGTGGAAGGGAGAAATCCTCTACCTACTTCTCAGTGGCTCGAAACGTCACGGAGAACTGCGCCGGCTAATCCCGAACGTCACAGAACGGATGCTAACGAACCAATTGCGCGAGTTGGAGGCAGCCGGCATCGTCCAACGCCGCGTAATGGATGGAATGCCACTGCGGAGTGGAATATTCGCTGACGGCGAGCGGAAAGGACTTGGAACCCGTCATCAAGGCGGCATGGCAGTGGGGCCGAACGTTCCTAGAAAGCCATGCCACGCTCTTACCTCAAATCGCTCCCTAGTACCCACCGACACTTTTTCCGTTTCCTGATCCCAAATCGTATGAACACACAATCTACTACCACGACAGCTAACCAACCCGTGGCCGTCGCGCAGCGGGCTCCGGTACTTCTCTTCACCATTACCGTCGCGGTCCTGATCACCAATCTTTTCGGACCTCAAACTCTGGTGGGTCTGATGGCTTCCTCTTTCGCACTCTCAACCGCCGCCAGCGGCACGATGGCAATGATCTCAACTATCGGCTACTCGGTTGGCCTCTTTTTTGTGGTCCCTCTCGCTGACCTGGTTGAAAACCGACGCTTAATAACCTGGATGCTCACCAGCGCTAGTCTGTGTGCTATCGGCGTTGTTCTAGCACCGAACGCGATGGTGCTGTTTCCCTTACTGTTCGTCTTGGGAGCTTCCTGCACGGTGATTCAAATCTTAATGCCGACGGCTGCCGCAATGACTGAACCCGCACAACGAGGCCGCGTCCTCGGCGATATTATGAGCGGTCTGATGGTAGGAATTCTTCTGTCGCGTCCAGCGGCAAGTTTTCTCGCAGGAATCTGGAGTTGGAAGGGGTTTTTCGTGGCGAGCGCCATTTGCAGCGCCCTGCTCTGTGCGACGCTTGCCATCCGCGTTCCAAAGCGGCGCCCAGCGACGAATCTCACCTACGGCGCTCTGATCGGATCGCTGTGGAAGCTTATCCGCAATGAGCCCGTGCTGCTCAAGCGGTCCGTCATGGCTGCCATCCTAATGGCAGCATTCAATATATTCTGGAATTCAATTGTCTTCGTGCTGGGAGCAGCTCCATTTCATCTTGAACAGCAAGGCATAGCCATCTTCGCCTTGGTCGGCGCCGGGGGGGCTGTTGTTACTCCCTTGGTGGGTAGAATGGCGGACAAGGGCATGGGACAGCGCGCGACTAACATTGCCCATGTTGTCTTGTTCCTCGGATTCGGTGTGGCTGCGATCGGCGGGCTTGTGTTCTCACTGCCGATTTACCTGCTGCTTGGTTTGCTTGGCCTGAGCGCGGTCACGCTCGACGTGGGCGTGCTCGGAAACCAGACTGTTGGCCGCTACATGATCAACCTCCTATGTCCCGAAGCCAGAGGCCGCATCAATGCGATTTATGTGGGGGTATTTTTCGTCGGAGGCGCGATTGGTTCGACGGCAGCCGGCATGCTCTGGGCTAGCGGTGGATGGGCCGCGATTTGTTTGGGCGGTGCGATGTGCGGCTTACTCTCCTTCGTCGCGGATTGTGTTTTCCGCCCCGGAAGTCCACTCGAAAAGTGACGGCTCGAATGGAGGCTTCTTATGCTCGAGATGAAAGAGAAATGCGAGAGCTGCGGAGCCCCTTTGCCAATGGATTCGGACAAGGCCATGATTTGCTCCTACGAATGTACCTTTTGTGAAGGCTGTACGGAGAAAACCCTTCATGGTGTCTGTCCTAACTGCAAAGGGGATCTCCGGCCCAGGCCGACTCGCATCGTGACGAGGTAATGTTGGATTGGCGATTGTTGCATAACATTGAAAGGCGGCGGCGGGATTCGTCGCTGCTATGACCGGCTCGATAAATCGAAGCTTCATAATACAAGGTGGCTACGCTGAGACTGGTCAGCTCCAGAAGAGCGCTCTACGCGGGGTTTAGCAGACGGACCAAAAACAACGTTTAGCCGCTTCAGCTATCGGATCCTCAGGTTCTAATGGATTTTATTGGCTGCTCGGGCTGGCGGTCGGAGAAGCTGCCGCAGCCGGTGCTGGGGTTACGTTATAGGTGTCCAGACGGATCTTCCAAGTATCGCCCTCGCGAACATGAACCGATGACCAATAGCCTTTGACTTCGATGGGGCCGCCGTTCGGGTCTTGAATGGTCTCGCTCCATTCCCCGTTAGCCCATACCGCATCACCAGCCGTTCCTATGAGGCGAAGGGAATCCGGATCAACCTTATCTATATGGGGTCCATGGCCGGTTCGTAAAAAATTGCACGCTAACGAGGGATCTCGGGCTACGCAATGGCGGTCCGGAGTGGTCGCAACTTCCGATTTCGCAGGCCGCCGTCGCGACGCCAGTGGTAGTCGCCGGTCAAGTTGATGTGTTCCCATTTCAATGGTGAAAGATGCACCAGTAACGCTTCCGGGATCATTTGCCCTTGGTTGCGGAGAGCTTGAATAGCCCGCTCCAGGTAAACCGTGTTCCAAAGCACGATTGCGGCCACGACCAGATTGCTGTCGGTCGCGTTGCATGGCTACGCGGTTCAGGAACTTAGGGCGGATTGTGATTCCAGCTTCATGCCTTTTCGTGGCGTGATTTGCTCCATTTCTGTCATACCCCTGCGAGTGATCTGGATTAGAGATTATCCATCGAGTGGGGCACAAACCCACCGCACCACAAAGGAACTATAACATGAAAAAATTCACTCATCGTAATCCCGAGATGCAATTGATTAAAGGTCGCACGGCACTTGTTCTGGCGGACATCCAAAATGAGTTCCTCGAAGAAAAACCAGACGGTACCTATTACGCTTTGATCGAGGACGGGCTGAAGAAGCGCAACGTCATCGGAAACCTCGAGCAGCTTCTCAAGACGGCGCAGGAACTCGGATTCTACATCATCCATTCGCCGCACTGGTATTATCCCACCGATCTTCAATGGGTCGTACCGGGCGGGGCCATTGGCGATTATCTGGGTGGAATCGGATTTTGCGGCCGCAAGGATCCGGTCGATCTCGAAGGCTTCCATGGCTCTAGAGCTGATTACTTTGAGCCGTTCAAGAAGTACCTGATGGACGGGCACACCTGCAACACGTCGCCTCATAAGCATTTTGGGTGCGAGGCGAACGATGTGATCAAGCAGCTCCACATGCGCAAGGTCGAAAAGGTGATCATGGCGGGTCCCGTCGCGAACATCTGCCTTGAGTCTCACATGCGCGACATCATCGAGTCCGGTTTCGAGGTCGCGATGGTTCGTGACGCAGTCGCGGGCGGCGTGAACGAAGAGGGCGACGGCTATATGGCGGCGATGGTCAATTGGCGCTTCATGGCCAACGCGGTTTGGACCACCGAAGAAACCATCAAAAAAATGAGAGCCGTGGCTGCCTAAGACCGCCTTTTTATATCCGAAATCGATCCAACAAACTGAAAGGAAAATTATGAGCAAAGAAAGCAAAGTTCTTGTCGTTACCGGCGCATCGCAGGGATTGGGGGAAGGATTCGTTAAGGCCTACCGAGCGCGCGGATGGCGTGTGGTCGGAAACTCGCGTTCGATCAAACCATCGGGTGATCCCGACTACATTACCGTTCCCGGCGACGTCGGTGAGCCGGCCATTGCCAGGAAAGTCGTTGAGACTGCCACTAAAGAGTTCGGTCGCGTTGACACGCTGATCAACAACGCGGGCATCTGGCGTCCCGGAGCAATCGAAGGAATTTCCGAAGAGCTGTTTCGACGCGTAATGGCGACCAACCTAGACAGCGTCTTTTTCGCCACCCAGGCTGCCGTCCCGGCGATGAAGAAGCAGGGC
>Ga0213872_10002108_pt1 | contig 11966 bp, 7 predicted proteins | sample VelepicomBERX_R2_FD_160071 | JGI IMG/M metagenome (GOLD analysis project Ga0213872, IMG submission 160071) | Rhizosphere microbial communities from Vellozia epidendroides in rupestrian grasslands, the National Park of Serra do Cipo, Brazil - RX_R2 | ecosystem: Host-associated > Plants > Roots >... | reverse complement strand
ACCGGGCAGTGCTGCGAAGCCGAAAACCACTGACGCCTATGAATCCCTTCTCGCGCAGAAAGACGTCGATGCAGTGGTCATCGCAACGCCGGATCACCTGCACGTGAAGGTCGCGGTCGATGCTCTCGCTGCGGGAATGCATGTCTATTTGGAGAAGCCCACGCTGCACCGCTGGAGCGAACGCGCTGTCATCGAGTCTGCGGCGCAGAAGCAAAAACTTGTGCTGCAGTGCGGGATGCAGCAGCGCAGCGGCGCCCACTATCTTCGCGTCAAGGAAGAAATCTTCGCGCAGGGAAAACTCGGCAAGGTGGTGTTTGCGCGGGCGGTGTGGCATAACTTTCCCTGGCAGCAGCGGAATATCAAGGCGGAGCCGAAGCCGGCAAATTTGGATTGGAACGCCTTTCTCGGACCCGCCCCTCGTGTGCCGTACGAGACGATTCGCTACACGGCTTGGCGCTACTTCCCAGACTACGGCAACGGATTGCTCGCCGATATCCTCACCCACTGGGTCGATGTGGCCCAGTGGATGCTCGATGATGCAAGGCCTTTGCGCGCTTCAGCCTTGGGCGGGATCTATCAACTGCATGATGGACGCGAGAATCCGGACACGGTCAGTGCGATCATCCAATACGACGGATGGAATCTGAATTTCGAGTCATCTGTTCTTTCCATCTGCGACGATCGTCCCTCCGTCTTCTTTGAAGGAACTGAAGGCAACCTCGATCTCGCGCGGGAAGGTTATATCTATACGTCCAATCAGGGTGAGGCCGTATCGGTAAATTCGACAGAGGATCTGGAGCGCGCGCACGCAAGGAATTTTTTGGATGCGGTGATTCAGGGCAGCCAGGTAAACGCGCCACTACAGGCGGGTATCGACGCTTCGCGGCCCGTGCAGATGGCTCTCAAATCCTACTGGACAAACAAGACGGTCTCGAACTCCGAGCTGTCCTGAATGCTGGAGACATGATGCAGATTAGTTGGTTTATTCCCACTACCGGCGATGGACGCTACCTTGGTTCGGCAAACCAGTCGCGACTCACAAACTACGCATATCTCCGCCAGATTGCGCAGGCGGTCGATGAACTCGGTTTTACGGCTGTTTTACTGCCAACCGGCAATTCATGCGAAGACGCGTGGGTGGTCGCCTCTACTCTGATGCCGAGCACTCGAAGGCTGAAATTTCTGGTTGCTGTCCGGCCGGGGATCATGTCCCCTACGGTAGCAGCTCGCATGACGGCAACATTCGACCGGCTTTCTGGAGGCCGGCTGTTCATCAATGTAGTCACCGGCGGTGATCCGCACGAGGCCGCGGCGGACGGCGTCTTCCTCTCGCACGACGAGCGATACGAAGTCACCGGCGAGTTCCTGCATATCTGGCGCAGGATTCTTGCCGGAGAAACACATTCATTTCACGGCAAGCATCTGAACGTCGAGAATGCGCGGGTCTATTACCCCGCGACACAGCAGCCCCATCCTCCGCTCTACCTGGGAGGATCTTCGGATGCGGCGATGGAGATTGCCGCCGAGCACATCGATGTCTATCTCACGTGGGGTGAGCCTCCCGCGCCGGTTGCCGAAAAGATCGCACGCGTGCGGAAGCTGGCGGAGAGCAAAGGCAGGACGATCCGCTTCGGCATACGGCTGCATGTCATCGTTCGTGAGACAAACGATGAGGCATGGCAGGCAGCAAACGAGTTGATCAAGTACATCGATGAGGACACCATCGAACGAGCACAGAAAGGCCTGTCCAAATTTGACTCCGAGGGCCAGAAACGCATGGCGTCGCTGGTGCACGGCAGCAATACAGACCTGGAAATAAGCCCGAACCTGTGGGCTGGCATCGGACTGGTGCGCAGCGGCGCGGGCACAGCGCTCGTCGGCGATCCATCAACCGTAGCGCAGCGCATGCTCGAATACGCAGATCTCGGAATCGAGAGCTTCATCCTGTCTGGCTATCCGCACCTTGAAGAGGCGTATCGCGTGGCCGAGTTGCTCTTCCCGCTGCTCCCCATTGAGCAGGCAGATGCGGGCGCACAATCGAAGAACCTGCGTGCCGCCGAGAACTTCGTCGGCAATGAGTTTCGTCCTATCAGGTAGCTGCAGAGATCGGAGAGGAAAGGCAATGACAGCTGCAGCTTCGGCAACCGGTCTCGAACCCGGCCGCGAAGCTGCGCGCACCTCTGCTCGGCGCGCCCGCACGCGGTGGATCGTCCTTGGACTGCTGCTGACCATTACCATCATCAATTTCATCGACCGCCAGACCATTTCCATCCTGGCTCCGATACTGCGAGAGATTCTTCATCTCTCGAACGAACAGTATGGTCGCATTGTTGCGGCTTTCCAGTTCGGCATGATGTCGGGCGAGTTTCCCATGGGCTGGCTGATGGATCGCTGGGGGGTGCGCCTTGGGCTGGCCGGTGCAGTGCTGTGGTGGTCGGCTGCAACCGCGGCCCAGTCCGTCGCGCACTCCGGAGTGCAATTGGGCGCGACGCGCTTCTGGATGGGCACAGGAGAATGCGGCAACTACTCCGGAGGCATCAAGACTGTCTACCGTCTCTTTGCTCCAGGTGAGCGGACCCTTGCCATCGGCGTCTTCAATGGCGGCAGCATGATCGGCGCAACGCTCGCCCCGCCGCTGATCGTTTTTCTGGAACAGCACTATGGCTTTCGTGCTGCGTTCCTGCTTCCCGCCTCGCTCGGAGTGTTGTGGGTTCCACTCTGGCTTTACCTTTATCGAGATGTCCATTCAGCGCAGGATCTCCCATCGCGAGCGGCTTCTCTGTTTGCGCTGCTGGGGCATTCATCCTCGTGGGCAGTGATGCTCTGCCGCTTCTTCATTGGCCCCGTCATGCAGTTCTATTGGTACTGGATTCCTAGCTATCTTTACAGCGCTCGCCACCTGACGCTCACGCAGATCGGCATTCTCGGCTGGATTCCATTTTTTCTCGGTGACACAGGCGGCATCGCCGGTGGATGGACTGCCGGATGGCTGCAGAAGCGTGGCCTGAGCATCTACAGTGTGCGCCGCATCACCATGTACTCGAGTGCTGCGCTCTGCCTCTTCAGTTTGGCGGTTCCTTATCTTGTCAATACTGCGGAAGCCTTCCTGGCGATCGGCATTGCTGTAATGGCGGACAATTTTCTTTCCGCCAACATGTTTGGCGCAGTTACCGATCTCTTTCCCGACCACACGGTCGGTCGCGCTGCCGGGCTCACCGGCGTCGCCGGCGGACTTAGTGGGTTACTTTTTCCGCTTTTAACTGGATATCTCGTGGATCGAGTCTCGTACGCCCCCGTTTTCCTTATGGTCGCGTTTATGCCGCTTATCGGAACGGCGTTGCTGTTCATAGTGGGGACACGATACCGAAGTCCAGAGTTGTCTATTAGTAAAACTGGTGATATTGTCTTGCCATGACTGCAGCGCCGCATGACTTGCAAATCGTTACGCACGGGGTGCCTGTGTGCGCAGTTGTTCCTTCCTTCCATACTCCTCTTTGTTCCTGTTGTCGCCTCTCTTAATTTCTTCTTTGCAGTGGCAGCGTAGGGCTTTGCCCGGACACTGGGAGAACTTCCGAAAGCTTAGACCTATCTCTGTGTGTTGGGACCGCCTTCGTTGCAGGTCGTTTGCTGGGTCTAGCTTTCACTGAATCTCCGGCAATTACGGGTCAGAAAGCTTCGCACAGTAGTCTCGAACCTGCCGCTCGCCGTCTTCCTTCCGCTCGCTCACTTACTTAAGAGCTCGCCAAGAGCCGAGGGCGCTTGCCTTCAGAAAGGAACCTATGTTTTCGGCCACACGCAAGTTTTATTGCATACTGATTCTGCTGGCTGCCCTTTTCGGCGCGGCTTCTCTCGATCTGCGCGCGCAGGCCATTGGTAGCATTCGCGGAACAGTAGTTGACGCCAGCGAAGCTGTAGTCCCCAGCGCTACAGTCAATGCAACGAGCGCGTCAATGTCCTTAGCCCGAACCGTACTTACCAATAACGACGGGATTTTCGTATTTCCCGACCTTCCCATCGGGACCTATACCCTGACCGTAAGCCATGACAATTTTGAAACCCATAGGCGCGAGGGAATCGAATTGCTTACTGGCCACACCGTTGAGCTTCGCATAGAGCTCAAAGTCGGCAGTACTTCCCAGACCATCAAGGTAACGACGGCTGCGCCATTGATTCAAACTGCCTCGTCGAGCGTGCAGGTATCCGTGGACCAGGTACAGATTCAGAGCCTTCCGCTCAATGGCCGGAACGCCCTTCAGCTTACGGTATTGACTCCCGGAACTGCGCTGACCAGCACAGGAACTGAGAGCGGCCAGCAGGACAACACCGGCATCAGCGTAAACGGTTTGCGGCCCACGCAGAACAATTTTCGTCTGGATGGCGGCATCTACAACGACCGTTTCTTCGACTCAGTGCCCATCCTGCCCAACCCCGACGCATTGCAGGAGTTTACGATTCAGTCGTCGAATTACACCGCGAACTACGGGGGCGCGGGAGCACTGGTTCAGCTTTCTACTCGCTCAGGGACCAATCAGATCCACGGCGAAGCGTACGAATTTTTGCGGAACACCGTCCTCGATGCACGCAACTATTTCCAGCAGACCACGCCCCCCTTCAAGCTCAATCAGTTCGGCGGGTCTGTTGGGGGGCCGATCATAAAGAATCGGACCTACTTCTTCTTCGCCGCCGAGGACTTACAGCAGCGGTCTTCGCCGAACCCGATCTCAATCACTGTCCCGACGCCGGCAGAACTAACTGGTGATTTCTCCGCCCTTCTGGCAAAGGGAATCGCCATCTTTAATCCGGCTACAGGAAAACCATATCCGGGTAACATCATCCCAACGCCGATCGATGTCTTGTCCGGAAAGCTTGCTGAGAAATATCTCGTACCTCTGAATGCAAATCCGGTAACCGGTGTATTCAACTCAGTGTCGAATTCGAACATTGACAGCACGCAATATCTGGTCAAGATTGACCAGGTCATCACTTCAAGCAACCATCTCGTCGGCCGTTATTTTTATAACCAGGACAATTTCCAGAGACCGTTCAATGCGCCGCTGGGATTTTTTGCCGCAAACAGGTTCCGCAACCAGTCACTAATTCTCAGCGATACTCAGGTATTCAGCCCGACATTAACTGCAACCTTCATTGCCAGTGCGGGCCGCTTCGCACGAACACAAATTCCCCAGGCTCCAGGGCTGCAATCTTTGCAGGACCTGGGGCAAAATGTCCCACTGGGAAGTCCCGGTGAGTCGATCTTTCCCGGAATCCGCTCCAACATCTCGGGTTTCGTCAATATCTTCTCCGGCGGAGCTCTCACGCAGGATACGACCCTGTTCGACTACCTTGCATCAGCCGAAAAGGTTCTCCACAAACATGCCATCAGCTTCGGTGGAGAGTTTGAGCGGGATCGCATCGATTTGGACGATTATTCTTACACGCCGGGCGACAATACTTTCAGTGGTGTGCGAACTGCCGCCCCCAGCGGCGCTTCGTTGCCGGCGGGGACCACAAAGAGTGGCTCGGCTCTGGCCGACTTTTATCTCGGGCTGGAGTCCCAGTTCTTTCAGGACAATGGCCGCAAGGCCTACCTCCGCCTCAACAGGCCATCCTTATATGTGCAGGATGACTGGAAACTCAGCCCCAGGCTCACGCTCAACCTCGGCTTACGTTGGGATCCCTGGCTGCCCCCTACCGATCTAAACGGAACGCTGGTTGGCTTTGTGCCGGGCTTCCATTCCGCGATCGCACCTGATGCCCCCCAGGGTCTGATCTTCCAGGGCGACGCAGGCTTACAATCTTCTGTCTTCAAGAAGAATTGGAAGGACTTTGGACCCCGCGTAGGTTTTGCCTGGAACCTTGATGGCTCCGGAAAGCTGGTTCTTCGCGGGGGATACGGGATTTTCTACGGATTTCCTGAAGGACTGCTGTATCAGCGCACAGATGCGATGCAGCCAATCGATCTTTACCTGAGCTATCCCGCCCCTCCGCCAGCCTGGGACAACATCTACCAGGGTTATCCGGGAGGCACTCCCTTTCCTCGTGGACACGTAAGCCAGGACCAGTTCGCGACTTATCAGTTCGAGCTTCCCGTCTCTGGCGGCGTACTCGATCCCGGTTCCAAGGTGAACTACACCCAGACCTGGAATTTGACCTTTGAACAGCAGTTAACCGACACCGTTGCGTTCTCAATTGCCTATGTTGGCAATCATGGAGCGCACATCATGGGTTCCCGCCAGTTCAATCCTGCGGTCTACATCCCCGGCAACTTGCCGAATGGTCAGCCTGCGTCGACCGTCCGCAACGAAAATTCGCGACGCCTATACCCCGGCCTGGGTGCAGTCGAACTCGCGCAGTCCTATGAGTACTCCATCTATGACGGCCTGCAAGCCAACCTCAATAAGCGAGTGAAAAACGGACTGACACTCCTGACAAACATCACTTGGGCGAAAATTATCGACAATACGTCGAGTGCAACCGAGGGCAACACCGGCCCCCCGAATCCCTTCAACCTGCAAAGTGGACGCGGCCCGGCTGACTTTGATCAGACTATTCGTTTTAACTTTTCGGCTGTTTATCAGACTCCACACGTAAACGTCACGGGTTTTGAGAGCGCGGTCCTCAATAACTGGCAGCTGAATGGAATTGCGACTGTCCAGAGCGGACTTCCCTTCACCGTACTCAGTGGAACAGATCGCTCGCTCTCCGGCATCGGCAATGACTATGCCGATATTGTCGGCAACCCTGCGCGGCCACTCGGAGTGAGCAAGATCAAAGAATACTTCAACACCGCAGCATTCGTGCCGGCGGCTACGGGGACGTTCGGCAATATCGGCCGAAATAGTCTGCGTGGACCCGGCTATGCAGACGTAGACCTTGGAGTCATTAAAGGCATTTACCAGGGCGAGCGATTCAACGCTCAATTCATCGCGGAGGCATTCAACGCCTTCAACCGGGTGAATTTTGCAAACCCGGTATCAACGATCTCTTCAGGAACCTATGGGCAGATTACCAGCACAGCAGGCAGCACCGGGTCTGCGGTAGTAGGTTCTCCACGTGTGTTTCAATTTGGTCTGAAGTTATTATTCTGACAAGCGAGCCGATGAGACATGTCTCCATACAGGCGAACTGTCGTACTAAGGGGGAAGTAGGGTGAATTTGTTGCGTCAAAGGATGGCTTTCCTGCTTTTTCTTGCGGTTCTTGCTTTGTTGGCAACGTTCGGCCTTCCTCACGGAGTGGCAATCGCACAGGATGCAAACGGCAGTCCCGGCGCACCCGACGGAGTCTGGTCGGGCATAGCGGTATACAACGGCCAGCAGGTTCCTCTGCGCCTGGAAATTACAAGTAGTGGCTATCAGGTCAAGGGCGCGCTGATCAATGGCAAGGAGAGATCGCCCTTATCAAGCGGAAGCTACTCCAACGGCCATCTTGTTCTGCATTTTGACTACTTCGCCAATACTATCGATGCCACGCTGAAAGATGGCGTGCTGACAGGCACCTTCAGCAGCCACACGCGCAGCATTCCGATCACGGCAAGTCTTGACCCGAAGCCCGTCGATCCCTCTCCCAACCCGCCGAACATCGGCGGCGCATGGGAAATTGCCGTGAAGGGTCCAAAGGGAGAAGCCGCGTGGGAACTACACGTGAGCCAATCGGGTCCCGAGGTGAACGCGGTCATCCAGCGTATCGATGGCGATACCGGGAACCTCTACGGAACCTGGCGTGACGGTCAGTTCGCCGTGAGCCACTTCACCGCAGCCGGTCCATCGTATTTGATACTGCGCCCGCAGGCAGACGGCACTCTAGGGGTAATCACGTTTTCCCGCAGCGGATCGCAGGAGCTGACGGCGCGCCGACCGGAAGCAGCTCGGGCTGAAGGCTTGAACAAGCCGGACGATCCGCTGCAGCACACCAAGCTGAAGAACCCGAACCAACCACTCGCGTTTAGTGGCAAAGACCTGAACGGGAGGCTCGTTGCAAGTACCGATCCGGAATTTAAGGGCAAGGTAGTCATTCTTTCTATTGGGGGAAGTTGGTGCCCGAATTGCCACGACGAAGCGCCTTTCCTCGAAGATCTCTACCGCAAGTACCACGACCGCGGACTAGACGTCGTCGAGTTGAGCTTCGAAGAAGAGGACCAGCTCGCAAATCCTGAGCGCCTAAGAGCGTTCATTCAACGCTACGGGATCACCTACCCGGTTCTGCTCGTCGGCACTCCCGATCAGTTAAATGAAACGCTGCCTGAGGTTGAAGGGCTCAACTGCTGGCCGACGACCTTCTTCATCGGCCGCGATGGCTTGGTGAAAACCATTCACGCCGGCTATTCGGGACCGGCGAACGGCAGCGGTAACAGTGACCTTCGCAGAGAAATAAACACTCTGGTGGTCAAGCTTCTCTCCGGGAACGAGCACGCTCGTATTCAATAGTCCACAATAGTTTTCTTGATAACAGTGATCTAGCACTCGAACCCCGATTGCCCCCCAATGAGTGGTGGCATAGGGTTCGAAAATCCGATGTCCAAATTCCAGAACATTTCCTTATCCTGTTGAATGAGCTGCGATGAAGAGCACTAGACTACCGACGATGTCTACCAGCGGGCCGCACAATTGGCCGAGGCTGATCATGTTTCGGTTGACAGGCTGGTGGCTGCCCTGGTGACCTCAGTATCACGCGCATCACCGCGGAATCGTCTATCTCGGTGCATGCCTCGTCGCCGGCATCCGACTCGCAAGGGAAAAAACACGTCACGCACACGACTGTGCGCAGCTTCTTGAAGTTGAGACGTGGCGGCATGTAATCAGCGGAGCGTCTCGCCGCGCCACTCGATGACGCACGAGATCCAGCTCCGTTGGCGCCTGGTATATCGGCCCCCGGTAGAACTCGCAATTGACGGTAAATGCAGCCGATTTGAAGGCGGCGTCGGGGTCACCAAGGACGATGCGGCAAAAGGAGCTATCGCCGGGACGAGCATCTCGGCGGCTTCATCCTTGAAGGCGTATAAATGTCAGAGAATACTTCAAATCGTCCGCTGAACGGATGGGAAGATGCAGCTCGGCGGCTTCATCCTTGAAGGCGTATAAATGTCAGAGAATACTTCAAATCGTCCGCTGAACGGATGGGAAGATGCAGCTGCTCGGCTTCTGGGAGTTCCTGAAATTCTTTGTACGCGATTTGTACGTAGATCTGGCAATCGTAGGATTGGGCAATTTTCAGGCAGTCTCAGTATCAGTAACTTGAGTGTTTTCAGTGCTGATGGCGGGTTAGACTCCCGCCGCCTCCACATTTAAGTTATTTACTATCAATTACTTAAGGCACAAAAGCGCAATTTTAGCGAAGAACATTGCCACCCGTGAATCTTTCGCAATCAACCGCTTGTTTCTCTTGCGTTTTGAGGCTGGGGAACCCACGTCCGAAAGTGCCAGCCACCATTTTTGTGATATTTAAACCTGCCAAGGTTCGATTACCGCAGGGCTATTGATCATCTTGGTAAAGGCGGTCTCTGTGTAATCGCGGGTGGACTGTCTCTTTCGTTGCTCAGCGCAACCTACCTTGCGGATGAGACGCCATATGGAAAGCGCTGGATCTTTCAGGATGTCCATTCCGGCGGTGCAGCTGCGATCGCGGGCATAGAACCGGGAAACATCCTGCTCAATGTCGGTGGACTGGACATTGTGCCGCCTGAGCATCCGGTCTTTCCTATGGGGAAACAGACCGTAGTTGAGTTCATTGATAATCACGACGATCAGCGGAGCGCCGCAGTGAATGTGGCGCGGCCAAAAGGAAAGAAGCTTCAGTTCATCGAACCGGTACTTGTTGAGGCACGGCAGCTCGGGGATGGACTGGGCCATCTGAAGGTAGCCATGTTTCCAGGCATGGTGGGTGTGGTCGTCGCGAACCAGATCAGCAGCGCAGTTGAAGGCCTCGGCAAGATCGACGGGTTGATTATTGACCTCCGCGGGAACACGGGCGGCGGAATAGGCGCGCTCCGCATCATGAGTCTGCTAACGCCGGAAAGCATTCCCGTCGGGTTCGCTCTCGACCGACGGCGGTCAAAAGCCAATCTCGAAGTAGACAAACTGCGCTTTCCGCGCTTTTCCCGGATTCCAGCTACGACCAAGCACCTTTGGCTACTCGGTTTAAAGTTCGCCCCAGCCATGATGGCGAAGAAACCCATCGTGCTTGAGACCGAAAGCCTGGGGCCTAAGAGCTTCCACGGCAGAATCACTCTCCTTGTGGATCGGCACACGGCCAGCGCGGCGGAGATGATCGTGGCATTCGCGCGCGAGAACAAATTGGCCACCATCATGGGGGAGGGCACCGCAGGCCGGCTTCTCTTCGCCACATCGGTCAAGGTCGGCAAAGGGTTCCGACTGGCCCTGCCGACCGGCGCTTATTGGACATGGAAGGGATCGATCCTGGAAGGAACACCGATTGAGCCGGATCGCATCATCGGGTTCGATTGGCGAGAGCGCCGGTTTGGGATTGATCGGCAACTCGATTTCGCAGTCGAGTGCTCCCGGAGTCTGTCTTCCGCCAAGGCCAGTTGAACACGCGGCGAGAATTGTTTTCCGCAAGGTCGATTGTGGATCGGGTTGGCGGTGCGACTAAATCAGGCCCGCGCCCTAGATGCTAGTACGTATCGCGCCAAGTTAGCTTCTACATTTCTACTTAGCCTGCTTCTTCAGCTTGGCCCACCTGGCCTTCTGCGCCGCGGCGATCCTGGCGCGCGCTTGAGCAGAGAGATGGCGCCGTTTACGCGATGAAGCTTGCCTTGTATGTCTGCCGCTGAGGCCACTGAGAATGGTCCTGGCCTCCTTTAGCCTCTGAATCTCGGCATCGATGGCTATAAGTATCTGGTTTATTTCCATCTCAGAAGTGTATCTGAAACGCTGGAATCGGCGATTGAGTCATTTGACGCGCCACTCAAAGCGCAGGTAGCCAGTGCCATTCTTCAGGTGGTGGGAGTAGAGAAAAAGCCCTATAGCTTCAGCCTAAGAGACACCTTGAAAGGGACCCTGCCCCTACTCTGCCTTCGGATAGAAGATCTCGCCGGCAGAACTCCTGCACTAATTCATCCGCGCATAGTTTGGCACAGCCACGCATTTTGATCCGTCTTGCCATTCCCCGGTGATTACCACAACACCACCAAGAAGATTGGGCCCCCATCGGGTCTGCAGCGGAGCAGACGCGCCAGCCGAGAGCGCGCAGAGCAATAGCAGGAACTTTGCAGATGAGAAAGGTTTCATCATTGCGGGCGGGAGGCAATCTTCAGTTTTCGGATCCGGTACATAAGTGTTGTTCGCTTCATCCCGAGCCGGGCTGCCGCACCGTTAGGGCCTGAAATTACCCAGTTCGATTCTCGGAGAGCGCGCACCATATGTTCCCGCTCCATCTCTTCCAACGTGCTCCAATTCGGAAGGGACACATGCGCAGCCTTCGTCAGTTCCTCCAGGGGAGGGCGGAGGCAGCTCCCAGGCGAAAGAATGACCGCTCGCTCAATGAAGTTCTGCAACTCCCGCACATTTCCCGGCCAAGGATAGCTTACGAGCGTTTTCATGGTTAGGGCCGGGATCGTTTCGATGCGCCGCTTCATGCGATGAGCATACCTGTCCACAAAGTGGCGGACGATTGCCGGTATGTCTTCCCGGCGGTCGCGCAGGGCGGGTATCGACACGGGAAACACGTGAAGCCGATAATACAAGTCTCTTCGGAACGTTCCTTCTTCGACCATCTGCTTAAGGTCCCGATGGGTTGCCGCGACAATGCGCACATCCACCTGCTGGGTTCGGGTACTGCCCAACCGCTCAAATTCCTTTTCCTGCAGGACTCGCAACAGTTTGGATTGCAGTTCGAGTGAAATATCGCCGACCTCGTCGAGAAACAGAGTTCCTTTGTCCGCGAGCTCGAACCGGCCTGGCTGGCGCATGATAGCGCCGGTGAATGCGCCTTTTTCGTGTCCGAACAGCGT